>Ga0316202_10000027_pt1 | contig 355179 bp, 334 predicted proteins | sample 3monrhotite_MG_FD_204934 | JGI IMG/M metagenome (GOLD analysis project Ga0316202, IMG submission 204934) | Microbial mat bacterial communities from mineral coupon in-situ incubated in ocean water Damariscotta River, Maine, United States -... | ecosystem: Environmental > Aquatic > Marine >...
ACCGGCTTCATGTTCCTTCAGTATCCCGATTATCTGTTCGTCCGTAAATCTGCGCTTCATTAGTACCTCCGTTGAAAATAACGAAAACACTAACCTCCGTGTGGATCAAGTTTTGGGGAGAGGGGCAGGAGGTATTGACCTACCCCCTTTGAACAGACCACTGACGTTGAGGGTCCTACCCTTCAGGTGATTATTCGGCGGCGGCACTCGGGTTGTTCGGGTGAGTTGTCCAGTTTGCGTAGTCCATTGAGATCGGTTTGCCGGTTCTGGGGTCATCACCTTCTGTCATCTGAACCATTTCGATGCATCCTTCGACCGGGCAGATACTGGCACACAGATTACAGCCGACACATTCTTCGTCTTTGATGTCGAAGTAGCGTTCGCCGTTCTTCTCAGTGGAGATGGCCTGGTGGGAGGTGTCTTCGCAGACGATATGACAGCGCCCGCATTTAATGCATTTATCCTGATCAATGCGGGCTTTGACGACATAATTCATATTGAGATATTTCCAATCGACAATATTGCCGACCGCTGCCCCCCGGAAGTCTTCTATGGTTGAATGTCCCTTTTCGTCCATCCAGGTTTCCAGCCCATCAACCATTTCCTCGATGATCTTAAAACCATATACCATGGCGGCGGTGCAGACCTGAACATTGCCGGCGCCAAGCGTGATAAATTCTGCTGCATCCCGCCACGTGGAAATTCCACCAATCGCCGAAACGGGCAGGGAAGCTGTCTCTGGGTCACGGGCGATTTCGGCGACCATGTTCAAGGCAATCGGTTTGACCGCGGGGCCGCAGTAGCCGCCGTGTGATCCTTTGCCATCGGTGTTCGGATTTGGGGCCATGCTGTCGAGGTCAATCCCCATGATCGAGTTGACCGTATTGATCAGCGACACGGCGTCTGCACCGCCGGCCTGCGCCGCCCTGGCCGGATTGCGGATATCCGTGATGTTTGGTGTCAGTTTGACGATGACCGGCATGCGCGTTGCCTGCTTGCACCAGCGGGCAATGTTTTCGATGTATTCCGGGTCCTGGCCGATGGCCGACCCCATGCCGCGCTCCGACATTCCGTGCGGGCAACCGAAGTTCAATTCAATACCATCGGCGCCGGTTTCCTCGACCAAAGGTATGATCGTCTTCCAGGACTCTTCGCTGACCGGCACCATCAGTGAAACAACCATGGCCCGGTCCGGCCATTCACGTTTGACCTTTTTGATTTCACGCAAGTTGACGTCAAGCGGTCGATCCGAAATAAGTTCAATATTATTGAACCCGATCAATTGCCGATCACCGCCGTGGATCGCCCCGTATCTGGGCCCGTTGACGTTGACAACATGCGGGTCCTCACCAAGAGTTTTCCAGACAACACCACCCCATCCGGCTTTGAAGGCCCGAACGACATTGGTCTCGCGGTCCGTCGGCGGTGCAGAAGCCAGCCAGAACGGGTTGGGTGATTTTATGCCCAGAAAATTGCTACGAAGATCAGCCATTGTTATTTCTCCACCACACCGTCAGTGTTGATTACGCCGCACCCGATTTCAAATAGCGATCAATCGATGTCGCCGCGATTTTACCGTCTTCGACGGCGACAACAGTCAAGTCCTCGCCACCATCTATGCAGTCGCCACCGGCCCAAACGTCGCTGAGCGATGTTTTGCGCTCGTCGTCGACCATTATTCTTCCGTGGGTAAGCTCGGGGCCGTCGCTATTGGCAATGGGCTCGGTCAGAAGAACCTGACCAATGGCCTTGAACACCATGTCGGCAGCAAGCTCGAAGGTTTCACCAGTGCCAACAAGATTGCCGTTCTCATCCAGCGACGTGCGCTCAAAGCGGACACCTTGAACATTGCCGGAAGTGATATTCAGTTCTACCGGTTTTGCCCAATGGACAATTTTAACGCCCCGTGTTTGTGCCAGTTCCTGTTCGTAGCGACTGGCGTTCATCTGTTCCTGGCCGCGCCGATAGGCGATCACGACGTCATCGGCCCCCAATAATTTGGTTTGCACGGCGATATCGATGGCGGTCATACCGCCGCCGATAACAACGATACGGCGACCAACCGGTAATGCCGCCAAATCAGACGCCTGACGCAAGTCAGCAATGTAATCAATGGCATTAATGACACCGTCCAGGTCTTCGCCATCCAGGCCTAGAGTGTTGGATCCCCCTTGACCGAGCGCCAGAAACACAGCGTCGTATTTCTGGCGCAGGGCGTCCAGCTCCAGCCCGTCACCCAGTGCCTGACCGTTCTTCACCTCGATGCCTCCGATCGACAGGATGAAGTCGATCTCACGGGCGGCAAAATTCTCAGTTGACTTGTAAGACGCGATGCCAAATTCGTTGAGACCCCCGGACTTTTCACGAGATTCGAAGATAGTGACTGAATGGCCGAGGGCCGCCAGGCGGTGTGCGCAGGACATTCCAGCCGGACCGCCGCCGACTATGGCGACCGTTTTCCCGGTCTCGGGTGCGCGTTTGAAGGGATGCTGCGCCGTTTCCATGTAGGCGTCCGTAGCGAACCGTTGCAGAAATCCGATGGTGACCGGTTTTTCTTCACAGCTGTTGCGAACGCAAGCTTCTTCACAAAGTGTTTCCGTCGGGCAGACCCGTGCGCACATGCCACCCATGATGTTTTCGGCGAAGATGGTTCGTGCCGCGCCCGTTGTGTTTCCCGTCATAATTTGGCGAATGAACAGCGGGATGTCGATGCTGGTTGGGCACGCGGTCATACAGGGAGCGTCATAACAGAAATAACACCTCGACGCCTCGACGCTCGCCTGATGGGCATTAAGCGGCGGATGCAGGTCGGTGAAGTTTTGTTGGTATTCGTGAGCTTCCAAGCGGTGTGTCGAAATCTCGGTCGCGGTTGAGCTGCTGGTCATGGACCGTCCTCCAAATCACGAAACATTCCTGTCGTCGGCCAACATTAGCGTCAGCTCTTAGTAGATATCAGATCAAAACCTGTCCAATTGGTCAAGTTTTAATTGATGTGGTCGCGGTTATTGTCGAGACAACACCAACCCTGTGCCGGCGACGATAAGTGCGACGCCCAGCAGGCGAAGGGGTGTGATGGCCGAGCCGCCGTAGCCGAATAAAGCAAATTTATCATACATCAACGCGGCGACGATCTGCCCGCACAACACCAGCGACACCAGAGCCGTCGCGCCAATGCGGGGTGCTGCGTACATCGACGCTGTGACGAAAAATACGCCGAGCAGGCCGCCAAACCATCCCCAATAGGGGGTTTTTTCCAGGGCGATAGAGAACGAGAATGAGGGGGCAAAAAATATGCGCAGGATTAAGGTGACGAGCCCACTGAGGCACAGTGATATAGTTGCCGCATTCAGTGCCCCGCCGACATTGTTGGATAAGGTGCTGTTGATGCCGGGCTGCGTCACCAGCACCATGCCGCAAACAAACGCCAGCAGGACGTAAAACCAATATAGGGATAAAACGCCCATTCCGCGCTACTTGGTGCCGTACATTCGGTCACCGGCGTCGCCCAATCCAGGCATGATATAGCCGTGGTCGTTGAGTCCTCTGTCAATGGATGCCGTTATGATCGGCACATCGGGGTGCTCTTTCTGAAAGACATTTATGCCTTCCGGCGTTGCCATCAAGCAGACGAATTTCAGGTTCACAGAACCAGCGTCCTTGAGTTTCTGAACGGCCGCCGCCGCGGAATTCCCGGTCGCCAGCATCGGGTCGACGACGATGCACAGGCGTTCGTTAATGCTGTGCGGAAGTTTCATATAGTATTCGACGGGCTGCAAGGTTTTCGGGTCCCGATAGAGGCCGACATGTCCAACCCGGGCCGAGGGGATCAGGTCGAGCATTCCATCCAGCAATCCGTTCCCGGCGCGCAGAATGGAAACCAAACACAGTTTTTTGCCCCCAAGCTTTGGGGAAGAAATCTTCTCTAGCGGGGTTTCAATTTCTACCATCTTGATCTCAAGATCACGGCAGACCTCATAGGCAAGCAACAGGCTGATCTCACGCAACAGTTGGCGAAACATCGCTGTCGGCGTCGACTTGTCGCGCATGAAGGTCAGTTTGTGCTGAATGAGGGGATGGTGAACTACTGTGACATCGTTATCAGACATGATTTTCTCACTTTATCAAATACGTCGAAAGTTGTTTTCCACTAAAGAGAAAACGACACCGTTTCATCGTTGTTGCCGATCGAGACGACCGGGTCCGACGGGGCCGTTTTGGCAATTATTTTTCCGCGGCGAATGACAAAAAGCCGGGCGGGTCGAAGGCGCAACGCCTCAATTGGATCGTTGCACTGAAGGATCACCATATCGGCATGGCATCCGACCTCCAAACCGTAATCATTAAGGTTCAACGCCCGCGCGGCGTTTTCCGTAACGGCGCGAAATGCGGAATGCATTTCATCGACGCCGGTCATCTGGGCGACGTGCAACCCCATGTGGGCGACGTCCAGCATGTCATGGCTACCTAAGCTGTACCACGGGTCCATGACACAATCGTGGCCCATGGCGACGTTAATACCGGCGGCCATCAGTTCCTTAACCCGGGTCATGCCTCGGCGTTTCGGATAAGTATCATGACGGCCCTGTAGGGTGATGTTGATCAGTGGGTTGGCGATGGCATGGATTTTTGATTCCGCCATCAGCGGGATCAATTTGGAGACATAATAATTATCCATGGAATGCATCGACGTCAGGTGTGAACCGGCGACGCGCCCCTCCAGGCCCAGACGCTTGGTCTCCGACGCCAGGGTCTCAATATGGCGCGACATGGGGTCGTCACTTTCGTCGCAATGCATATCAACCATTAGCCCGCGTTCGGCAGCAATTTCGCAAAGTTGACGAACCGATTCAGCGCCATCGGCCATGGTGCGTTCAAAATGTGGAATGCCGCCGACGACATCGACACCCATATCAAGGGCGCGTAAAAGATTTTCACGCGCCGTTGGCAGGCGCAGAAACCCGTCCTGAGGGAAGGCGACCAATTGAAGATCAAGCCACGGTTTCATTTCCTCACGCACATCGACCAACGCCTGGACCGCCAGTAGCTGGTCATCGGAAATGTCAACATGGGAGCGGATGGCCAAGGTGCCGCGGGCAATCGACCAACGGCAAAACCGCAACGCCCGGGCCTTGATTTCATCGACGCTGAGGGAGGGTTTAAGTTCGGCCCAAAGGGCAATTCCTTCGAGCAGGGTGCCGCTGGCATTGACGCGGGGCTGCCCGTAGGTCAGCGCCGCATCCATATGAAAATGGCTGTCGACAAACGGTGGCGTAACCAAGTGACCAGCGGCATCAATCTGATTGTCGCAGTCTTCGCTGATCAACGGCGCAATTACGGATATTCTGGCATCCTTGACAGCAATATCGAACAGGCGGTTATCACCGGGAAGACGTGCGTTACGGACGATCAAGTCAAACAAAAAGAGCCTCCTTCATACCCGTTCGCCCCGTCTGAACGGCGTCAGTAGAGCCTTCGGATACTTTGCCTGGCGAGCCATGACCACCATGGCCGCGATACTCAGCAGATATGGTAGCATCAGGAAGAACTGATAGGGAATAAATGCGCCGGCAAATTGTTGGGCGCGGACCTGCATGGCGTCAAGACCAGCAAACAGCAATGCTCCCAATAAGGCTTTTGCGGGTCGCCAGGAGGCAAAGATGACCAAGGCCACACAAATCCAACCGCGACCATTGATCATTCCAAAATAAAAGGCGTCAAATGCCGACATCGTCAGGTAGGCCCCGCCAACTGCCATGAGCGCACTGCCAGCCATAACCGCGCAAGTACGGATCGTCAGAACGTTAATCCCCTGGGCCTCGATGGCCATGGGGTTTTCGCCCGCCATACGTACCGCCAATCCAACCGGTGTGCGGTTAAGCACGTAGATCACCACTGGTATGATGGCAAAACAGAAATAAGTCATTGGCGTATGCGAAAAGAATGCTTCGCCCAAAAATGGCAGATCCGATAACCCGGAAACGTGTATCGGTTGGAAGGGCTCGATTTTTGGTGGAGTGGTGCTGGACGGCAGCATCATGCGGAACACAAAAAAGCTCAACGCCGAAGCCAGCATGGTGATGCCGATCCCAGATACATGTTGTGACAGACCCAGATAAACCGTGAACTGACTATGCAATAAACCAAACAAGGCACCGATAAACGCCGCGAACATCAATCCGGTCCAAAGGTCGCCACCCTGATAAACCCACATCCAACCGGACATGGCTCCAGCGGTCATGATGCCTTCAATGCCGAGATTTAGAACGCCGGCGCGTTCGCAGATCAACTCGCCGATGGTCCCCAGGATCAGGGGGCAGGCGATGCGAATGGTCGCGGCCCAAAACCCAGCAGTGAGGAAAATCTCCAGTAAATCAATCACTTTACATCTCTCCTCAGCGGAACCTGATACGGTACTGGGTCATCATAAGACTGACCAATACTGTAAGTACGGACACCGCGACCAAGACATCGGCAATGTAATTGGGGATGTTTACAGACCGGCTCATGGCATCGGCGCCGACGTAAATACCGGCCAGGAAAATGGAGGATACGATGACACCCAAGGGATGCAGGTTGGCCAACATGGCCACAGCGATCCCCGCATAGCCAAAGCCCGGTGACAGATCGAGGGTCAGATACCCCTTCAGGCCCGTAACTTCTGTTACTCCGGCGAAACCGGCCAACCCGCCACTGATCAAAGCGACGCGCAACACGGTTAAGTTGATGCTGATACCGGCGAACGTCGCTGCCGAAGGGTTGTGCCCGACGGCTCGAATTTCATAACCCCACACCGTGAACCGCATGACGAACCAGACCAGCACGGCAGAGATAATGCCGACAATAAAACCCATGTGCAGGCGGCTTTTTGCTAAAATTCGAGGCAACACGCCTTCGTCGATAATCGCCGCGGCTTGCGGCCAACCCATGGACATCGGGTCGCGCCACGGTCCTTCCAGCAGATAGTTCACGAACAGCAGGATTACGAAGTTTAAGAGCAGAGTGGTGACGACCTCGTCGACCTTCAGTTTGCTTTTTAAATACACGGGTAAGAGGAGGGCAAGGCCACCCGCCAGGGCGCCGACAATAAACAAGAACGGAATCATCAATGCCGGGGGCAATACAATTAACCCGGTACCAAAAAAAGTCGCTGCCAGGGCGCCGCAATACAACTGTCCTTCCGCACCGATGTTCCAAAACCGGGCACGAAACGCCACCGCAGCGGCAAGTCCGGTCAGCATCAGAGGCGTTGCACGGGTCAAGGTTTCGGCGATCGCGAAACGGGAGCCAAAGGCCCCTTTAAAAAGAGCCGCATAGGCCGTCGAGACCGATTCACCAGTCCACATGACAAGTCCCGACGTCAGGATCATAGCGATGGCGATGGCGATGACGGGTGCCAACAGGACAAGCCAGAAAGATACGGATTCCCGGGGTTCCAGTCTCATGCCACACCTTCCGTACGCGATGTCTCTCCATGCGCCAATTCAGGGCGCAATGTTTCTCCATGTGCCAGATCACCTGCCATCATGATGCCGATGTCCTGTATGGTGACGTCGCGCACCGGCAGCGGTGGGCTAATGGAGCCATGATAGATCACACAAATTTTGTCGGCCAACGCAAACAGTTCATCCAGGTCCTCAGACACCAGCAGGATACCGGCGCCATTGCGTTTGGCGCTCAATAAGCGTTCATGGACGGCGGCAATGGCACCTTCGTCCAGCCCACGCACGGGCTGGTTGGCGAGAATGAACTGGGGATTGTTTTGCAACGTGCGCGCCAGGATCAATTTCTGCATGTTGCCCCCGGATAATTGTTTGGCGGGCATTTCCATAGACTTGCAGCGGACATCGAATTGTTCAATCAGGTTACGGGAAAATTCCCGACAGGCGTTGAAGTTGATCAGACGGCCGAAATTCCATAGCGGTTTTTCACGCAAGTTTTCACTGATCAGGTTTTCCCAGACGCTCATGTCACCGACGACACCTCGTTCGTGACGGTCCTCCGGAATGCGACCAATGCCAAGCCCGATGAAGGCCCTCGGGGAATGATCATCAACAGCGTCGCCCGCAATACGGATAGTACCCGTTGACGGCGGTTGCAGTCCGCTAAGGAGATCGCCAAGTGCCGACTGGCCATTCCCGGCAACACCAGCAAGGCCGATGATTTCGTGGGCATGTACCGAAAGCGAGACGTTATCGAGCAGCGGTTTATCGCCTCGTCCGCCCGAAACAACGACGCTCTCAAGGGTGACGACCGGCGCTCCGGCTGCCATGTGCTCAACTTTCGGGCGTGAGACTTCATGCCCGACCATCATTTGCGCCAGGCTGTCTCGATCGGCATCCTTTGTCAGAATTTCGCCGACCATTTTGCCGCGGCGCAGAACGTTGACACGGTCACTGATGTTAAGAATTTCATGAAGTTTATGAGAGATGAAAATGATCGAAAGGCCGCGCGAAACCATGGCGCGTAGCGTTTCAAACAAATGGTCGACTTCCTGTGGTGTGAGAACCGCCGTTGGTTCATCAAGGATTAGGATTTTTGCATCCCGATATAGAACTTTCATAATTTCGACGCGTTGGCGTTCGCCAATGGAAAGTTCTGAGATCAGCTTGTCGGGGTCTATTTTCATGCCAAATTCGGTGGCGAGGGACTCAAGTTTGGCCCGCGCCCGTGCGGTATCCGATTTCCACGCAAACAGGGATTCCGTGCCTAGAATAATATTTTCCAGAACACTCAGATTATCAGCGAGCGTAAAATGCTGGTGGACCATGCCGACGCCGGCGTCAATGGCCGCGTCAGTTGCACCCGGCGGCAATGGTGCGCCGTAGACTTCGATTTCTCCTGCATCGGCGACATAATGACCGAACAGGATATTCATCAATGTTGTTTTGCCGGCTCCGTTTTCACCGAGAAGAGCCAGCACCTCGCCTTCGTCAAGTTTTAGTGAAATGTTGTCATTGGCGACAAGAGAACCAAAGGTTTTGGTTACGCCATTGATTTTAAGAACAGACATCGTTCCGCACTTCCCCCTTTGCGAATACAACGAAGTCTGAAAAAGGGGGAGGAGTGACCTCCCCCCTTAACAGGATTTAGGCAAGTAGAAGAAAACTAGAACGTTGATTTCGGTTGTTCGTCGTTGATTTCTACAGTGAACGTACCGGCCAGGATATCTGCCTGAGTCTTTTTGACCTTGGCTTTGATGTCAGCGGCGATCTTGTCCTCAAACTCGTAATAAGGGGCAAGGCTGGCGCCACCTTTTTGCATCATCGTCCATTCTTTGTAGTCGGCAGCTTTGAACGAGCCGGATTTGACATCGGCAATGGCGTTATTGATCGCTGATTCCATATGCCACAACGCAGAAGTAACAACGACGCCGGTGCCGTTTTCTTCCTTGTTCATGTCATTGACGTTACCGAAGGCGACAATCCCTTTGTCACGGGCAGCATCGACAACCCCAGCGCGTTCGGCATAAAGAACGTCAACGCCGGTTTCAATCTGCGCAAATGCAGCTTCCTTGGCTTTCGGGGGGTCATACCATGAGCCGATGAAGTTGACCTTGAATTCGACCTTCGGGTTGACGGAACGTGCGCCCGCCATAAACGCATGGAACAGACGATTGACCTCACCGATCGGGTAACCTCCGACCATGCCAATTTTGTTCGACTTTGTCATCGAGCCAGCGATCATGCCCATCAAGTAGCACGGTTCATGGATGTAATTGTCAAAGACGGAAAAATTAGACCCATGCGGCTTGAACGGGTCACCCATGAGGAAGGCGACCTTGGGATAGTCATCGGCAACTTTACGAGCTTCCTTGCTGATGCCGAAGGCTTCGCCGACGATTAGGCTGACACCGCTTTCAGCGTATTCCCGAAGCACACGGACATAATCAGTGTTGGCGACTTTTTCGGAAAATACGTACTCGATTTCACCGGCTTTAGCGGCCTTGTCCAGAGCCTGGTGCAGACGAGCGTCCCATTTTTGCTGGATCGGCTGGGTGTAAATTCCGGCAACTTTAATTTTCGCAGCGTCGGCTGCGCCACTAAAGGCGAGCAATGCCATGACAGGTACGCTTAGCATAAGTTTCAAGAAATGCCGTTTTGTCGGCTTGATTCGTAGCATGTTGAAAACCTCCTGTTTGAGATGCACTATTTTATATGTTTTGCCCGCCAACTTACGACCAAAACTTTTTCCCTGAATGTACTGGAACAAAATTTGACCATTTGATCAAGTTTATTTAAGCCTCGCCACTTTCTCCAAGGCCGATACCATGAAGGATGATGTCGATTACGGTGTTGATGGCGTCTTCGAATTGCTGGTCAGACAAATTGTGCCCATCATTCATTGTATTTATCTGGTGGGCAAAGTCTGCGTAGTGCTGTGTCGTTGCCCAAATCATATAAAGCAGGTAGGTGGGATCGATCGGGTTGATCTTTTTTTGAGCGATCCATCTTTCAATGATTTTGATGCGTGAGGCAGTCCAGTTTTTTACGGTATGGTCAAGGAAATCCTGAATCTGGGGGGCGCCGTGCATGATTTCCTGGGCCCACACTTTAGACCCGAGCGGGTATTTACGTGAAATCATCATCTTGGCCCGTATGTAGCGGCTCAGGGCATCGGTGGGGTCATCGCAATCATCAAACGTTTCCGCCGCTTCCAACCAGACCGAGAATATTTGGTTCGTAACTGTGCGATAAAGCGCTTCTTTTGTGGGGAAGTAATAATGCAGATTTGCTTTGGGGATACCGGCGCGTTGGGCGATTAAATTGGTTGTCGCTCCGGCAAAACCCAATTCGGCGAAGACGGCTGCGGCAGCAGACAGAATGGCTTCTTCGTTTTTGCGGCGGGGCTTTGACTTCTTTTCCAGTTGATCGTTCATCACTCTGTCACGCGTCCCCACCCGTTAAAAATCTATTTGATCGCATCTCGAAATGTATATACTGTTTTTTGACCATGTGGTCAGCTTTATTCTCTGGCTGATCTCAATAAATGCTGGCTACTCTTGGGTAACCAAAAATAGGTGAGGCGATTTAAAGATACATCCACAATGCCGAATTGCCCCTTTATTTCCCCGGCCTTCAAGGCAACCGCCTGGACGCTTTGAAACGGAATAACCATGGAGGTTCATGTGACGGACAATAGAAATTTGAGTATCGACGGACAGCGTCTTTGGAACAGTCTCATGGAAATGGCAAAGATTGGTGCGACTGAAAAGGGCGGCTGCTGCCGTCTGGCGCTGACCGATCTGGATCGCGAAAGCCGCGACCTATTTGTCAAATGGTGTGAAGACGCGGGTTGCACAATTCGCGTCGATAAAATGGGTAATATCTTTGCCCGGCGCGCTGGGCGCAACAATGACCTGCCACCGGTGATGACCGGTAGTCATCTCGATACGCAGCCGACAGGTGGTCGCTTTGATGGCGTCTATGGTGTTTTGTCCGGCCTGGAAGTCATTCGAAGCCTGAACGATCTGGGTTATGAAACCGAGCACCCCGTCGAAGCCGCGGTTTGGACCAATGAAGAAGGGTCGCGGTTTGCTCCTGCCATGGTCGCGTCAGGCGTATTTGCGGGTGTTTATGATCTGGAATACGGTTTGTCGCGTGCCGATGAAGACGGCAAAACCATGGGCGAAGAGTTGGAACGCATCGGCTATGCCGGTTCCGATGACGTCGGCGGCAGGGACGTACACGCTTTTTTTGAGGTTCACATTGAACAGGGGCCAATTCTTGAAGAGGAGGAAATCACGGTTGGTGTCGTCACCGATGCCCAGGGGCAACGCTGGTACGAACTGACATTGACCGGTGTTGAATCGCACGCCGGTCCGACGCCAATGGATCGTCGCAAGGACGCTTTGTTGGGTGCCGCCCGTGTTGTCGAACTGGTTAACAAGACAGGTCTAGATAATGCTCCGGTGGCTTGCGCCACTGTTGGCATGCTCAACGTTTATCCCAGCTCGCGAAACGTCATTCCGGGGCGCACGTTCGTCACCATCGACATCCGCCATCCTGATGATGAGGTTCTTGCAGCAATGGATAAAACCATTCGCGACGGCATAGCGAAAATCGCCGAGGACATCGGCCTGCAATCTGACCTGGAACAAATTTTCTACTATGCGCCCGTACCTTTCGACGAAAGCTGTGTCGAGGCGGTTCGCAAGGGTGCCGAGGACTGTGGATATTCAATGCGCGATATTGTTGCTGGGGCCGGTCATGACGCGTGCTACATGTCTCAGGTGGCACCAACATCGATGATTTTTGTTCCGTGCATTGACGGCATCAGCCACAATGAAGTGGAAGACGCTAAACCGGAATGGATTACTGCGGGCTGTGATGTCTTGCTGCGTGCGATACTTGAAAAAGCCGGTCACGTAAATGCCGGTAACTGAATAAAATGCGCTTAATCAAGTGACGTTGAGGCACACGACGAATATACAGGCAGGTAACTAAATACCAAATGGGGGGAACCAAAATGGCTCTACATATTAAAGGCGGCACCGTCGTCACGGCAGAAAAAACCATACGCGCCGATGTCATTGCCGATGGTGGCAAGGTCGTTGCTGTCGGCGAAAATTTGGAAACCCCAGGCGGTGCCGAAGTTGTTGACGCCGGTGGATGTTACGTGATGCCGGGCGGTATTGATCCCCATACGCATATGGAGCTTCCGTTTATGGGAACCGTGGCGTCTGAAGATTTCTTTACCGGCACCACGGCCGGTGCGGTTGGCGGCACGACGATGATTATTGATTTTGTCATTCCGGGCCCTCAGCAGGACGTCATGGAGGCCTATCACACGTGGCGCGGCTGGGCGGAAAAGGCTGCGACGGATTATAGTTTTCACGTCGCCATTACCTGGTGGGACGAGACCGTCAAGAAAGCCATGGAAACCTTGACGACGGAGTACGGCGTCAACAGTTTTAAACATTTCATGGCCTATAAAGGCGCCATCATGGCTGACGATGAGATTCTCGTGAACAGCTTTAATACGGCGCGGGACCTGGGAGCGATTTGCACGGTTCATGCGGAGAACGGTGAACTGGTGTTCCATCTTCAGCAGGAACTACTCAAAAAGGGGATAACGGGCCCCGAAGGCCACCCGCTGTCGCGTCCGCCGGAAGTCGAAGGCGAAGCCGCCGACCGGGCCATTCGCATTGCCCAGGTTCTCGATGTGCCGCTCTATATCGTGCATAATTCGTGTGAAGATTCACTGAAAGCCATCACCCGGGCCCGCCTGGAAGGTCAGCGGGTGTTTGGTGAGGTTCTCGCTGGTCATCTTTTGATCGATGACAGTGTCTATCGTCATCCGGATTTCGATTTTGCCGCACATCATGTCATGAGCCCGCCGTTCCGACCGAAACATAATCAGGAAGCACTCTGGCGGGGCATTCAGTCGGGCATGTTGCAAACCACGGCAACGGACCACTGCTGTTTCTGCACGGAACAAAAGAATGCCGGCAAGGATGACTTCACCAAAACCCCCAACGGCACCGGCGGTGTCGAGGACCGCATGCATGTGCTTTGGACACACGGCGTCAACACCGGCAGACTGACAATCAATGAGTTCGTTGCCATTACCTCTGCCAACGCGGCAAAGATCTTCAATATTTACCCGCGCAAAGGCACCATCGAAGTCGGATGTGATGCTGATTTGGTGGTTTGGGACCCGGAAAAAGAACGCACCATCAGCAAAGATACCCATCATCAGAATATTGATTTCAATATCTTTGAGGGCATGACGGTCAAAGGCATCAATGTGGTCACCGTCAGTCAGGGCAACATCGTATATAAAGACGGTGAGGTCCGGACCGAGCGTGGCGTTGGGCGATATGTGAACCGGCCGACCTTCGCTCCTTATTATGGCGCGATGGAAATCACCCACAAAAACAAGACCCCAACAGCGGTATCCAGATAAGCTCACGAAGATACCCATTCTTACGTCCTGTGTTGAGGTCGGGAATTGGTCAAGATGAGCAAGGGCAGGCGAATAAGCGGAGGGCTATGGTGGCGGATGAAGAAGTGACGATGAGCAATTTGGCCGAAACCGTAGGCCAGCGCCGCAGCGTTGTTGAAATGCAGGGGCTGGATCTGACGTTCCAGACGGCGGATGGTCCTGTTTTTGCATTGTCTGAAATAGATTTACAGGTCGATCATGGCGAGTTTGTTTCCTTTATCGGCCCTTCCGGGTGCGGCAAGACAACTCTGCTGCGTGTGATTGCCGACCTGGAACAGCCAACCAATGGTGAAATTACCATCAATGGCGTTTCTCCACACGAAGCACGCACTGCCCGCGCCTATGGATATGTGTTTCAGGCACCAGCCCTTTACCCTTGGAGGACGATCGAAAAAAATGTCACCTTGCCGCTTGAGGTGATGGGGGTTTCCAAGGCCGAGCGATTGGCGCGTGCCAAAAAGTACCTTGAGCTGGTCAACCTGACCGATTTCGAGAAGAAGTACCCCTGGCAACTTTCCGGTGGTATGCAGCAACGCGCTTCCATCGCCCGGGCCTTATGTGTTGATCCGGAATTGTTATTGATGGACGAACCTTTTGGCGCCCTAGATGAAATCGTTCGTGATCATTTGAATGAACAACTATTGCGACTTTGGTGTCAAACCGAAAAAACCATTGTGTTTGTTACCCACTCGATCCCCGAAGCGGTGTTTCTGTCGACCAAGATTGTCGTCATGTCGCCGCGCCCAGGACGCATCATTGATGTCATTGATTGTAATTTTCCTCCAGATCGGACACTCGATATTCGTGAAACGCCGGAGTTTATAGAAATTGCCCACAGGGTCCGTGAAGGGTTACGTGCCGGGCATAGTTACGATGACTGAAGCGACGGTGCCAGCAAACCAACGGCCCTCCCTTTTCGCGGCCTCCATGGCGGGGCAAACGGGACCGGTAATGGTCGTCGTTCTGGCCCTGATCACCGCCTGGTATGTCGGTACCGTGTGGATGAATTCCGATTGGCAAATCGATCGTTTCGAAAAACATAAAATTGAATGGTCAATGAGTGACCTGGTGCAGGCGACCATGGCTCAGGAACGGCCAATTCTGCCCGCGCCTCATCAGGTTCTGGCCGAAATGAACAAGACTATTTTTCAAAAGAAAATTACGTCGAAACGGAGTCTGGTTTACCACGCGTGGGTCACGCTGTCCTCTACCCTGTTGGGTTTTGCCATTGGGGGCCTGATGGGAATTCTTCTGGCTGTCGGCATCGTCCACAACGGGACACTGGAAAAAAGCCTGATGCCGTGGGTGATTTCTTCGCAGACCATTCCGATCCTGGCAATCGCGCCGATGATCATCGTCGTTTTAGGCGCAATTGGTATAAAAGGGCTCGTCCCTAAAGCCTTCATTTCGACCTATCTGTGCTTCTTCCCAATCACCATTGGCATGGTCAAGGGGTTGCGCTCACCGGGCGTGCTTGAAATGGATTTGATGCGGACCTATAGCGCCAGCCGCTGGCAGACATTCTGGATGTTGCGCTGGCCGGCGTCGATGCCGTTTCTGTTTGCCAGCCTGAAAGTCGCCATCGCCATTAGTCTGGTCGGGGCCATCGTCGGTGAGTTACCGACCGGCGCGCAGGCCGGTCTGGGGGCACGGCTTCTGGCCGGGTCCTATTATGGGCAAACCATTCAAATCTGGTCGGCCCTGTTGACGGCAGCGTTTTTGGCGGCGCTTCTGGTTGTTTTGATCGGTGTGATTGAGCGGATCGTTCTCAAGGCAATGGGGATGAACCGATGATCAAGGTCCGCGACGGGTTTGGCCTGACCACCGTCGTTTTTGCCGTATTGGCGGTTTTACTTCCGCTATCGAGTGCTGACGATGGAATGAGCTGGACGGACCGACCGATGGCACTCGCTGCGGCGTTGGCTCTGGGCATTACTGGGGCGATTGTGGCCTGGAAGGGCCTTCGTCAAATCGCCTGGGCCATGGCCGTTGTGGTGGTGGTTTCCATGGGTGCGCTGGTCGCGATCCTGCTGTTGCGGGACGGATTGGCGGGCACGGTCAGTTGGGGGTTTTGGAGCTATATCTTCGCCCTGTGGGCATTGGTATGGCGGAGCATCGCAGAAATTGCCGGCTACCGTTCAGTGTCCAAACCGCGCCAACGGTTGGCGAACTTGTTCGTGCCGGCGGCATTTGGGCTTTGGTTATTGTTTATTTGGGAGATGATCTGCGTCGGGTTTGGCGTGCCGGGTGTTCTCCTGCCGCCACCGGGGGCCATCTTCATCAAGCTGTTCAGTTCACTCGATATCCTGTGGGATGATTTTGTGCAAACCTTCGTCAAGGCCGTGATCAGCGGATACATCATGGGCTGTGGGACTGGTTTCATCGCCGCCATTCTGGTCGACCGAGTGCCGTTCCTGAAACGTGGTTTACTCCCGCTGGGCAACATGGTGAGTGCCCTGCCGATCATCGGTGTCGCGCCGATCATGGTGATGTGGTTCGGGTTTGACTGGCAATCAAAGGCCGCCGTCGTCGTCATCATGACCTTTTTCCCAATGCTGTTGAATACCCTCGCCGGTCTATCGGCGGCAGGTATGCTGGAGCTGGAGCTTATGCGCTCCTACGGCTCAAGTTATTGGCAGACTTTGTTCAAACTGAGGCTGCATGCGGCAATGCCGTTTATTTTTAATGCACTTAAAATTAATTCCACGCTGGCATTGATCGGTGCCATCGTTGCTGAATTTTTCGGAACACCGATTGTCGGTATGGGTTTCCGCATATCCACGGAAGTGGGGCGGATGAACGTTGACATGGTCTGGGCGGAAATTTTTATTGCCGCATTGGCTGGGTCAGCATTTTATGGTGTGATGGCCGTGCTGGAACGGTCCATTACATTCTGGCACCCCTCCTATCGGGCTAAACACTGAGGGACGGGATCAGGGAGCACGTCATAACAACAAGGAGAAGAAACATGAAACGACTTATTCCGGCTTTAAGCGCTTTAGCCGTGGGCTTTGCGGCAACAACCGCGATGGCCGCCGACAAGGTGACCTTACAATTAAAATGGGTCACCCAGGCGCAGTTTGCGGGTTATTACGTTGCCAAGGACAAAGGTTTTTATAGCGATGCCGGTCTTGATGTGACGATCAACCCGGGCGGTCCCGACGTGGCACCGCCGCAGGTCATCGCCGGTGGTGGTGCTGACGTGGTCATAGACTGGATGCCGTCGGCTCTGGCGTCTCGCGAGAAAGGCGTTCCGTTGGTCAATATCGCTCAGCCTTTCAAACGTTCGGGCATGATGCTGACGTGCCGTAAGGAAACCGGCATCAAGTCTCCCGGCGACTTCAAGGGACGCACACTGGGGGTGTGGTTCTACGGTAATGAATATCCGTTCCTGAGCTGGATGTCGAAACTGGGAATCTCGACCAAGGGCGGTGCTGATGGTGTTAAGGTTCTGAAGCAGGGTTTCAACGTTGACCCGATCCTGCAAAAGCAGGCCGATTGTGTGTCGACCATGACGTACAACGAATATTGGCAGATCATTGACGCCGGTCTCGATGCTGATGAGCTTAAGGTTTTCAAGTATGAAGATCAGGGTGTGGCGACGTTGGAAGACGGGCTCTATGTACTTGAGAAGAACCTGAGCGATGCGGCCTTTGTTGATAAAATGGCTCGCTTTGTCAAAGCCAGCATGAAGGGCTGGGCCTGGGCGCGTGACAATCAGAAAGCAGCAGCTGAAATCGTCCTCGAAAATGACACAACGGGCGCACAGACTGAGAAACATCAGGTTCGCATGATGGGTGAAATCAACAAGCTGACCGCCGGATCCAACGGCAAGCTTGACCCGGCAGCGTACGAACGCACGGTCATGACCCTGATGGGTGGTGGTTCCGATCCGGTGATTACCAAAAAACCGACAGGTGCATGGACCCACAAGGTCATCGACAAGGCCCTCGGTATGTAATCTTGGCTTGACGGCTTGAGTTGACCTGAGGGGAGGGAGATGTGACGGGCGAGTATCTCGTTATTTCACTCTCCCCAAGGTCACTTCGGGTGTTGCGAGAAAACTATCTGTGACAATGAATTCGAATACAGAAACCGACAGGATTTCATCAACCTGCCTCTGGTGTTCTGCCTGGTAAGGGCAGGGTAAACACCAACGCTATCAGGACCAGTCCCGCCGAGACCCACAGGCAGGCAACCAGTCCGGCGTACTGAAACACCAGCCCTGAAAGCACAGTGCCACCGAGACGCCCAACGGCGTTGGCCATGTAATAGAAACCGACATTCAAGGCGACTTTGTCGTGATCCGAATAGGCGACAATCAAATAAGAGTGGAGGGCCGAATTGATGGCGAACACCACACCGAAGACAAACAAACCACCGACCAGCACGATAGGAATAAGGTTTTCGGGAGCGGGGATGCCAACCCCGGACAGTACCCCCGGTGTCACGCCTAGCGCGATAACGGCCGGGATGGCGCACAATGCCACCCCCCATGTTTTTGCAGCCCTGGCACCACCTTGTGTGTCGACGGTTTTATGCAGGAATCTGGGCACGGATGCCTGGACGATGCCGTAACCGATAATCCAGGCGGCCATGAACCCGCCGACCTGATCGAACGACCAGCCGAAGCTGCTGTAGAGAAACACCGGCACCCCGACGACAAACCAGACGTCGCGGGATGCGAACAGGAAAATTCGGGCCGCCGCCAGATAATTGATCTCGCGTGTTTTGGAGAACAGTTCCCTACCGCTGATTTTCGCACTGGCCTTACCGAGGTCTCCGCGGATCGTGGTCAGCGCCAGAACCAGAACAACGCCTAACATCACCGCCATCGACCACAGGGAAAGCTGAAACCCCAACGTCGACAACATCACGCCGCCCGACAGGAAACCAAACCCCTTAAGCGCATTTTTCGATCCGGTCAGCAGAGCAACCCACTTGAACAGAAGACCATGGTCCTGCCCGCCGACCACCAGTTTGACGGCGCTTTTAGAACTCATTTTGGTGAGGTCCTTGGCAACCCCGGACAGGGCTTGGGCGGTCATCACATAGGTGACCGAGAAAGCGATCGCCCAGTCCGGCTCGATTGCTGACAGCATGAGCAGCGCCGCAATCTGGACCGTCAATCCGGCGAACAGGGTCAGTCGAAGGCCGAAACGCGCTCCAATCCAACCACCAAAAAAGTTGGTGATGATCCCCATCGCTTCGTAGAACAGAAAAAGGAAGGCCAGATCCAGCGGTGTATATCCGAGGTGATGAAAATGCAGCAGCACCAACATCCGCAAGGCGCCATCGGTCAGAGTGAAGGCCCAATAGGCGGCAGTAACTGCGGCGTAATTTTTAAGATCAGTCATGATCGTCTTGTCTATAAATGTGCCGCGACTTTACGGGCCAACTCCATCATGCGGTTGACGTAGCCCCATTCGTTATCATACCAGGCATAGATTTTGACCTGGGTATCGTCGATGACCATGGTTGACGGCGCGTCGATGATGGATGAGCGGGGATCGTTGACGAAGTCGGTCGAAACCAGAGGTTTTTCTTCGATTCCAAGGATACCGTTCAGGGCACCGTTTGCGGCCTGATGGAACAATGCATTGATTTCTTCCACCGTGGTTTTTCGCGCGACTTCGAAGACACAATCGGTTAGCGAAGCGTTAAGCAGGGGGATGCGGACTGCGTGGCCGTTCAGCTTTCCCTTCAATTCAGGGTAAATCATGGTGATTGCTGTAGCCGACCCGGTTGTCGTCGGGATCATCGCATTAAGAGCAGAGCGGGCGCGGCGTAAATCCTTATGGGGGGCATCAACCAGTACTTGGGTATTGGTTATGTCGTGCAGCGTTGTTATGCAGCCGTGAACAATTCCCAGATTTTCATGGATGACCTTAACCACGGGCGCCAGGCAATTGGTGGTGCAGGATGCCGCGGTCAGCAGATGATGCTGGCCCGGATCATACAGATCATCGTTGATCCCATAGACAACGTTCAGTGCACCATCCTTGACCGGGGCGGCGACGATGACCTTTTTGACACCTCGGTCAAAATAGGGCTGAAGCAGCTCTGACGTGCGAAACTTGCCCGTGCCCTCGATGACGATATCACATCCTAGGTCCTGCCAGGGGATGTCCCCTGGTTCAGGTTTCTCCGAAAACCCGACCCTTTTCCCGTCGATTAATATGCTGTCAGGGCCATCGGCCTCAGCCCCATGATGCCAGCGTCCATGCACCGTATCATATTCGAGGATATGGGCCGCACAGGCAGCGCCCCCGGTGATTTCATTAATATGAACGATCTCGAGCTCAGGCCATTCCCAGGCAGCCCGCATCGCCAGGCGGCCCATCCGTCCAAACCCGTTAATGCCAATACGGATAGTCATTTAATTGTTCTCTTTTCACATCAGAATAGTATTGAATTCATTCGTTAAGTTGTGACCCGCATCGTCGTCAGGCCGCGACACATCGTTCAGGACGGCTCTGCATATCCGTCAGTCGCGTTCGGTCAACGGCGAACAGATCTTCTTCGCCGATACCTTCGCTCGTCATCCGTAAAACGTTCTGTATCCATTGGGGTAAGTCTGGACGAATTTGGTAAAATACCCACTGTCCCTGACGATGGTCGACGACAATCCCCTGGGTTCTCAACAGCGCCAAGTGCCGAGAGATTTTGGGTTGGGACAAACCGGTCGCATAACAGAGCTCACAGACACAAAGGTCTTTCTCACCCGACAGCAAGACAACGCAACGCAGACGGGTTTCGTCAGCCAATGCTTTGAAAAGTTCCTTATGAGTCATCATTGCCTCCGTGCGCCTGATCACATGTATACGTCCAAGCATATATATGAAAATTCATATGTTGTATTAAGTTTTGGTTACAATAAATTTGCATGGTATCGCTTGGCCAATACGTTGATATAAGGATGCGGTAGATTTACCGACGTTGATTGGCGTGCAACTAAAATTTCGTGGATATAAGGGGAATAAACGTTTTGTCTCTCGTGCTTCTTGAAAACCCTGGTGATGGGATTGCCTTGCTGCGCATGAACAGGCCGGAAGCCCTGAATGCGTTAAACATCGCTACTCGTATTGAACTGGCCAACCATTTCCGTAATTTGAGCAATGACGAGGCAATTCGATGCATTGTCATCACCGGCAATGAAAAAGCCTTTGTTGCGGGAGCTGACTTGAAGGAAATGGCGGAAATGGGAACCGCTGATATGACATCGAGTGGGGGACGGCGACTATGGAAACTGATAGCCGATTGCCCCAAACCGGTTATTGCGGCGGTTAACGGTTTCGCGCTCGGTGGCGGATGTGAACTCGCCATGCATGCAGATATCATCATCGCCGGTGAAAGCGCCAGGTTCGGTCAGCCTGAAGTTCGTGTGGGGATCATGGCCGGCGGTGGCGGAACACAACGCCTCGTTCGGGCGGTTGGCAAATTCAAGGCCATGAAAATGTTACTCACCGGAGAACAGGTTAGCGCCGCCGAGGCGTTTCAAATGGGTCTTGCCAGCGAAGTCGTTGCCGACGGTGATGTTGTCGAGCGGGCTCTGGAACTGGCGACAACGATCGCGGCATTGCCGCCGCTGGCCATTCGCCAAACCAAAGAAGTCGTGCTTGCCGGTGCAGACAGTTCACTGGAGGCCGGTCTGACGCTGGAGCGTAAAGCATTTGATATTCTGTTTGATACGGAAGACCAAAAGGAAGGCATGCGGGCCTTTATTGAAAAACGTAAACCTGAGTTCAAAGGAAAATAAATATGACAATCGAAGCAACTCAGGATGGTCTAGTTATTGGCGTGGTCGGCGCTGGCGCGATGGGGCGCGGCATTGCCCAGGTCGCGGCGACAGGTGGTTGTCAGGTGAAGCTGTTTGACACCCGCATCCAGTCTTCAAAGGAAGCCGTCGAATTTATTGAGTCGATGCTGGGACGGGCCGTCGACAAAGGCCGCATGAGCGCCGGTGACGCAACGGCCGCCATGGCGCGCATTGAGATCGTTGAAAGTATGTCCGGCTTTGCAGATAGTCATGTTGTCATTGAGGCGGCGATTGAGAACCTCGATATCAAACGGGATATATTTGCTGAACTTGAAAGTATTGTCGCTGACGATGCGATCCTGGCGTCCAATACGTCATCTCTTTCCGTGACGACAATCGCCGCCGGTTGCAAGCATCCAGAAAGGGTCGCCGGCCTGCATTTTTTCAATCCGGTACCACTGATGAAATTGGTCGAGGTCATCAATGGCATCCGCACGGCCCCCGGCGTCATTGATTTTCTGGTCGGGTTAGGAGAACGCATGGGCCGGGTGCCGGTTCGGGTTGCGGATGCGCCTGGGTTTCTGGTCAACCAGGTCGGACGTGGCTACACCATCGAGGCAGCGCACCTTTGCAGCGAGGGTGTTGCCGGGTTTGTCGATGTTGATCGTATCATGCGCGATGCCGCTGGATTTCGCATGGGGCCGTTTGAATTGATGGATCTGACGGCAATTGATGTCAGCCACCCGGCAACAGAGATGATCTACGGACAATTTTTCCATGAGCCCCGTTACCGGCCCTCGACCCTGATGAAAACCAGGATGGAAGCCGGATTTCTGGGTCGCAAAACCGGTCAGGGGTTTTATGACTATCAGGACGGTCAGCAAAAATTACCTGATGAACAATCACCGCCTGAGTTTGACAGCCGGGCGGTTTGGATAAGCTCCTCAAATCCGGAATCCCGTGAGCAGGTGATGGAGCTGTTGCAGAAGCTGGATGTCAGGCTGGATGAAAATAAGGAGCCCGGCGAGGAATCGCTTATTGTGGTCACGCCTCTAGGTGTTGATGCGACAACAGCTTGTCTCGAAGAAGGGCTGGATCCGGAACACACCATTGCCCTGGATATGCTTTTCGATCTGAACGTGCGACGCACAATCATGAAAACCCCGGTGACGGACCCCGTATTCACGGCATCGGCCCAGGGTCTGTTTGCCAGCGATGGCACCCCGGTCTCGGTGATCCGGGACAGCGCCGGGTTCGTCGCCCAACGTATCCTTGCGATGATCATCAATATCGGATGTTCAATCGCTCAGTCCGGAGCCGCAACACCGAAAGATATCGACAAAGCCGTGACCCTTGGCCTCGGCTACCCGCAAGGTCCATTGGCGTTCGGTGATTTTCTGGGCCCCGACCGGGTGCTGGAAATCCTCATTTCCATTTTTGAAATGACCGGAGACCCGCGTTATCGGCCAACGCCATGGTTGCGCCGACGGGCGTTACTGGGTGAGTCCCTGCTCACGCCTGAAAGTTGAGCTCAATGCGGAGTTATGCGAACAGAGTTTCAAGTCTCAGCAGGGCGATCTGATGGACCTGATTAAGCGCTTCTTGAAATTCAATTTCGACATCATTGTTAACGCGTGAGCGAAAATTTTCCAGAATTTCCGACACGTTGCGACCCTTGACCGCGAGGATATATGGGAAGTTGAAGGTCGATCTGTAAAGGGTATTCAGCGCCTGCAGTTCATCAAACTCTTCCGTCGAACATCTATCAAGACCGGCGCTTTTTTGTTCCGAAGTCGATTCATCAGTCAGGTCGCCGCGGACGGCCAGTTTGCCGGCCAGGTCCGGATGGGCGCAGAGCAGTGCGAACTGCGGCTCGTAGCCTGCTGCACTGACAACATCGGCCATTGCTGCCTGAAGTCCGGTCGCCGTGTCTTCGGCTTTCGTCAGGCCGCCGTCCCAGACCAGTTCGGCTATCCAGTCGGAATGTTCATAAACACCCCTGAAAGTCGCAACAAAGTCATCCCGGTTCATCTGACTTATACTTGTCACGAGGGTTTGTTTCCCGCGTCGCTATAGGGATGCTGATCCCGCCAGTACCGGGCGATATCAATGCGTCGACAGAACCACACGTCGGCGTGGGATTTTGCGTGCTGAATAAATTTCTCAAGTGCTCGGATGCGCCCCGGTCGTCCAACCAGTCGGCAATGCAGGCCGATGGACATCATTCTGGGTGTGTCTTCGCCTTCCGCGTAGAGCGCATCGAAGGCATCGCGCAGGTAGGCATAAAACTGATCGCCCGAGTTAAATCCCTGAGGCGACGCAAACCGCATGTCATTGCAATCCAGCGTATAGGGCACGACCAGATGGGGGGCGGCATTGACGGTTGTCCAGAACGGCAGGTCGTCGCTGTAGTCGTCGGCGTCATAGATGAACCCCCCTTCTTCGGCGACGAGGCGGCGGGTATTGACGCTGGTGCGGCCCGTATACCAGCCGAGGGGTCGTTCCCCGGTAATCCGTTTTATGATGTCGATGGCTTTTTCGAGATGTTCCCGCTCGATGGTTTCCGGGATATTTCGGTAGTCGATCCAACGATAACCGTGTGAACAGATTTCATGCCCGGCTTTTAACGCGTCCTCGGCGACTGCCGGATTGCGCTCCAGGGCCATGGCCACGGCAAATATCGTCAAAGGAAGGTTCTCGTCAGCAAACAGTTTTAAAATACGCCAGACGCCGACCCGGCTGCCGTATTCATAGATGGATTCCATGCTCATGTGTCGCTCGCCGGGCCATGGCGTGGCGCCAACAATTTCGGACAGGAAAGCTTCCGATGCCGCATCCCCATGCAAGATGCAATTTTCGCCACCTTCCTCGTAATTCAGAACAAACTGCACGGCAATCCGCGCCCCCCCGGGCCAGTTCGCCCGGGCGGGATTGGGCCCGTAACCGGCCATGTCTCGGGGATAGGAAGCATTTTCGCTCATGTCGACTCCAGCACCGTCCTGTCAGGAACAGCAGGATACAGATATATTATTTAATTTTCACAGCTAAATGAGTGGTTATTATCAAATTTTTGTTGAAAGTGTTTACCGATGCGGTTTTTTCTAGAGCAGATGGTCTGCATGCCACTATATATAGGTTATCCTAGAGAGCCCTGATGTAAGAATGGCGAAGCCGCGACGGGCAGCTCAATATCAGGATGACAAAACAGGGGTTAGGGAGACATGTGTTGGGCCGTTTGAGTACCCACGTTCTAAATACTGCTGCTGGAAAACCTGCTGACGGGGTTCCCTGGGCGCTGTACAGGATTAACGGGGATACTCGCGAAGGACTTGCATCCGGTGTCACCAATCATGATGGCCGCACTGATCCACCATTGCTTGAGGGAGATGCGGTCGTCGCTGGGACCTATGAGCTTGTATTTGAGGTCGCGGATTATTTCCAAAATCAAGGCGTCGTACTTTCCGACCCGCCATTTCTGAACGCAATTCCACTTCGTTTCTCCATATTCGATGCGGCCCAGAACTACCATGTGCCGTTGCTGGTCTCGCCCTACAGCTATTCGACCTATCGCGGGAGCTGAGGCTTAGATGGCTGGTCTGGAAACACGTTCAAGTGTCCGTTTTCTGCTCGGCTGGGATGCGATCGAAGTGTCCATTGAGGACACTCATCAGACTGTTTTGCAGTATCTGCGCACCAACGCCCACCTGAGCGGGTCCAAGGAGGGGTGTGCCGAAGGCGACTGCGGGGCATGTTCCGTAATCGTTGGTGAATGCATTGAAGGTCGGGTGTCGTATCGTGCGGTGAACGGTTGCATTCTGTTTTTACCCGCCATGGACGGCAAACAGATTTTGACTGTCGAACATGTGGATCTGGGGGGATTGCATCCGGTTCAGTCCGCCATGGTAGAGTTTCATGGTGCGCAGTGTGGATTTTGCACACCCGGCATTATCATGTCCCTGATCGCCCATCAGCTGAACCAAGGTGGCACGGACCGTCGCCAGATTGATGACGCGTTGGCGGGAAACCTCTGCCGCTGCACCGGTTACGGGCCGATTATTGAAGCGGCAAAACGGGCAATGGCGATGCCGGTTAGTCCTGAATGGCAGGACGCACTGGATCGTTCCCGCGAACAACTCCAGGCGTGGTCGGAAGACGGCCGGGCGTTAGACGTTGACTCCACGAATGGCCGCTTCATTGCCCCGACGACCGCTAGGCAGCTGTGCGACGTACTTGCCGACGATCCGGGGGCGACCATCGTCGCCGGGGCGACCGATGTGGGGTTGTGGGTCACCAAGCTGGGCCGCCGGCTTGATCCGATTGTGTCACTGGGCGCAGTTCGTGACATCAATGATATTATAGAGACGAACGATCATCTCGAAATCGGTGCGGGTGTTACCTATGCCCGCGCCGAAGACGCCCTTTACGCCTTGTCAGACAGTCTCGGCGAATTGGTGCGCCGCATTGGATCGACCCAAGTTCGCAATTCCGGCACGATTTGCGGCAATATCGCTAACGGCTCGCCCATCGGCGACATGCCGCCGGCGCTAATTGCCCTCGGTGCGACGCTTGTTCTATCAAGTGCCGGTGGTAAGCGGGAACTGCCGCTGGAAGACTATTACATAGAGTACGGCAAACAGGACCGGCGGCCTGGTGAATTTGTTTCCAGTGTGCGGATCAATAAACCAAAAGGCCGGTTTCGCTGTTACAAGATTTCAAAACGGTTCGATCAGGATATTTCAGCCGTGTTGGGAGCCTTTCAGATCGATGTTGCCGACGGCAAGGTCATTTCAGCACGAGTGGCCTACGGCGGCATGGCAGGCACGCCGATGCGCGCCGCGCAATGCGAAGCAACCCTCAATGGTGCGGACTGGAATGCCGAGACCATCCAACGTGCCAAAGCCGCTCTTGATCAGGACTTTACCCCGATGACTGATGCCCGGGCCTCCAAAGAGTACCGCAGTCGGGTTGCCAGAAACTTACTGGAACGGTTTTTTATCGACAGCGACAGTCTGGGCGCTGTGCTCGAATTGGCGGACCGCCGGGTCCTGGAGTTCACGCATGGGTAAGGTCCTCAACGATCTGGCCCGGATTTCCGGCGGCGTCGCCGAGAGTCTGCGCCATGACAGCGCCGTCAATCACGTCACCGGGCGATCGACCTATATCGACGATATTCTGGAACCACGGGGCACTCTGCATCTAGCACCGGGCGCTGCCGCCTTCGCCTGCGGCAAAATCACCAAGATTGATCTGGATGTGGTCTGGCAGGCACCGGGTGTCATTGCGGTGCTGACCGCCGCAGATATCCCCGGCCACAATGACTTCAGCCCCACCCATTCCGGGGATGACCCGGTACTTGCCGAGGGCAGGGTGGACTATTTTGGCCAACCCGTCTTTGCCGTTGTTGCCGGAACCTATGAGCAGGCCCGCGCTGCGGCCCGGCTTGGCGTCATCGAGGGAGAAGCGGAAACGCCGATCATCAGTATCGATGAGGCATTGGCGAAAGACAGTTATGTCAGCGACACTCATGTTATGGAACGGGGCGACGTCAAAATGGCAATGGCGGCGGCCCCTAATACATTATCGGGGCGGCTTGATATCGGCGGGCAGGATCATTTTTATCTGGAAGGCCAGGTGGCCCTGGCGGTTCCTGCGGAGGACGGAGATGTTTTTCTGCATTCTTCGACCCAGCACCCGTCTGAAGTTCAACACAACGTTGCCAATATTCTGGACCTCCCGGCCCATGCGGTGACGGTCGAGGTGCGCCGTATGGGGGGGGCATTCGGTGGAAAGGAAAGCCAACCTACACAGTGGGCAGCCTTGGCGGCACTCGGTGCAACGAAAACAGGACATCCTGTCAAATGCCGCCTTGATCGCGATAATGACATGATCATGACCGGTAAACGTCATGAAATTCGCGGTGACTGGGCAATAGGTTTTGATGATGAGGGTCGTATTCTTGCCGCCGAAGTCGATATGTCGACGCGCTGTGGTTATTCGAAAGATCTATCAGATGCCATCAGTGACCGGGCGATGTTTCATTTCGACAACGCCTATTATCTGGACACCGTACGGATTTCCTGTGCGCGCCTGAAAACCAACACGGTTTCCAACACGGCCTTTCGTGGGTTTGGCGGACCGCAAGGCATGATGATCGGTGAACGTGCGATCGAGGCCGTCGCCCGAGCCGTTGGCAAGGACCCGCTCGACGTTCGCAAACTCAATTTTTATGGTGGTGATGAGCGCAATGTGACCCCGTTCCATATGGAGGTGGAAGACTTCGTTCTTGATGAGCTAGTTGAGGAGCTTGAGGAGAACTCAGGATACCAGCGACGTCGGGACGAGATAACAAAGTTCAATAAGGCAAATCCAGTGATCAAAAAGGGCCTCGCTCTGACCCCAGTGAAGTTTGGTATTTCGTTCACGACGACGTTTCTCAACCAAGCCGGGGCGCTGATCCACGTCTATAAGGATGGCAGCATTCTTCTGAACCACGGCGGCACGGAAATGGGCCAGGGCCTGTTTATGAAAGTCGCCCAGATCGTCGCCGAGGAATTTCAGGTCGATGTGGGCCGCATCAAGATTACGGCGACGAATACCGGAAAGGTTCCCAATACCTCGGCGACGGCGGCGTCGTCGGGCACGGACATGAACGGCATGGCCGCGTTGATTGCGGTCAGAACCATCAAGCGCCGCCTGACAGCCTTTGCATCCCAGGAGTTTGATTGTGCCGATGACGACGTGAGCTTCCTGCCCAATCGTGTCAAAGCAGGCAATCATGTCCTGACGTTTGATGAGCTGATCAACAAGGCCTATCTTGGCCGCGTGCAGCTGTCGGCCACAGGCTTTTATCGGACGCCAAAGATTCATTATGACCGTGAGACAGCTTCTGGTCGGCCGTTTTACTATTTCGCCTATGGCGCCGCCGTCTCGGAAATTGCTATCGATACCCTAACCGGAGAAAGCCGCGTGCTGGGTGTTGATATCCTGCACGACGTCGGAGAATCACTCAATCCAGCGCTTGATGTGGGACAGATCGAGGGTGGATTTGTTCAAGGTATGGGCTGGTTGACGTCGGAAGAGTTGTGGTGGAATGGCAAGGGCCGCCTGATGACCCACGCACCGTCGACCTATAAAATTCCCACCTGTGGCGACCGCCCAGAGCATTTTAACGTCACCATCTGGGATAAGGGCAGGAACGTGGAAAACACCGTCCATCGCTCGAAGGCCGTTGGCGAACCCCCCTTAATGCTGGCGATTTCCGTCTTCCATGCTATTTCAGATGCAATTTCGAGTTTGAGTGATTATGCGCTTCTCGCCGACCTTGATGCACCAGCCACCCCGGAACGTATTCTGATGGCGGTCGAAGATATGAAAGAACGGGGGTCCGTATGAGTGCGTCAATTCATAACTCTAACAGCCAGGGGCTGGGACCTGTTGACTGGGTTCGGATGGCGCATGGGGCGGCAACGCAGGATAAACACTGTGTGCTGGTTTTCGTCGCTGATCATCAGGGGTCAACACCGCGCGAAACCGGGACCTGGATGTTGATCGACGAACAACAAAGCCTGGGAACTCTTGGTGGTGGTGAGGTCGAGCGCATGGTGATTGCCGAAGCCCGCGACTTGCTGGCCGGAAACAAAGATTGGCGTCGATCACACGAAAAATTCCAACTCGGCCCGGACCTCGGGCAGTGTTGTGGTGGGACGATGACGGTATTATTTGAGCCTGTCGATGAAATCTCTCTGGATTGGTTGTCCGACGCTCTCACTGAGGTTGCCCAGGGGTATGTATTGTTCCCTGTCGGTGACCCGAGTTCGGCTCCGCAGGTCATGAGTGGAGATACCCCTGAAAATCTGAGCCGGTCTGGGGGAGCTCATATTCAACTACTGATCGACGAACGCCCACGTGTTGTGCTGTATGGCGGCGGGCATGTGGGACGTACAATCGCCGCCATTGCCGCACAAATGCCGGTTCGTCTTGAGGTGGTCGATGAACGTCAGGAGGTGCTGGCGGACATTCCGCTGGCATCCAACGTGACCACCGTTCATCGTGACAACCCGCCGTCTCATGCGAAAGAATTGGTGGGTGCTGACGCGGTTCTCATCATGACCCATAGTCATGGCCTTGATTACCGACTTTGTCAGATGCTGATTGGCAAGCCTGAACTTTCTTATCTGGGGCTGATTGGCAGTGCGACGAAAGCCGCAAGGTTTATCAGCGGCCTGTCGAAGGAAGGGTGCAGCGCTGAAGAGATCGCCCACCTGACCTGCCCAATTGGTGCTGGTGGACCCATCGGAAAAGAGCCGGGTATTATCGCCCTCGCCGCGTGGTCAGAAATCATGCAGGTTCTGAAGGCGACCAGGGCAGAAAATATGTGCAAAATCGACAATATCAAACATGTGAAGAGAGAACGTTGATGTGTGAGCATTCAGATCATCACGCCAAGTTTATGGCTGAAGCCGCCAAGGTGTCTCGGGAAAAGATGAATGCCGGTTTTGGTGGCCCGTTCGGCGCGGTTGTTGTCAAGGATGGTAAGGTAATTGGCACCGGTTTTAACAAAGTCACTACCGATAATGACCCGACAGCCCATGCCGAAGTTGTGGCGATTCGCGATGCCTGCGCCAATATTGGTGATTTTAACCTGAGCGGGGCCGTGATTTACACCAGCTGCGAACCCTGCCCAATGTGCCTGTCTTCCATATACTGGGCGCGGTTGGACAAGATTTTTTATGCCAATACCCGGTGGGACGCAGCAAAGATTGGGTTTGATGACGCGGAACTATATGATGAAGTTGCCAAGGGCATTGAAGACCGCAAAATTCCCATGATCCATTTGGTCGACGAAGAAGCGGCTTTGGCGTTTGAAGAGTGGGACAAGAAAGAAGACAAGGTCCGCTACTGAGTAGGGGCTTCAGTCGAGACGGCTCCGGTACGGGGTTTAAACAGGGGAGGCGTAAACGTGCAGCCGTTACTGTCGCTTCGCAAACTGCGAAAGGAATTTCCCGGTTGTCTAGCTAACGATGATGTCGATCTGGACGTTATGGCCGGTGAGATCCATGCGCTGTTGGGTGAAAACGGTGCCGGCAAGAGCACGCTGGTTAAAATGATCTACGGTGTGCTCAACCCTGATAACGGAGACATGATCTGGAACGGTAAACCCGTTGGCATCGAAACACCGTCTGCCGCCCGCTCGCTCGGCATTGGAATGGTATTCCAGCATTTTTCATTGTTTGAAGCATTAACGGTTTCAGAAAACATTTCTTTGGGGATCCCCACGGACCTGGCGGGTCCCGGTCTGGACGAGCGGATTGTTGAGGTGTCAAAATCATATGGATTGCCGCTCGATCCGCAGCGAGAAATACATTCGTTGTCCGTTGGCGAACGACAACGCATTGAAATTGTGCGCTGTCTTTTACAGAATCCAAAACTACTGATTATGGATGAACCCACATCTGTCCTGACGCCGCAGGAGGCGGATAAGCTGTTTGAGACATTGAAGAGATTGTCATCTGAAGGGGTGGCAATCCTTTATATCTCCCATCGCCTGGAGGAAATCAGAGAGCTTTGCCATAAGGCAACAATCTTGCGGCTGGGACGGGTTGTTTCCGATTGCGACCCGTCACGGGAAACGGCACGTAGTCTGGCAGAAATGATGATGGGATCTGATCTGACGTTGCCGGAAAAGAGCGTGGTAAATGAACCAGGGCCGGTTCGTTTCACTGTTACCGGCCTTTCGACGCTGCCTAAAGACCCGTTTGGGGTCCCGCTTAAGAATATCTCTTTCGATCTGCATGGCGGTGAGATCCTTGGTATAGCGGGGTTGGCCGGAAACGGTCAGACCGAGCTGATGGACTTACTGAGTGGTGAAAACTTGTGTGACCAAGCAGATGTGATTGTCCTGGAAAATCAGCCGGTTGGATCCTTAGGACCGACCGGGCGTCGTAACCTGGGGCTGGGGTTTGTGCCTGAAGAGCGTCTGGGGCATGGCGCGGTTCCCGACATGACCTTATGGGAGAACGGGTTTCTAAGCGCCATGGGTCGTCAGAATTTGTTGCGAAACGGTTTTATCAAGGTTGGAAAATCTGTTGATTTTGCCGTGTCTGTCGTGCACCGTTTTAAGGTCAAGACCGCGGGGGTGGACCACAATGCGTCCAGTCTGTCCGGTGGGAATTTACAAAAATTTATTGTTGGCCGGGAGATTGAACAGAATCCTCAGGTGCTGATTGTACTGCAGCCCACTTGGGGGGTTGATGCAGGTTCAGCGGCGGCCATCCATCAGGAACTGATGGACTTGTCCGCCAACGGTACGGCGGTTCTGGTCATCTCTCAGGATCTGGATGAATTATTCGCCGTTTCCGACCGGATCTCCGTGATCTGCGAGGGGCGTCTGTCAGATGCAACTCCAGCTTCAGAAACTACGGTCGAACAGATTGGATTGTTAATGGGGGGGCTTGATCACGCCGACCAATCTCTGGAAAACGCTGCATCATGAGAATTGAAGCCCGCACGGAAATTTCCAAACCCATGATCTATGCAGCACCAATTGTTGCGGTCGTGTTGACCATGCTGGCGGGCATCGTCCTGTTTGAAATTATGGGTCACGACCCTTTTCAAGCGCTGCATACCTTCTTTGTCGCTCCGGTTTCTTCACTCGACGGACTGGCTGAACTGGGCGTCAAGGGAACACCCTTGATTCTGATCGCTGTCGGGCTGTCTTTTGGGTTCCGCGCAAATGTCTGGAATATCGGTGCGGAAGGGCAGTTGACCATTGGCGGGCTGGCCGGGGGGGCGTTGGCGCTGGCGTTCTATGACGTCGACTCACCGTTTTTATTACCTGGTATGTTGGTCGTTGCCGCCCTTGGCGGGATGGCCTGGGCCGCCATTCCGGCCTTCCTCAAAACACGATTTAACGCGAACGAGATTTTGACCAGCTTAATGCTGACGTATGTCGGCCTGCTTGTACTCAGTATGTTGATTCACGGTCCTATGAAAGACCCGGATGGCATGAATTTTCCAGAATCCAGATTGTTCCATGATGCCGCATTGTTGCCCCACATGATCGAGGGCACACGTCTTCATATCGGGTTCTTGATTGCGATTGCCGTCGTCGCCACGGCATGGATCGTTCTTGGTCGCCATATCATCGGATTTCAGATCAGGGTCCTCGGTATGGCGCCTCGTGCCGCATCTTTTGCAGGGTTCAGCCACAATAAGATTGTTTGGTTGTCGTTTATGGTGGCCGGAGCTGCCGCCGGGGTCGCTGGGATTTTAGAAATCGCTGGTCCTTTGGGGCAGGTTGTTCCGGTCATCTCACCGGGTTACGGTTTCACCGCTATTATCGTCGCCTTTGTCGGCAGACTGCACCCTGTTGGAATTTTCTTTGCCGGGCTGGTGATGGCGTTAAGTTATCTCGGTGGTGAAAACGCACAAATTGAGATGAATATGCCGAATGCCGTCACCGGAGTGTTTCAGGGAATGTTGCTGTTCTTCTTGTTGGGCTGCGATGTCTTGATCAAATATCGACTGAGATTGACGTGAGAGAGGGAACAAGGATATGGATTTGACAGATGTTCTGGTTTCCGCAGCGTTGACGATCATTACGGCCGCGACTCCTCTGGCGTTTGCAGCGCTGGGTGAATTGGTGGTGGAAAAAGCCGGCGTACTTAACTTGGGCGTCGAAGGTATGATGATTGTTGGTGCAGTCATGGCGTTTGCCACTGGTGTGACAACTGAAAGTGCGGTGCTGGCGATCATTGTCGGGGCTTTGTCCGGGGCGTTAATCTCGATGGTTTTCGGCTTTCTGGTCTTGATTATGATGTCAAATCAGGTCGCTACCGGTTTGGCCCTGACAATTTTTGGGCTTGGCCTGAGCGCTTTGGCTGGACATGGGTTTGTCGGTAAAACATTTGCCGGATTGCCTCCCCTGAATATTCCTTTTATGTCGGAGATTCCGATTGTTGGACCCATAATCTTCGGGCAGGATGGCATGGTGTATCTTTCTATATTTATGGCATTTGCGATTGCGTGGTTTCTAACAAAATCGCGTGCGGGACTGATACTTCGTGCAGTAGGAGAAAGCCACGATGCAGCCCATGCGATCGGTTATTCGGTCATTCGAATTCGGTTTGTTGCCATTCTGTTTGGTGGGGCGATGGCAGGTCTTGGCGGGGCCTATTTGTCGCTCGCTTATACACCGCTATGGGTGGAAAATATGACGGCGGGTCGCGGGTGGATTGCTCTGGCGTTGGTGGTGTTTGCCGCTTGGCGTCCTTGGCGCGCGTTGTTCGGAGCCTATTTGTTTGGTGGGATCAGCATTATTCAACTCCATATTCAAGGTGTTGGTCTTTCCGTGCCGTCGCAACTGCTTTCAATGTTGCCGTATTTGGTGACAATTGGAGTTCTTGTTTTTATCTCACGAGGAAGCGTGCGCCAGCGATTGAGTGCGCCCGGAAGCCTCGGAAAGAGTTTTTATGCTGCATCTTGATGGGTGCGGGGCGTTTTTTTAAACCGTGGAGGGTCATATGTCTGAACTAAAAATCTTAAATAAAATTCGAAATGCCGTTATCGGCGGCGCGGCGGCCTTGTTGTTAGCCTCAGGGGCACAAGCCGCTGATCCGTTGAAAATCGGTTTTGTTTATGTTGGGCCGGTCGGCGATCATGGGTGGTCTTACGAACACGACCAGTCTCGTCTGGCGGTACAAAAGGAATTTGGCGATAGGGTCAAAACGACCTATGTGGAGAGTGTGCCGGAAGGGGCGGATGCGGAGCGTGTTATCACCAAGCTTGCCAAAAGTGGCCATGATCTGATTTTTACGACATCCTTCGGTTACATGAATCCGACACTGAAAGTCGCTAAACGTTTCCCAAAAGTGAAGTTTGAACATGCGACCGGTTTCAAGCGGGCAAAAAACGTCTCGACCTATTCTGCGCGATTCTATGAAGGTCGTTATGTCGTCGGCCATCTCGCCGGCAAGATGTCAAAATCCAATGTGCTGGGTTATGTCGCCTCGTTCCCGATCCCTGAAGTTATCCGGGGTATCAATGCGGTTACGCTGGCGGCCCGTAAGATCAACCCGAAAATCGAGGTGCGGGTGGTCTGGGTTAACTCCTGGTTTGATCCCGGCAAAGAGGCCGATGCGGCAAAAACCCTGATCGATCAGGGGGCAGACATCATTTTCCAACATACCGATTCTCCGGCCCCGGTTCAGGTTGCGGAAAAACGTGGCGTATGGGCAGTCGGGCAGGCCTCCGATATGAGCAGCTTTGGTCCCAAAACCCACATGACGGCAATCATCGATAACTGGGCACCGTACTACATTGCGCGGACCAAGGCGGTGTTGGACGGCACCTGGACATCCACTGATACCTGGGACGGCATCAAACCGGGCATGGTTGAAATGGGCGCTTACAACAAGAACTTGCCGAAAGACGTTGTCGAATTGGCGGAATCTGTGGCTAAGGGAATTGCCGACGGATCCATTCATCCGTTTGCCGGACCGATCAAGGATCAGTCGGGTAAAGTTGTGGTTGCGGCAGGTAAAACGGCTGATGACGGAATGCTTGCCGGGATGAACTTCTACGTTGAAGGGGTTGTCGGTAGTATCCCTAAATAGGGGATTGCCCGACTAAGATAAGAGCGGAGGGGGCAGGCGTCTCCTCCGCTTTTTTTATGTCGTACAGAATGAAACGGAGTCCGTGATGGCATCCCTGTGGATCAAAAACCCGTTGGCGATTTTTTGCCAAGACGCTGGTGGCGGCATAGTTGTCAATGATGGCGTGATTACTGAGTTGGTGCGAGCTGGCGAAACACCGGAAGCTGAAGGCGTTTTCGATGCGTCGGAACATGTTGTTCTTCCTGGCCTGATCAATACCCACCATCACTTTTATCAGACATTGACCCGGGCTTACGGTCCCGCATTGAACCGGGAGCTTTTTGACTGGCTGAAAGCCCTCTATCCGGTGTGGGCAAGACTGACACCGGAAATGCTGTCTGTGGCAACCGAACTGGCGCTAACAGAACTGTTGTTATCGGGCTGCACCACCTCAACGGATCATCATTATGTTTTTCCGGGCGGTCTGGAAAACGGTATTGATATTCAGGTCGAGGCGGCGCGAAAGGTTGGGGTGCGCGTCGTCCTGACCCGTGGATCCATGGATTTGTCTGAGAAAGATGGCGGCTTGCCACCCCAAAGTGTGGTTCAGGATGTGGATGTCATTCTGGCTGACAGCGAACGCCTGATCGATGCCTATCATCAGGGAGCAGACGGCGCTTTCGTGCAGATTGCCCTGGCTCCCTGTTCGCCTTTTTCAGTGACCCGGGAGGTTATGACCCGCTCGGCTGAACTGGCGCGGGATAAGGGCGTTCTTCTGCACACCCATCTGGCGGAAACAGAAGATGAAAATCGTTTCTGCCAAGAAATTTTTGGCATGCGCCCCTTGGAGTATCTGGAAGACTGTGGCTGGCTGGACGAACGGGTCTGGCTTGCCCATGGCATTCACTTTATGGAGAGCGAGATGGATCGTATGGCGGCTGCCGGTGTTGGCGTATCCAGCTGTCCGCATTCCAATATGACCCTGGCATCGGGTATCTGCCCTGCATGTGATATGGATAAAAAAGGCATGGCGGTGGGAGTCGGTGTTGATGGTTCAGCGTCCAACGATGCCTCTAATATGATCGAAGAAGCCCGCCAAATGCTGATGCTTCAGCGCCTGCGCTATGGGTCCGCCAATGTGTCACATCACGATGCAATTCGCTGGGCTAGCGAGGGCTCGGCCAGCTGTATCGGTCGCACAGATATCGGTAAAATTGAAGTCGGCCGCCGTGCCGACCTGGCCTTGTTCAAACTTGATGAGCTTCGCCACTCGGGCCACCATGACCCTTTGGCCGCCCTCGTTCTTTGTGGGCATCACCGTGCGGATTATGTCATGGTTGAAGGAAATTGGCGGGTCGAAAAGGGAGGAATGGCAGGGTTTGATCAATCCAATCTGATCAATCGCCACTCAGCCGCTGCACGCCAGCTGGGCGGATTGATTGGAGCATAGGAAATGTAAACTCGGGAACCTAGCTGTCCCCAAGTTGTCTATATTGGTTCAGCCAGCTAATCCCAGATATCGGTTGCGATAATCTCGTGCAGCCTTTCTGGCGTAGTGACGGCACTAACGGTGAGAAAGATGCCAGCGCCAATGGTCAATAATTCTGCTGCCTGATTTTGTGCATTATGAATCAGTGGGTTAATTACTCAGAGGGGGTGAGCGGAGGTATCGGTCAACCTTGCTCCCAATAGGGAGGGTCCCCAATGGTCTCCACCATGAAGTCTATAAACGCGCGGACGCGTGGAGGCAGGAATCGGGCGTGCGGATATAGGGTGTGTATGGTGTGGGCAAGCGGCTGGTAGTTGGCCAAGACAACCTCTAGGCGACCGTCTTTCAGATAAGGCCCGACTTCCCACATTGATTTCAGGGCAATGCCGTAACCGTTAAGACACCATTCGGTTAGAATTTCGCCATTATCCGATTCCATGTTGCCACTAAGGCTGGGGGTCACCATGCCACCGTCCGGACTCTGCATCTGCCATTCAAATTGCTGCGAGCCTGGAAACCGCAGCAGGAGGCAGTTGTGTCGGGACAGGTCACCAGGGTCCGTGATAGCGGGATGTTTTGAAAGATAAGCCGGTGATGCACAAAGGACGCGTTGGTTTTTTGCCAACCGCCTGACAACGAAACTAGAATCCTTCATCTCGGCGATACGAATGGCCAAGTCGACCTTTTCGTCGATAAAACTGGTGAAACGATCACTGGCCACCATCTGGAACTGAATTTCCGGAAAGCGTTCAAGGAACGCCGGGATGTGCGGGGCGACATGCAGGCGGGCAAAAGCCGTTGGCGCCGAGACCTTGAGGGACCCAGCTGGCCGGTTGCGCCGGGCGGAGACCGCATCCTGAGCCGCGTCGACGGTTTTCAAAATTTCCAGGCAGTGTTCAAAAAATGTTTCACCGTCAGGTGTTACATTGACCTGACGGGTCGTGCGGTTAAGCAGGCGTAACCCTAATTGACTTTCCAGCCGCTGGATACGTGAGCTGACGACCGCCGGAGACAGACGCAGATCGCGGCCAGCCGCGGACAGACTGCCCAATTCGGCGACACGCACAAACAGGTTGAGATCGTCAGAGTTCAATTGATTATCAATAAATAATTTAAAGTGAAGCAAGATTATGCGGTTTATCAAAAAAGTACAACGACGCTATAAATCTTCCCAACCAATGATCACCACCCATTTTGGTGAGATTTAGAAACAGGGGCAGCTATATGGAGATCGCAGTTCAGGACTGGGCCAGCATGCTGGTTCGTTGGGTACATATCATTACTGGAATTGCCTGGATTGGGTCATCGTTTTATTTTATCTGGCTTGATCTGAGCCTACGTCAGCGCGACGGGATGCCAGAGGGCGCTTATGGCGAGGTCTGGAGCGTCCATGGCGGCGGTTTCTATCATGCCCAGAAGTACCTGGTCGCGCCCAAACAGATGCCGGACGAACTGCATTGGTTCAAATACGAATCCTATTTTACCTGGCTGTCAGGGTTTTGCCTTCTGGCGATCATGTATTATTGGGGGGCTGAAAGCTTTCTGGTTGATACGGACAAACTGGCGATTGCACCTTGGCAGGCTATTGTCGGCAGCATCACGTTCCTGGCTGGCGGCTGGGTTGCCTATGATGCGATTTGTAAATCACCGCTTGGCCGAAACACGGCTGTATTGGCAACGTTGGTCTTCATTTTGGTTGTTGCCTCATCCTACGGTCTGTCGCAGGTTTTCAGTGATCGTGCCGCCATGCTCCATGTCGGGGCAATGATTGGCACCATGATGACCGGTAATGTTTTTTTCATCATCATTCCCAATCAAAAGATCGTTGTCGATGATCTGAAAAATGGACGCAACCCTGACCCATCACTCGGGATTCAGGCCAAGCAGCGCTCTACCCATAATAACTACCTGACCCTGCCCGTGCTGTTAATGATGATATCCAACCACTACCCGATGCTGACTGGAGCTGAAAAGGGCTGGGTGATTGTTGCGCTGATTTTGTTGATCGGTGGAATCGTTCGGCATTATTTCAATACGGCGCACACCGGTGCCAAAGGCAAAATCCTGATGTGGCAGTGGCCGGTTGCGACGGCACTGATGGTCGGGCTTGTTCTGCTGGTGTCGGTGCGTAGTGGTGAGGAGATTGCCGAAGAGGATGTGATTTCCGCGCCGCAAGCGCTGGCGATTATCCAGACGCGCTGCATTGCCTGTCACGCGGCCAAACCCATTGATCCGGATTTTGAGAAAGCGCCGGGAGACCTCAAGTTTGAAGATGTAGAAAATGTGCGTAAAAACGCAACACGTATTCTGGCACAATCCGTCCTGTCGAAGGCCATGCCACTGGCTAACAAGACGGGTATGACGCCTGAAGAACGCAAACAACTGGGCGGATGGATCAGGGCAGGAATGCCGGAAGAATAAAGTCTTCCGGGTCAGGGGATTTCAAAAATTTCCTGATCGTCGGAAAACCAGTGCTCCTGCAAGTCCATCTCCGCGCTCCCCCGATCGACGATCAGGAAATCGCTGTCGGGCTCGAGAACCAATAACGGATGATGCCAGACGCCGCGGTGATAGTTCACCCCCTGACGACCTTCTGCCATAAAGACATGCAGGTCCTTGGGCGTGACGGTATCTCCGGCTTTCGCAACGACGACGAGATAAGGGCGGTTTTGCAAGGGCATAAAGGCCTGCGATCCGATCAGATGACGTTCCATCATGCGAAGCGGGATGGGTTTTGCGCGCGGCTGGCCGCGGAATATGCTGATCAGTGGGCGTCCACCATCTGCCGCCGTGTCCACATTGGCGAGATCATGAAACCGGGTGGTTGTCCCTTCGTTGATGGAAAATTCCGTCGCGTTCTGCGTCTCGATCACGTCGCCAAACGGTGCGAATGTCTGTTTGTCCAACGGTTCCGGAATTAAGGACATACCCATGATGTTTCCTTTACGCCTGACGGCCGAAGATGCGGAGACGGCTGATGCCGCCGTCCGGGAAGATGTTCAATTTGACATAGTTCACTTTGCCGATATCGCGGATCACATCATCCTCATAAAAATGTCGATGATCCATTTGCAGATTGTGTTGGGGTAGGATCTCATCCCAAAACATGGCTTGAGTAATGATAGATTGATCCGTTGCACTTTCCACGTAAGCGCCTTCGAGGGAACAGCGATCAGGGTAGTTACCCTTGAAGTGGGCCGTATCAACTTCAATACGATCAATAAAACCGGGTCTGCCCAGCTTGATGATAATCCAGTCGTTACCGGGTTCCCGGCGCCGTCGCGTTTCCCAACCGTCCCCCATGTCTTTGCCGCGCCCATCAGTCAGGATCACCCAGGGGTCGCCATAATGGGAATCGTTAAAGGCGACAACGCGCCCACCAGATTTGACAGCAGAAAGCTCGATGACGTCATCGGGCCCGGCATCTGCGGCCCTAGGTGTGCCATAAACCCGTAGCCGTGCAATGCCACCATCAGGCAGCATATGGACGCGCAAATAGGTGTAGGCAGCAGGGTCCTTGACGGCGACAAAGTGATGGGCGTTGCCGCCAAGGGTCGTTGGCGGGACGATCTCAGTCCACTGGGTTTGGTCGGTCGGGTCTGACTCCGATGTGCTGGCCTCGATGGAGGCGGCGGGTGGAAAGTTGCCGGTAAAATGGCTGGTGTCGATATCAACGCCGCTGATAACACCGCCGACGCCCAGTTTGATGATGCAGTAATCGTGTCCGCCATCGCGGCGACGGCGGGATTCCCATCCGTCCATCCATTTGCCGTTGCTGTCATATTTATCGGCGATGAATACCGCGGGTTCATCTTTAAGCATGCGTGATTTGTCAGCAAAAAAATCATCGGTGGCATATGTGGTTTCACTGCCGAGGCGAGGTGAGGCCAGATTGATGGTATTCTGGGCGAATTCCGGCAGGGTGAGGTTTTCAGTCATTTCCAATGTGCCTTCTCGATGTCAATGAAGTTACGCCAGTTCTGAAAGATATTCGTGATGGCGTTCTATGTTTTGCAGATGCATACGAGCGGGGTTGCCCATGGTGGTAAATGTCTGCAACGACAGATAGCGAAGCACGCTGATGGGGGCCGAATAGCTGTCGAACATGAATTCACCGGATATCGTGCAGCGGATCGTCCACGTCGCAAATTTTGGCGACTTGCGAGCAGTTGGATCTGTCAGATAAAGAATGTTTGCACCCGATGCAGAAACCAGTTCCATCAGGCGCAATAAACCTCTCGTCCGACGACGAAAACCGGCAATGATAACCAGATCATCTTTATCTATGTTGGAAGTGTACTCTCCCAGAGTTTGCCCTGATACGGGAAGCAGATGAACGTCTGGGCGAAACTGGGTGAACTGCCAATGACCATAGGCGGCAATGACGTGATTATATCGAAAGCCGATGAACCATAGACGTTTGGCAGATGAAAGGGCCGATACGATGGTTTTGAGTTCATCTTGCCCGAGCGCCATCAGGGTCTGCTTCAGGGCCGTGAACTCGCCCTCTAGATACGCACTGCGATCCGACTCAAAGTCATTCGCGGGTCCACCGGCAGGTTGTTTATAGAGCGGCGCTCCCCAGTCTTGGGCATCCCGCACCAGGCGGCGGGCCTCATCAAAATTTTTGAACCCCAGCCGCTGAAACAGGCGCGTTGCTGCGGCCTTCGAAACGTTTGCAAGATCCGCGAGTTCGGTTGCTGAATAGGCCGCCATCTCTCCCGGAAAATTTAGCAGCAAATCGGCAAGTCTGCGTTCCGCTTTAGGCAGGTCCGTGTAATGTTGGTGTATCCGGTCTTCGATCGACCGCTTACGCTCTGTCATAGCTTGGCCTATTTGAAATAATAATTTCATAAAATTATGGCATAGTGAAATTTTAATTTCAATACGGAAATGCCATCCAGCCGGTTAAAATCGTCGTCTGATTTTGCAAGGTTTCTATTAACCATTTGAGACTAGAGTCGTATGCTGATCTTAATCTGACGTTGAGATTTTGGCGTTTTTGTTTCCAATGGAATGAAAAGAACCATGAAAATTGAAATTCCATCTCCGGTATTGATCCGGTTGCAGATAATGTTCAATTCGGGAATGACCTTGCAGGAGGTCACCGAAGCGCTTGAGCTTGATCTGGTCGATGAGACTTCCGATGCCGTTCCTGAACTGGCCGCTGTCCACCCAGTAGAAACCTCCGAAAAGATCGAGCTACAAACTCAGGAAACCCCACCCGCGGTGCTGGAGGACGGGGTGGAAAATGTGGTTGCTTTGGGCGAAGCCGCTGTTCCAGCGGAGGCCGTCGATTATCTTTTCGGCCTGACCAGTGCAGTTCAGGATCTGGGTAGTGATGTTTACGCTCTGGCCGGGCATGCAAAAGTCCAAAATTCTAAGTCGCTGTCTAAAATCAGTCAGAATCTGATTTCTTCGATGCAAACGGTTGCCAAGCTGGTCAACGCCGTCAACAGATATGTGCCGGCCGCGGACTCTGAGGAAATGGGACCCGCAGTCGCAACGGAGCGTTGGGTCGTTCCGTCCCCGACAGAACAGCGCAGTTCATCACCACCTTCGAACGCAGACATCAAATCTAAGTCCCTTCCGCCAATTCCCCAAGGTGTAAGACCTGGTCGCGACCCCAAAGATGAACGCCGGTTGAAGGTCCCGCAACCCAGGAAGGTTACAATGCCCGCGCCCTCAGTCGCCCCACCAACGCCAGGCCCCACCGTCACTCCCTCCAACAGGAAAACCGATCCACAGGTGCGGAAGGCGGCACCAGCGATGGGTGCTGACTTTCAATCCAGAATTACATCCACGCTGGATCAAATTGAGGAGGCGTCAGGCAAGCAGGACGGGGCGAAACGCTCAGGTTGAAGCCAGAGACATTGCACCCGGTTCGGTTAATTTGATTATTTTGCCCTAATTCCTACCAAACGATTGCCACAGTCATGCTTAATCGCTCATAAGAACAGAGTGAATGCTCCCAATCGGGGGTAGTAGACTGAACAGGCGGACGGAGCGGAATGGCGGACGAGACCAATACCCGTATCATTGCCGTTGCTCATCTGAAAGGCGGCACAGGCAAGACGACGACAGTTTGTGCGTTGGCTGCCAGCCTGGTGTCACTGAAACCCGACCTGAAGGTTTGCGTTATCGATCTCGACCCACAGGGTGCGACCAGTTTACATCTTGGCGGAGAGGGGCCATTTGAAATTGGATCGTATGATGCTGTCATCTCCGGGAAGCCGTTGAACGGGACCATCCGCAAGACACAAATCGATAACTGCGATCTAGTCCCGGCGACGCCACGGTTGATCCTGTCGGAAATGGATCTGGCATCGCGCTCCATGTCGTTTGAGGCGCTTGCCGCCCATCTGAAGGACCCGTCAGAGGGATACGATGTGATCCTTGTCGACTGCCCATCGGGGTTTGGTATGATCTCAACTATGGTCATGACCATTGCCGATCTGGTCGTTATCCCAACGCCCCCTATGTTCTTTGCCGTACGTGCCCTTCGTGAAACAATTTCCTATCTCAATCGCCTTCGCCGCGATGCCAGGGTGTTTGCCGCTGTTGTCCTGACCATGGTCGAAGCTGACAATTCCCTGCATGTGATGATGGCCAAAAAAGTCCGCCGTGATTGGGGCGATCTGGTCATGCCGACCGATATTCCACGAGAGGCTAAGGTCGAAGAAGCGGCAATGGAGAGCACGTCGCTGCTCCGGAAATTTCCTGGTGCGGCATCAGCCAGAGCTTACGAGAGATTAGCAAGCAGTCTGGCATTTCGATTGGGGCTGATTGATGAGGAGGCAGCGCCGGAAGTTCCAGTTTCGGCCAATCCTGAGGCAGACGCTCCGCCACAGGTAGAACCTGAAAAACTTGTCGTGCCCGAGAAAAAGCCAACACCAGAACCTGATACACAGCCCGAGCCCGTAGCGGCACCTGGTCAGTCACCTGCCGAAAACCGTCCAATTGCCGGAAACCTGAGCCCTGTAAAGAAAGGTTCGGCTTCTCCGCCAACAGGAGGGCTGCCGCCGCTGCTCAAGGGGATGGTCGCATTTATGCTGGTTGTAGTGACGACAATCGTTATCTACGCTGCCGTCCAGGCCGACATGTTGGCCTGGGTCATGTTCATCTATCTGATCCTGATTTTGATTTTTTTTCCGGTATTGGTATTCTTGCTGGTTTAGGACGAATCAGGTCAGTTCTAATCTCAATATCAGATAACCTCATCATCGCGCGACGTGGTTTCCCCATACCGGCTTAACGTCGGCGGTTTGAGGTCTTTATAAAGCACCTTCAGGCGGTCGTTGACGTGTTCGTTTGATTTTTCGAACAGACTGGATCCATCATCACCCGTATCAACAATAAACGGCCCGAAGTTTTCCACTTCAAAAATCCACAGCGCCTGGGCAAGCCCCAGTTCGTCGAGCCACAACGCATCGATTGTGCGCTTGATGCCGCGCCCGAGCAGTGCTCCGGTGCCGTAACCGACGGTGGTCAGGTATTTGGCGCCGACCGGTAAAAACAGGTCGCGATAACTCTCTTCAGACATGCCTCCCTTGCCGATGATCAGCTTGGCCTTTGATGTTTCGAACCAGTTCGGCATCCATTGGCCAAAACGGAAGCTGGCAGTTGCGGTCACGGCGCCAACGTTGAAGGTGCCATCTTCATTTTTTGACGCCGCCGGGGAACAGTGGAAGTTGATGTTGGAAACCGACGGCAGATCAATTGGCAACTTCTCGCCGGTTTCGAGTACGCGTTTGTAAACGCCTTCGCGGGCCGTGTAGACGGTGCCGGAAATGAAGACGATGTCGCCCTGGTTAAGCTCGGCAACCTGCTGGTCGGTGACCGGGGAATTGATGTGAACGGTTGTCAGTTTGGGGGCGTTCATTGAATTCCCTCCCGACGATAATAGGGTGTGAACCATTCCGGATCATCGCGGTACTCGATCCGCCCGTCGTCATAGATACGCGCTGTAGCCCGGCGTGACGACAGACAGAAGGTATGGATGCTAATGGGCATGCCACCGGTGTGAGTGTAGCCAACTTCAATATTGCAGTCGACAACCATGGAATTGCCGACATACCCCATGGGACCCATGCCAATGGAATTGCCCATCTCTTTCAGTTCCTGCTCAAGGGTGGCGATTTCCGGGTCCGGGTTGCGTTCGCCGACGACACGCAGTGAACAGGCTTCTTTGCCGAGGCGCATACAGGTATCCTTATTGCCGCCCAGACCGACACCAACAATGGCGGGTTGGCAAAACAGGCCGCGCCGCCCGAACTGAACCATGACATCCAGGAAAAAACGTTTGATGCCATCAATGCCGTCACCGGGAAACAGCATCCGGTAATCGGTACCAAACAAGCCGCCTTTGTGGACAGTGATTAAATCAAGCCAGGCACCGTTTGGTTCGAAGGCATACTGTACTTCCGGGGCGTGCTGGCCGACGTTATTATCGTAGTCCTTGCGACTGATGGGATGAACCCGGTTGGGGCGCAGCGGGATTGCGTGGGTGGCTTCTGCGGTCGCCTTGCGAAGGGCGTGTTCCAGAGCAACGAAGCCGCCCTCGACCTGGGCTTCATTCCCGGATTTCACATAAAATCGCGGTAGGCCCGTATCCGCACACATTGGGCGGCGGTCCTGTTCGGCGGCTTCCCAGTTTTCGACCATGGCCTGTAGAACGAACTGGCTCAGATGTGCGGGCTCATTTGCCATCATTTTTTTGATACCGTTTTTGAAGTCCGGCGGAATTTCGATGCTGGCTTTGGCGGTCAACTCAAACGCCGCTTTTTCGATGGCAGATATGGGGATCATCGTTTCGGTCTTTCCTTAATCTTCAACACCGGCGAGTTTGCGGGCAAAATTCCGTTTCTCGTCAACGTCCATGCCGCGGGCAATCTGAATGCGCTGGGCTTGTGGTGAGCCAGCACCATGCATGGATTCTGTGAGATAGCCGACCGCATTGCGGCCCAAGGTGATGTTTTCAATGAGGCGCAGGATTTTCATACGATCAACGACATCAACGCCGTCGCGGCCAACCAGAAGCTTTTTGATCAGCGGCCCGATCTCTGCGTGGTCCAGATCCTGTTCGGACGGCAGGGTGACCATCAGGCCGCCTGCCAGATCCTGGGCGATGCGGGCGATTTCATAAGGGAAACGGGTAACGTTCTGTTTGCAGACATTGGCCAGCATTTCGTCATTCATCCATACACCGGATTTCATCGCCCGTCCTTCATGAGCAGAAGCAAGGGCGCTTGAACGTATGGTTTCATTGAGATGGGTCATCTCGACCAGTTTGTCGCGGATATGGGAAACTTTCGAGACCCCATTCATCTCGGCAATTTCCGCCGCCGCCCCGATCAACACGTCACCGACCCCGGTTTTGCAGATGTAGCTGCACCTGTGATAGGTGGTGAAACGCTCGACCAGGGGGGCGGCAAATTCAGCTTCACCATCCATAAAGACCCGGTCCCACGGGATGAAAACGTTCTCGAATACGATCATTGCTTCTTGGCCACCGAATTCGGCGTTTCCGGCATCGATGCGGCCGGGCTCCAGTGCCCGTGTGTCGCAGGACTGGCGACCATAGATATAGGTGATGCCGTCGGCGTGTGCGGGGATCGCCCCGACAATCGCAAAATCACGATCCTTTTCGCCTAACCGAATGGTCGGCATGACGATCAGCCAGTGCGAATTGACGCAGCCGGTTTGATGGCATTTTACGCCAGAGACAAAAACACCATCGTCGTTACGGTCGACGACATGCAGATATACATCCGGTTCCGCCTGTTCATGTGGGGCTTTGGCACGGTCTCCCTTGGCATCGGTCATGGCACCGCCGATCACCTGATTTTTGATCTGAACCTGCTTGAGAAAATCCAGAAACCGTTGGTGATAGGGGGTGCCGTGGACTTCATCGCAGTCGTAAGTTACGGAATGCAGGGCATTCAGGGCGTCAAGACCGACGCAGCGCTGGAAACAGGTGCCGGTTTTCTGGCCCAGTTTCTTTTGCATACGGCCCTTCTGCACAAGATCGTTGGCATTCTCGGCGATATGCAGGAAGCGGTTGATCGAGCCATCAGTATAAGGTGAGCGGGCGCTGGCGAGGTCAGGATCGGTTTCCGCCAATGTATAGGTTGCCGCCAAGGCATTGATCGAGGGTCGGATAACGGGGTGGTCAACCGGCTCATCAATCTGTTCGCCAAACAGGAAAACTCGCATCTTTCGACCGCGCAGGCTTTCAATATAATCTTCGGCCGTTGTGATCGTTTCGTAGGCGCCCCAGATGTCAGCTCCCTGAACGCTGAGTTCTGAATTAACCGTTGTTTCCAAATCCGGTCTCGTCATTGTGAGGCTCCAGTTCGTGTGATGTCCTATATAGCTCTATAGTTTTCTCAAAATCAAGATTAACGCTTTTGTATCAGTTTTCCGACAATAAATTCGGCCGCCACGGAGGCACTAATGACGACAATCGCCAAAAGCTGGGTCGTCGTTAGAGGCTGGTTCAGGATTTGCACCGCCAGAATTGCCGCGATCACCGGTTTCAGGAAAAACAGGTAACTGCCCCGCGTAATATCTGGTACCGCTGCCAAACCGCCAATCCACAGGAATTGAGTGATTGTAGTGTTCCAGAAGGCGATCACCAAAAGAGAGGACAAGGCTTTTCCATCCAGTGCGAACAGTCGAGCAGGCGTTGCCCAGATGCCAAAGCTCAGGCCAACGATAACCCATAGCCCGATGGCACCCAAAAACATGGAAATCGCCGTAATCCGCAATGCGCCGTATTCGGCGATTATCGGTCGGATGAGTACCGAATAGGCCGCCACCGCCGCAGCGCAGGACATGGCTAGAAATATGCCCAGCAGACTTTCTGCCGAGCCACTAAGCTTGGCCACATACCCGTCAGTGATCAGGAGTGCGATGCCGAGGATCGCACAGCTGCCGCTGGCGATTTTGGATAGGGTGATGCGTTGGCCATTTATCAGCAGGGTGGAAATGGCAACGAAAATCGGGATCGTGGTGACCACGGTTGCGACCTGCGGAACGGAGGCAAAATCCAACGACCAGTGAAAGACCAGGTAACCGATCGTGATGCCCAGCAGCGACAGGCCCACGAGCCGCCACCCGTGGGTGCGGAATGGTGCAATCAGATCGCGGCTGGCTGGAAATACCAGGGCTAGGATGACCAGCCCAATGCTGCCAAGGACAAACCGCCAAACGGAAAGTTCCGGTCCGCCGATCCCCGACAACACGGCGAAAAACTCTGTTGATGCATGGCCCAAAACGCCGATGAAGACGGCGATGTAGGCTAGCGTTGAATATCGATGCCAGAGCGCCACAGTCAAACGCGCCCGGCGAACTGTAGCAGCGTCTTGGCCAGTTCTGCCGGACGTTCCGCCGGCAATAAATGGGCAGCGTCGGCCATATCGACGCGTTCAACATTCGGGATACGCTGACTCAAACGTTCAACATCCTGATGATCAAGGAAGACACGGTCCTGCAAACCAGTGATGACCAGGACGGGCAAGGTCAGGTCTTCGTAAGAGATGTCCCAGTCGGTTTCCCCGGCGTTGCTCAGCAGATTGTAATGGCCGTCACTTTTGCTGAGCGGGAGGTAGGGTTGGGTGTTCAGGAAGTTGTCGCGGTTTGAGGTCTGCCAGTCTTCATTGAACAATAGCGGCGCGAAGAGGTCCCTGAACAAATCCAATCCACCGACTTCCGCGCAGCGTACAAGCGCGTCGTTTATCCATTTGAGACGAGGGCCATCACGACGCAGGGTGTTAATCAGCACCAGACCATGGCAGTCAACATCACTGAGTCCGCGTAGCCATGCTTGTGCGGCAAATAACCCGCCGATGGATAACCCGGTCAGAATGATATTTGTCGGGGCGATTTTGGATAACAAGCGTCGGGCGTCTTCGATGATCAGTTCGGCATTGATCGTCGTGTCCGGGTTGAAGGGGCTGTTAGCCTGGCCTCTGAAATTGAAGCTGAGAGTGCCATGTCCGTCTGCGCGTAAGGCATCCCCAATGACACTCTCCCACATGCCGGTGTCCCCGGTGAGTGCATTAAAAAAAACAAATGTTTTGCCGCTCTCTAACGTTGGGGGCGAATACAGATAAAACAGACTGCTTTGATCGTCGATAATGAACTCAGGCATTGGATTACTCTCGTCTTGTTCCGAATAGGTCAGGAGCCGCCGGCAGCGCTCTCTGTGATTTCATGCTGGCGGAGCATATGTTCCACGCGTCGCGCGGCAGTTTCTCCATGGGCACGGGCTAGGTTTTCTGCTGCGGTTGTATTGCCTTCGATGATTGCATCAAGAATCGTCTGATGTTCGTCCCAGATTGAGTTGACCGGGTAATCCGCTGTGATCGCCGTGCCCATAATCCGGCGAAGCTGGTGCCAGAGCGGTGTCACGGTCTTAGAAATGACGGGGTTTCCGGATAACTCATAGATAAACTGATGAAACGCCATATCAGCATCCACGATGGCGTGATGTGAACCGGATTCACAGGCCCTTCTGCCCGCTTCAATTATTTTAGCACCGCGAGCTTGAACTAATCCGTTGCTGCGAAGCGCGGCTTCTCGTGCTGCTAGCCCATCAAGAGCGGCGCGTATGAGGTAATAGTGATTGGTTTCAGCAGATCCTAATTCTGTGACTTCAACGCCGCGGCGTCCGGTATCGCGGGCAAACCCCTGGCTCTTCAGAAGGTGAATGGCTTGCACGACAGGTTGGCGTGAAACGTCAAGCATTTCGGCGATATCATCCTGATTAAGCCGTTCGCCGGGTCGAAAGTGACCGTCGCATATGGCGTCACGGATCGACTTGAAAACCTGCTGAACCAAATCGGGGTGTGTAATAACTGGTTTCAAGAAAACACCACTAAATTTCGTATACGAAATCCTAAATACAAATAATATAATCTCAAGTCTAGGAAAATGTTTTCTCCGTTGAAATCAATTTGGAAGATTATTATGTGCTGTAGGCATTAGCCTAAATAACAGAGTTGATGTATAGAAATTGGCCGCGCGCTGGAAATTGCAGTCCCGTCAACTCTTTCACTGCAAAGAGTAAATTCGTCAGGGTGAGTTTTTTTGATGGTCGGAAGGTTATTAGCGAGGGCATCTTTCCAAGAACTACATATCCCGTTATGGTATAAGGTATTGTGAGCGACTTTAAATACCGATTAAGTGTTAACATGTGATTTAGTCACTATTTGGCTACAAAACCCATCACATAAATCTAACCTTTAACCGAATAATACCGGAGTAACAGAGGGGCGGGAACATGACATATTTCAAACCTATTGCAATTCGGCGAAGAGCAATATGAGTAGGCCATGGATTGCGGCGACGTTTTCAGGTTTTGTGATCGGAGTGGCGAGCCTCTTTGTGTTTTCGGTCGGCGTGCGCGCCGAAACGATCACCATTGGCGGGACCGGGTGGTCAATCGGAATGGCCAGGCAACTCGCCTCTGTCTATACGGAAAAACACCCGGATATTCGCATCCAGGTTCCTGACAGTGTCGGTAGTGGTGGAGGGGTAAAGGCCGTATTGAATGGCCGGTTCGATCTTGCGTTCGCCTCTCGACCGATCAAGAAAAAAAATCAAGGCAAGGGATTGGTCGAGACTCCTTATGTCAGAACACCCTTTGTCCTGTCAGTATCGCCGAAGGCTGGGAAAGATACTGCCATGACAACGGATGAGCTGATGGCAACCTATAAGGGCGAGCTCACCCACTGGAAGAACGGCACACCAATCAACCATGTCATCCGTAGCGAACGTGAAAGCAGCACTACATTGATGGCCGCGCATTTTGCAGGGATTGGCCCATTGATTAGCAAAAAGCGGAAAAGCCGCGGTGCCTTGTATGCGCGAAACGACCAGGAGGCTATGGATATCGGCGAAAAGATTGTTGGCGTCATCGTGCCGATGGCGTTGCTGGCAATCCGTGCTGAGCAGCGGGCTCTTGAGCCCATAACCATTGACGGAATTCATCCAACTCTGGCTAATCTTGAGGCCGGAAAATGGGTGATGGAAACTTCTCTGTATCTGGTACAAGGGCCGAAACTAACGGCCGCAGCCCGAGCGTTTCTTTCATTCCTGCGATCAGAGGAGGCGGCTCGGATACTTCTGCGACACGGCGGAACGTTATTAAAATAATGAACGCTTGAATCACATGAAGGAAGAAGTCGATCAGTTTCAGGTCTTTTCTCAGGCCGCCCGACGAATTCGTAAAACCCTCTGGGTGACCGTAGTGTTGGTTGGAGTGGTGGTTGCGATTGTCATTCCGGTGTTTAATTTTTTTGCTGAGTTAGGCAGGGAAGAAGCGAGGGCTGAACAGGCAATCAGTGATCTGGCAGACCGTGTTTCAGGCTTTATTGCGCTGAATCCGAACACCTGGGACCTAATGGACGAAAGGCTCGATGATATAATATCGGGATCGTCGTACCGGGCGGAAAGCAGTTTGAAGTCACTGATCCTTTTTGATGGCACGACCGTCATTGTGGTTGGTTCTCAACCAACGTTTCCGAATTTTTCCGTGACTGATACCGTGACTGGCGGGACCAAAGCGGTCGGAAAACTGTCTTTCGATATTGGGCTGTCAGAAACCCTGTTGCAGAACGCATTGTCGTCAGGATTTGGGGTCATTATCTCAATCTTGTGTTTTGTCATCTTTTGGTTTTTTCCTGCCCGCTTGATTGATCAGGCGTTACGTCTGATTGATCAGTCTCGATTGGAACTCCAGGGGCAGTTTCAGGCGATCTCCCAAGCACAACGAGAGGCGGAGGCCGCCAATATCGCTAAGTCGGAGTTCCTCGCGACAATGAGTCACGAGCTGCGAACGCCATTGACCTCCATAAAAGGAAGTCTCGGGATTCTTAAAAAAATTAAAGAGAACGAGGTCGCAGGGGAAACGTCGGAACTTATCGACATCGCTGATCGAAATAGCGATGCTTTGTTGGTATTGATCAATGATCTGCTGGATTATGAAAAAATTATATCCGGATCCATGGCAATTGAAACCATTCCTAACGAAATCTGTAGCCTCACTCGAAACGTTATTGACGCCAATCAGGGGTATGCGGAGACTTATTCAGTCAGGTTCGTGATTGCCGAAGTTGAAGAGCCTGCCTGGGCGAGGGTCGACCAGCACCGCTTTGACCAAGTTTTGCGTAATCTGTTGTCGAATGCAGCCAAGTTTTCAGAGGCTGGCGGGCGTGTGGAGATCTCAGTCAAAAGAGAAGGTTCCAATATTAGGGTCGGTATTAGGGATTTTGGAATCGGCATACCTGAATCGCATAAATTGACAATTTTCGAACGGTTTTCCCAAATCGACTCTTCAGATATTCGCCAAAAAGGTGGTACAGGTCTCGGCCTCGCAATTAGCAAGGCGCTGGTCGAAGGCATGCTTGGCGAAATTGGGTTCGTTTCAGAAGTGGGGGTTGGGTCAACATTCTACGTTGACGTCCCAGAAATCGACCCGCCATCAGAGTCTGTAAATTAAGTTTCTGCGGTCAGTTCAAGGCGTACCGCAGCACGACAACACAGCCAACCCCGCCAAAGGCTGCGATCAGTGTGGGAAAACGCCAGGCTAATAAAATGGTCAGCAGAGCGGCGACGGCTTCTGCGGGACCGGCGGAAAATGCTGCCGGCGTGACAATGGCCGTCAGAATGGCGCCGGGAACCGCATCAAGTGCGCCAGCCAATCGCCCGCTGACTTGAACCTTGCTGATGGCCCAATAGCCAACCACGCGGGTCGCCGCCGTGACGCCCGCCATGCCAAGAATGGTGATGACAACCCAGGGCTCAAGCATCGGCTTTTTCCTTCTCTTGATAAAGAAGTGCGCCGCTGATTACACCTGCCATACCGCCCAGAAAAATATACCAAACACCGGGCAGATATTTGTGGGCAAGAAATGCGACACAGGCACTGACCAGCAAGGGCGGGACGTCGCGTCGGGTTTTACAGAACCCCATGACCAGGGAAATGAAGACAGCGATAAAGACGAAATCAAAGCCGTAAACCTCTGGTTCTTTTACCAAATGTCCGAAGGCAACACCAAGGACCGACCAAAACAACCAGTTCACATAAAACGGAATGACCAGACCAAAGACATAAGGCACGGTAAGTGGCCGCTCGCTTGAACGACGTAATGCAACAGCCCAGGTCTCATCTGCAAAAACCAAAACGAACGGCCAGCGGCAATAGATCGGCAGGTGACCGATATGTGGGGCAAGTGCTGCTCCCATGAGGACCAGGCGCAGGTTAACCATCAGGGTGACGCCGATGATCGCCATCACCGGAACTGGAAACTCCCACATGCCAAGAGCTGTAAATTGCGAAGCACCTGCGTAAACAAGTCCGCTCATCATCAGGATGTCCAAATGTCCGAGGCCGGCCCCCGCGGCCATGGCGCCGACCATCAGTCCAAACGGCGCAGCGCCAATGGACAGTGGCAGCATTTCGATCATTCCGCGAAGAAACGAGTCTTCTTTTGATGATGTCATTTGCCACCCTCGGGACCGTGAGAGATGACACGTCCATTTCCGAGCTCATATATTTTGTCGTGTGGGCGCTCAAGAGCACGAATGTTCTGAACATCAAACCCCAGATACCGCCCCCGAATTACGCTGCCAAGTAACCCGTGAGATACGGCGATCCAGATAGTGTCGCCAGCCCAAAATTTACCCGTATCATCCAGCCAATCGTCAACCCGTGCGAACAGGTCATCATAACTTTCACCCCCGCCCGGAACGGTGAAGCGGGTCGGCCCGGTGAGGTGTTGTTCCCATTGCCCAGAATACTCGCCTTCAATTTCGAATTCAGTCATCTCCTGCCACGCTCCAAATTTGATTTCCATCAGGCGCGGGTCGGTCTGGATCGTGTCAAAATGAATGCCAAGTGTTTTGCAGATAATTTCAGACGTCGCCAATGTGCGCCCAAGTGGACTGGAAACGAAATGAACCTGTGAAGTGTCCGCAATTAGGTCAGCTAAGAGGCCGCCATTGGCCCGGGCTTGACCTATTCCGGTTTCGGTCAAGTCTGAATCGCTTTGGCCCTGGTAGCGATTTTTGACATTGAGCAGAGTTTCACCGTGGCGAAGAAGAAATAAGGGCATGGAGCTTTCCTGATCAAGAAATCAAAAAATAGTGGCAGGATGGAGCGGGTCAAGAAAATATGAGTGCCGTAAGTGACAAATGCAAACCGGTTGTAATCGATATAGACAGGTCCGCAGCACAAGCTTATAGGTTGCATATTGATTACGAAGTTTTTGTGAAAGTCCTCATTAATGAGTTCCGTACTTTTTCTCGGCCTGTTAATCGGCATGCAGCACGCTCTGGAAGCCGATCATATGGCGGCGGTATCTTCGATCGCTGCACGCCAGAGTTCGGTCAAACGGATTGTTTTTCACGGAGCTGTTTGGGGCGTTGGGCATACGCTCGCCTTGATGGGGTTTGCGGGCACGGTTCTGGTGTTGGGGCTGGAAATCGGCGGGCAGATGGCCGGGTGGCTGGAATTCGGGGTTGGCGTCATGCTTGTCATCTTGGGCGGACACGTTCTTTATCGGTTGCATCGCGACCGGGTCCATTTTCATATTCACAAACATGGTGAACGGCGTCATTTTCACGCCCACTCCCACGCAGGCGAACGGGCAGAACATGACCCGTCGCGGCATATTCACCGGCATCGCCAGGGCTTGCCATTCCGTACCCTTCTTGTCGGTGTTATACATGGTATGGCGGGGTCAGCGGCGTTACTGATTCTGACAACGGCGACGCAGACATCTGTTGTTGACGGCTTGGTCTATGTGATGATTTTCGGTTTCGGCTCGATCCTCGGCATGGCGGCCCTTTCCGTTGTCATTGCCGTGCCTTTTGCCTATTCGGCAAAATACCTCAACCACGCGCACAGCGGCCTGCAGCTTGTTGTCGGAACGGCGACGGTGGTGCTGGGTGGTCTGATTATGCTACGCCACGGTATTCCGGAAGTTCTCTGACGATCAAGAAGGCCAGGCGATGTACAGAATCGCCTCGCTAGTATCGAGCACCATATGAGCTGCTGCTGTTGGGCAGGGCTTTTCACATGATATCACTAATGAGACTTGGTTCACAGACAGCAGGGCTGTATTTCCTCTATGCTGTAACGATGAGATGGCGAATAAGGGCTTGATTTACATATAAGGAATAGAATTCGCCATGGAGGCTAGGTAAATGTTATGATTTTCCAAGCATACCCTCTACGTTTAGTGTGGATGTGCTGGAAATCGTAAAACCTATAGAGGGTCACGATGAAAAACTTGATAGCTTGTTTCACATCAACAATTTTAGCGGTGGTCTGTTTTCCGGTTATGGCAGCGCAGTTTGTGGTGGTCGGTGTTGAGGGAAAAACGCCGGTTGCTCTGGGCGATGTCGTTGACGATGCCAAGCTAATCAAGCTCGATGCGGGAACCACACTGACCCTGATCAACGCCAATGGACAAAAACTTAAACTCGTGGGACCTCATAGCGGACCTGTCGGAGGCGATGCGCCGTCAGTGGCGGCGACATCCGGGGGAGCTGCTCGTTCAAAGGCGGGTTACGATGTGGTCAAATCTCTGGCCGGATTATTCAAATCCCAGCGCAGTTCCAAATCACTGGGCGCCTTTCGGGCGGCTTTGGTTAAATCTCCGGGGCCATGGATGTACAATGTGGATTCCGGTGCGAGTTATTGCCTGGATGCCGGGCAGAAACCCCAGTTTTGGCGAGAATCAGCACGCAAAAAGGCAGTTGTGATGTTAGCTGATGGAAATGCCGACACTTCCAAAAGGCTGATCTGGAAAAAAGGAAAATCAACCTTGTCTTGGCCAAATACCGTGCCCATTGAAAATGGTGCAACCTACAAAACCAAAGTGGGTAAAAAAGGCAAAGAGCAGGTGTTTTCTGTTCATATGGTTCCGGATGGGCTGCCCTCTCTCGCCCATCAGGCAGCATGGATGATGGAAAATGGTTGCGGTGAACAAGCCAAGCTATTGATCGTTTCGAGCGATATTGATCACGTGGTCCAGCCCTAAAAATAGGCCTGGAGACCACCAGTCCGGTAAGAGTGTCAAGTGATCTCAAACCCTCCGTGACGTCATCTGCCGATATTAAGCGTCGTCAAGCTTGCAGAGCATGGCCCATTGAGGACAAGGCTTCGCGGTCTTCTATGTGTACGCGTCGTCCCCGATTGGAGACGCCATAGGTCTTAAGTTCCTTAAGTGATCGAGAAAAACTTTCCGGTTTCATGCCGAGGTATGAGGCGATAACAGACTTTTCGCATGGTAGAACAATGTCCGTTGATCTGGCGTTGCCAGGTGCCAATTGCAACAGAAAACTGGCTAACCGTTCCGTCGTTGGTTTCAATTGAATCTGTTCAAGTCGATCAGTAACGTCCTGTTCGGACCTGGATAAATAACGGGCGACCGCGATCGCCATTTCCGGAGTGGATTTCAACAATTCCATAAACGGAGCGGCCGGAATTTTCATGATCCGGCAGTGACGAATGACTTCGGCCGTGTCCTTACGCCGGGAGTTGCCAAGAATGTCACTGATGCCAAAGGCGTCACCCGTTGTTGAAATGGCCAACACCGCGCGCCGCCCATCCTCATTGCGCCGATAAATTTGCACGCAACCATCTGTCACGACATAGATGCTGTCAGCCTTATCTCCCGGCTGGTAGACGCATTCGTGATTTGCATAGGAATGAATTCCGGCCTCAGCCAATAAGGGATTAAGGTCAAAATTTGACTCCAGAGCCAAGAGACCGGAATGGCTGGCGATAAGATAATCGGCATTGGTGAGCATGAAGCCACCTCTATAACTATGATTGTATGTGCACAATAGGTGATTAATGCACAAGTCAGTCGTTTTTTCCTTGATATCGATCAAGATAGGCAAGAAGGATATCTGCAAGTGCCCCTCGATCATAAGCCGTATGTTCCGCCAAGTTGATCTTGATCAATTAGGTTGAGGTGACTTTCTGTAATAGTCTTCATTGCAGGAAATGCTCAATTAGAGAAGCAGGGAAATATGTGGGAAATTGTTACGTTTACCGGGGTCGCAGTTGCGCTTTATCTGGTGTCAGACCGAATCCTCGAGGCCATAGAAGTACGCCGAGAGGAACGGTTTAAGCACCGCAGTGTAGTGTTTTTTGCGATTTTGGTCACTCTTGCCGTGATTTCATTTTCCATACTTGAGCATGTGCTGGGTGGCTAACGACCACTGTTTTCTGGTATCATCAATATGAAACTTAACCAAGGTCAAGGCCTGGCATCGCGGGGGATGCTTTGTTTCCCCGTCAAATAACCGAGGAGGGGTATCGTCTCATGGTTGACGAACAAGCGAATGCGTCACCGCCAGAGGGTGGGTCGGCGAACGGCGAGGAAGAGAGAATTCCCGCCATGCAGAGTCTGTTGGATAATCCGTTTTTGCTGTTGTTTATCGGCGTCGCGATTCCGGCAGTTTTCTACACGATCTGGGGTGTGATGGAAATCGCCCAGATTCCAATTGGTCAATAGGGGACGGAGGTCGAAATGGCATTAACACCACCGGAAAACCGGCTTTGGTGGAAGGAGCCTTTGGCAAAAATGGAAATTACGTGGATTTCCATTGCATTTGTCTGGGGTCTTTTCATGTTCGCCGTGATGATTTACTGGCATATCAATGGGGAGCAAAACCTCTCGAACGAAGCCTATCGGGTAAATCCCGAAACATACGGCGAGAAAGTTGAAGCCGAGGCAGCAAAATATACGGTACGCGAAGAGGGCGATACGGGCATCCCGGTCGTTCATCCGCCTGCGGGCAGCGATGTTTATATGCTGGCCCGTCTGTGGGAATGGTGGCCGATTCTGGAACTTGAAAAAGGCCAGACATACCGCCTCCATCTCTCGTCAATGGACTGGCAGCATGGTTTCTCACTTCAGCCAACCAATATCAATATTCAGGTTCATCCGAATTACGAAATGGTATTGACGTTGAAGCCAACTGAGACCGGAGATTTTGGCATCGTCTGCAACGAGTTCTGCGGGGTCGGACATCATACGATGCTCGGCAAGATGATCGTAGTGGACAAGAAGTAGGGGATGATCGATGGCTTCAAATGAACAATATCGGATCTGCCCGGAAACCGGGTTAAAGGTCTTTTTCACAACCGAGAAGCTGATCAAGATCAACGCCGTCGTTGCGGTCGTATTCTTGGCGATTGGTGGCTTGTTCGGTCTTCTGGTCGCGCTGACGCGCTGGCCTGCAGTGCATATCCTGCCACCGGATCTGTTTTACCTGGCGCTGACCGCGCATGGTGCCGATGTCCTGGTGTTCTGGATTATATTTTTTGAGATCGCAATCCTGTATTTTGCATCTTCAGTCCTGTTGAACTGCCGCCTTGCGGCACCACGATGGGCCTGGCTGGCTTTTGTCCTGATGATTGTCGGGGCGCTGATGGCCAACGTTGCTGTCCTGCAGGGTGAATCCAGCGTCATGTTCACGTCCTACGTGCCCATGAAGGCGGCGCCCCATTTCTATCTGGGGCTCATCCTGTTTGCCGTCGGCGCGTTAATCGCGGTGTTTGTGTTCTTTGGAACACTGGTGATTGCCAAACAGGAAAAGACTTACGAAGGTTCCGTTCCATTGGTCACCTTTGGGGCCATTGTGGCGGCGATTATCGCGGTCTACACCATTGCCTCGGGTGCGATTATCCTGGTCCCCACATTATTGTGGTCTCTGGGGTATATCGCCAATATCGATTCGGTGACCTATAAACTGGTCTGGTGGGGTTTTGGGCACTCGTCGCAGCAAATCAACGTGGCGGCGCATGTCTCCATCTGGTATGCCATCGCCGCTTTGACCGTTGGGGCAAAACCACTTAGTGAAAAAGTAAGCCGTGGCGCATTTTTGCTCTACATTCTGTTCCTGCAATTGGCATCTGCCCACCACTTGTTGGTGGAACCAGGCATCAGTTCAGAATGGAAAGTGTTTAACACCTCCTATGCGCTCTATCTGGCCGTTCTTGGGTCAATGATCCACGGTATGAGTGTGCCGGGAGCCATCGAAGCCGCCCAGCGACGGCGGGGGTTCACCCAGGGTATGTTCGGGTGGTTACGGAAAGCGCCTTGGGGTAACCCGGCATTTTCCGGCATGGCTCTATCGGTCGTGATGTTCGGGTTTATCGGCGGTATTTCCGGGGTTGTCCTCGGAACTGAGCAGATCAATTTGATCATGCATAACACCCTCTATGTCCCCGGACACTTCCACGCGACCGTTGTCACGGGTACGACTTTGGCGTTCATGGCAGTGTCCTATCTGGTGGTTCCGTTGATCTTCCAGAAAGAAATCATGTTCCCGAAACTTGCTCAGTGGCAGCCTTACCTGTTTGGTATCGGTGCGCTGGGGATTTCACTGTTCATGATGGGGGCGGGAACGCTCGGCGTTTCACGTCGCCACTGGGATATGACCTTTGCTGATGCAACGCTCAGCTTTGATCATCCTCCAGCGGCCTTCCTGATGATGGGGCTCAACGGTATCTTTGCCATTCTGGCAACCATCGGCGGGATTGCTTTCATCGTCGTCATCGTGGGGTCGGTATTTTTCGGCAAACATCGTGACGAAGCCGCCTGCAAAGCCAACCCTGTGGTTTATCAAGGGGGTGGTGAAGCAGTTGCATCATACGGCAACGAACATGAGTTGAAACTGCCGGGCACAGTTGCCTTGGTCAGCGTCTTCTTCCTGGCGTTCGTGCTGTACTACTTCGTTAACTGGAAGTATCTGGCAGAAGTCTGGCCACTTAGCTAAGGCTTACTGGGCAAGGCAGGCATCGCCGGGTGGTGATGCCTGCCTTTTCCTTTTTGAAGACAGCGTTTGTCACTGCATTTTCTATATTGTCTTACCAAAGTTTGCTAAAATAATGCTCGGGACGTGACTTTGGTCAAAGTCGATACCTTGGAAAGGCTCTAGCTTCGAACTTATTCACAAGAGGACGGCGATATAAGTACGCGCCGGGAGAGCAGGTTTTGTTGGGAACCGGACGATTTTTACGGGCAATTGGCGGGCTGGCTGTCTTGTTGGCAAGTAGCTTTGTTCCGCAATCGGGACTGACCCAAGAGGCCAATACCTACACTAAACCCGTCTTTGACGAAGATGCCGCTGTTGCGGCTAGTCGTGGTGCCATCGGCAAGCAAGTCGGCGACTATTCATTTCGCAATCGAGCCGGTCAGGGGATGAGTCTGAAAGACTTTAGAGGCAAACCCCTGATCGTCAGTTTTGTCTACACCAGCTGTCCGCAATTTTGCCCGATGATATCACAATCCATTCTACGCGGCGCCGAGGTTGGTCAGCAGACTTTTGGTGATGACGCCTTTAATATCGTCACTGTTGGGTTCGATACCAAGGTCGATAATCCGAACCGGATGCGCTTGTTTGCCGATGCTCAGGGACTTGACCTGAAAAACTGGTATTTCCTGAGTGCGAGCGCAGAAATCATAAAGGGGTTTGGTAAAGACCTGGGATTTGTTTTCGCGCCATCACCAAACGGATATGATCATCTTGCCCAAACGACGATCATCGATAGTGAAGGTGTCGTCGCGCATCAGGTTTACGGAACTGATTTTGAAGTCCCGTTTCTGATCGAGCCACTGAAAGACCAAATTTACGGACGCAATTCAGAGCTCACCAGTTTGGATGGCCTGGTCAACCGTGTCCGCCTGTTCTGTACGGTGTATGATCCGAAAACAGGTGGTTACTCCTTCGATTTTTCATTGTTTATCTCTCTAGCCATGGGCGGGAGTGGGTTGGGGTTTCTAGGCTTGTTCCTGGCGCGATCATGGCTGCGGATCGGACGTGAAAAGCGCGCTGCTAAATCCGTCATATCAACATAAAGGTTTTGGTGTGTCTTTCCTGAAAAGTATTCTTCGTTTCGCCTTCACGAAAATTGAGGGACTGTTTGATCGAATTTTCACCCCCGCGTGGAACCCGTTCTACTGCCTAGGTGCGCTTGGGTATTTCTACTTTTGGGTGGTTGCCGGAAGTGGTCTGTATATTTACATCTTTTTCGATACGGGCCTGACCGAAGCCTACGATTCAGTTGAATACATGACCAATGATCAATGGTATCTGGCCGGTGTCATGCGCAGCCTGCATCGCTATGCTTCCGATGCGCTGGTGATCATGGTCCTGCTGCATCTGGCCCGAGAGTTTGCTTTTGACCGCTACCGAGGGGGGCGCTGGTTCTCCTGGGTGACGGGCGTTCCCATGATCTGGTTGGTGTTCGCATCCGGGATCACGGGGTACTGGCTGGTCTGGGATGAAATGGCTCAGTACCTAGCAATCGGGTCAACGGAGTGGCTGGATTGGCTGCCAATTTTCGGTGAACCGGTGGCGCGGAATTTCATGTCTGTCACTCATCTCGATGATCGTTTCTTCACTCTGATGATTTTTATGCATATCGGCGTGCCGCTAATCCTGCTGTTTATCATGTGGTTCCATCTACAGCGTATCAATTATGCAAAAGTGAACCCTGAACGAGGTCTTGCCATCGGCACCATGTTGATGCTGTTGGTGTTATCGTTCGTCAAACCCGCAATCAGCCATGGCCCAGCGAACCTGGGGACGGTTCCGACTGTCCTAAATCTTGACTGGTTTTATCTCTGGACGTTTCCACTGATTGAGGCGACATCACCGGCGGCGATTTGGGGGTTCGCCTTCTTCGGAACAATCCTTTTGTTCATCATTCCGTGGCTCCCACCGCGGCGAAAAAAGGCGGTGGCCACAGTCAACCTGGAAAACTGCAATGGGTGTACGCGCTGCGTGACGGATTGCCCATTCAATGCTGTATCCATGCAACGGCGCACAGATGGAGGCCCGTTCAACCAAGAAGCCGTGGTTGATCCAGACATGTGTGTCAGCTGTGGAATTTGTGTTGGGTCTTGCCCCACGGCAACCCCGTTCCGGCGCCGGGGGGAACTGATCCCCGGAATCGAAATGCCTGAACTTACCGTCGCCCAGATGCGCGAGTTGACGGTGCAGGCGGCCTCAAATCTTGAAGGCCATAATCGTATTATCGCTTTTGGGTGTAATCATGCCATTGATCCAGATACGCTTGGCCAGAGCAATATGGGCTCAGTGATGATGCCTTGTGTCGCCATGCTGCCACCCTCGTTTATTGATTTTGTCCTCAGCCGTGACCTTGCCGACGGAGTTTTGATTACCGGCTGTCGTGATGGTGAATGCCATTATCGGCTTGGGGCGCGCTGGATGGAGGAACGGATCGCTGGCGAACGTGATCCGCGCCTGCGTAAACGCGTTGATCGAAATCGTGTTCGCAAGGTCTGGGCGGCGCAATCAGACAAACAAATGTTGGTTAAAGAGATTTCTAAATTTGCCAGCGATCTGGAACATTTGGATGGTGTCGACACAGCTAATCAAGACCAAGACGTGGCCGGTCCGGACGTTGTGAAGGAGCCGATATGATGGGCGTTGTCATGAGATACCTTGGGCAGGGTATTGTCTATGCTGGGTTCGCCGCAACGGTCTGGTATTTTTCCCTAAACCCCGTCTATACCCATCTGGAAAGCGGCATGTCGGTGATCAGGCTGACGTTCGCGCATGCGGCCAAACACAAAGGAGAGTGCCGGACGCTGTCGTCGAAGGAGCTAAGCAAGCTGGCGCCCAATATGCGCCAGCCTCGGGTCTGCCCACGCGAGCGGGTTCCGATTTATGTTGAGCTGGACCTCGACGGTGAGAAGGTTTTTAAAGCCACATTGCCTCCGACCGGTTTGTCCAGCGACGGGTCAGCAAAAATCTACAAACGGTTCACGGTTGTGGCGGGCACACATCAAGTTGCCGTGAGATTGCGTGATTCGGCTCGTGAAACTGGGTTCGATTACGAAGCCAGCCGTGACGTGAAGCTGTCTGAGGGGCAGAACTTTACCATCGACTTCAAGGCGCCTATGGGTGGGTTTATTTTTGAATAACCCGCGCCGATATTTATAGGAACAAAACCATGACTACGATCGAATGGCGCAAGGAATTTGAAACCGGAGACGCCGGGGTGGATTACGAACACCATGAACTGATTGACCTGATAAACGAATTGATTGAGGCCGTCAGCACTGATGGCAAACCCACTGATGAGACATTGGATTTGCTGGGCGATGTCAACGCCAGTATCAGTGGTCATTTTGCGTTGGAAGAATCGGAAATGCAGCGCTGCGAATACGACGAATATAAAGATCACAAAGATGACCACGAACGCCTACTTGATGAAATCCGCGACCTCATGGACGCGTATGAAAATGGCTCATATGCGGACAAAGTCGAAGACTTCACCACGCGTCTGCAATCTTGGTTCATCAATCATTTCAAAACAAAAGATGCCAGATTGCACCGCATGATGCCTTAGGAGCAATCACCTATGCAGTCTTGTCATTGCGAAACGGCTGGGTCAGGAGTTTGTCGAGCCGGGCCTCTTTAGCGGTGCGAAAGATTGGCAAGCCGATGGTCATGCCAAGATGCCCGTGGTGAGGTTGCTCCGTGTAGGTGCCAAATAATCTATCCCAGCAGGACAAATTGAAACCGTAGTTACTGTCTGTTTCTTTAACGATTTCAGAATGGTGAATACGGTGCATGTCAGGCGTCACCAACACCCAGCGAAGTAGACGATCGACAGGTCCTGGCAGGTTGACGTTGGCGTGATTAAACATCGCTGCCCCGTTCAGAATAACCTCAAAAATGATGGCGGCTGAAGCCGGAATGCCCAAGGCAACAACAAGCACGATTTTGATGAGTAGAGACAACCCGATTTCGATGGGATGAAAGCGGGCCCCGGAGGTGACGTCTAGTTCCGTGTCAGCATGATGCATGCGGTGCAGGCGCCATAACAGCGGCACCTTGTGAAAGACAACATGCTGGGCATAAATTGCCAGATCAAGAAGAATCACGGCCAGGACGACTTCCAGCACAGACGGCAGGCTGATCAGATTGAACAGGCCCCACCCTTCAAGGCTGGCCCACAGGGCCACGCCCACTGGGAAGATCGGAAAAATCAGTCGCATCAACACCGTATTGAGAACCACCAGAAGAATATTGTGCGGCCAGCGGCGGCGGCGTGTCAGGGTTTGAGGCCGTTTGGCCCGAACAATTTCCCACCCGGCCATAATTGCAAATACGCCGAGAAAAACTCCAAGGCGGATTGTATTCTCATGTACCAGTAGAAAATTCTCCATCGCGTATCGTTCCTTTGTCATCGCACCTGTCTTCTATAGATGTTAATGTCGGCGGCGAAAACCAACTAATGTGATGCACAAATCGATATCAGGGGCAATTTTGCTACCATGAACCTACATTCCCTTCTTTTAGCCCGGGCCGAGGATGAGCGGCCAATTCGGGTCATTATCATCGGTGCGGGAAAATTTGGCACCATGTTCCTGTCGCAAGTCCGCATGACGCCGGGCCTGCATTTGCTTGGAGTTGCAGACTTGTCTGTCGAGCGGGCAAACAAGGCCTTGGCCGATACTGGCTGGCCGATAGAGCAGGTTGGCGCAAAATCGGCGGCAAAGGCACTGGCGGACGGGACGACGTTTGTCACCGATAATGGTGAAGCGTTGATCAATGCCGGAGGTGTAGATGTCGTCATTGAAGCAACGGGAGTGGTCGAGGCGGGAATTCGTCATGCACTGGCCGCATTCTCACGGGGCCGTCACGTGGTCATGGTCAACGTCGAGGCAGACGCCCTGTGCGGTCCGCTTCTGGCAAGAAAAGCCGAAGCCGCTGACGTCGTCTATTCCATGGCATACGGGGATCAGCCTGCCCTCATTCATGAACAAGTGGATTGGGCGCGGGCATGCGGTTTTGAGGTGGTCTCCGCCGGCAAAGGGACGCTTTATATGCCGGAGTTTCACGCCTCAACCCCGGATACGATCTGGGACCACTATGGGCTAACTCCGGAACGGGCAAAGAAAAGCGGGATGAACGCAAAGATGTTCAACTCCTTTTTGGATGGCACCAAGTCAGGGATTGAGATGGTCGCGGTCAGTAACGCCTGCGGTTTGACCCCAGCCCCTGGCGGTCTTGCCTTTCCGGCCTGTGAAGTAGGCGAAATCGCCCATACGCTGATACCGGAAACTGATGGTGGCTGTCTTCATCACTCTGGACAGGTCGAGGTGATTTCGAGCCGTTACGACAGCGGAGAAAACGTTGAGAATGATTTGAGATGGGGCGTCTATGTGACGTTCAAGGCACCAAGCGATTATGTAAAACGCTGTTTTTCCGACTACGGTCTGATTACCAACGAAAGCGGCACCTATACGGCCCTTTGGCGGCCATATCATCTGATCGGGCTCGAATTGGGTGTGAGCGTCGCTTATGCGGGGCTGATGAAGCAGGCGACGGGCGTCGCCAAAGAGTTTCGTGCCGATGTGGTTGCGACCGCAAAACGCGACCTGAAGTCCGGTGAGACCCTGGATGGGGAGGGCGGGTTTACGGTTTGGGGACGGCTGATGGTGGCCGGTGATTCCCTTAGTCTGGGAGCCGTGCCTATCGGACTCGCCCACGGTCTGAAACTGAACAAACCACTACGCCAAGGCAACATCGTCACCTGGTCTGACGTAACGCTGGATAGCGATGTTGAAACCAGCTTGGCCTATGCCATGCGTCGAGAAATGGAGGCAACCATCAAGCCGATTGCCGGGATGCCGTCATGTGACGGGAAAAAATCTGCGGAAGACGGTAAGGCCGAATTCTCATGACGGGGGTTATGTTGATTACCGGCGCCAGCCGGGGGATTGGCGCCGCAATCGCTCGACTGGGCGCGGTACGGGGATATGATCTTTGTATCAATTATGCGAATGCGGCGGACCGGGCGGAGCAGGTGGCTGATGAAGTGCGGGGATTAGGTGTGCGGGCCATCACGTTCAAGGCTGATACCTCCTGTGAGGAAGATGTGATCGCCATGTTTGAGGCGATTGATCGGGAACTGGGTCAGGTCAGTGCGGTCGTCAATAATGCCGGCATCACCGGCGGGTTCAGCCGTGTCGATGAGGTTGATGCCGACATGCTGCGTCGGATAATGGACGTTAACGTCACCGGATGTTTTCTGGTCGCCCGAGAGGCCGTTAAACGCATGTCGACGCGTCATGGCGGAACAGGCGGAGCAATTGTCAATGTATCCTCCGGTGCATCGATCACCGGTAGCCCCGGTGAGTATGTTCATTATGCGGCGTCAAAAGGCGCGCTTGATACGATGACTATTGGGCTGGCCCGAGAAGTGGCAGGAGAGAGCATTCGGGTGAATGCTGTAAACCCGGCGATAATTGATACGGAAATCCATGCCGCGGGTGGACTACCTAATCGCTTTCGAGACAAAGGCGCCACTCTCCCCATGGGACGAGGCGGCACCCCGGAAGAGGTTGCTGAAGCCGTGTTGTGGTTGTTATCAGAAGGAAGTTCGTTTACCACAGGCGCCTGCCTGCGGTTGATGGGGGGAGCCTGATTTAGATGCCTGTGATGAGAATGACCGGAAGTCTTCGGGAGCACTTTGTGCATGTCAGCCACCACTGACCCAAAGGCCGCTTTTGAAGCGCTCATAAACAGTGGCGATATTCATGATGATCCGGCCCAACGTCACGCCATTGGTCGTCTTCAAGCCCTCAATGATGAGCTTGGTATCTACGGGCAGCAAATGGGCAAAACCGGTTGGCGGGCCCGACTGAGTTTCGGAAATAACAAACCCCAAAAACCTCGCGGAATTTATATGTGGGGTGGTGTCGGGCGTGGCAAAACCATGCTGATGGACTTGTTTTACGATCACTCCAATGTAAGTGACAGAAAACACGTTCATTTTCATGCCTTCATGCAGGAAGTTCACCGACGGCTCCATTCTTTTCGGGAAGCTCAGAAGGCGGGCAAAGTGCCCAAATCCAGCGATCCCATTGAAGCGCTTTCGAAGGTCATCACAGATCAAGCCTGGTTGTTGTGTTTTGATGAATTCCATGTGACCGATATTGGCGATGCCATGATTTTGGGCCGTCTGTTTGAAGCTTTGTTTGCGCAGGGTGTCGTTGTTGTAACCACCTCAAATCGCCATCCCACCGATCTCTATAAGGACGGGTTGCAGCGAGAGCGGTTTTTGCCTTTTATTGATTTGTTTATTGGGGAAATGGAGGTCATTGAGCTGGCCTCTGAAACCGATTACCGACTGGAACGTCTTCGTCAGATCGATATTTACCTGACACCTGCTGGAAAAGAAGCGGACGCCAAACTTCAGGATGATTTCAAGTCCCTGACGGTTGGGGTCGAACCTCATGTGCGCACCCTCAACGTCAATGGTCGCGAGATATCCATTCCGCAGGCGGCGGAAGGGGTCGGGTTTTGCTCGTTTGCGGAGCTTTGTGAGCAGCCTTTTGGCGCCGGAGATTACCTTGAAATCGCCCAATGTTTTCAAACCTTGATTCTCAGCGGGATTCCTAAACTGGGATCCGAGCGTCGGGATGTCGCCAAACGCTTCGTTACGTTGATCGACGCCCTCTATGATTACAAGGTGAAGCTGATCTGCTCAGCCGATGTGTCGCCGACTCAGCTATATACGGAAGGCGACGGAGCCTTTGAATTTGAGCGCACTACATCGCGCCTTTTGGAAATGCAATCCCCAGAATACTTGGCGCTGGCGCATGGAGCCAAAGAATAGGCGTGCTGCATGTGCGAGCAAATGTTTGCTGTGTCGGGCGTTAATGCATATATAAGCTGTAAGATTAACTGCGGGTCAGATTTCGAAAGGCTCGCCAAGACGTAAAGGGACGCGCCAATGAGCACGGTCGTTCTTCCGGAACAAAACGCCCAAACGCGGCAAACGCTGGATCCAGGCCTTGATCTGTGGTCCGAGATCGAGCGCCTGCGCCGCGAAAAAAATGCCGTCATTCTGGCGCATTATTATCAGGATGCCGAGATTCAGGATCTGGCTGACTTTGTTGGAGACTCTCTTGATTTGTCTCGGGCGGCGGCGGCCACCGATGCGGACATGATTGTTTTTTGTGGGGTCCGGTTCATGGCCGAAGTCGCCAAAATACTGAGCCCTGACAAAACCGTCATCATTCCTGATGCGGATGCAGGCTGTTCGCTGGAGGACGGGTGCCCGGCTGATGCATTTGCCGAGTTCCGTGCGCAGCATCCTGATCATGTTGCGATCACTTACATCAACTGCTCTGCTGGTGTGAAGGCGCATTCCGACATCATCGTGACGTCATCGAACGCCGAATATATCATTAACCAGATCCCCAAGGATAAGCCGATCCTGTTTGCGCCGGATCGCCACTTGGGTGGATGGCTGGCCAAGAAAACCGGTCGTGAGATGTTGCTCTGGGATGGTGTCTGTATTGTTCACGACCAGTTTTCGGAACGTGAACTGATCAAGCTGAAAAGTCAGCATCCGAACGCGCCCATCGCGGCCCACCCGGAATGTCATGACGGTATTCTTCAGCATGCGGACCATGTCGGTTCAACCCGTTCCATTCTGGACTATGTGGTTAACGGTCCTGAGCAAGAATTTATTATCGCCACTGAGCAGCACATCATGCATGAGATGCAGAAGCAGGCGCCGCACAAGACGTTTATTGCGGCTCCGGGAAATGATGGCAGCTGCAATTGCGCCAATTGCCCGTTTATGGAGTTGAATACGCTGGAGAAGCTCTGCCTCGCCATGAGCAACGAAGCACCACGTATCGAGATGCCTGAAGAACTTCGTTTACAGGCATTGGGGTCGCTTGAAAAAATGTTAGAAATGTCACCTCCTCCGACACCAGCAACGCAGGCCGCTGAATAATCTATGGACGCGCTAACCATTGATCCGGCGGACATCAAGGCCGTTGTTGATGCAGCTTTGGCTGAAGATATTGGGCAAGGTGATCTGACAACCCGTGCGACCGTTCCTGCCGGCGCACAATTGAAAGCCGTCGTTGCGGCGCGTCAGCAAATGATTGTTTGCGGAATGCCGGTCGTTGAAGAGGTGATAGGCCGTCTGGTCTCAGGTGCCGATCTGGTCATTGAAATTGCTGATGGCACTCTTGTTGAAGATGGTGTGGTTCTGGCTCGAATTGAGGGAGCCGCGGAAGGCGTGCTGACCGCAGAGCGCACGGCGCTCAATGTTTTGCAGTTTCTCTCAGGCATTGCCACGATGACCCATTCCTACGTCAAGGCCATTGAAGGTACAGGAGCAACGTTGCTAGATACGCGCAAGACCGTGCCTGGCCTCCGAAACCTGTCGAAATATGCGGTGCGTTGTGGCGGTGGTACCAATCATCGCATGCGCCTTGATGACGGAATTCTGATCAAGGATAATCATGTCGCCGTTGCGGGCGGGATTGATGTCGCTATCCGTCAGGCAAAGTCTGCCGACCTCGGAGATATCAAAGTACAGGCCGAATGCGATACGCTGGATCAGGTTCGCGAAGCCTTTGAGGCCGGGGCAAATTCTCTTTTGCTCGACAATATGGAACCTGAGCGCCTTCGTCAGGCTGTGCAGTTCATCGATGGCCGCATCCCGCTGGAGGCCTCTGGCGGAGTGTCACTAGAGACCATCCGCTCGATCGCCGAAACCGGGGTTGATTTTATCTCGGTCGGCGCCATCACTCAGCGTGCTCCGGCCATCGACATCGGGCTCGACATCGCCTGGACCTAACCTGTTTCACGGAATTCTCCTGTCTTCAGCGAGGCGTGCAAAGCCTACGTCGAATTTGTTGTGCCCAAAAAGGTTTACGATTTCGGACCGAATGTTCCAATAAGGTGTTGAAATTCAGGCCAAATACTTGCCCTGATCACAGAAACGGGGTACGACAGTTCAGAGAGTAGCCAGGTATTCGGCTGGCTAAGTGGATTTTCATTGGTAGACAGAACCTAGGGATCATCATGGCACGCAACAAAATCGCGCTTATCGGCGCTGGCAATATCGGCGGCACACTCGCCCATTTGGCTGGACTTAAAGAACTTGGCGACATCGTCCTTTTCGATATCGCAGACGGTATTCCGCAAGGCAAAGCACTGGATATTGCCGAATCATCGCCCGTTGATGGGTTCGATTCCAAAATATCCGGAGCTAAATCTTACGCGGCGATTAAAGATTCTGACGTTATTATTGTCACTGCTGGCATTGCCCGTAAGCCGGGCATGAGCCGCGACGATTTGCTCGGGATCAACACGTCGGTCATGCAGCAGGTTGGTGCAGGCATCAAAAAATACGCGCCTAAAGCCTTCGTCATCTGTATTACCAACCCTCTGGATGCCATGGTGAATGTACTGCGCGACGCTTGTGGATTGCCGCACAATAAAGTCGTCGGTATGGCGGGTGTCCTGGATTCGGCACGTTTCCGTTATTTCCTTGCTGAAGAATTTGATGTTTCGGTTGAAGATGTAACGGCCTTTGTCCTTGGCGGACACGGCGACTCGATGGTGCCGTTGACGCGTTATTCTACGGTTGCCGGTATTCCCCTCCCCGATCTCGTAGCCATGAAATGGACAACCCAACAGCGCATTGACGAAATCGTTCAGCGGACGCGCATGGGTGGCGGTGAAATCGTTGCCCTGTTGAAGACGGGCTCGGCGTTTTATGCGCCTGCGGCATCCGCGATTGCCATGGCAGAATCATATCTCAAAGACAAAAAACGCGTTCTGCCCTGCGCCGCGTATCTTCGTGGTGAGTACGGCATCAAGGGCATGTATGTCGGCGTGCCGACAGTGATTGGTGCCAAGGGTGTTGAGCGGGTTGTTGAAATCAAGCTCGATCGCGCCGAGAAGGCACTGTTTATGAAGTCCGTCAGATCCGTACAGGGCCTGATGAAAGTGATTGCGAAGATTCAGAAAGATGCTGCAAAACCAGCAGCAAAGAAAGTGACCGCTAAAAAAGCTGCGCCCGCTAAAACGGCGGCACCAGCCAAAAAGGGAGCACCCGCTAAAAAAGTAACAGCAGGCAAGGCTGTGGCTAAAAAGGCTGCGCCGGCTAAAAAATCAGCTCCGGCGAAAAAAGTGACGCCCGCGAGGAAAGCGCCAGTCAAAAAGGCTTCCTCTGTATCGAAACCAACCCCGAAACAGTAGTGCCATCAGGACAGCGCAAGTGCCGGATTGGATAAGGTTTGCATAGATTGTGCAATGAAATGACCTCTGGTATACAATATGCCACGTGTGTCGAGTTTTGATCGGTGCATGTAAATACGCATTGGCGTTGGCCAAGTGGTTTGATTAAACAGGAAGGGGAGTCTCATGAATATTCATGAGTATCAGGGTAAGCAGCTACTGTCGAAGTATGGGGTCAGTGTACCCCAGGGACATGTGGCGTATTCGGTTGATGAGGCAGTCAAGGCTGCCGAGCAGTTGGGTGGACCTATTTTCGTCGTTAAATCCCAGATACACGCGGGTGGTCGCGGTGCTGGGCGGTTCCAGAGTGATCCAGATGGCAAGGGCGGCGTTCGTGTTGTCAAATCCGTCGATGAAGTCCGTGAAAATGCCTCCAAAATGCTGGGGCATGTGCTGATCACCAAACAGACCGGACCTGCCGGAAAGGAAGTCAACCGACTTTACATTGAAGAAGGTTGCGATATTGCTCGTGAATTGTATCTGGGCATGCTGCTTGACCGCGAAACCTCTCGTCTGACCATGATGGCCTCGACTGAGGGCGGCATGGAAATTGAGGAAGTGGCAGAAGCGACGCCGGAAAAAATCCTCAAGGTATCTATTGATCCAGCTATTGGCATGCGCTCCTATCACGCCCGCCAGTTGGCGTTCGGCCTGGGCCTGGAAGGCAAGCAGGTCGGCTCTGCCGTTAAGTTCATGATGGCCATGTACAAAGCGTTCACGGAACTTGACTGCTCAATCGTTGAGATCAATCCGATGGTTGTGACCGGCGACGGCGACGTAATCGCCCTCGACGCCAAGATCAATTTTGACGACAATGCGCTCTACCGTCATCCGGATGTGGCCGAACTTCGTGATGAAGACGAAGAAGATCCGGCTGAACTGGAAGCCGGTAAACATGAGCTCAACTACATCAAGCTTGATGGCAGCATCGGCTGCATGGTCAATGGTGCCGGTCTGGCGATGGGGACCATGGACATCATCAAGCTCTATGGTGGCGAGCCCGCCAATTTTCTTGATGTTGGGGGTGGGGCGACCAAAGAACGTGTGACCACTGCGTTCAAAATCATCCTCTCCGATCCCAACGTGAAGGGGATTTTGGTTAACATCTTCGGCGGCATCATGCGCTGTGATGTGATCGCCGAAGGCGTCGTGGCTGCGGCCAAGGAAGTCAGTCTGGATGTTCCGTTGGTCGTTCGACTGGAAGGGACAAACGTCGAGCAAGGCAAGGAAATCCTCGCTAATTCAGGGTTGCCCATTGTATCCGGAGATGACCTTGGCGACGGGGCCCGGAAGATTGTTCAAGCTGTGAAGGAGGCCCAGTAAATGGCGGTTCTCGTTAATGAAAACACCCGTGTCATTTGCCAGGGTTTTACCGGCGCACAGGGTACATTCCATTCCGAACAGGCGATCGCCTATGGAACAAAAATGGTTGGCGGTGTAACGCCTGGTAAGGGTGGGTCAACCCATCTCGATTTGCCGGTATTCGATACCGTCAAGGACGCGGTAGCTAAAACGGAAGCCAATGCTTCCGTGATTTATGTGCCGCCGCCGTTTGCAGCAGATGCGATTCTGGAAGCCATAGAAGCAGGTATCGAACTTGCGATCTGCATTACCGAAGGTATCCCGGTGATGGATATGCTGACCGTCAAGCGCGCCCTTAAGGGCTCAAACACGCGTCTGATTGGGCCGAACTGTCCGGGTGTGATCACGCCCGATGCTTGCAAGATTGGCATCATGCCGGGTCACATCCATAAACGTGGCAAGGTCGGGATCGTTTCAAGGTCCGGTACGCTGACGTATGAAGCCGTAGCGCAGACGACTGCCGCCGGATTTGGTCAGTCAACCTGTATCGGTATCGGCGGTGATCCCGTCAACGGCACGAACTTCGTTGATTGTTTGAAGTTATTTGTTGAAGACGACGAGACCGAAGCCATTGTCATGATTGGTGAGATTGGTGGGTCTGCGGAAGAAGACGGCGCTGAATTCATCAAAGCATCCGGCACCAAGAAACCGGTTGTTGGGTTTATCGCCGGATTGACTGCGCCTCCGGGACGTCGCATGGGCCACGCGGGCGCAATCATTGCCGGAGGCAAAGGCGGTGCTCAGGATAAAATCGAGGCTCTTAAGGACGCCGGAATCCATGTTTCGGAATCTCCTGCCGGTCTGGGTGCCAAGATGGCAGAAGTCTTTGACGGGTAAGGGTTGAAAAGTCTCACGTCCGGATCCGGGTGAAACAAATAACACCCGGATCCGGGCAGGGTAAATCAGAATGGAGGACACAGCGGTTTCGCTGTGGGACTGAGGATGACAGAACTTGATCCGATGCAATTCCTGAATACAGGTAACCAGATTTACATCGCCGAGATGTATGAACGTTATCTGGATGACCCGGGATCCGTTAACTTGCAGTGGCAGGAATTTTTCCAGGAACTGGAAGACGACAGCAAGGATTTGAGTGCCGAACGCTCAGGAGCTTCCTGGGCACCGTCGGACGCAGGCGTTCTGGGATTCGGTGCGTTGGCACCGTTGTCCGAGCAGATGGCCGCCGGTCATGCGAGCGCAGCCGAACAGGCACCGATTGCTGCCGCACAACAGATATCTGGCATTAAGGTTCGGGAAGCGACCCTTGATTCACTGCGTGCCCTGATGTTGATCAGGGCCTACCGGGTGCGTGGCCATTTACTGGCTGAACTCGACCCGTTGAAACTGGAGCCGGCAACAATACATTCTGAACTTGATCCGGCTACCTACGGGTTTGCGGACAAGGATATGGACCGAGAGGTTTTCATCAACTACGTCCTCGGTCTGGAAACCGCAACCGTCCGCCAGATCATACAACTCCTTCAGGAGACCTACTGCAAATCCATCGGCGTGGAGTTCATGCATATTCAGGATCCGGCGGAAAAGTCTTGGATCCAGGAACGCATTGAACGTGTTCGCAACCAACCTGATTTTACCGTTCAGGGTAAGAAAGCCATTCTCAACCGGCTGATCGAAACAGAAGGGTTCGAGCACTATCTCGACCGTAAGTTTAGTGGCGTTAAGCGCTTCGGACTTGATGGTGGAGAAAGCCTGGTCCCGGCGATGGAGCAGATTTTCAAACGCGGCAGTCAGCTCGGTATCGAGGAAATCGTGCTCGGTATGGCCCATCGTGGGCGACTGAATGTGCTGGCCAACGTTATGAGCAAACCTTTTCAGGCGATTTTCCATGAGTTCCAGGGCGGGCAAACGCGCCCGGACGATGTCATGGGATCAGGTGACGTAAAATACCATCTCGGATCATCGTCAGACCGGATATTTGACGGCAAGTCCGTGCATCTATCCCTGACAGCTAACCCGTCCCATCTTGAGGTGGTGAATACGGTCTGTCTGGGTAAGGTTCGTGCTAAACAGGTTCAGAAAAACGACACGGAACGTGAAAAGGTCATGGCTTTGTTGCTGCACGGTGATGCGGCGATGGCGGGGCAGGGACTGGTTCCTGAAACTTTCGATCTGTCGCATCTTGTCGGATATCAGACCGGTGGGACGATCCATATCGTCATCAACAATCAGATCGGATTTACGACAAATCCGAAATTTTCGCGTTCGTCTCCTTATTGTTCTGATGTCGCGAAAATCGTTGCCGCACCGATCTTTCATGTAAATGCGGATGATGTCGAAGCGGTTGTTCATTGCGCTCGAATCGCCATTGAATACCGCCAGAAATTTAAAAAAGACGTCGTCATCGATATGATCTGTTATCGCCGTCATGGCCATAACGAAGGCGATGAGCCGATGTTCACGCAACCCAAAATGTATAAGAAAATTTCCACTCACCCGACGACACGCAACATCTACGCCGAGCGCCTGATCCGCGAAGGTGTGATGACGGAAGTGGAAATCGAAACGGAACTTCATAGTTTTCAGGCGCAGCTCGACGAGGCGTTCGAAGCAGCGACTGGTTATAAGGCCAACAAGGCCGACTGGCTGGATGGCAAGTGGGCGGGCATGTCTATGGCGTCTGGCGATGCCAGACGGGGAGAGACCGGCGTCACGTTGGAGCGTCTCAAAGAAATCGGCTATGCGCTGGCCCACTGCCCGGGAAATTTCAATGTTCACTCCAAAATCGTTCGTCAACTAAAAGCTAAAAAGGCTATGATCGACGGCGGTGACGGGATCGACTGGGCGACCGGTGAAGCTCTGGCGTTTGGGTCGCTGCTGCTGGAAGGGCATGCGGTTCGTCTGTCTGGGCAGGATTCAGAGCGTGGGACGTTTTCCCACCGGCATTCTGTTTTGACCGATCAGGAATCGGAAGAACGCTTCATTCCTCTGAATAATCTGCGTTTTGGCCAGGCCCCATATGAAGTCATCAACAGCCCATTGTCTGAGGCCGGTGTGCTTGGTTTTGAATACGGCTACAGTCTGGCTGAACCCAATATGTTGGTGCTTTGGGAGGCGCAGTTCGGTGATTTTGCTAACGGCGCCCAGGCGATCATTGATCAGTTTGTCGCGTCCGGTGAGCACAAATGGCTGCGCATGAGTGGTTTGGTGATGCTGTTGCCTCATGGGTATGAGGGACAGGGACCGGAACACAGTTCGGCGCGACTGGAGCGATATCTACAGCTTTGTGCGGAAGATAATATGCAGGTCGTTAACTGTACGACACCAGCTAACTATTTCCACGCATTGCGTCGTCAACTGCTTCGTGATTTCCGCAAACCTCTTATCGTCATGGCGCCGAAATCGCTGTTACGTCATAAAAAGGCAGTGTCGTCATTGGCTGATATGGCTGAAGGAACGACCTTCCATCGCACGCTTTGGGATGATGAAGACCCTTACGATGACGCGAAGCGTTCCCTGGTTGCAGATGGCAAAATCAAACGTGTCGTTCTGTGCACCGGCAAGGTTTATTATGACCTGCTGGAAGAACGGCAAAAACGCGGCATCAAGGATGTCTATCTGATGCGGGTCGAGCAGATTTATCCGGTGCCGGAAAAAGCCCTGGTTAAGGACCTTGCACGGTTCCCCAATGCTGATTTTGTCTGGTGTCAGGAAGAACCACGCAACAACGGTGCCTGGACTTTCCTGATTGAGCCTTTTGCCCAGATTCTGGGTCAGATTGGGCGTGGCAGTGAGCGTGTGCAATATGCTGGCCGCGGGGAAGCGGCAGCACCGGCCACCGGGTTGATGTCCAAACATGTGGCACAACAGGCCAGGTTGGTTGACGAAGCACTGACCGTGCCGAAAGCCAAACCTAAGCCCAAGCGCGCGCCCCGGAAGGCCGCGGTTAAGAAATAACGCAAATCCCTAACGATCAGGACCGAGGACAAGAATATGGCCGTGGAAATCAAGGTGCCCACTCTGGGAGAATCGGTAGCAGAGGCGACTGTCGCAAAATGGTTTAAGCAACCGGGAGATGCCGTCGCCGTGGACGAGCCGTTGGTGGAACTGGAGACCGACAAGGTGACGGTCGAGGTCAATGCCCAGTCGGCAGGTGCCTTGGCGAGCATTCTTGTGCCGGAAGGCACCGACGTTGAGGTTGGTGCCCTGCTGGGAACCATTGACGAAACCGCCGCCGGTGCACCAGCTGCAGCTCCTGCGCCTGCCCCCGCGCCCGCACCCGCAGCTCCTGCCCCCGCGCCCGCACCCGCAGCTCCTGCCCCTGCGGCAGCCCCTGCACCCGCACCCGCCGCACCTGCACTTGCAGCAGCTCCGGCATCCGCACCAGCCCCGGCTCTCGCAGTGGCTCCGGCCAAACCTTTGTCCCCAGCAGTGCGTAAACTGGTTGATGATAATGATCTGGATTCTACGCTGATCACAGCGACGGGTAAGGATGGCCGGATCACCAAAGGTGACGTCCTGGCCGCGATCGCCACTGGGTCGGCAAAACGTCGGACCGCCGCCGTCGCACCCGCTGGGCCGGGGCCGGTCTATACGCCGTCATCTGAACTGCCCCCCCGGCCTGACGACCCTCGGGAAGAACGGGTGCGGATTTCAAAACTGAGGAAACTCATTTCCGGCCGCTTGAAGGAAGCCCAAAATACGGCGGCGATGCTGACCACCTGGAACGAGGTCGACATGGGCAATGCCATGGACCTTCGGGCGACCTATAAGGATGCATTCGAGAAGAAGCATGGGGTGCGGCTCGGTTTTATGTCCTACTTCGTGCGCGCCGCCTGCATCGCGCTTAAGGAGTGGCCCGCCGTCAATGCCGAGATTTACGGCGAAGAACTGTTCTATAAGAACTACTACAACATTGGTGTCGCCGTCGGCACGCCACAAGGACTGGTGGTTCCGGTTCTCAAAGATGCTGACCAGATGCGGTTTGCCGAAATTGAAGGCGGTATCTCTGACTTCGGGCGTCGCGCCCGGGACGGTAAACTGTCCATGGATGAAATGACCGGCGGGACCTTCACAATTTCCAATGGCGGGGTTTTTGGTTCGTTGAATTCAATGCCGATCCTGAATGTGCCGCAGTCGGGTATCTTGGGAATGCACAAAATTCAGAAACGTCCAGTCGCCGTTGGTGACGAAGTGGTGATCCGCCCGATGATGTATCTGGCACTGTCTTATGATCACCGCATCATTGACGGGCGCGAGGCGGTTTCCTTCCTGGTCCGCATGAAAGATTTGATCGAAGATCCGCAGCGCATCATGCTTGATGTGTAATCGGATGTCGAAATTAGGGAAAAGGTAAACCTGTCATGAGTGACGCATACGATCTGGTTATCATTGGTGGCGGCCCGGCAGGTTACGTCGGTGCTATTCGTGCGGCGCAACTGGGCTTGAAGACGGCCATCGTCGAGATGCGTGGCGCTCTTGGCGGCACCTGCCTGAACGTCGGCTGCATTCCGTCGAAAGCCATGCTGCAGTCCTCCCATCACTATGAAATGGCGGCAACCGAATTTGCCCATCACGGCATTCAGGCCAGTGGCCTTAAACTTGATCTCAAGACTATGCTGGGACGTAAGGAAAAGGTGGTCGATGATTTGACCAAGGGCATCGAGTTTCTGATGAAAAAGAACAAGGTCGATTATCACGTAGGCGCAGGTGAGATCACTGCGCCCGGTGAGGTGACCGTCAAACCCAACCAAAAAGGGGCCAGAAAACAGGTCCTTAAAACCAGTAATATCATGGTGGCAACAGGCTCCGAAGTGACGCCACTTCCTGGAGTAGATATCGATGAGAAGCAGATCGTCAGTTCGACCGGGGCATTGTCTCTGCCCAAGGTGCCAAAAGCCATGGCGATTATTGGTGCGGGCGTTATCGGACTCGAACTGGGTTCCGTCTGGCGTCGCCTTGGCGCGGACGTCACGGTTGTCGAATTTCTTGACGTTGCCCTGCCCGGTATGGACGCGGAAATTTCGAAAAACATGCAGCGTGTCCTGAAAAAGCAGGGCATGAAATTCAAGATGAAAACCAAAGTCACTGGCGCCAAAATAGCAAGAACCGGTGTCACGCTTAGCATGGAAGCCCGTGATGGCGGCAAGGCCGAAACACTGAAAGCCGATGTCGTTCTGGTTGCCATCGGGCGTCGGCCGGTTACCGACAAACTCGGGTTGGACAAAATTGGCGTCACAGTGGATGAGCGTGGGTTCGTTCCCGTTGATGAGGACTATCAGACCAACATCGAGGGTATTTATGCCGTCGGTGATGTCATCGGCGGGGCGATGCTGGCCCATAAGGCAGAAGACGAGGCCGTCGTCTGTGCCGAAATCATCGCTGGTCAGACTGGACACGTTGATTACGGCACCATTCCAGGCATCGTCTACACCCATCCGGAAGTGGCCAGTGTCGGCAAGACGGAAGAACAATTGAAGGAAGCGGGAACAGATTACAACGTCGGCAAATTCCCCTTTAGCGCCAATAGCCGGGCCCGGTGTAACGCCGATTCAGACGGGTTTGTCAAAATTCTGGCCGATAAAACTACCGACGCCATTCTCGGCTGTCACATTATCGGCCCAGGGGCCGGCGACCTCATTCAGGAGATTGTCGTCGCCATGGAACTTTCCGGCAGCGCCGAAGACGTCGCACGCATCTGCCACGGTCACCCGGGACTGCCCGAAGCGGTCAAAGAAGCAGCGCTCGGAGCCGGTGGGCGGGCTATTCATATTTAGGAGAGTGAGGTTTAAGGCTTAATCTACTTCGTTCGCTTTTAAAAACATCGCCTGTTCGAGCGCGTCAAAAAATTGTTGGTAAGGTTTGGCATCGCTTACAGCGACCAAGTTATATTGTGCACTGGAACGCACAATCATTTGCTTTGCTCCCTTGTCGCGAATTGTTACGGTCATGCGCATGGCATACCCGTCTAATTTAGTAGCACTTACCATCCCCAACTCATCATCGGCTCTATCAATTACAAATCCAAGATCTTGAAGGGTTGCTATCACCGTCCGGACCATCCTGTTTAATTCGGGTGTTTCGAACATTCGAGTCTGAATTGCGCGGATCGCGACCTGGCTTTTGTCGGTCGCAAGAACCTGCTGCTTGGAATCTGATTGACAGCCGGCCAAAACCAAAACGCATACAATAAAAATTTTCTGAATAGGAATACCAAAGTTCATATGTCGTGTGCCTCAAGAAATACGGATTGGGCTAATTTATCGAAAAATTCCCGATAGATCGTAGGGTCGTTGATTGGCTCGATCCGGGACAATTGATCTTTCGTATTCCAGATAATTCGCTGAAATGTAGCACGCACGATGATAGAGTCTTTTTGGATAGGGGTTGTCACAACGGATATTCTGATTTTTTGATCTTGTTCCCAAACGGGGTCCGCCTGAGCGCCCATGGCTGCAACCAGCGCCGCCAGAATCAGTTGGCCAGCGACCTGCCCGGATTCAACAGCGTTACGATTTTTCGAGGCGATCAACAATCCGGTTTTCGCGGAACTTTCGTCAAGATTGAAGCCCAAATCCTGCAATACACCTGCGCACGCCGCCAGAATATTCTTTTCATTATTTGTTTCAAAGCGTCGGCTTTGTAACTGGCGTGTTTCCAGCGTGCTTGATTCGAGCTTTAATGCGGAAATCTGTTGATCGGTAGTTGCTTGTTGGCACCCACCAATAATTAGAAAACAGCCAAACAATAAGGGCGGAAGGCGGTTCATTTTAAAACCGTTGGGTATCAGAAGCTGCTTGAGCGATAGGCAAAGTCTCTTACACGGCTTTTGTCATCGAATTTGACGATAATAGTAAGTGTCCGTTGGGATGTGCTGCGCGCGCCCGTGGTGCTTCCAGCCCCAAGTATAAGAACGTTGACACCACCTGAACTGGAGGACTGTACCGTTTGAGTGGAAATACGGTCATAGACCCAATTTTCACGGCGCTTGTCATCAGTCGTCACCATATTGGGAGACCCGAGCACTTCAGCTACTTCCGCGTTGGTCATACCGACGCGGATTTCTTTTTGTACCCGCCCCAAAGTCAATTTGTCGCCATCGTTCCTGGCTTTCCGGACATCCGCCGCATGCTCTGACGCAGACTGGCACCCAGACAAGATCAACGCCAGGGTCACAGCGGCCAAAAGCGATCTTTTTTTTATCATCTTTATCTCCAAACTAATTCACACATGCGGTATTTGAACGGGTTGATGGTGGCGTTCGATTACTGAGTACCAGCTTTCGCTGAGTCGTCGTTTGTTTGTTTTTTTGCCCCGTCTGCCTCTTTTGCGTCATCAGGCTCGTCTTCAATTTCCAGAGCGGTCAGGAACAGTTCTTTGGACAGAGGTTCAAAAAAGTTCTGTTGGTAAAATTCTGCGCTGTCTACTTGGTATCCTTGTTTCAGGTTGGTACCAAGCTTTACAATTGCATTCGAACGGACAACGGTTTTGGTATCGCCTCGCGGGTAAGTGGTTGCCGTCATCCTCAGAATTGCCAGCTTGTCCGCGCTTACGCTGCCTGAAGAAGCTTCCACTTTCTGAATTGTATACCCTAGATCCTGAAACGTGGCGATTACAGCCCTTAAAACTTTGTTCTTATCATCTGTCTCAAATATTCGAGATTGCATAGCCCTCAATTCAACAGGGCTTTTAGTACTTATGATCAGTTCCTTTTGTTCGGTTTGGCAGGCAGATAACACAACCAACAATATTGGTGCTGAAAAAAAGTTCAAGATTAGTTTTTTCATATTTGTTCTGCCTCCAAAAATACACCCTGTGAAAGCTTGTCAAAAAACTCTTGATAAATCTCTGATTCAACGATGAGTTCTGATCTCCAGACAATGCCGTGGTTGTTCGTAATGCGGCGATCAAATAAGACTCTAACAGCAGATTTTTGAGAATTTTTTATAGGGCTAATGACCAAGCTTACGAATATGTCTTGCTCTTGGTCCCACGTCGGGCTGGTAGCGGAGCCAAATAACGCCAAAACAACAGTAAGTGCGACCTGTCCGGCCACTTGTCCGGCTTCTTCAGCATTACGTTTTTTTGAACCAACCAAGACGCCTGCCTCGACAGAAGATTCGGAAATCGTAAAGCCAAGGTCCTGTAATGATTGGGTGGCAGCGTGTAACAACCGCTTTTCATCTAAAGATTCAAAATAGCGGGTCTGCAGCGCACGAAGATCGACGGTAACACGTTCGTCCGATTCGGGCGAAGCTCCGATCTGCATTGCCATCTCGTTAGGAGTAATACATGACGCCAATAAACAGATAGCGAGCATAAAAAAAGAGATTTGCTTGATACGCATGAAAGCCCCATTATTTCCCCCTGAAAGGGTAACAGTAATTTAAGATTACACCATAGGGCAATGGTTTAGTTTTGCGATTTCCCGTATATCAAATTCGAATGCCACCCGTCGTTGTCGGATCATTTGGAAAGTATAAATTTTGAACAACGATTGAAAAACCGAGATTATAACCCGTGCTTGAAGTGTATTGGTAAAATTGTTATTTCGACCTAAGGTGTCACCGGTGTTGGTGCCGGGACCGTAATCTTACGCTTATTCAATATATTGCGGAGGATGTTCGGGTAGTCGGTGATAATGCCGTCGACACCCATATCGATCAGTTCGTCCATGCGCTCGGCGTCGTTGACGGTCCAGACTTTAACCAGCAAACCCAACTCGTGGGCGGCCTTGATTGAGTCAGCGCTGACTTCCTTGTGATAGGATGACCAGATGTCCCCGCCCGCTGCCCTGATGGCATGTGGGGCACTGCCGTTGTGATTGTCGACATCAAATCCACTCATCCAGGGGGAGGGACCAGGCTCACCGATCTGCAAATTGTTGAGCCAACTCTGATTGACCGTCAGATAGGAGGTGGTCATTTCCGGAGCCAGACGTTGGACCTCTTGAAGGGTGCGCCAATCAAAGGATTGAATGGCGACCCGGTGATCCAGCTTGTAAGTGTGAATGACATCAAGAAGTGTGCGGGCAAACTCGGCCGGTGGTAGGCTCAATTCCGGTTTGTGTGGATTGAGTTTTGATTCAATGTTGAACCGGACCGTTTCATTGCCGGACCGAGCAACCAGGTCGAAGACCTCGGCAAGGGTTGGGACGTGCGTTCCGTCGATGGGCTGTTGGTCCGGGTATCTTTCGCCATACCGCATCGTTGGGTTAAGGCGGCCAATATCGAAGGACTTTATTTCTTCGAGCGTCATGGAATTGATCGCCGGGCCACTGTCCGCAAGCCAGTTTCCGTCAGAGGTGCGGGCGATTTCAGGCTCCATACGCGGGTTATGGATTACCACAACATGCCCGTCTTTGCTGACACCAACATCAAGCTCCAGTGTGCTGACACCGATCGACAAGGCCTTGGCAAACGCCGGCAGGGAATTCTCCGGCATTAATCCTCTGGCCCCTCTGTGACCCTGTAGGTCGAATCCTGGTGCCGCGCCGGAGACACCCTCAGAGATTCCTCCAGCGAGTCCCCCGGCAATTCCCATAGCAGCGATAACTGTAGACATTTTTCTGATCAAACCTTTGTTTCGTGTTGTCACCGTCAAACCAGCCGTTTTTCAGATTGGGGATCGAACAAGTGGATTTTCTCGGGCGAAACCCTAAGTGGTAGTGGGTCTCCCGGTTTTATGTATTGGGTGCCGCTGAGGCGGATCGTCATGTCCGTCTGGTCCGTACCAAAATGACCATGAACCAGCGTATCCGCGCCTAAATGTTCGGCCAGTGTCGTTGTCAGGTTTTTAATATCATCGCCGGTGTCTGTCAGAATCAGGTCTTCCGGGCGAATGCCAAGGGTGACATTCCGGTTGGCGTGGCTGGTATACATTCCTTCAGGCAAGTTAAATGCGGCGCCGCCGTCAAGTTCAACACTGCCACCGTTTTCAGTTATCTTTGCCTTGGCAAAATTCATCGCGGGTGAGCCGATAAATCCGGCGACAAATAACGACGCCGGATGTTCGTATAACTCGATCGGTGTGCCCAGTTGCTCAACCACCCCACCATTCAAAACCACCAGCCGGTGCCCCAGCGTCATGGCTTCTACCTGATCATGGGTTACGTAAACGCTTGTTATGCCGAGGCGTTCCTGAAGCCGTTTGATTTCCAAGCGCATCTGAACCCGTAGCTTGGCGTCAAGGTTCGACAGAGGTTCATCAAACAGGAAAACGCTGGGTTCGCGCACAATGGCGCGGCCCATGGCGACCCGCTGGCGCTGTCCGCCGCTGAGCTGGCGAGGTTTACGAACAAGCTGATCATCGGTCAGTTCAAGAATATCGGCGGCCTTTTTCACACGGTCCTGAATTTCCGACTTGGGCAAGCCCCTGATTTTGAGCCCATAAGCCATGTTGTCGAAAACATTCATGTGTGGATAAAGCGCATAATTCTGGAACACCATGGCGATGTCACGATCCGCCGGTTCCAGATCATTGACCCGGCGCTCACCGATCGTGATGGTGCCTTCGGTTACGGATTCCAGTCCGGCGATCATACGCAGCAGGGTCGATTTCCCACACCCTGAAGGTCCGACCAGAACGATGAACTCGCCATCGGCAATGTCTACATCAACGCCATGAATAGCCTTGAAACCGTTCGGGTAGGTCTTTTGAATATCTTCCAGTCTTACTTGTGCCATGAGGCATCCTTTATTTTTCGGTCTCTGTAAGGCCCTTAACGAACAGCTTCTGCATGAAAATGACCACCAGGACCGGCGGCATCATCGCCAGCAGGGTTGTCATCATGATGATATTCCATTCCGGTGCCTGTTCCGCAGTCTCCAGCATCTGCTTGATCGCCATGACAACCGTGTACATGTCCTGTTCGGTGGTCACCAAAAGAGGCCATAAATACTGGTTCCAGCCATAAATAAACAAAATCACGAATAATGCCGCGATATTGGTTCTGGACATCGGTAGCAGGATGTCCTTGAAAAATCGCATGGGCCCGGCGCCGTCAATGCGCGCTGCTTCCAGTAATTCATCAGGAATGGTCAGGAAGGTCTGGCGGAACATGAAGGTCGCCGTGGCCGACGCAATCAGAGGAATGCTGAGCCCCCAATAGGTATTCAGCATGTTCAGATTGGCGACCACCTCAAATGTCGGGATGATTCTCACTTCGACCGGCAGCATCAGGGTAATGAAGATCAACCAGAAGAACCCCATGCGGAAGGGAAACTTAAAATAGACAATGGCAAAAGCCGACAGTAGCGATATGGCAATTTTTCCAACGGCAATCATCATGGCCATGGCCAGACTGTTCAACAACATCATGCCGACGCCCAGATCACCACCGCCGGCAATGCCTCTGACCATAGCCTGTTTAAGGTTGTCGAAAAAATGATTGCCCGGCCAAAGTGGCAAGGGCACCTGAACCATGCGCACGGCATCATGAGTGGCAGCAACAAAGGTGACCCAGATCGGGAAGGCGATGATCATCACGCCAAGTATGAGTGTTATGTGAGAAATCAGCGTAATGATGGGTCGATTTTCGATCATGAGTATTCGACCTTCTTCTCGATGTACCGGAACTGGACGACCGTCAAGGCGATGACCATAGCCATAAGGATGACCGACTGAGCTGCAGAGCCACCGAGATCCAAACCGACGAATCCGTCATTAAACACCTTATATACCAGGATTTCAGTGGATTTTGCCGGTCCGCCCTGGGTAATTGCATGGATAATCCCAAAGGTTTCAAAAAAAGCATAGACGATATTAACAACCATCAGGAAGAAGGTTGTTGGCGAAATGAGCGGGAAGATTATGGTCCAGAACCGACGGACCGGGCCGGCACCATCAATGGCTGCGGCCTCAATCAGGGATTTAGGAATCGATTGCATGCCGGCCAGGAAAAATAGGAAATTATAAGCGACCTGTTTCCAGGCCGCAGCGATAACGACCAGGGTCATGGCCTCGGTACCATTAAGTTTATGGTTCCACTCATACCCCATGGCGGCCAAGCCGTAGGTCACAATTCCAAGCGTTGGATCGAGCATGAAAACCCACAGGGCGCCAGCGACAACCGGTGCTACGGCATAGGGCCAGATTAAAAGAGTGCGATAGGCCATAGCGCCCTTGATGACCCGGTCTGCCATGGCCGCCAGGATCAGGGAAAAGCCCATCGAGATACTGGCAACCAGAACGGAAAAAACGATAGTGCGCTGAAATGTGCCTAAATAATGTTCGTCGTCGAACAGAACTTCAAAATTTTCAAACCAGACGAATTCGGTGCGTAGGCCGAAGGCGTCCTGAATCAGCAAGGATTGGTATAGCGCCTGACTGGCGGGCCAGACAAAAAATACAATGGTGATGATGATTTGAGGGGCTACCAATAAAAACGGGAGCACCGAGGGGCCGAAATGAACGCGTTTGAGCATGCCTGATTTTCCGTATCCGACAGATCAACAGCCGCCCCCGGCCTTAATTGTCTTGGGGGCGGCTGCGATCTTGGGAGGAAACTACTTGTTCGCGCGCTCAAATTTGCGAAGCAACTTGTCGCCACGGGCCGCAGCGTCGTCCAGCCCTTGTGAAGCGGTTTTTTTGCCGCCCCAGATGGCTTCCATTTCTTCATTCAGAATGTCTCTGATCTGAACAAAACTACCAAAGCGAAGACCGCGAGAGTTGGGCGTTGGTTTATTCAGGCTAAGCTGTTTGATTGCCGTATCCGTGCCCGGATTAGAATCATAGAACCCCTGCTTTTTCGACAGTTCATAAGCCGGCGTGGTGATGGGAACATAACCAGTTTCCTGATGCCACCAGGCTTGAACCTCTGGTGAAGACAGGTAGGTCATGAATTTGGCAACACCTTTGTAGTCGCCCTTGTCATGGCCTTTGAGGACCCAAAGGGTGGCGCCGCCGATGATTGAGTTCTGCGGTGCGCTGGCGACGTCGGTGTCAAGCGGTAGCATGGACTGGCCGAATTCGAACTTGGCCTGTTTTTTGATGCTGCCGTAATAGGCCGAGGAGTTCATCCACATGCCACATTCGCCGTTGGTGAACATGGACAAGCTGTCGCCACGCCGTCCACCATAAGTGAACAGTTTGTCTTTGGACCAGTCAGCGATGCTGGCCAGTCTTGCCTTCACTTTGTCATTGTTGAAAGTGAACTTGGTGTCCAGTCCGGCAAAACCGTTCTCTTTGGTGCCGATGGCAAGGTTGTGCCAGGAGCTGTAATTCTCGATCATCACCCAGGACTGCCAACCGAATGAGAAACCGCATTTATATCCAGCGGCAACCAGTTTTTCCGAGGCACTTTTCATGTCGTTCCAGGTTTTCGGCACGGAGGATACGCCAGCTTTCTTGAACGCATCCTTGTTGTACCACAAAACCGGTGTTGAGCTGTTAAACGGCATGGACAGCAGTTCACCTTGAGGCGTCTGATAATAGCTGATCACGGCGGGCAGGTAGATGGACTTATCAAACGGCTCACCAGCGTCTTTCATGACTTGTTCAACCGGATAAACAGCACCCTTGGCAGCCATCATGGTGGCTGTGCCGACTTCAAATACCTGTACGATATGGGGCTGTTTTTTGGCCCGGAACGCGGCGACGGCGGCGGTCATGGTTTCCGTGTAATTCCCTTTATAGACGGGAACGACTTTGTAATCGGACTGTGTGGCGTTGAAATCAGTGGCAATTTTGTTGACGCGCTCACCGTTGGTTCCGCCCATGGCGTGCCACCACTGAACTTCGGTTGCCGCGGATGCGATTCCTGTAGAGCCGGCAAAAGCAGCAAATACGGCTGTTGCCACTAGTTTTTTCGAAAATGACATAATTTCTCTCCCTAGTTATGTCTGTAACTGAATAACCGTTCTGCAAAACTGTCGGGAACGGCTTCCCCTGAAGCGGAATTTGACATTAATAATCGCAGCGAAGATGACAGCGCTGTGAAGTTTTTATTGCAAAATGATCGACTCAAATGACGATGTTGTCTAATGCTATTTTTGTACCATACCATAATGTTGTGTTATGGTATGGAATTCGAAGTTACCTGATTGAAGACGATGATTAGAATCCGTCAATTGGAAGCGTTCCGGGCGATCATGATTACCGGTGGTGTGACATCGGCAGCAGGAATGTTGAACATCTCTCAACCCGCGGTCAGCCGCCTAATTTCAAACCTTGAACAAACGCTTGGATTTGCCGTTTTCCAGCGCCGCAAAGGGCGTCTCCATCCGACTCAGGAGGCCGAGTTTCTGTTTGCCGAGGTCGAACGTGTATTCGCCAACCTCGATCACATTGCGCAAATTTCCCACGATATCCTGCATCAGAAAACGGGTCATCTGCGAATCGCCTGCCTGCCCGGATTCGCCACATCCTTGTTGCCGCGGGTCGTTGCCGACTTTTTAGCGGATCGCCCCGATGTCACCATTTCCATCCAAACCCGTAGTTCTGCGCGCGTCCGTGAATGGATCGCCGCTCAGCAATATGACGTGGGCATTGCCGATGAGTTCGACGGACACAGTGCCGTCGAGCACGAATCCATCGAGCTGCGGTCTGTTTGTGTGCTGACGGGTGATCATCGGCTGGCATCACGTGACGTCATCGAACCCAAAGACCTTGAGGGTGAACCGATGATCACCAATGATCGGGACCACAGTTTTAATCTTGCGGTCGAACGCAGATTTGATGACGCTGGAATTGAGCTGGTACGTCGGGTGGAAGTCCGCCAATTTGCCACAGCATGCCTGTTGGCAAACCGGGGGATCGGCGCATCTATCGTCAGTTCCATCGATGCGGCGGAATATACTGATCAGGGGCTTGTCGCCATCCCGTTCGAGCCAAACGTGCCGTTCGGGATTGACCTGTTATACCCGGCTTATCATCCGCGTCCCCTGTTACTGCGCGAATTTACAGACCTTTTCAAACGAGCGCTGGAACCCTTTATCTATTAACGGCGACGAGCCCGGGGATGGGCTGAGTCATACACTGAAGAAAGATGTGCCGAGTCGACATCCGTGTAGCGCTGAGTTGTTGACAGCGAAGCATGCCCGAGGAGTTCCTGGATGGTACGGAGGTCCCCGCCGCCGCCCAACAGGTGCGTGGCGAAACTGTGGCGAAGCGCGTGGGGGGTCATGGATTCGGGAAGGCCGAGAAGGGCGCGCAGGTTACGAACCTGACGCTGGGCGACGCCGGGGTTCAGGCGTGCGCCGCGCACCCCAACAAAAAGCGGGGTGTCGTCGTCGTCGCCAAACGGGCGGATTTCAAGATACCCGGTCAGAGCCTTCTGAACCGTGGCAAGCACGGGAACAAGGCGTTGTTTGTTGCCTTTGCCGGTAATGCGGATCATGTCCCTGGCACTGCCCCGCCCGGGAAGGTCCCCACAATTCAGCCCGATGGCTTCGCCAAGCCTCAGGCCGCAACCGTACAGAAGGCTGAGCAGGGCCTGATCGCGTTTGCCGACCCAGGCTTCGTCACTCAGTTCGGAGATTGTCGCGATCACGGTGAGCGCATCCTCTATGGTCAGGGCTTTTGGCACGGACTTTGGGGTTTTTGGAGTTCGAATGGCGCTGATCGCGGCATTGGAGATCAATTCTTGGCGTTCCAGATATTTGAAAAAATTTCTTAACGTCGACATGGCGCGTGCGGTTGAGGCGCGCTCAAGCCCATCATCAGCGCGTTTTGCCAGATAACTCCTGAAATCCATGGCGCTCAGGGAACCCAGGTCTGTCAGGCCCGGTGCATATCCGAGATGGCCCGTCATAAACCGGAAGAATCCGGTGAGGTCATAGGTGTAACTGTCGAGCGTGTGTTTCGAATAACGTCGTTCATGCGCCAGCCACGACTGCCAGTCGCCGATGGCATTGAGGACCTGCGGTTCGGTCAAATCTTTAATCAGGCCGTCAACCACCTGGGACTCCGGTGGGTTTAAGGGCTTTGTGAACCAGAACTTCAACGACACGAACAAGGAAATTGATCAGTTCAGTTCCCTGACCTGGATGGAACACAGCACCGCGTGACCCCATGGCCAAGATGCCAATGGGTGAATACTTTGATGGTCGAATGCGGGCGAGGGCAGCGGAGCGGACCAGCCCAGCCCCGGACCCGAAGATGGAACCGTCATCGCTCAACTCCCGTATCAGGGCGATATCGCTGTCTGCCCCGACGTAGGCATCGGCGGCACCGGTAGCAAATTGGACCAGTTCGCTGGAAACAAACCGCGAATCTGGTTGATGCGGGGGCTCAAACCCCAGCGTTACCACGTCGACATCCAGCAGGAATGGCCAGTCATCAGTAATAATGTGGGTCAGGTGGGCAAAGTCGGTTGCCGATAAGGCGGCCAAAACCGCCGCGTGGCTGCGGGTCTGTACGGACATGTTGGTGCGGCTGGTCTCGATGACTTCTTGAGCGCAGTCTCGAAGTTCATCAATTTCGCTCGACCGTCGATCCAGTAAAAACCGCTGCATATCGACAATCCCGTCAGCGTCTTCCGACCATCTGTCAGGCGCTTCCATATCGCTTAGAACACGGGCGTGGGTACGGAAGAAGTCAGGGTGCGCCGTTAGATAATCGATGACAGCCTCTTCCGAGATTTCCGTTTCGTTGTTTTCGGTAGTGACTTCACCTTGGTGTTGCGTCATGTGCCAAACCTCATTAACCCTGACTGTGTTGCGAATCGCCTTATTATACACGTCTGTTCTCTTAATAAATAATGTAACGCTAATTTATGACCGCACCTACTGACACAACACCTGAGAACGAAAACGTGCCTCGGTACGGGCCGGGCGAGCGGGTCGCCGTGCTGTTGCCGTTGCCGTTAAGGGCGGCCTATGACTACCGTGTCCCTGACGGCTTGATTTTAGCAGCGGGAGATTTTGTCAATGTGCCGCTGGGCAACCGCCGCGCTGATGGTGTGGTATGGGGGGCGGGCGAGGGGGAGGTTGCAGAAAAAAAACTGCGTGACGTGCTATCGAAACTGGAATGCCCACCGCTGCCAGCCGTATCACGCCAATTCGTCGACTGGGTAGCTGCCTATACCCTGCACTCCAGAGGGGCTGTTTTGAAGATGGCGATGAGTGCGCGCGACGCCCTATCACCGCCCAAAACAATTAGTGCCTATGCCCTCAATCCCGATTTGCCCGAAATTCGCTCGACGCCCGCCCGGGTGCGGGTTCTAGCCGCATTACAGGGCGGCCCACCACGCACGGCAACGGACCTGGCCCGTGAAGCTGCCAGCAGCACCGGAGTGGTTAAGGGGCTTTATGATGCAGGGGCTTTGGTGAAGGTTGAATTGCCCGCCCTGCCGCCATTTCCTGAACCCCAGTGGGACTACGATGGACCATCTCTGTCCAAAGAACAGGCCACCGCAGCTGGCAAACTGGTGGAGGATGTAAAAAAGGACAAGTTCCGGGTAACCGTGTTGGATGGGGTGCCTGGTTCGGGGAAGACGGAAGTTTATTTTCAGGCCGTCGCTGAAGCCCTGAAACGAGGTCGGCAGGTTTTGGTCCTGTTGCCGGAAATCGCCCTGAGCGCCCAATGGCTGGCCCGCTTCAGGGGGCGTTTTGGTGTTGATCCCGGGGTTTGGCATTCGGACCTGAGCGCCAGCCAGCGCCGCCACACCTGGCGTGCCGTCGCCGAAGGCAGTGCAAAAGTCATCGTTGGCGCTCGCTCGGCCCTGTTTTTGCCGTTTCCCGATCTTGGGTTGATCGTCATCGACGAAGAACACGAAAGTGCCTTCAAACAGGAAGAAGGGGTCATTTATAACGGTCGGGACATGGGCGTGGTGCGCGCGCATCTCGGAAATATTCCCGCTGTTCTGGCCTCGGCGACGCCGTCCCTCGAATCGGTGGTTAATGCCGACTCCGGTCGTTACGACATCCTCCATTTGCCAGCTCGCCACGGCGGTGCCAGCCTGCCGGACATTCAACTGGTCGACATGATCAAAGAGCCGCCACCACGTGGCCGGTGGTTGTCGCCGGTGCTGGCGGGTGCCGTATTGAAGACCATAAGTGACGGTGAACAGGCTTTATTGTTTCTGAACCGCCGCGGATACGCACCGTTAACCTTATGCCGGACCTGCGGACACCGGTTTCAATGCCCGCGCTGTTCATCCTGGCTGGTCGAGCACCGCCTGCAGGGACGGCTGCAGTGCCACCACTGCGGTTACAACATATCGCCTCCCGACAAATGTCCTGAATGTGAAACAGAAGACAGCCTGGTCGCCTGTGGTCCCGGTGTTGAGCGTCTGGCCGAAGAAGTGGAACTTATGCTGCCCGATGTTCGGCTGGCCATCGCCGCCAGTGACAACATCAGTTCTCCCGCCGCCGCCGCCGAATTGATCCGTCGCATCGAAGATCACGAAGTCGACGTCATTATCGGCACCCAGATTGTCGCCAAGGGATATCATTTTCCGATGTTGACCCTGGTTGGGGTGGTCGACGGGGATTTGGGACTGCAGGGCGGAGATCTCAGGGCATCAGAGCGCACTTATCAGTTACTTTATCAGGTTGGCGGGCGTGCAGGCCGGGCGGATCGGCCGGGTCGGGTTGTCGTGCAGACCTATATGAAGCAGCACCCGGTGATGTCGGCGATCCTGTCCGGCGAAAAGGCCCAGTTTCTGGAAGCCGAATCGCGGTCACGACAACAGATTGCGATGCCTCCGTTCGGGCGGCTGGTTGCCTTGATCGTCTCTGGTCCAAATGAGTTCGCGGTAGATGAAGCAGCACGCAACCTTACTCGAACGGCACCGCATATGGACGGCGTTCAGGTTCTGGGCCCCGCACCGGCTCCCTTTGCTCTTTTGCGTGGCCGCCACCGCCGTCGCCTATTGTTGAAGGCCGATAAGGAAATACAAGTGCAACCCATTGTTCGTCGGTGGCTGGCCCATACGGACTGGCACAATTCCGTGCGTGTACAGGTCGATATCGACCCCATGAGTTTTATGTGATCGCTTTTGTTTTTATCCACCGGAAATGAAACCTAACGATAATCCTTTGGGTCCGAACATCTCACCCTAGAAATCGCAGAAATCCAAGGGTTTCAGTAATTCCTCAAAGTGTACGGAGTCTGGTTGCAATGGTGGAATGAGTATGGTACGAAATGCCGCGTTTCGCAGGAGGAGAGTCCCTCTGATGCGGACCGACGGTGCCGGACAATTGGGGACAGGATGATCCTTACCCAGAATGCCGGTACCGCGAATAACAACAGACGAGGAATTCCCAGGTGTCATCTGATGTCATCGGCGCTTCAGGCCTAGCAGGCCGCTATGCTACAGCGCTTTTCGAACTCGCAGAAACGGACAAACAGCTTGATCAGGTGGCCGATGATATGGCCAAGATCCAGTCGATGCTTGAAGTGTCTGACGACCTTAACCGTTTAATCCGTTCGCCGGTTGTTTCCAGAATCGACCAAAGTAAAGGCATGGCAGCGGTGCTCGAGAGCGCCGAAATTGGTGTGCTGACGAAAAACTTTATAGGTGTCGTTGCTGACAACCGTCGTCTCTTCGCGCTGCCGGGTATGCTCAAAGGTTTTCAGGCCCTGCTTGCTGATCATCGTGGGGAAACCACCGCTGAGGTGGTTTCAGCCAAAGCGCTTTCTGATGCGCAAATGAAGGCTCTCGGTGAATCATTAAAAAAAGCTACAGGGTCAAATGTTACCATCGACGCTGAGGTCGATGAAGAATTACTGGGTGGTTTGATCGTCAAGGTCGGCTCCCTGATGGTAGACAGTTCTTTGAGAACGAAGCTCACGAAGCTTCGTTTCGCTATGAAAGGGATGGGTTAGATGGAAATCCGTGCGGCGGAAATCTCCGCTATTCTGAAAAAACAAATTGCAGATTTCGGCTCTGAAGCTGAAGTTGCAGAAGTAGGGCAGGTTCTGTCCGTTGGCGATGGTATCGCCCGCGTCCACGGTCTGGACCAGATCCAGGCCGGTGAGATGGTTGAATTCCCAGGTGAAATCATGGGCATGGCCCTGAACCTTGAGGAAGATAACGTCGGTGTCGTTATCTTTGGTGATGACCGTGGCATTCGCGAAGGCGACACGGTCAAACGTACCGGAGACATCGTTGACGTGCCGGTCGGCAAAGCTCTGCTTGGCCGCGTGGTTGATGGTCTCGGTAATCCGATCGACGGCAAGGGCCCGATTGAGTCCAAGGAACGCCAGTTGGTGGAAGTTAAGGCGCCGGGGATTATCCCTCGGAAATCGGTGCACGAACCAGTGCAGACCGGCCTTAAAGCCATCGACTCCCTGATCCCGATTGGTCGCGGACAGCGCGAGCTGATCATTGGTGACCGTCAGACGGGTAAGACCGCCGTGATTATCGACACCATTTTGAACCAGAAAGCGGTCAACGACGCGACCGATGACGATTCAAAGAAACTGTTCTGCGTTTATGTGGCCATTGGTCAGAAACGTTCGACCGTGGCTCAGCTGGTCAAAACACTCGAAGATTACGACGCCATGAAATATTCTGTGGTTGTCGCAGCGACGGCGTCGGAACCGGCTCCTTTGCAGTTTCTGGCTCCGTATACAGGGTGTGCCATCGGTGAATACTTCCGTGACAACGGCATGCACGCGTTGATTTGCTACGATGATTTGTCGAAACAGGCCGTTGCCTATCGTCAGATGTCCCTGCTGCTTCGTCGTCCGCCGGGACGTGAAGCCTATCCGGGTGACGTTTTCTACATTCACTCTCGTCTGCTCGAACGGGCCGCCAAGCTGAATGATGAAAACGGCGCTGGTTCATTGACGGCTCTGCCGGTTATTGAAACCCAGGCCGGTGACGTGTCCGCCTACATTCCGACCAATGTGATTTCCATTACGGATGGTCAGATCTTCCTGGAGACGGAACTCTTCTATAAAGGTATTCGCCCGGCGGTGAACGTTGGTTTGTCGGTTTCCCGTGTGGGATCGTCGGCCCAGATCAAAGCCATGAAACAGGTCGCTGGATCCATCAAACTGGAACTTGCGCAGTATCGTGAAATGGCCGCGTTTGCCCAGTTTGCGTCCGATCTTGATGCCTCCACCCAGCAGTTGCTGGCCCGTGGCGCACGGTTGACGGAATTGCTGAAACAGCCGCAGTATTCACCTTTGACGGTGCAGGAACAGGTTGTTGTTATTTTTGCTGGTGTGAACGGGTATACGGACGGTGTCGCGGTGGATCAGGTAACGGCTTTTGAGAAGCAGTTGCTTGATGATGTGCGGGCCAAACATTCCGATATTCTGGACTCGATCCGTGATGAGCAGGCGCTTTCAGAGGAAACGGAAGCTAAGCTTAGAAAAGTCATGGAAGAATTCGTCAAGACGTTTGCCTAAATTATCGATGAATGGAATGAGATCGGAATAACGACCGATGGCCAATCTAAAAGTCCTGAAGGGCAGAATTGAAAGCGTCAAGTCGACGCGGAAAATCACTTCTGCCATGAAAATGGTGGCTGCTGCTAAACTGCGCAAAGCGCAGGAAGCAGCGCAAGCCGCGCGGCCGTATGCGGCGCGAATGGAACGTATGCTGGGATCTCTGGCGGCGTCCATTGGCGGTGTTGATGGTGCCCCCGAAATGCTGGTCGGAACGGGTAAAGACGACGTCCATCTTCTGGTTGTCTTTACCGCTGATCGCGGTCTTTGTGGCGGGTTCAATGGATCCATTGTCCGGAAAATCCGGACCATGGGCAATGAACTGAGAGCCCAGGGTAAAACCGTTAAGGTTCTGTTTGTCGGCAGCAAAGCCCACGACGTTCTGAAACGCGAGCTTGGTGATGCAGTCGTCGACGTTGTGGCGGGTATTGGCAAAAAAGGCGTTGAATATGCCGAGGGCGCAGGTGTTGCAGACAAAATCACCCGTATGTTTGAAGGCGGTGAATTTGATGTCTGTACAGTTGTCTTTAACCGCTTTCAGTCGGCAATGACGCAAATTGTCACGCGACAACAATTGATTCCTTTTGCTCCGGCTGAGGATGGGGCCAACGACAACGTAGATGCCAAGGCCGATGACGGCCTTAAGGCGTCGTATATTTTCGAGCCTGACGAAGAAGAAATTCTGGCTGACTTGCTACCGGGAAATCTGGCGGTACAGATTTTCCAGGCTATGCTGGAAAGTTCAGCTTCCGAACACGGCGCACGTATGTCAGCCATGGATAGCGCAACACGTAATGCAGGCGAAATGATCGACAAACTGACGCTGACCTATAACCGGACACGTCAGGCTGTGATCACCAGCGAATTAATTGAAATCATTTCTGGCGCGGAAGCGCTGTAGGAATTAACGGCCCTTTCGGGTCCGCTGAAAGGCAACAGGAGCATCAGCGATGGCGAATAAAAGCGTAGGTAAAATCACTCAGGTTTTGGGAGCCGTGATCGACGTTAAGTTCGATGGCGAACTGCCGAATATCATGAACGCACTTCACACACAGAACCACGGAAAGCTGTTGGTTTTGGAAGTGGCGCAGCATCTGGGTGAAAACTCGGTCCGTACAATTGCGATGGATTCAACGGAAGGTTTGCAGCGTGGTCAGGAAGTCTCTGACACCGGGGCACCTATCTCCGTTCCCGTTGGTCCGGAAACTCTTGGCCGTATTCTTAATGTCATCGGTGAACCGGTTGACGAACGTGGTCCGGTCAATGCCAAGATGACTCTGCCGATCCATCGCAAGGCACCCGAGTTTATTGAACAATCTACTGACACGGAAATCCTGACCACCGGGATTAAGGTTGTCGATTTGATCGCGCCTTACTCGAAAGGTGGTAAAATCGGTCTGTTCGGTGGTGCCGGTGTCGGTAAAACAGTTTTGATCATGGAACTGATCAACAACGTCGCCAAAGGCCACGGTGGATATTCTGTGTTCGCCGGTGTTGGCGAGCGGACCCGTGAAGGTAACGATCTCTACCATGAAATGATCGAATCCGGCGTTATCGTGCCAGACGGTGAATCAAAAGCCGCGCTGGTTTATGGTCAGATGAACGAACCTCCGGGAGCCCGTTCACGCGTAGGTTTGACCGGCTTGACGTTGGCCGAATATTTCCGTGATGAAGAAGGCCAGGACGTGCTGTTCTTCGTTGATAATATTTTCCGTTTCACCCAGGCCGGTTCCGAAGTGTCCGCCCTGCTGGGACGTATCCCGTCCGCTGTGGGTTACCAGCCAACACTGGCGACCGATATGGGGACGTTGCAAGAGCGGATTACCTCGACCAACAAAGGATCGATCACCTCCGTGCAGGCCATTTATGTTCCTGCCGATGACTTGACCGATCCGGCCCCGGCAACATCGTTCGCTCACCTTGATGCAACCACCGTGTTGTCGCGTCAGATTGCCGAACTTGGCATCTACCCGGCTGTGGATCCGCTGGATTCAACGTCGCGTATTCTTGACCCGCGCATTATTGGTGAAGATCACTATAACGTGGCGACCGGTGTTCAGCAGGTTCTTCAGGCCTACAAGTCATTGCAGGACATTATTGCCATTCTGGGCATGGATGAACTTTCTGAAGAAGACAAACTGACTGTTGCCCGGGCGCGCAAAATTCAGCGCTTCCTGTCGCAGCCGTTCCACGTTGCCGAAGTGTTTACCGGATCACCAGGGGTTCTGGTTAGCCTGGAAGATACGATCAAGGGTTTCAGAGGTATTCTCGATGGGGAATATGACCATATTCCGGAAGCCGCCTTCTACATGGTTGGCACCATTGATGAAGTTCTCAAAAAAGCCAAACGTATGGCAGCCGAAGCGGCTTAAGAATTTAGGCTAGGAGTATAAAAGGATGGCCGACACGGTCGACTTTGAGCTTGTCTCACCACAACGGCTTCTTAAATCGGAGCCCGTGGAAATGGTCGTGGTTCCGGGTGCTGAGGGCGACCTCGGTATCCTGCCGGACCATTCACCATTGATCGCTACCCTGCGCCCAGGGGTGATCGACATCCATGAGGGTGGCAAGGTGAAAGAACAGATTTTTGTAGCGGGCGGTTTCTGTGAGGTTTCACCGGAACGGTGCACGGTTCTGGCTGAAGAAGCGATGCCTGTCGCTGAACTGGACAAGGCTGCTGCAGAAAATCGTTTGCAGGCCGCACAGAAGGCGGAAGCCGAAGCGGATGAACACGGTAAAAGAAAAGCCGAAGCTGAACGACGTGCTGCGGAAGCCATGTTAGCCGCCGCATCTGCCTGATCGAAACGTCATAAGATTTCAGGAAAACGCGGCACCAGGTGCCGCGTTTTTCTGTTTGGGAACAAGACTTTGAAAATCACTACGATCCATCTCCGATCACGACGACGAGGAAGCCGGTAATCGGCAAATCCTGTCTGACCGCCCATGCCGACAAATATGTGTCGACAAACATCAGCGGTCATCCCGTCGTTTAAGAGATGGAGAAGATCATGAGTGATATTTATACCGAACGGCTTTACCTGCGGCCGTTTCAACAATCGGACGAGGCCTGCTTTATTGACCTCAAAACCCATCCGGAAAATATGGCCCAAACCAAAATTGGGGCTTTGGATATCGGTCAGGCGATAGACCTGTTGGAGACCTATATCGCACAATGGCGCCATTCATCGATCGGCATGTGGGCGTTGATTGATCAACAAACAGAACAATTCGTTGGTGAATGCGGGTTTGCGGGTCGTCCGGGATTTAGTGGGGTGACGCTGCGCTATACTGTTGATCGTCAGTGGTGGGGGAGGGGACTTGCGCCTGAATCAGTAGCCGCTGTGCTCGACCATGGACGCCAGCACCCGGACCTGGCGGAGGTTTCAGCGCTGGCCATGATCAGCAACAGCCGCTCATGCCGTATCCTTGAACAGGCCGGAATGACTCACGTCGAAGATGATTTCGACGGGGTCACCGGGTTCCGTCGATATGTGCTGTCCTTGAATGGGTGAGGGTCTGCGCGTTAGGATGGGATAATCCATCAACGGGGTCAGGGAATTCGAGATGCATCTTTATCTTGTTCAGCACGGTACGGCGATGCCCAAAGACGAAAACCCTGAGCGACCGTTAAGCGACTCAGGGCGTGCCGCGGTGCAAAAGGTCGCCTCCTTTCTGGCCAGAAGCCAGCTTGATATCTCTGGTGTCGTTCATTCCGGCAAAATGCGCGCCATGCAGAGCGCCTTGTTGTTGTCTGAGACGTTGGGTCCCGGACGCGTTGTCCAGGAATGCCTCTACCCGATCGGTCCTAATGACCCGATTGATCTGCTGTGTAGTGCCATCGAAGACGGGCCGGGCGAACATATCACCGGGGACCGGATGATCGTCGGCCACCTTCCCTTCATGAGCAAGCTGGTCTCTCGTCTGGTCTGTGGCGATGAGGAAGAGACCGTCGTGCACTTCAAACCCGGCACCGTCGTTGCCCTGGAGCGCGGTGAAAATGGTGACGGCTGGTCAGTGATGTGGGTGGTCAGGCCAGAACTATTGGGTGGATAAGTCGAACAAGTCGTCGGAAAAAACTGCTGGCACGAAGTCCCTACCGTCCTTTCTTCCCACCTTTCTTGTGTTTCCACGCGGCTTTCGGCGCGGTCCCCGGTTTGTTGAGCCCCAGTTCGGTGGCTTCAAGGCGGCGGATTTCGTCTCTTAATCTGGCCGCTTCCTCAAATTCAAGGTCGGCGGCGGCGGCTTGCATTTTATCGTTCATGTCCTTGATGACGGCGCCGATGTTATGGCCGACGTGCTGGGTTTCGCCTGATACGCCCGTATCGACGGTCACATAGTCATGTTCATAAATGGTGCCGATAACGTCGGAAATGCCCTTCTTGACGCTTTCGGGCGTGATGCCGTGGGCTTCGTTATAAGCGGTCTGTCGGGCGCGGCGGCGGTTGGTCTCGCCGATGGCGTAGTCAAGACTGGCAGTCATATGATCTGCATAAAGGATGACCCGACCGTCAATGTTTCTGGCGGCCCGACCGATGGTCTGTACCAATGAGGTTTTGGAGCGCAGGAAACCTTCCTTGTCCGCATCGAGAATGGCGACCAGTCCGCATTCCGGGATGTCCAAACCCTCGCGCAGCAGGTTGATACCGATCAGCACATCGAAGGCACCGAGGCGCAAATCGCGGATGATTTCAATACGTTCCAGGGTTTCGATATCGGAATGCATATAACGCACACGAACGCCGTGTTCATGCAGGTATTCAGTCAGGTCTTCGGCCATGCGTTTGGTCAGGGTGGTGACCAGGGTGCGCAGCCCTTTAAGCGCCAGTTCCTTGACCTCGCCCAGCAGGTCATCGACCTGGGTTTCGACAGGCCTGATGATGCATTCCGGATCTATCAGACCGGTTGGGCGGACCACTTGTTCGGTAAACACACCGCCGGTGCGTTCCAGTTCCCACGGGCCCGGGGTTGCCGAGACAAATACCGATTCGGGGCGCATGTGATCCCATTCTTCGAATTTAAGGGGTCGGTTATCGACGCAGCTCGGCAGGCGGAAACCGAAGTTGGACAAGGTGCTTTTGCGGTTAAAGTCACCTTTGTACATGCCGCCGACCTGGGGCACAGTGACGTGACTTTCATCAACCATCAGCAACGCATTTTCGGGCAAATACTCGAATAATGTTGGCGGTGGTTCCCCCGGTTGGCGACCGCTTAGGTAGCGCGAATAGTTCTCGATGCCCGAACAGAAGCCGGTGGTTTCCAGCATTTCCAGATCGAATGTCGTACGCTCGCTGAGCCTCTGGGCTTCCAGCAACTTGCCTTCGTTTTCAAGTTCGGGGAGGCGTTGTTTCAATTCGGCACGGATTTGTGGAATGGCCTGAAGCAAGGTTGGGCGCGGTGTGACGTAGTGGGAATTTGGATAGACCGTAATCTCGTCCAGAGTGGCAATTTTTTGGCCGGTCAACGGATCAATTTCCCAGATGGTTTCGATCTCGTCTCCGAACAACGAGATGCGCCACGCCCGGTCTTCCATATGTGAGGGGAAAATTTCGACAACATCGCCGCGGACGCGAAATGCCCCCCTGAAAAAGGCCGCGTCATTGCGTTTGTATTGAAGTTCGACCAGGCGCTTCAGGAGGGTGCCCCGTTCCATCTGCATTTCCGTGCCGAGTCTCAGGATCATTTCGGCGTAGGTCTCAACTGCGCCAATGCCGTAAATGCAGCTGACGGAAGCAACGATGATAACGTCGGATCGCTCCAGCAGGGCGCGGGTTGCCGAGTGGCGCATACGGTCAATCTGCTCATTTACCGAGGCGTCTTTTTCAATGTAGGTGTCGGTTCGTGGCACGTAGGCTTCGGGCTGATAATAATCATAATAGGAAACGAAGTACTCAACCGCATTATCGGGGAAAAATTCTTTCATTTCCCCGTACAGCTGGGCGGCCAGTGTTTTGTTGGGAGCCAACACCAGGGTCGGACGGTTCAGATTCTGGATGACATGGGCCATGGTGAAGGTCTTACCTGACCCGGTGACGCCCAGCAAAACCTGATCCCGTTCTCCAGCTTCCAGACTTGCCGTCAGCTCCTTGATGGCTTCAGGTTGATCACCCGCCGGCTGGAACTCAGAGACGAGTTTGAGTTTGCGTCCATCCTTAACGGGGGCGCGCTTTAGCGGGATGAATTGGGGAATGCTGTCCATCCCCTCTATATACGCCCGCTGCTAAGTCTTGGCGAGTCTCCGATCCGCAATCTACGCATGAACTTAGGAATGTCGTATGTTAGAATTTTACAATGTTCCACAATAAGACTTGAGGGTCGCCAACATGATCACTGATCCCTATTTCCCAGCGACATCTATGCCTGATGCCGACTGGTGGCAGGCCCTGTGGCCCGACCCGGACGGCGTGGTGCAGCACCTTGGGGTAATGCCAGGCATGTCGGTTCTGGATGTGTGTTGTGGCGATGGGCGGTTTACCCCAGCGCTCTGCCGGGCGGCGGTACCAGCAACGGTTCAGGCCATTGATTTAGATGCCGGTGAGCTTGCCCTGGCCCGTCAGGCTTGTGCCGCGGAACATTGTGAAAATGTTAAATTTCTCCAAGCCGATGTTTCTGATTTATCGCAGTTCATCAGTGAACCGCAGGATTTCATTTTTATCGCCAATACCTTCCACGGTGTGCCGGACAAGGTAAGCTTTGCCCAGAGCGTTAGGCGACTTCTCAAACTCGATGGCAGGCTGGTAATCGTTAACTGGCACGATACTGAACGGGAACTGACGGCGGTTTTGGATAAACCGCGTGGCCCGGCGACAGAGATGAGGTTAAGTCCTGCTGCGTGTGCCGAAACCATCGCCGACGCCGGATTTGCCTTAAGTGACGTGATTGAGCTGGCGCCCTACCATTACGCAGCAGTGTTTAAAACGTGATGTCTGAAGACGTGATTTCAGGCATCTCTTTGATCTGAGTATCTTTAGATTTGGGAACGCCCAGCATGTTTCGCGAAATCACGTTTCCAAACACGTTTTCCGGGTTGGCATAAAAATTTTCAGGATTGTAGAGCGTCGGTAAATGCCAATACAGGCGATAGTCCAAAGAAAACAGGGTGTCGATCAATTCAGCCGACCGCTCACGGCGATCATTTTCCACATACAGATAGGGCTCGAACTTTTGTAGTGTTTGTTTTGCTCCCTTCAGAGCTTCGGTTTCCATGCCTTCCACGTCAATCTTGATAAAATGACAGGCCGACAGCTCCAGCGAGTCAATGCTGCGGAGCGGCACCTGATCACCCTGATCAAAACTGCCAAGCGCCAGCCCGCCGAAGTTTCCGCCCGCTTCATAGTTTACCCGAGGGACTGTGATTATGTCGTTCTTTTGGCCAACGCCGCACTGATAGGTTTGGGTGTTTTCGATGGCGTTCAGGGCAAGATTGGCGACCAATGCCTGATAGACTATGCGCTGTGGCTCAAAGGCATGGAGCCGACCCGTAGGCCCAAGTTTTTTCGACATGAAGACGGTGTGGCAACCGATGTTGGCGCCGACGTCGATGGCGGTCATTCCGGGGCGCAGCACCTGATCAAACAGTCGTACCTCGCCTTCCGAGAATTCGCCGTATAGATCAAGAGATCGTCCGACGTACGAATCTCCGGAAAAATACAGCATGGTCCCATAACGACAGGGTTTTACGCGGACGTATTTTTCTTCCAATAACGGATCCATCAGGGGCTCTCCGACAGGAATTCTATGCCTCCGCTGATCTTAGGGAACGGCGCGTAAACGGCAAGGTTTCTGGCGGAGTTTTAGGCGGGGTTTTTCTGTTGCGTGAGCATGAGGGCGGGCGTAGGCTGCGCCTCGAAAACTTATTTGATCTTGTAACTTTACAACGGAAAATCTGAAATGTCGTTCGTCGCTGACCGCCTGAGCGCTGTTAAACCCAGTGCCACCATCGCCGTTTCCCAGAAAGCCCGAGATCTTGCCGCCGCCGGGCGAGATATCATCAGTCTGGGTGCCGGAGAACCGGATTTTGATACCCCTGCCCATATCATCGAAGCAGCAAAACAGGCGCTTGATGACGGCATGACACGGTATACCGCGGTGAATGGCATTCCCGAACTACAGGACGCGATCATTGCCAAATTCAAGCGTGATAACGATCTGGACTATACGCGTGACGAGATTCATGTGAGCTGTGGCGGTAAGCCGGTAATTTTCAACGCTATGATGGCGACGGTTAATCATGGCGACGAAATTATTATCCCTGCTCCTTATTGGGTCAGTTATCCGGACATCCCTGCGTTTTTTGGTGGCAAGTCAGTGATTGTCGATTGTCCGGCCGAGAGCGGTTTCAAGATGACCCCCGAACAGCTGGAAGCGGCGATTACGCCCAAAACCAAATGGCTGATCCTGTGTTCACCATCGAACCCCACGGGTGCCGGTTATACGCGTGATGACCTAAAGGCATTGGCCGACGTATTATTGCGCCATGAACACGTTTGGGTGTTTTCAGACGATATCTACGAGCATCTTGTTTATGACGATTTCGAATTTTCGACCATCGCTCAGGTCGAACCCAAACTTAAATCGCGCACGTGCACCATGAACGGCATGTCAAAAGCCTACTGCATGACCGGTTGGCGTGTCGGATTTGCAGGTGGGCCGGTTGAACTGATCAAGGCCATGACCAAAGTTCAGTCGCAGTCGATCTCGCATACCGCCGCCGTCAGTCAGTCGGCATCGGTTGCCGCCTTGAACGGTCCGCAGGATTTTATTACCGAACACAACAAAATCTTCAAAGAACGCCGTGACCTGGTGGTCAGCATGCTCAATCAGGCGACGGGACTGAGTTGCCCGACGCCGGAAGGAGCGTTTTATGTTTATCCCAGCTGCGCTGGCCTAATCGGTAAGAAAACACCCGGCGGCAAGGTCATTGAAAATGACGAAGATTTTGTCACCTATATGTTGGAAGAAGAAGGGGTTGCCGCCGTCCATGGCGCCGCCTTCGGCCTCAGCCCGCATTTTCGCATCAGTTACGCTACGGCAACAGACCTGCTGGAAGATGCCTGCCAACGGATTCAGCGCGCTTGCGCGGCACTGACCTGATTTGTTGGTAGAATTACAGCGATAAAGGGACGCCTGCCGGGCGTCCCTTTTTTTGGTTTCGATTTCGCATATCTGTTGATCCGCAGGTCTCTCACATAAACTTCAGTATTTTTCCTTGCATCCCCAGCCGGGGGGATTACCCTTTTATCTGATAAAAGAAGACGTCGAAACGAGACCGGTTCCGGGCTCGCCCGGGCCGCCAGATGACACGCGGACCAGGGAGGGATTCATGCCAAACAAAACGCCATCGGGGCCCCGCACAGCAGTTCTTGTGGGCCCCTATCTCAGTGGAAAAACGTCGCTTCTTGAAAGCATGTTGTCGATTGCCGGGGCCATCGGGCGCAAGGGCACGGCCAAAGAATCGAACATGATCGGCGATGGCTCGCCGGAAGGGAAAGCCCGGCAGATGTCAACGGAATTGAACGTTGCGACGGCTGAATATCTGGGAGAGTCCTGGACCTTCCTGGATTGCCCAGGATCCGTGGAGTTGGGGCAGGACGCGCAATTAGCCCTGATGATTGCCGATACGGCAGTTGTTGTCTGCGAAGCCGACCCCAACAAGGCCATGACAGTGGCACCGGTCCTGAATTTTCTAAATGAACACGATATTCCGCACATAGTCTTCGTCAATAAGATGGATGTGCCAAGTCACAGCGTCAAAGAAACCCTGGATGCGCTGCAGGAAATTTCCGAACACCCGTTGATTTTACGCGAAATTCCAATCCGCGATGGTGAGGACATCACCGGCCATGTTGATCTGGTTAGCGAACGGGCGTTTGAATGGCAGTCGGCCAACCTATCCCGATTGATGGAAATCCCTGGTCCGGCCAAGGACCGGGAAACGTCGGCGCGTACAGAAATGCTGGAGTCTCTGGCGGACTTTGACGACTCTCTGCTGGAAAACCTGCTCGAAGACGTGATCCCGACGACCGATGAAATCTATGCATCACTCGCCAGGGATCTACAGGAACGGCTGATTGTTCCGGTATTTTTTGGCTCAGCTGAGCACGATAACGGCGTCAGAAGGCTGATGAAGGCGTTGCGCCACGAAGCCCCTGAAGCGAGTGCCGTGGCCGAACGGTTGGGTATCGCAGGAGAAAGCGGAACAGTCGCCCAGGTCTTTAAGTCCGTTCATGCCGGGCACGTCGGCAAACTTAGTTTGGCTCGTGTGTTTTCAGGCGAAATCAACGATGGCATGACGCTGAACGGTAGCCGGATCTCCGGCATGCACAGGGTTATTGGCCAGAAACATGAAAAAGTCACGAAAGCTGGCCCGGGCGAGGTCGTTGCCCTCGGTCGCATGGAAGACATCGATACCGGTGCGGTTTTATCGGAATCAGGATCCCTGTCAGTGGGCTGGCCAACGCCGTTGAAGCCTCTGTTTGCACTATCCATTCATGCAGAACACCGGGCCGATGACGTCAAGCTGTCCGGTGCGCTAAACAAACTGGCTGAAGAAGATCCATCATTGAGCTGGCAACATCATCCGGACACGGGTGAGATGCTGCTTTGGGGGCAGGGAGAAATTCATCTGTTGATCGCCATCGACAAGCTGAAAAGCCGGTTCAGTCTGGACGTCAATTCTGAGCGCCCCCGCGTTCCTTACAAGGAAACCATTCGCAAGTCCATTTCCCAACATGCTCGCCACAAAAAACAGTCCGGCGGTCACGGGGAATATGGCGACGTGCATCTGGATATCAAACCGTTGCCCCGAGGATCCGGGTTTGAGTTCACAGACACCATCACCGGCGGTGCGGTGCCAAAAAACTATATTCCGGCTGTCGAGCATGGAGTCAAGGAATTCATGGCTTGTGGCCCGCTGGGGTTTCAGATGGTCGATTTTGCCGTGACCCTGACGGACGGGCAGTTCCACGCGGTTGATAGTTCCGACATGGCCTTCAAAAAAGCCGCCGCCCAGGCGATGCGGGAGGGAACTCCCAATTGCAGTCCTGTTTTGCTGGAGCCAATATTCCAGGTCGTCATGTCGTTACCATCAAACTATACGTCAGGGGTACAGCGTCTGGTCAGCGGACGACGGGGGCAGATTTTGGGGTTTGATGCCAAATCGGGGTGGGTTGGCTGGGATGAAGTTACCATCCAGCTGCCGCAATCGGAAATGCATGATCTGATTATCGAGTTACGCTCCATGACGTTGGGAGTCGGCACCTTTGAGGGGACTTTTGACCATCTTCAGGAACTGTCCGGCAAGGAAGCCGACAAGGTTATTGCAGAACGTCGGGAGGCCTCGGGGTAAAGAGGATGAGCTGATCTATTTTGTTTTAGCGTGATCGTCGACCAATATCGCCTTGGAAATGGTCTTCGTCGCTATTGATCAAAGCGTTGTCATAACGTTAAACTGCCGCGCCCCACCAACGAACTGGTTAAACTTCATGCGCAAAACCACCCTTTTCAAGCAGCTGATCAACGCGCCCGAAATTTTACTGCTGCCCGGCGTCCACGACGTCCTGTCAGCGCGGATCGGGGCGCAAGCCGGGTTTCAGGCGATGACCGGAGGCGGCTATTCGGCGTCGGCGACGTTATTGGGTCAGCCCGATACATCACAACTGTCCCTCACCGAAATGGCAGACCATTACGCGCGCATCTGTGATGTGATTGATGTGCCGTTCTTTGGTGATGGGGATACCGGATTTGGCAACGTCACCAACGTGGCGCGAACGGTCAGGATGTATGAGCGAGCGGGCCTTGCCGGGATGTTCATTGAGGATCAGGTTTTCCCCAAGCGCTGTGGACATATGGTCGGAAAAGACGTGATCCCGGCCGAAGAAATGATTTCCAAGTTGAAAGCTGCGCTGGATGCCAGGCAGGACCCGGATTTTGTCATTATGGCGCGTACAGATGCCAATGCGGTGAATGGTCTGGATGATGCCTTGCATCGCATGGCGCTCTATAACGAAACGGGCGTTGACCTGCTGTTTGTCGAAGCGCCGCGCAATGTTGAAGAAATGCGTCGCATCTGTTCCGAGCTGGATGGACCCAACCTGGCCAACATGATCGAAGGTGGCGCGACACCGGTGCTATCAATTGAAGAGCTGAGCGAAATTGGCTTTGCTGCAGTGACCTATCCGGTAGCCGCGACGTTCGTCGTTGCCAAGGCAATGCGGGCGTTTATGACGCATCTTGCGGAAAACGGGACGACCATTGGATATGATCCCGATATGCTGCAATTTGAAGACTTCAACGAAATTATTGATCTTGCAGGATTGCGAAACAGAGAAGAAACTTATCTGGATTACGCGTCAGGTCTGGTGGGGACCAAACCGGGCGGAAGTCACTGATTTTATCGACCAACAATACTATAAAAGGGAGGTTACTATGAAAAAATTGTTAGCACTTGCCACCGGGGCAGTGATCATTTCAGGCGCCACGATGACGTCCGGCGTTTCTGGTGTGCAGGCGGCGGAAATGCGGTGCAGCCATCAGTTGCCACCGAAGCACCATATTGCCAAGGTCATCGACAAATGGGCGGCCGAGGTTAAAGCCCAGTCGAAAGGTGATCTTAACGTGCAGATTTTTGGCGCCAACAGCCTGCGTGGTGCCAAACAGAATATCCCCGCCGTCGCCAAAGGTGACATTGAATGTGCGTTTTCGGTCAACTTTCAGTGGGGCAAGACCGTTCCCACCATGAACGTGACTCTGAAACCCTATTCGGTGACCGACAAAGACGTTCTGGCCAAATGGCCGGGTTCGCCTGCTGCATCTTTCCTGGATGCCAAGCTTCTCGAAAAAGGTGTGCGCAATACGGTCTGGTTGTTCACCACACGCATGTCAGCCTACACCTCGAAGGGCGCTCCGCTGGTCAAACCAGCTGATTTTAAGGGAGTTAAAATTCGCGGTATTAACTCTCTGGTCGACGCAGGTCTGGTGGCCCTGGGTGCAGCTCCGTCTGCAATGTCGGGAAGCAAGGTGTACCAGGCCCTCAGCACGGGCGTCATTGACGCCGGTCTGACCGATATCTCGGCGGCCTATTCCCGGAAGTATTATGAAGTCCAGGATCACGTGACCGTATCACCATTGTTCAGCGTGTTCTTCCACGGGTACCTCAATCCAGCGTGGTATGACAAGCTGTCTGACTCCAACAAGAAGGCGCTGAAGACGGCGGGCGACAAAGCCGCGCAATGGGCCATCGACCTAACGGAAGAGTCAGCTGCAAAAGCGCCGGGGCAGCTCAGAGAAAAGGGCATGAAGGTGCATATGCATACGGCGGCGGAAATCGCCACCATGAAGGCCGTGATGGGACCGGCCTTCGATAAGGCCTTCGCAAAAGCCACCGGCGACGATGGTAAAAAATTACTGGATATGATCTCCAGCATGTAAGCGTAGGCTTCCATGAAATCCTCACCATCATCGGTGAACGAGAACGAGGGGGCGGGCATCGCCCCCTCGCGTATCGACCGATGGATCACCTCAATTACCCGGTTGGCCGCGGCACTTGGTGTTGGCGTCGTCCTGTTGATGATGCTGGTCGTCGCCTATAGCGTGGTTAATCGCTACATCCTTGGAACACCGATAACCTGGACGGATGAATTGTCAGGTTATCTGGTTGTTGCTCTCGTCATGTTGGGGGCAGGTGAGTCATTGCGCCGCGGCGATCATATCTCCGTTGACCTGATCACCAGTCGTCTCACCGCGAAAGGGCAGCGCATTGCCGCTTTGTGGGGAAACCTGATGGTCCTGATCGTCGCCGGAGCGATCCTGATCAGTGGTAAGGCCACGCTTGAATATTCGATGAATTTTGACATCCTTTCGGAAGGATATCTTGAAGTTCCCATGTGGATTCCACAGTCTTTCCTGATTCTGGGAGCCCTGTTGCTGGCATTGGTGGCCCTTGCCAACATGCTCAGATTGTTGCGGCGAGACCCCCTACATTGACCACCTTTCTGATCCTGATTGGGCTGGTTGCTCTATTGTTGACGGGGGCGCCTATCTTTGCCGGTCTCGGCGTAGCTTCAATTGTCTTGATGCTCGTGACCGAGGGAAGTATCGGCAGTATCGCCGACACCGTATTCGGCAAACTTGATACCGGCCTGCTCAGTGCCATTCCGATGTTTGCCTTTATGGCCCATATCATGATCCGCTCAAAAGTCGTTGATGATCTGTTTGAGGCAGCCAATGCGCTGGTTCGTCACCTGCCGGGAGGATTAGGCGTGGCGACCGTCCTCTCCTGCACGGTCTTTGCCGCCATTTCGGGATCGTCTGTGGCCACTGCCTTGACCATTGGGTCGACCGCCATTCCACAGATGCAACGTTACGGATACCGGCCAAGCGATGCGTTTGGCGTGGTCGCTGCGGGCGGGACTTTGGGCATTCTGATTCCACCATCGGGACCTCTTATCCTGTATGCCATTGTCACTGAAACGTCTATTGGGGCCCTATTTCTTGCGGGTGTTATTCCGGGACTGATTATTGCGAGTATTTTCGCAGGGTTCTGCATCGTTCAGGCGATGTGGCGCAAGGATACGGAAAAGCTGAGCTGGGTTGGCTGGCCGGCCTGTGCAGCGGCTTTGAGAAAATCCATGTGGGCGCTGGCCCTGCCGCCGCTTGTCCTTGGCGGGATTTATTTCGGCATCTTCACTGCCTCAGAAGCGGCGGCTGTGGGGTGTGTCTTTGCGCTGGTGATTGCCGTCGGTGTTTATCGGAATTTCGGCTGGCGTGATCTATATGATACTGCGTTTGAGACTGTGCGTACGACTGCAATGCTGTTCATGATTTTGGCTGCCGCTGCGATGTTCGGGTATGTGGTGACGATCATGCGATTGCCCAACGAACTGGTGGAGGCCGTGATCTCCATGGGGGCGTCGCCAATGGTATTTATCATCGCGGTCATGGCGGTGATCTTTGTGCTCGGCATGTTCCTCGAAACCATCGCCATCATCCTGATCACAACACCAATCATCTTCCCGGTTATGCTTGAACTGGGGATTGACCCGATCTGGTATGGCATTCTGCTTATGATCAATCTGGAGCTAGCGCTGATCACGCCGCCGGTGGGCATGAACCTGTTTGTGATTAAGGGCATCACCCAAGCCCCCATGGGTCAGATTATTCGCGGCATCCTGCCATATGTGCTGCTTATGCTTTTTGGGCTAATTGTCGTTCTGACAGTTCCGCAGACAGCGACATGGTTGCCCGAAATTGCCGGGTTCGGGCGATAGCCTATTCTTCGGTCCTTGTAGATTGCAGGAATGATTGTTAAATCAGATTGTAATGGCAGGAGGAATTGAATGGCGGAAAAGGCGTTGATCATCGGTGCGGGGAGTGGCCTCAGTGCTTCTGTCGCCCGGGTCTTTGCAGCGGAAGGCATGGCGGTCGGCCTTGCTGCTCGCAATATCGACAAACTGGCGCCGCTGGCCAATGAAATCGGCGCGCGGGCTTATGCCTGTGATGCAACTGACCCGGATGCGGTAGGCACTCTGTTTGAGGCATTTGATGCCGATTTGGGTATCCCCGATATCCTGGTTTATAACCCCAGCAGGCGCGTTCCAGGACCGATCACCGAGGTCGACCCTACGGACACCAAAGACGCAATATTGGTTAGCGCGTACGGGGCTTTTCTTGCGGCTCAGCAGGCGGCCGGGCGCATGCTCAAGGCTGGTGGCGGTACAATGCTGTTTACAGGGGCCTCGGCGGGGGTCAAGGGGTATGCCCGTTCGGCACCCTTTGCCATGGGAAAGTTTGCGCTGCGGGGGCTTTGTCAGAGTCTGGCCCGTGAACTGTCGCCGCAAAACATTCACGTCGCCCACTTTGTTATCGACGGGTTAATCCTCAATGAAAGCCGGGGCGTGCCGTATAATGACCCGGCGACCTGCCTTGACCCTGATGCGATTGCCCAGACGTATCTCAGTATTGCCCGCCAGCACCCAAGTGCCTGGACATGGGAGATAGAGCTCAGGCCATCCGTCGAGACGTTCTGAGCAGGATCTAGTCTTAGCAGGAGTTAGGCGATGGATTTTCAACTGAAAGATAAGGTCGCACTGGTCACCGGCGGGAGCCGTGGCATCGGTCGGGCCGTGGCCCTTGTGCTTGCAGATCAGGGTATGCACGTGGTGATTTGCGGGCGAACTGAGGAAAGCCTGGAGGCTACAGCCGCCGATATTCGTGCGCGAGGCGTCAGGGCCTGGGCCTTCAGGGCGGACGTCAGCCAGCTCGAAGATATTGAAAACCTGGTTGAGCAGACAGTCGATGGGGCGGGCCGCATCGACGTACTTGTGAACAATGCTGTGACCTCAACCAGTGCGCCGTTCGATGAGCTGACGGACGATTTGTTCCAATATCATATTGACGTCAAGCTCATGGCCTATATTCGTATCGCCCGGCTAGTCCTTCCCCATATGCAGAATCAAGGTTGGGGTCGTATCGTCAATATGGGAGGCATGACGGCGCGGGTTGTGGCGCCGCTCCGGATGACCAATGGCGTGGTGAATGCTGGTGTGGCTAATTTCACCAAACAGTTCGCCACCAGGGTCGGTGAGCTGAATATTACCGTCAATTGCGTCCATCCCGGTTACACCGTAACCGAGCGGATCATGCAGATATTTGAACGCGAGGCCAGAGAGTCGGGCACAGACATCGACGCCATCATCGCCAAACGCACAGCCGACATTCCCTTGGGAAAACTGATTCAGCCCGAAGATATCGCTTCCTCTGTCCTGTACTTCTGCTCCCCCCTCGCCAATATGGTCACCGGTCAGTCCATCGCCGTTGATGGTGGTTCGGGCGAAGCAGTGATCTACTGAACCGAAAAGGACGCACGATGAAAAATCCCTTCCCGGAGTCGGATCCGGATCGTCATGCCATCTGGGAAATGCTGGTTGAACGTGACATCGCTGCCTACTGCGCTGAGGACTGGTCCCTCACGGGAGCGGATTTTCAGGAGACGGGGTTTTTCGGCCTGCACGCGCATGGTTCTGACAATCCCGATAAATGGCTTTTGGATTTTCCGAATCTTGCGGCCTACCGTGACGAGTGGTTACGTCAGGCCGCAAGCTCTGCTAAAATCGACTATGCTGAACCGTTGTATGAGGCCATCCACCGAGCGACCTCAATGCAGGAGATTGATCTCGGTGATGGTGTGGCAATTGTCCGCAAAAAATTTGACGGTAGCATCCGGCGATCCGATGGCGGCGAAGATGTTCTTAACTGGCAGTCACTATTCTTCTGCGCGAAAAACAGCGGTGCCTGGAAAATCACCTCTTTTGTCGGATACCTGCCAAACCCGATGGGCCAAGCTTCGACGTTTTCCTAAGCCATTTCCCAAAAAAAGACCCCGGCACAAGGCCGGGGCGAGTCTAAACAGGGAGGCTTCACGTCTGGGAGACGCAAGGAGTCGCCATGTGGGCGATCCTTTTGCCGGACATGTGTCCGGCGGGAGGAGGAATGCTGCGATGCAACATTCAATAATTGGAATATAAGGGTGGTGTCGGATTATTGCTACTATTATTTTTGCAGCGCACCTATGCGTACAACGCATAGCTTGGGGTGGGGGAATTTGACGTCCTGATCAGGGTGTTTCCGTCTTCATCTGATCGACAAGGAAATCACGGAGTACGGCAATACGTTTGGTATTTCTGATTTCTTCCGGGTAAACGAAATAAGCATCAAGTTGAGGACCCCGGACCTCCGGTAAAACTGCCACCAGATTGCCGACCTCGCGGCTCATGTAATCGGGGATCGCACCAATCCCCAGGCCGCTTTGAACCGCCCGGAATATGCCATAAACGCTGTTAACGCGGAGAACCGGCTCACGTCGAGTGCCCGGAGGGGCACCCGCTTCCAGTAGCCAGTTCAGGTTGGGAACCGGCGGTTTGGCATCATCTCCATAGACCACCAGGCTATGATCATCCAGATCTTCTGGTTTTTTCGGCGTGCCGCGCTTCTTCAGGTATTCCGGCGAGGCGTAAACGTTGTAATAAACCGTCATCAGGTGTTTTTGTATGAGATCCGGTTGTTTAGGCGGCATCAGCCGTACGGCGGCATCCGCTTCCCGCATGGATAAATCAAGTTCCGTATCTGCAAGCACCAGGGAAACCTCGATATCGGGGTAGAGTTCAATAAATTTCTTAATTCTGGGGGTTAGCCAGATTGATCCGAAGGCAACCGTCGTATTGATTTTTAATGGACCCTGCGGGTGCTCCTTGGCTTCGGTAATGCGGGCCTGGGCCATCGCCAGCTTAGCGAAGACGTCATGCGCCGTGTGATAGAGCAGATCACCCTGCTCGGTCAGTTTCAGGCCTCGGGCGTGGCGATGGAATAATGGTACGCGCAGGCTGTCCTCCAACCCGCTGATTTGGCGACTGACGGCGGATTGGCTAAGGTTGAGGCGCTCACCGGCATGGGTAAAGCTGCCCGCTTCCGCGACAGCATGAAAAACCCGCAGTTTATCCCAGTCCATACCCTCTCCTGACGCCTATGCCTCAGTTAAACCACTCTTGTTAGATAACTCTACTCTGCCGCTTCTGCTGCAGCCTCCTGATGGGTCAAAAAACTCTCAGCTTCCAGCGCGCTCATGCAGCCCGTTCCGGCAGCGGTCACGGCTTGGCGGTAGATCTTGTCCTGAACATCCCCGGCGGCAAACACGCCCGGAATATTGGTTGCCGTACCGCCCGCCTCGGTAATCAGGTACCCCTCTTCATCCATATCCAGGATACCCTGGAATAGCGTGGTATTCGGATTGTGACCAATCGCGATGAAAACGCCATCGACATCGATTTCGGCGGTGTCATTGGTTTTGACGTTTTTGAGCCGTGCTCCGGTGACACCGGGTGGGTTATCACCACCCAAGACCTCATCCAGGACCGAGTCCCAAATAACTTCGATTTTTTCATGTTTAAGCAGCCGGTCTTGAAGAATTTTTTCAGCCCTGAGCTCATCACGACGGTGAACAACGGTAACCTTGGAAGCGAAATTGGTCAAAAACAGGGCTTCTTCGACAGCCGTATTACCGCCACCAATGACAGCAACCGGTTTCTCTCGATAGAAAAACCCGTCGCATGTGGCGCAAGCAGACACCCCAAAACCCATAAATTTCTCTTCGGTTTCAAGCCCCAACCAGCGGGCGCTGGCACCGGTGCAGATGATGACCGAATCGCCGCTATAGATGGCCCCCGAGTCGCCAACGGCCTTAAATGGGCGTGACGAAAAATCTACGGAAGCGATAATATCCTCGAACATTTCCGTACCGACGTTTTTGGCCTGCTCATACATCTGTTCCATCAACCAGGGCCCCTGAATGGGCTCGGCAAATCCGGGGTAGTTTTCAACTTCTGTCGTAATAGTTAGTTGCCCGCCCGGTTGCAGGCCGCGGATCAGTATCGGTTTCAGGTTGGCGCGTGCCGCATAAATGGCCGCCGTATAGCCAGCTGCGCCTGAGCCAATAATCAAAACCTTGGTGTGATGAGTTTCCGGCATCTAAAAAATCCTTAAAAATGGCGCTTTGTCAGGGTGGCGCTGTTCTGTATTGACCGTGATGTCTTAACATAATTGGGACGGAGAAATCCCGCAAGACATGGGAATCCAGGGAAACGGTCGCAAACTCATATTATTCTGTTGGCACAAGGATGTTTGTAATATAATTTCGCAACAATATTTCGTCATAATGATTCGCTTTGTTGTTCCGGACGTTGTCCTGAAACGGTTGGCGAGCCTAAACCACAGTGAGGCCAATCTACATGCAGAAGGTCAAACTTGATCGAATCGACCGCCGGATCCTCCATGATCTGCAGGACGACGGGCGGGTTACTAACGTTGAACTATCGAAGCGGGCGGGAATTTCCGCCCCACCCTGTTTGCGCCGGGTCCGCGCCCTAGAAGAGGCTGGATATATCCGGGGTTACTATGCGGACCTTGATCCGAAAATTCTTGGTTATCAGATCACTGTTTTTGCGCAAGTTGGCCTGAACTCACAGGCCGAGCATGATCTTGAGGCTTTTGAAGCGCTTGTTCATGATTGGGAGCAGGTACGCGAGTGCCATATGTTGGCGGGAGAAACAGATTTTCTGTTGAAAATTGTTGCCCATGACTGGGAATCCTACGAAGAGTTCCTGACCAGCAAGCTAACGCCGGCAGACAACGTGGCGCACGTCAAATCCGCCCTGTCTTTCCGTGCAGCCAAGCTGGAGCCTGGTGTGCCGATAGACCTGACAGATGACGAAGACTCGGAAGTTGCTGATTGATATGGCGGTTATCGAGTTCAGGATCTGTCGATAATGAAATATTTTCTTTGGCTTGGCGTCTTGCTGGCAGGACTGGGGGGAACTCCAATAGCTTTGGGTGCAGACCGGCACGCCGGTTATTATTATCCGCCAGCTAATCAGATTGAAATCTACAAGGCCCGGACGCCGGTCCTTCCCGATGCCAGTCAGTTACGCCGAATCGGTTTTGTTACAGCTATTACGCACGAAAACTTAAAACGTCCCTATCCGCCAACGACGGTGTTTTATGCGAAGGGGGAACATTCTCAAAAATTGATTATCGTTGCCCTGAAGGATGGAAGCCTGGACACGATTTACAGGGTTCGTGCCTATCTGGCGTCGTTAACCGCTGTCGCGCGGACAACAACGGCCTTTCAGAATATTCAAGCTGAAGGAATCCTTACATTTTTTGATCTCGCCCGGATGTTGGGATTTGATCAAATTACGATATCTGATGGACGTATATTCACCCATCAGGTTAAAATTGAGTGATTACGTGTAAAAAATATTTTTTTTACCACTTTGGGGTGATAGTTTGATTTGAATGAGAACTTTCTGACGGAAACGTGGATTCACCCCCTCCAAGCTTGGAATTAATATGATACGGCGAACTTTGCTGGTTTTGTCTGTTTGCTTAGGCTCCGTGTTTGCGGTGTGGCCCCTGTTTGCGCTGACGGATGAACAGGCGGCCCGCCAGCTCGAAGCCATGGACTGGTATTCTGAAGAGTACCCACCTTTCAATTATATGGGTAAAGACGGTGTGCCGACCGGAATGGCTGTTGATATTCTGTTGGCGGCACTTAATAAAATTGGGGCAAATATTACCCCCGCCAACTTCAAGATCGTGCCCTGGAATGAGGGTTACAAACAGGTACAGAGAAAACCTGGAACTGTTCTTTTTAGTACAACCTATACACCGGAACGCCAGCGAATGATGAAATTTGTCGGCCCCTCAATACCCGTTCGGGTATCGATAATCGTCCCCAAATCCAAGAATATCATTGTCAAAGACGTTGCAGACCTGAGCGCCTTACGGATTGGTGTTGTTCGCGATGATATTGGCGATCAGTTAGTTCGGAAATTCGCGCTCAGCGATGAGTCGATTGCCAAGAAGGACAATCTGAAACAGCTTTCCCATTATTTTGAACGCGGACGCGTTGATGCGATCGCCTATGCGACCAGTGTATTTTCACATTTCGTTAAAAATGCTGGTCATGATCCTGCCCAATATGAAGAAGCCTTTATTTTAAAGGAAGGCCAACTTGGTTATGCCTTTCATAACTCTACCTCTCCTGACGTCCTGGCCCGCTTGCAAAGCGCAATAGATAGTCTTCGAGCAGACGGCACCATCGACAAGATTATTGCTACTTACAATTAACGACGGGCCAGTCTTGATCGTTGCAGTGTCAGGCGGCGAGCTTGATCTCCAACTTTGACCAAACATCGACCAACGCGCTGACCAGGTCATCCATCAGTTCGTCACTATGCAGAGGTGTCGGCGTGATTCTCAGGCGTTCAGCGCCACGTGGCACGGTCGGAAAGTTAATCGGCTGGATATAGATATTGTGTACCTCCAGCAGCATGTCGGTCGCCAGTTTACAGCGCACTGGGTCACCGACCAAAACCGGGACAATATGGGTTTCCGATTCCATTAGCGGCAACCCGGCCTTGGCGATCAGAACTTTAAGGCGGGCCGCACGTTCCTGATGCCGTTCGCGCAGCTCATTATGGGCGCGCACGTATTTAACGGACGCCAGCGCCCCCCCGACCACGGTCGGTGGCAGGGTAGACGTGAAAATGAACCCCGGCGCATTGCTGCGAATAGCATCGATAAGAGCGGATGATCCGGTAATGTACCCACCCATAAGACCGAAACCTTTAGCCAGCGTGCCTTCGATCACGTCAACTCGATTGGCCACCCCATCGCGTTCGGTGATGCCGCCGCCGTGCTGACCGTAAAGGCCAACGGCATGGACTTCATCGAGATAGGTCATGGCGTTGTACTTGTCCGCCAGATCACAAATTTCGGCAATCGGGGCGACGTCTCCATCCATGGAATAAACGGATTCAAAAATGATCAACTTGGCCCGACCCGGATCCGTTTCGCGCAGCAACTGTTCCAGGTGGTCAACGTCATTGTGGCGAAATATCCTTTTTTCGGATCCACTGTGGCGGACACCGTCAATGATTGAGGCATGGTTTAGTTCGTCGGAAAAAATCACGCAATCAGGCAGGAGTTTGGCGATAGTCGAAATGGCGGCATCGTTGGAAACAAAACCAGAAGTAAACAGCAGTGCCGACTCCTTGCCATGTAATTCAGCCAGTTCTTTTTCCAGCAGAACATGCAGGTGGGTCGTTCCAGAGATGTTGCGTGTCCCTCCCGATCCGCACCCATAGGTCTTTGCTGCATCAATCACTGCGTCGAGGACGACTGGATTTTGCCCCATGCCCAGATAATCATTGGAACACCAGACCACGACATTTTCCTTTCCGCCATCGCGGTGGTTTACCGCGTGAGGGAAATTTCCGGCCTGTCTCGCCAGGTCGGCGAACACTCGGTAGCGGCCTTCAGCTTTGATCGTGTCGACGGATTCTTGGAAAAACGCCTGATAGTCCATAATTTTTTGTCCTCTGGCTGCGAAACAGTGGTAGACGCCGGTAAGTGTCTTTGAAATACAGCGCGATTATGAATTAAAAGGAAAAACTCACCTTGATATATGTCAAAGCTGTAAAATTATTGCTCTGACATATTGCCGCTGGTTTTGGGGATGTAATCTGACGTATTATTAACGCTGTCAGAGATACGAAACGAGGTTTGGATGCTTACGAATTCAGATATGGCCCTTGTCCGGCATTTGCCCCTGTTTGCGAATCTCCCGCAGGCGTTTCTGGATAACATTCTTGAGGGCAGCCTGCCCAAAGACGTGAGCAAGGGAACGGTTTTGTTTCACCGTGACGACCCAGCCGAGTGTTTTTATGTTGTCCTGAGTGGATGGGTCAAAATTTTTCGAGAAACAGCAGACGGTGACGAGGCCGTCCTTGGCGTTTTTACCCGGGGTGAAATCCTTGCTGAAGCCGCAACGTTTCTTGAACAGGGTTACCCGGCGTCCTCTCAGGTCGTTGAAGATGCCCGCGTCCTTCCCATTCTAGGGGGCGTGTTTCGTGCACATATCCGCAGCAAGCCGGAAATTGCGCTTAACATGCTGGCCTCCATGTCAAAACATCTGCATGGTTTTGTTGTCGATGTTGAGCAGCTGAAGACAAGTTCGGCCACCCAGCGTGTTGTCGAGTTTCTGTTGAAGCTCTGTTCGGTGGATGAGGGGGCTGCTGTCGTCGTTCTGCCGTATGATAAAACCCTGATATCCCGCCGCCTCGGGATGCAACCCGAGAGTCTTTCACGAATCCTGGCAAAGTTACGAAAACAGGGCGTGCGTACGGAACAGAACCGGGTTGTCATTAATGACGTTGGGGCGCTGCATGAGTATTGTCAGATTGATCCGATGGAACTCCACGCATCCGTTAGCTGTTGATACGGGGTTGGGTCAGGACTGGCCAGAAAACCCAGGACAGCCCTAAAAACAACCCGATCCACAAAAGCCCGGAAATCAGCAGGGTCTCGTTATAATACTCGGGGACCACCGCCGGGCCTGCGACCCGTATCAGAGCCGCCAAGGACATCATCACATAGGCAGCCACGATCATCGGCGAGGCATGGATTAGGCGTCCGGTATGCCCCAGGGCAGCGCGCGTCATGATGCCGATTGTCATTGAGCCCACGGTGCCCACGGTCAGGGCGTGCATTGCCGTTATTTCCGTCAGTTGGGGACTGAACAAGGCAAAGGCTTTCAGGGCCAGACCGACAATCAACCAGGCGTACCCAAGGTGAATGATCCAGACAATCGGTTCCCCCAGGGTTTTGAGGGTTTGCCATTTTGTAACGCGCAGTCCGTTGGCCACGGCGGCAAAAAGGGCTAGCCCGCCGCGCAGGCCGTCATCTAGGGCAGTGATATCCCCAAGGGCAATCAGCACCATTGACATGATTGCCACGACATTAATGACCGGGTGGGTTTGAGGCAGGTTTTCCTCGCCCTGGCGGCGCAGCGCATTTGTCGTGAAGGCAGGAATGACCCGCCCGCCGATGATAACGATCAGGACAAGAATGACATTCAGGGCCAGCATGTGGCCGCTCGCCATCGTGTTTTCGGTTATCCCCATCTGTTCCAGATGGACCAGCAGATTTGCCGCGAACAGGGCCAGCAGGATCGGCACGAAAATAAGATTTCGTTTTGACCAGCGTGCCTTCAGAGCTTTGAGCACGAGCACAAGCAGCATGGGGACCAGCAGCAGGTCAAGTGCGGCAACCAGCAGGTCGGGCAGATAGGCAGAAAACCAGATTGCCAGTCGTCCGCCGACCCAGGCAACGGCAAGTGCGATGAGGGTTGGTCCCTGAACGGGTTTGGTATCGGTCCAGTTGGGAACGGCGGTCAGAAAAAATCCGGTGATCACGGCAATGGCGTAGCCGAACAGCATTTCATGAGCATGCCAGCGATAGGGGGGCAGGGAAATGCTCATCTCCAGAACCTCCGCGCCGACGGCATGTAAACCGATCCAGACAAGCCACGCGCTCATGGCGACGAAAGCGTAGACGAAGGCGAATAAAAAGAACGGGCGGAAGGCGTAGGAAAAAAAGACGGGCATGAATTCTACTTTGAAAAAATAAAACCACCGACGGACAATACCTACGGTTCGACTTTTACGAAGCCCCGCATATCTTCGTCTTTCCAGTGTGGACCACAGAGATAAGGATACTTGCCCGGGTTTTCAAATTTATATTCCCAGATTTCTTCCGGGAAGAAGCGCTCGGATTCGTCAACGTCTGCTTCCTTTAACCACACACTGTGAGAAGTACGTTTGTCGACATTGACCCAACGAACCGTAGTCCCCGCCTTAACGGTTATATTGGCCGGGCAAAAATTATATTTATAAAGTTTGACGATAACGGCTGCATCATCCTTGGCGTCCGGATAAAGTTTGGCGTAACGGGCATCCGCCTTGGCACAGGCGCGGGCCCGTTCCGGCGTAACGTCGATTTCTCCTCCACCCGAAGACGCTGGCAGGGTGGTGAGAACAACCGTCCCCACCACTCCTACACAAGCAATGAAAAATTTACTGCTTGATGGCATTGATTTCCGCATCGGCATTGTCCAATCCTAGCTTGTATTCAAGCGAGACATGGTGAAAACGCGCAGTCGTGTAATCATCATGAATGGCAAATCCCATGGTGTACAGGGTGCCTGCTTCGAACGAAACGCCGCCTGGCTGAGTTGCTTTCAGGGGGCGAGTGACGGTAACCGTCCACACACCAGCAGCGAGAACACCGGTTGAGGTCATCTTGTCGGTCGGGTCCAGAACCCGGTCGGCCAGAATGTGCCCGGCTTCGGTTTTTCCACCATCACCACTCTTGAAACGAACGAGGTCCATGAAGACGCCTTCCGCTATTTTGCTGTCGAGCTCCGCTGTTTTGACCAGTTTGTCCCAGGCACCGCGCGGTTTACCGTTTTTACCCTTGTATTCCAGTTCAGTACGGCTGTCCTTCACATATTTGGTAACCCCGTCAGAGAGGTTGATGGTTTTGCCAAGTTCGCTGGCCGCTGCGAGTGCATCGGCTTTCGGCGCATCCGGCATATAACGTGAGTCATGGTGGCAGGTTGCCCAGCACCCGGCCTGGGCCGCCATCTCAACTTTGTCATCATCGAACATGACCGCCAGCTTAATCTGGTTCGCCGGGTCCATTTTACCACCGTCGGCGAAGGGGACAGGCGTATGCCCTGCATCGGGCCACTGGAAGCGTAGCGTCAGGTTCTCGTCATCGTGTTTGGCTTTGACGTTAACTTTAATGGAACCACGTTTGCCGGGGATCGGGGTCGATTCCGCCTTCTCACCGGTAACGATTTTTTTGCCCATGTCGGCCTGTTCACCTTCATGGCATTCAGCACAACGGTCTCCAGCGCGCCGAACTGCGCGTCCGCCGCCATGATCCTTGCCGTTCAGGACCCACTCAAGCGAGGCCTGCCCCGGGTAAAGCATAACAATGTCGCGACCCGGAACGTTGCCCCAGTTTGCGCTATCTCCGGAAGCGGTTGCCGCTGCTGGAGTCGCGGACTGGGCCGCTGCTTCGGCGGCTTTTTTCTCGGCTTCGGCCTTGGCTTCGGCGAGCAGACGGTCGGCTTCTGCCTTGGCTTCGGCGGCTTTTGCCTCAGCCGCAGCTTTAGCGGCGGCCTCGGCAGCCTTGGATGGCAGGCGACGCGAGTCGGGTTTGCCATCATAGGGGTCTTCATCTTCAGCAAGAAGCTTGTGAACAGCACGGTGCGCGATACCTTTGTGGCAGTCGATGCAGGTCATGTTTTCCTGCTGGGCCTCGGCGTGGCGTTTCCACGAGCGGCGTTTTTGTTTTTTGTCGGTCATGGCGTCCCAGGAATGGCAGTTGCGGCATTCGCGAGAGTCCGTTTCCTTCATGGCCTTCCAGACATTTTTTGCCAGGGTTAGGCGTTTGTCTTCAAATTTTTCGGGTGTGTCGATGGACCCAAGGGCCTTTTGCAGTAATTCGTTTGAGGCCTGGATTTTGCGAATAACCTTGTGGACCCAAGGGTCCGGAACATGGCAGTCAGAACAGGTGGCACGTACACCGGAGCGATTCTGAAAGTGAACAGTTTCTTTGTATTCCGTATAGACGTTTTCTTCCATCTCGTGACATGAGATGCAGAATTCCAGAGTGTTGGTGGCTTCCATTGCAGTATGAAATCCACCCCAGAAGATAATTCCGGAAATGCCGCCAACCACAAAAATAGCGCCCCAGGTGTACTTCGCGGTGGGGCTCCAGAACCATTTCCACAATTGCCCGATCATTTGACTATCCTTTTTGAGACTACTCTTTGGATGAACCAGCTTAGAATGGCTGGTTTCGATTTTTATAATTGATTAAAAAAAATTTAGAAAAAACGGGCAGCTCCGAAAAGCTGCCCGCCAATTTTTGTGTCTCGAAATTATGTCCTGTGATGAACACGATTGGAGACATTGAACTTACCGGTTGGAGTTTCGAGCCCTTTAATGCGGGTCTTCTCCTTCAGGGTCATCGTGTCGTAGACAACGATTTCACCCTTCTTCCAGTTTTTCTTACCACCGCGAACCCAGACGGATACCCAGAATTCTGAACCATCTGCATTAAACTCGGTGTGAACAGCGAGACCAAATTCCTGATCCGTAACCTGGATCGTTTTAATGATCTTGCCGGTTTTCTTGTCCAGAACCTTAATGGCCTGCTGGACTTCCGGATCCGGATGTTTGGTCTGATCAAAGATCACGTAGGGAGAATTCGGGTGGGTACGAATAAACAGACCCGGTCCGTCGGATTCAACCGAATAACATGTCTTCCATGCCTGATCCGGGTGACCCTTCGGATCATTACCCCAAACCGTGACTTTGCCCTCACCGAGGTGAGTGGTGCCGGCGACCGGACCACACTTCGGATCAATCCAGTTTGCACCGGGACCCGGATGAGGTTTTTTGCCAGTTTCAAGCGAACCGACAGCTTTGCGGGATTCCGTATCGATAAATTCCATCCGGTTGGAGGCATTCGCCGCGATCTGGAAATAGCGCTGTGTCGGATCAAAGAAACCATCATGCAGGAACTTGTGGGTGTTGATCATCTCAACCCGCAGATTATCCAGATCGGAATAATCGACCTGCCACATCTGCCCCAGTTCCTTAACGGCAACCATCCACGTCGGTGCGTTGGGCGTGTTGTAAATGGCGGCCACTCGGGCTTCGTTTACATATTCACCATCAATATTAACACCGCGGGTGGAGACAACTTTCAACGGCTCCATGGTTTCCGCGTCGAGAATAACAAAGTGCGGAGGCCAGTAGCCGCCACCGATGACATATTTGTCTTTCCACTTCCCGTAGTGGGAGACCGCGACGTCACGAGCGTCAGATGCGATCTGGGCGGTTGCCACAACTTTCGGCGGGTCCATCCAAAGATCAATTTTCGACATCAAGCCATCACGGCCTTGTGTAAACCAGAAACGTCCGTCCGATGATTCTTTCAGAACGTGAATGGCGTAACCGGTGTTAACCTTGGTGACGACTTTCTTGGTGTCACCGTCAATGATGCCGATCATGCCCGCATCACGCAGGATAACCATGAAGAAGTTTTCCCAGTTCAGGCTGTGTTCGGGTTTCTTGGGATAATCAGCCGGTTTGACGTACGTCTTCCAGCGCTTTTTCATTTCGGCCAAGCCTAGTTCAGCCGGAGGAGGAACGTCCATCTGGATGTAGGTGGCCAGCTTCTTGATCTGGTCTTTACTGAACAGGTCATCGAAGTTGTTCATTCCGCCTTCGGTACCCAGCGTGATGATTTTTTCAAGACGCTTCTGACCCAGTTTTTGGGTCACTTTGGGTTCCAGGCTTTTGCCGGTGGCACCTTTACGGAGTACACCGTGACAACCAGCACAACGCTGGAAATATAATTGTTTGGCTTCCTCGAAGTCTTTCTCCGAAAGAGTCGGTTCCGCCGCCGTGACTGTTTGCGGTGTCATGCCGAACGTAATGCCGACACCCACAGCCATCGCCAACGCCAGGGCGGAGGCCTTTACGCTAGAAGTGTTCATGTTGATCTCTCCATTGAGATTTTCACTGGTAGTAGTGCGTTTTAGATCGGTTAAGCTTTGTCCTCCTTGACCGTGGTCAAGCCGACACTTTTTTGTTTTCTGGTGTTGAAGAGAGATTTGGGGCGGTAATCCGTCATCTTCATACCGGTTCATATCAGGTGGTTTATTACCGTATTCAAATGTCTCATGAGTGGGCTATGATGCGAAATGACCAGAAACGCGAATATTATGTCGCCTCATGATCCAGATACGACAAGAATTGGCTATTGGGAGGTCGCCGCCAAGACGGGTGAACTTTACTGGTCGGATGAAGTCTACCAAATTCACGGACTTGCGCCCAGTGACGAAATTGACGTCGAGGCGGCGCTAAATGCTTATCACCCAGATGACCGTGACAGAGTTGCCGAATATGTCTCGCGGGCCTTGGAAGAGAAAGAAGACTTTCAATTTAAATTGCGGCTGATCAAGGCTGACGGCGAAGTTCGTCATGTCTTGGCGACAGGAGTTGTACGGCTGAATTCAGATGGTGATGTACAGTCGGTCTTTGGAATTTTTGAAGATATTACGGAACGCAAGAAAATGGAAGATGTGCTCCGTGCTTCGGAGGAAAATTTCCGCCAGGTCGTCGAACAGGCGGGCGACGCGATGTTCATTATTGATCCGTCAAATGCGCGGTTTGTTGATGTCAATGCTGAAGCGTGTACGTCACTGGGCTATTCACGTTCGGAACTTCTCGAACTGTCAGTGCCGGATATAGATCCTGAATTTTCGATCAAGAAGTTCGAAGATCTCGTCACGACCTTTAAACAGGGGCAGGCGATAACGTTGGAAAGTGTACATCACCGTAAGGATGCAATTGAGTTCCCTGTGGAAATCAGAAGCGGCTTGATTGATCTGCGCGGGGCGCCAAAATTGTTGGCATTTGTCCGCGATATTTCTGACCGAAAACGAGCGGAAGAAGCCCTACTCAAATCGCATGATGACCTTGAGCGGGCTGTTAACGATAGAACACAAGAATTGCGGCAAAGCGAAAAGCGCTTTCGTGACTACTCAGAGACGGCCTCGGATGTGTATTGGGAGCTCGACCGGAACTTGCGCTATACCATGGTTCACCCTTCGGATGAGCTCGCGGCAATTTTCCCGGTAGCAATGTTCTTGGGCAAAAGCCGTGCCTCAATGAAACCCGACGGCGTAGAGGACGGCGAATGGCAGTCACACCTCGATGACCTGGAGGCTCGCCGACCGTTTCGTAACTTTGTCCAGCCTCGGCCGTTAGATGATGGCCGGATCATTTGGGTTTCCGTTAGCGGTAAGCCAATTTTCAATGATCACGGTGCGTTTGAAGGTTACCGTGGTACGGCCTCAGATATTACAGAGTTAAAGACGGTCCAATCAGACCTTGTGGCGAACCGTTCCTTGCTTTCGAACTTGTTGAAGACCACCCAACAGGGATATTGGCAGATCGACAACGGTGGGCGTACCGTCGATACCAACCCGGCTATGTGTGAATTGCTGGGGCGTTCTCGCGAATATATTCTTGGGAAAACGATTTACGACTTTGTAGATGAGAAAAATAAACAGATTTTAGAAGACCAGCTTGGTAAACGGGCTAAAGGTGAATCGAGTGCGTATGAGCTTGAGTTGATCCGCTCCGACGGTTCCACGTTTTCGTGCATTAACGCTGCAACCCCAATTTATGATGAGAGTGGTCATAAGATGGGCTCGATTGGATTGTTTACTGATATTAGCCAGCAAAAACATGCAGAAAAAAAACTCCAGGAAAGCCAGCAAAACTTCAAGGAAGTTGCCGAACTGGCGGCAGAGTGGTTCTGGGAGAGAGATGCTGATGGGCTGCTGACGTTTGTGAGCGAAGGACTGGAGCGCACCACTGGTATCAAACCTGAGCAGATTCTTGGAAAACCAAGAGGCCTAATGATGGTCCGGGTGCGTGGCGACGAAACCAAATGGCATGAACATCAGCAAGCCGTCGCCCGCCGTGAGGCCTTTCGTAATTTTCAGGTTTGCTACAGGCGACCGAATGGCTCTCTGGGCTGGGTGAACACTAGTGCAAATCCAATATTTGACGACTCAGGACAGTTTTGTGGTTATCGCGGTGCATCGACCGATATTACAGAGCAAAAAGAGGTTGAACGCATCAAGAGCGAGTTTATCTCTACCGTAAGTCACGAGCTCCGTACGCCGCTGACATCGATTATGGGAGCCCTCGGCCTGCTAAAATCTGATAAATTCGGCCCTTTAACACAAGCAGCTTTGGATATTCTGAAGGTTGCGCAAAAAAACAGCGATCGGCTGTTTAACCTTGTCAGCGACATTCTTGACGTTGAAAGGCTTAGCTCCGGAGCCATGGAATTTGATTTCCAGCCACTGAACTTGAATCCGTTGGTCGCAGAAATAGTTGACGAAAATGTCGGATTGGCAAAGGAATATGACGTCAGATTTATGTTGTCAGAATGCACGGGTGCGACGACGGTTCAAGGAGATAGGGATCGGCTGGCTCAAGTCATTAACAATCTGCTCTCGAATTCAGTTAAATTCTCACCTCATGGCAGTGTGATCAATATCCAGATTACCCGCCACGATCAACGTATTAAAATTTCGATCACCGATAACGGGCCGGGAATCCCGGCAGAAATACATAGCAAAATCTTTGAGAAATTTTCTCAACTCGATTCCTCGGATACCCGAGAAAAAGGCGGTTCTGGCTTGGGCTTGAACATCTCCAGATCAATCGTCGAGAAACATGGTGGGACAATTGGCCTGGACTCCACGGTGGGTGTCGGCAGCACATTTTACTTCACTCTGCCTGCCCTTAAATAACGGCCTTTTAACGCCCCCGAACGGCCACGCCACGCTCCGCTTGGACCGGCAAGTATTTTTTTTCAAATATACACTTGATTTTCTCGTTATTGACCAAGATCAAGTCAAAAATTCCCCTCACATGATAGACAAGGTCAATGATCGAAAATTGCCTCATGTCGTCGACATATGTCGAAGTCGGGTGAACAGCAGGAGACAGTCGGTGGCGAAAACGGGAAGAGTATATTTAGTAGGCGCGGGTCCTGGAGACCCGGACCTGTTGACCATCAAAGCGCGAAAAATTTTTGATCAGGTTGATGTCGTTGTTTATGACCGGTTGGTTTCCGACGAAATCATGGATCTTGTCCCGACCGGGATTTCACGCATCAACGTCGGAAAACAGCCGCGGTTTCACCCGGTTCCCCAAGAAGAAATCAATAACATCCTTGTTAATCTTGCCGCCGAAGGGCGCCGTGTCATGCGCCTCAAGGGCGGCGATCCGTTCTTGTTCGGGCGCGGCAGCGAAGAAGCAGCACATCTGCATGCCAATGATATCGCCTTTGAGGTCATCCCCGGCGTCACGTCAGCATCGGCATGTGCCGCCGCTATCGGGTTGCCATTGACTCATCGCGGATATGCAACTGGCGCCCGGTTTATTACCGGGCATTGTTCAGCCGACAGTGAACTGGACTGGGACTGGAAAGGTTTGTCCGACCCCAACACCACCCTGGTGGTTTATATGGGGGTCACCAACCTGGCCCAGATCACCCAGCGCCTGATTGAAAACGGGCTGCCGCCAAGCACACCCATCGCTGCTATTAATAACGGAACGCGGCCTGATCAACGTTGCCTGATATCATCGCTTGCCAGCATCTCTGAAGACCTGACCGGACAGAACTTTATCGGACCGGTCCTGTTTATCATTGGCCGAGTTGTCGAACTGACAAAAGCGCTTGGCTTTGATCATGCGGAAAGCAACCTCGATTCGGAGGAGGCCCGCGAAAGTGCTTAAGGTGCTTGCCATCGCTGGAGTGTTTGTTGCCACAGGCGCGATGGTATCTGCCGGGGCGTCTGTCTGGGAACCCTCTCCGGCGCGACAGGCAGAACTGTATAATTTGGTCGTTCAGGATTGCGGGTCGTGTCATGGGCTGACCATGAAAGGCGGACTGGGTTCTGCGTTGCTGCCAAAGAATCTGGAAGGCAAAGATGCTGAAGTATTGGTGGAAATTGTCTTGGACGGACTGCCTGGCACGCCGATGCCGCCGTGGCGTTCGCAGTTTCAGAATGGTGAAGCCAGATGGATAATAGATCAGTTGAAAAAAGGCTTGCCGCAATGAACGGAATTTTTAAATCATTTTTTCTGGCCATCATAACATTCGTCGCATTTTCCCTCGCAAGCTGGGCGCAGGCCGCCGAAGCGCTACGCGCCACCGGAGATATGGGAATTATAGTCGAGCGGGCAACGGGCTCAGTGAAAATCATTGAAACCTCCGGACGTACGGAACTTCGTCGTGTTGAAGGGTTCGGTGACCTTAGCCATGCATCGGCGGTCTATTCCCGTGACGAGCGGTATGCGTTTGTTTTTGGCCGGGATGGCGGTCTGACCAAACTCGATATTCTGACCGGTAAAATCGTCGGGCGGGTCATTCAGGCCGGTAACAGCATTGGCGGAGCGATCTCCCAGGACGGCTCACTGGTCGCGGTCTCCAACTACAAACCGGGCGGGGTCAAGGTTTTCGACAGCAAAACGCTTGAATTGGTCGCCGATATTCCCGCCATCGCCGAAGACGGAACACGATCCAAAACCATCGGACTCGTCGATGTTCCAGGCCAGAAATTTGTCTTCAGTCTATATGATGGAGGAGAAACCTGGATTGCCGACTTTTCGGAAAGCCGGACCCCGAAAATTACCAAATTCAAGAACATTGGTGAACTTCCGTACGACGCGCTGGTCACCGACGATGGCCGATATTATATCGCCGGGTTGTTTGGCGAGGACGGACTTGCCCTACTTGACCTGTGGCACACGGAAAAAGGCATTACCCGAATTCTTGATGGATACGGCAGGGGTGAAGAGAAACTACCAGTCTATAAAATGCCCCATCTTGAAGGTTGGGCCAAAGCCGGAGACAGACTTTTCTTACCGGCCATTGGCCATCATGAAGTGTTGATCGTTGACCAGCGTACCTGGAAGGAAGTTGGACGCATCCCGGTTCATGGGCAGCCGGTGTTTGTTGTCGCCAGGCCGGATGGTCGCCAGGTTTGGGTCAATTTCGCTCACCCCAGAAACGATACCCTACAGGTGATCGACGTGCCGTCAGGAAAGATCATCAAGACCTTCAAACCGGGCAAGGCTATTCTGCATATGGAATTCACGCCGCGCGGTGAGCAGGTCTGGGTCTCAGTGCGCGACGCCAACCGGGTCGATGTCTATGACACCCGCACATTCAAGCGGTTGGCTGAAATTCCAGCCCAAAAACCCAGCGGCATATTTCTCGCCGCACGAGCCCATAGGACAGGACTATGACAGCAAATTTAAGCGCCCTGGAAGAAACCATCCTGAACGGATATCAACGGGATTTTCCGCTTGAGCCTAGGCCTTATGACCGGATGGCGGGTGGTCTTGGCATATCGGAAGAAGAGTTGCTGGAACGTCTCGCCAGTCTTAAAGACCGACGGGTGATCAGTCGGGTCGGACCGGTAGTCAAACCACAAACCGTCGGGGCCAGTACACTTGCCGCCATGCAGGTGCCGAAAAACAGACTTGGAAAAGTCGCTGACATCGTTAGCAGTTTCGATGCGGTTAATCACAATTATGAACGCCACCACAAACTGAACCTTTGGTTCGTTGTCACGGCGGCCGATGAAGCGGGCGTCAAAGCCGTGCTTGATGAGATTGAAAAACAGACGGGGATCAAGGTCATCGATCTGCCGTTGCTCACGTCCTTTCATATCGATTTGGGGTTTGATCTAAAATGATGATTGATGGAACAGACGAACGGTTACTGGGCGCCCTTGCCGACGGCTTGCCGCTCAGCCCCAGGCCCTACGAAGAGGTCGGGCGCTGGCTTAGCCTAACCGAGGGACAAGTGTTATCGCGATTGCGTCGACTGGTTTCCGAGGGAGTGGTCAAGCGCTTCGGTGTCATCGTCCGCCACCGGGAACTGGGTTATACGGCTAATGCCATGGTGGTTTGGAATGTGCCTGACCAGCTGGTTGCGGGTATGGCCCACAAGGCTATTCAATTCAATTGTGTGACCCTGTGTTATGAACGCCCGCGGCGCCTCCCCGATTGGCCCTATAACCTGTTTTGCATGATCCACGGCAAAGACCGTGAGACGGTGCTCCGCCAACTGGAGGAAATGAATAGCGAAACCGGTCTTCAGTACTGGCCGAGTGATGTGCTGTTCAGCGGTAAATGCTTCAAACAAAAAGGCGCACGTTATCACGCTGCACCGGAGCTTAAGCAGGGTGTCGCCTGATGGATGATCTGGATCGCCACATTATCAACGAACTTCAGGGCGGGTTTCCGGTCTGTGAGCACCCGTACGCGGATGTCGCCGCACGCCTTGGCACATCGGAAGATGACCTGATCAGCCGACTGGAGGTCTTATTGTCCGACGGTATCCTGAGCCGTTTTGGTCCCATGTTTAACGCTGAACGGTTGGGCGGGGGCCTGACGCTGGCCGCCATCGCCGTCCCGGATGAACGCTTCGATGAAGTTGCCGGTCTGGTCAGTGATCATATGGAAGTCGCCCACAACTATGCCCGCGACCACAAGCTGAATATGTGGTTCGTCCTGGCGACGGAAACGCCGGAGCGCATTTCCGAAGTAATTTTGGAAATTGAGGCAGAAACCGGCCTGGATGTCGTCAACATGCCAAAACAGGAAGAATTTTACATCGGATTGAGGTTGGCGGTATGAGCACGTCCGACTCCATCGATTCAATCGACCGTCTCATCATCAAGGCCACGCAGGACGGCTTGACGCTGGACCCGCGGCCTTATCATGCGCTGGCGGAGCAGCTTGGCCTGGATGCCGATGATGTCATGAAAAGATTCACCCGCATGCTCGAGGCCGGCATTATCCGCCGCATCGGTGCCGTGCCCAATCACTATAAACTCGGGTACGGAGCCAACGGAATGTCGGTCTGGGATGTCGCCGATGAGGATATCGCGGCGGCCGGTCGTGAAGTCGGGGCACTCGATTTCGTCTCGCACTGTTATCACCGCCCGCGTCATCTTCCGGACTGGCCCTACAGTCTGTTTGCCATGGTCCATGGTCGAGACCGGGCCGAAGTCGAGGACAAGGTCGGTATTATCCTCAATCTTTTGGGACCACGTGTCAGCGCCCATGAAATACTCTACAGCACCCGAATTCTCAAAAAGACCGGACTTCGGCTGGTCGCATAGGAAACTAAAACAATGTTCAGAATCAGTCAGTTCATGAAAGAACTCGTCAACCCCACACCGATCGGACCCAAACGTAATCCGCCCGGCCCGGTGGTCATCTGGAACTTGGTGCGCCGCTGCAACCTGAACTGCAAACACTGCTACGCCTTGTCGACAGATACGGATTTCCCCGGCGAACTGAACACCGGCGAGGTCTTCACGGTGATGGATGATCTGAAAGAGTTCCACGTTCCGGTGCTGATCCTGTCCGGTGGCGAGCCGCTGTTGCGCCCGGATATTTATGACATTTCTCACCGCGCCAAAAACATGGGGTTCTATACGGCACTCTCGACCAATGGCACGCTGATTGACGAGACCAACATCGATCAGATTGCAGCGGTCGGATATGATTACGTCGGCATCAGTCTGGATGGCATGGGTGCCACCCATGATGCATTCCGCCGAAAAGAAGGTGCTTACGCCGCCTCGTTGAAAGGGGCACGATTGTGCAAAGAGCGCGACATCAAGGTCGGCCTCAGGTTCACCATGACCATGGATAACGCCTACGAGCTGCCCGACCTGTTGCAGCTGATGGAAGATGAAGACATCGACAAATTCTATCTGTCTCACCTGAATTACGCCGGACGCGGTAATACCAACCGCACTGATGATGCACGCGCTGAAATTACCCGCCGCGCCATGGACCTGCTGTTCGAGACCGCACTGAAAGACGCCCGTGAAGGCCGCGAACGCGATTTTGTCACCGGTAACAATGATGCCGATGGCGTCTATCTGCTGCATTGGGTGCGCCAGCATTACCCCCAAAAGGCTGATCACATGCAGGGTAAACTCGAACAATGGGGCGGAAATGCATCCGGCGTAAACGTCGCCAATATCGACAATCTGGGCAACGTTCACCCCGACACCATGTGGTGGCACCATAATCTCGGCAATGTCAAAGACAGGTCGTTCGGCGATATCTGGATGGATACATCCGATCCGATCATGGCCGGACTGAAACAGTATCCACGCAAAATCAACGGTCGCTGCGGGGCTTGTGAACACTTTGCCATCTGCAACGGCAATACCCGGGTCCGAGCACTGCAAGTCACGGATGACCCGTGGGCCGAAGATCCGGCGTGTTACCTGAGTGATGCGGAAATCGGTATTGATACGCCGACCACGCGTGTCGAGACGACCCCGTACCGGAGCAAACACCATGCCGTGGCTTAAGGGGTTAACCCTGTCGATCTGTGCGACCATCGCCAGTTTTGGTGGGGCACAAGCCGCCGAGACGGCGAAGGGCCAGATTGTTTTTCAGCAGCACTGTGCGGCGTGTCATGGTGATGATCGTCTAGGCCGCATCGGCCCGGCGTTATTACCAGAAAACCTTAAACGCCTGCGCAAGAAAAAGGCGCTTGGCGTCATTGCCAATGGTCGCCCGGCAACCCAGATGCCGGCATTCGCTGAAACCCTGAATAAACAACAGATTGCCGATGTGGCGGACTATGTTTATTCCAAGCTTGGAAAAATTCCGGACTGGGGAATGGATAAAATCAGCGCCACTCACGTTGTCTACAACCCGGTCGCCACTCTCGGTGACAAACCGCTTCATCACTCCGATCCACTTAATTTGTTCACCGTGGTCGAGACCGGCGATCATCACGTCACCATCCTGGACGGCGACACGTTCGAATCCATCTGGCGGTTTCCATCGCGTTTTGCACTCCACGGTGGAGCCAAATATTCCCCCGATGGCCGCTACGTCTATTTCGGTTCCCGCGACGGCTGGGTCAGCAAATATGATCTCTACAGTCTGAAACCCGTGGCCGAAATCAGGGCCGGCATCAACACCCGAAACATCGCGGTCTCGTCCGATGGAAAGTGGGTGATGGTTGGCAACTTCCTGCCTCATTCGATCGTCGTGTTGAACGCCGAGGACCTGACGCCGTTCCGTGTTATTCCGGTAGCAGATGAGGACGGAAAATCATCACGGGTCAGCGCCGTCTACAACGCCCAGCCACGCCAGAGCTTCATCGTTGCCATGAAGGACATCAAGGAAATCTGGGAATTGTCCTATGATCCGGAGGCCGCACCTATCTACGGTAACTTTGTTCACAATTACCGCCAGGGTCAGGTCGAGGCAGTTATTGTCGACAAACAGCCCTTCGGCATTCGTCGCATTAAGCTCGACGATTATATGGACGACTTCTTTTTTGATCAGGCCTATGCGGAAGCCATGGGGGCGGCACGTAATGCCAAAAAGGGTCAGGTCGTCAATCTGGATGTGAAGAAAAAAATTGCCGATCTGGAACTCTCCAGCATGCCGCATCTGGGGTCGGGTATTATCTTTGATTACAAAGGGCGTAAAGTCATGGCGACGCCGCACCTCAAGGAAAACCTGGTCAGCGTCATTGACATGGAGACCTGGAAAACCGTCAAGCGTATCGAAACCTTGGGGCCAGGTTTTTTCATGCGCAGCCATGAAAACAGCAATTACGCCTGGGTCGACGTGTTCTTCGGCAAAAATCGTGACGCCATGCACGTCATTGACAAACGCACCCTCGAAATCGTCAAGACCCTGCGCCCCGAACCCGGCAAAACAGCCGCCCATGTGGAGTTTACCAGAGACGGATCATATGCCTTGGTCAGCATCTGGGAAATGGATGGCGCTCTGGTGATTTATGATGCCAAAACGCTGGAAGAAGTCAAACGCATACCGATGAAAAAACCGTCCGGGAAATACAATGTCTATAACAAAATCAATCTGTCAGCGGGCACCAGTCACTGAGCCACCTGATTGCGGGTTATTGTTGATCGGCCACGGGTCCCAGCGTAGCGACGGCCCCAACGCTCAACTCGTGGCGCAAGCAGATCATCTGCGCAAATCCAAGCTGTTTACCCGGGTCGAGGGGGCGGTTCTGTATGGCGAACCTAATGTCGCATCGGCTCTGAAGGCGCTTGGGGATCATCCGGTGCATGTCGTGCCCATGTTCATGTGCGATGGCCTGTTTACCCGGAAAATCATCCCGGCCTGTATCGAAGATGCGCGATTGGAGGGCCAGGACATCACCTATGGACCTCCCGTTGGTCTTTCAGAAGGGTTGTCCCGCCTGATAGCAACGCGAATCACGTCAGGCTTGAGCAAGAACCAACTCGCGGGAAAAGATGTAGCCGTCGTTCTGGTTGGTCATGGCTCCACCGCCAGTGACGCCTCGTGGCAGGCAACGGAACGCCACGCCCAGCGTCTCAGAAAAGCCGCCGAATTTAAATCCGTCACCACAGCCTATCTCGACCAGAACCCAAAATTGGCCGATATTCTCACCAGCCTGTCTGGGCCGGTTTCAGTTGTGGGCCTTTTCGTCGCCGATGGCCTGCACGCCGGGGATGACATTCCGGCCTTGATCACGGCCACGGGAAAAGCTGAAGACATTTGTTATCTCGGCGCAATTGGCAGCGATGCCGGGATGGTTGATTTGGTGGTGAGGCAGGTATCGCCTGGATTAGCTCAATAAATCAACTAACAACGCAACCTTCGCACCGAAATTGTTAGTGCCGTTGGCAAGTTGGTGATTGAATACCTGAATTGATTTAGATGTTGAGGGCAGGAGGTTCAGGTGTTGGGTGGGGTGAGATCGGATCAGGGGTCGTTTGATTATATTATCGTTGGTGCCGGGTCGGCCGGTTGTGTACTCGCCAATCGCCTGAGCGAAGACCCGGACATCAATGTGCTGCTGCTGGAAGCCGGTGGCAAGGACACCTACCCCTGGATCCATATCCCCATCGGTTATCTGTTCTGTATGGGCAATCCACGCACCGACTGGATGATGAGCACCGAACCCGAGGCCGGGCTCAATGGTCGAGCCCTCAGTTATCCGCGCGGCAAAGTTCTGGGGGGCTGCTCGTCGATCAACGGCATGATCTACATGCGCGGTCAGGCGGCGGACTATGACCAGTGGCGTCAGTTGGGCAATACCGGCTGGGCCTGGGATGACGTATTGCCGTATTTTGTCAAATCAGAAAACCATCATCTGGGGACAACAGACATGCACGGCGCCGGCGGCGAGTGGCGAGTCGAAAATCAACGCCTGTCCTGGGATATTCTGGACGCGTTTCGAGATGCCGCCGAGGAGGTTGGTATCCCCAAGGTGAAAGACTTCAATACCGGCAATAACGAAGGATCGGGTTATTTTGAAGTTAACCAGAAGGGCGGTCTGCGCATGAGCACGGCCAAGGCGTTCCTGAAACCTGCCGCTAACCGACCAAACTTGAAGGTTCTAACACACGCCCATTCCACGGCGATTTTGTTTGAGGGCAAACAGGCAATAGGAGTGGCCTTCGATCTAAAAGGAGTTCCGGCCAAAGCAACATCTTCGGGCGAAGTCATTCTGGCGGCGGGGGCGGTGAATTCGCCTAAGTTACTGGAATTGTCAGGTGTTGGCCGTGGCGACGTGTTGTCTAAATTCGATATTCCGGTCCGCCATGAGCTTCAGGGTATGGGTGAAAACCTTCAGGACCATTTGCAAATTCGCACCGTCTTTAAAATCAGGAATGCCGTCACTTTGAATCAGAAAGCCAACAGCATTTTTGGCAAGATTGCCATGGGGCTGGAATATGCCCTGTTCCGTTCCGGCCCACTGTCGATGGCGCCAAGCCAACTCGGGCTGTTTACCAAAAGTGATCCGCGGATTGAAACCCCGGACCTTGAATATCATATCCAACCATTGAGTACGGACAAACTGGGCGAGCCGCTACACCCATACCCGGCGATTACAGCTTCCGTCTGTAACCTGCGCCCCGAAAGCCGGGGAACCATTCATATCAAGTCACGCAACGCCGGTGATCACCCGGCCATCATCCCCAATTATCTGTCGGCGCAAACCGACCGGGACGTTGCCGCCACATCTATTCGGTTGACCCGGAAAATCATGGCCGCCGATGCCGTCCGGCAGTTTGAGCCGGAGGAAATGTTACCCGGCGAAAAGATATCTTCCGATGAAGACCTCGCTCGGGAAGCCGGGAACATAGCAACCACGATCTTTCATCCGATCGGTACGTGTAAAATGGGAAGTGATTCCATGGCCGTCGTTGACGAACGCCTTCGTGTTCACGGTACGGAAGGACTGCGTGTCGTTGACGCTTCCATTATGCCGACGATTACCTCCGGCAATACGAACTCGCCGGTGATCATGATCGCCGAGAAGGCCTCGGAAATGATCAAGGCGGATCGCAAGGCATGAACACCGACCAGGATGTGTGCCGCATGCGGGTGAGTTTTTAAAATGATTGCCGGAGTCGTTTAAGTCGAAGAGGGGTTCTAAGATTAATTTCGTTTTTCTAGATCAGCCGCCTGCTTTTCCAGCTCCAGTGCAGTGCGTTCATTTTTTTCCGCGCGATAGAAGACAGCCAGTCTGCGTAGTTCGGCCCGGTATTCGGTTGTGTTTGATCCCGGGAACTCCGTGAGTAAGTCTTGGTTAAACAACACGGCCTCCGTCTGCGAACTTTTTTCCCTGTCGTATACCGACTTTGCACGCTGATATAACAGGGAAAGTATTGTTTCCGCTTCTTGGTAACGGTCATGACTCAGGCTCATAGAGGCGCCTGAACCCAGGATAACGGCGCTGGCTGTATCAATTTCACCTTTACGTCTTACCCAGACAGCCACACCGCGCGACAAATGACGTTGAAGTTCGTCAAACGGCGGGTTCGGCATGCCGATCATGATGGTGGCAATTCGCCAGTGCAAGATCGTCAGCAAGGGGTGGTCTTGCCCAAGCTCCTGTTTCGCCAGGGCCACCACTTTCCGACCTGCGGATAACGCATTGGGTAAATTCTCTTTGCGGAGATCAGACATGACCTTAATCTGATTGATGTGTGTCTCCATAAACTCTCTAGCCGCACCAGACACTTCAGGCATCAGGACATCAGCTGCCTGAGCCAAGCCTTTCATTGGAAGCAGTGCAATCAGCAGCCCAACAAACACTGGTAAAACTCGAGAATAGCGTCTCAATTTCGGCCTTAGGGATATCTGGTCTGCCATCGTCTTCGCCTCCCGTTTGTTAACCTGACTTCGAAATACACACGAATCCAGAGTATGATCCGCGCTTCTCCTGGCGAATGAAAAATTTGTCCAGAGGGTTTTCCAGGCAAGCGGGTTCTGTCACCAAGGGCTTGAGAATGGAAAGAATCCACGGATCGACTTTCATAGGCCAGATCATGTCGCTGGACAGCATCTGCAACCGCATTTCTTCGGCGGTGATTTTATGTTGCCAGACATTAACCGGAGTATTCGGTGTCCAGCTAACACCTTGAAACTGCAAGTTGATCGGATGCCCATCTTGGTCTTGCGCCCCGAGGGAGAAATATTTTGCGTACCCTAAAGCGCCAGCGTTTGTTCCCTGAGATATAAACAATACGATTGGATTATTTGGCAGTTTGTCGCCTGATAATTGGATTGCGGCTTCAACGGCCCGCTTCGCCTCATTGATGTTTGGGTCAGTCTTCTGATAACTGCGGGTGGAAACATCTTCGACGCTGCGCAGGATTTGTATCGTCTGATAAGAACCGAGGACTATTACGATGAGTGCAGACAGATAACCAACTGTTCGTCCGTTCAAAAATTTAATCAACTTGGAGAACCGCTTGCGCGCCAAGATATCGGAAATTTCGAAGATCGCGACGACGAAACCAAGAGTATGCAATATGTGGATCGGAATGCGCATAAAGCGTTCGATCGAATTCAGGGTGTTAAAATAATACGTTCCAAACCCACCAAGGTGATACCAGTATAGGCTCAGTGTATAGAGGCCAAAGAAACTCACCCACTGAACGAGGGGTGCAATACGTCCACGGATTGCTGCCGTTAGCAAGGCGAGAAGCGCCAAGATCGTTAGAGGGAGTTTATAGGTTGTCGTATAAGCCCAGACAGCGTTGGAAAATCTGTGCGCTAAATCCCGCCAATCCAAGGTTTGAGCATGCGCGATGTAATCTGCTGTAAAAGTTTGAAAAACAGATAAATGACCGGGCGGGAAGGAGCGCGTATACCACATCCAACTGATCATACAGACAATGATCGGCAGAAATACCAAAGTAGCGAATACGCCTACCCGTCGAGAAAATTCAGACCATGAGTTCGAACTTGCGTACGACAAAATGATGATCGCAAGCCCGGTTGAGGGTGCGAAAGCAAGTGCAGCAGCTTTAAGCATATATGAGCCCGCAAGCGACAATCCGGCGTAAAATACAAGGATGTGGCTGTTGTTCCTTGCAAAAGAAACCAAACTTAATGCTACTGCGCTGACGGCGAGTGGGTAGATTTGTGGCTGTTCGATCAATAAGTTCCACATCCACGTTGGCCCGGCAACTTGTGCGGTCAGGGCAATGAGGGTCAAGGCCCAGGCAAGGACAGCGGAGCGCATTTCTGAAACTCCAGGTAACGACCGCATTCGCCATCTCGCGACATCGAAAAGAATGCCTGCCAGCCCGACCATAATAATGAAAGGTGCGGCCGCAGAATTTCCTTCACTGATCGACCCACCAAGAACCCATGGGTACAAAAGCATCAGTCGCCAGCCTGGTGTATAACCATGTAACCATAGCTGACTTCCAATGCTGCCGTAATCTCCGGCCAAATAAATCTGCCGGGACACACCAATCCAGTTTGAAAACTCGTCGTCTGAATAGGGTAAATAGTCAATTCCGTCGTTGATCAGGATACAGACGGTGCCGACGAGGATTAACAGAGGAATTGGGTGTGCCCATTGCTTGATAGAGCGCTCGGGTTGGCGCAGATACTCAGCCAGTGACCATGCGATTCCAAATGTTGACGCGGCCATGACGCTCCAGGCGCTGACTTCAAGATCGAGGTGAAGAATCACGTGCAGGAAGTAAAACGTGAAAATAAACAGGATGCCGCCACAGAAGTAACGAAAACTGTAAAGCCGGCTCCCATCCAATGACATGAGAGGGACCAGGCGACCAAACCCTGCGAACCCGATTGCGAAGACTAACAAGCCAAGCATATTCTAATAACACCCATACAAATTTTTTATTTCATTAAGGTGATTCCGGGAGCTGAGATTGAAGCCCGTTGTCAATTCTACCCTTTGTTGAAATTACGAGTACACGATCCCCAAGACACATAACACATATTTTAATAACCCGCGTCTTAATCATGAAATTCCGGTTCTTCCCGATCTAGAATGTCATCGAGGACGGCAACGTGTCGTTCGCCGACGTCGAGATATTCTTTCCGATATGGTACGCTTTTTGAGCACCGGCCTTCAGAAAGGGTCTTGTAAATTACATCGTTTTGGTGTTCTAACAGCGGCAGTGGACGATGGTCCTGAAATCTGATCGTCTTCACCGCAAACTGAACTCAATTAATCGACGACGACGTTTCGCCACGGGCCTGCGTTTGGCGCCGCTCAAATACCCAGATTCGGCCAACAGATACGAGCCGAACGGAAATGATGCCATGTATGTCTATCTTCCGATAGCAGAGATATCCGTCAATGTATTCCTGATCCTTGGAATGGGCGGAGGAGTTGGGTTTTTGTCCGGCATATTTGGTGTCGGAGGCGGGTTTCTAATCACACCCCTGTTGATGTTTGTAGGCGTTCCGCCCGCTGTAGCCGTCGCTACAGGAGCCAACCAGATCGTTGGGTCGTCAGTTTCCGGATTTCTTGCCCATTGGCGTCGCGGAACGGTTGATTTCAGAATCGGCACGGTGCTGCTGGTTGGTGGTATTCTGGGGTCGACCATCGGTGTCGGACTGTTCTCCTGGCTGCAGACGCTTGGGCAGATCGACCTGATAATCCAGCTGTCCTATGTCATTATGCTGGGCATCATCGGTGCTCTGATGATGGTAGAAAGCATTCGCACCTTGCTTCGATCCCGCAAACATGGCTCGGCCAAACGAGTGAAACTGCATCAACATCATTGGCTTCACGGGTTGCCCTTAAAAATGCGGTTTCGGAAATCGAGACTCTACATTAGTGCCCTGACGCCGTTTGTAGTTGGTATCGCGGTCGGCGTCCTTAGTGCGATTATGGGTGTTGGCGGTGGTTTCGTCATGGTTCCGGCGATGGTCTATCTGCTGGGTATGCCGACCTCCGTCGTTGTTGGCACATCGCTATTCCAGATCATTTTTGTCACCGCCAATGTCACGGTATTTCAGGCGACGATGAACCAGACCATAGATATTCCGTTGGCCCTGCTGCTGCTTATTGGTGGGGTTATAGGTGCCCAGATCGGAACCCGAATCGGTAGCAAACTGCCGGGGGAACAGCTGCGTGGCCTGTTGGCGGCAATGGTTTTGGCGGTTTGTGGCAAAATCCTCTATGACCTGATGGTGACGCCCAGCGATCTCTATACTTTCCAGATCTTGTAAAACGCGCCACCTGGCTGTGCAGGTAAGCCGTTACTCTAGTCCCGAAATTCCGGTTCTTCCCGGTCCAGAATATCTTTCAGCGCGGCGAAGTGGCGTTCGCCGAGGTCGGGATACGCCTCCCATTGCTGGGCGGTTTTCTCGGCGACTTGGTCAGAGGCAATGCGTAGGGGTTTGCCGGTTGAATAGGCGGTGATGACGGTTTCGGCGGCGCGTTCAAAATAATACAGATTGTCAAAAGCGCGGGCGACGGTTTCGCCAACCACCAGAATGCCGTGGTTGCCCATGATCAGGGTCGAGGCGTTGCCGATGGTTCCGGCCAGCCGTTCAGCTTCATCGCCGAGGCCCATGCCATCGAAGCCGTCATCCACCGCCACACGATTAAAGTAGCGCATGGTGGTCTGGTCAATGGGAGGGATGGTGCTGTCTTTCAAACAGGAGAGAACAGTGGCGTATCTGGAGTGCACATGCAGGATGCAGCGTGCGTGGGGGAGTTTGCGATGAATCGCTCCGTGGATGCACCAGGCCGTCGGGTCGACATCTTCCCGCTCACCGTCGGCCGGGTTGCCGGCGTCCAGTACCATCAGGTCGCCGGCTTGTATCTGCGAAAAATGCCGCCCATAAGGATTGAGCAGAAATCGGGACCCGTCATCTGATACGGCCAGGCTGAAATGATTGGCAATGCCTTCGTGCATGTTGAGGCGTGCGGTCCAGCGAAACGCCGCAGCAAGATCGCAGCGCTCCACATGTAATGAATCTTCAGGCTGGTGAATAGGGGTGACGGACATGGCAGCCTCCATCAGTTTAAGAGTTAGGTGGAAAACCTGTTTTTGTTGCGCTCGCGCCACATTTTGGTGGCCAGGGCATCAGCATCCTCAAAATTGTCGGCTTTGCCAATAAGTTTCAGCGCCAGGGCGGCGGTGGCGATGACGGCGGCTTCCGGTTCCAGGGCCTCCAATTCACCATTCCACAGTGCCGGGAGGCGGGTTGGATCAAGCGATTCCTTGCGCCAGTTTACACCGGTCTCCGGGGTCAGGGCGGGCCAGGTCTCTTCTCCGATGACACCGTCGTAAACGGTGCTCACCCGACAGGGTTTTAACGGGTTGCGCTGCGCTTCACCGCCGCCACCCTTCATGATCACCGATCCGGTCTGGCCGAGCAGGCAGGCAACATCGGCATGAGCCGGCATATAGGGGGGATGGGCAACGCCAATGACCTGGTTCGGAGCGCCCATGGGGTTAAGGGCACGGGCCAGAGTGTTGATCACCGTGCGGACGCCGAGCGTTTCGCGCACATCCAGCAGGTCTTCGAGCGCCGGACAGAACGTGTTGACATCGAGATAGGCAAATCCAGTTTCTGTCATGCGCTGAACGGCATCCGCGAAAGATGAAGCATAGCTGATGCCAAGGCCGTCAAAGACCGGTCCGTTGGGGGCACATTCCCCGTAAGCACCTTGGGTGCCATGCATCAAAACCTTGATGCTGTTCTCGGCCAGCAGCAGGGCGGAGAGGATAAACCAGGGTTGCTGTTTGTGGCGATCGGCGTAAGTCGGCCAGTCGAGGTCAGGTGTGAAGTCAGGGGCAGGTTCGGCAAAAACCTCCTGTGCGCCCTCAACCAGACCGGCGATTTCTTCAGCCATCTCGGCCCGGTAGCGCAACAGCAGCAGGAAGGCCCCGGTCTGCATGGGATGGGCAGAGCCTGAAAATATATGCCGGGCAGCGATGCGCGCTTCATCTTGATTCAGCGGGCGCGACATATTCGGACCTTTTCCGATAATACGCAAAAGGTCGGCAAACGAAGTTTCAGTCATCAGTATCTGTACCTGGAAATTGGTTCCTGATGATTACATAACGCGATCACAGCGGAATTAAACGTTTTTTTGACCGGGAGGTATAAATATCGGAAATATTCAGACGGCGCTGGAATGGCGTCCGCGCCCACTGGCGAGATAGGTATCGAAAACGGCGCAGACAGAGCGGACAAAGGGACGACCGGTCTCCGTCACCCGGATGCGACCGGCATCAAGTTCAACGATGCCGTCGTCTTCCATTGCCGATAATATCGATTTTTCTTCCTCGAAACCGACGGGTGCCGTCTCGAATTGGGAGGCGACATCTTCCAGATCGACGTTCAGGTCACACATCAAGCGTTCTATGACGTTACGCCGCAGGCGATCCTCGCTGCTCAGTTCAATCCCTTTGGCGATGGGGAACTCACCATTTTGGATGGCTTCACGGTACTGGCGCATGGAGGGTGAATTTTGCACATAGCCCTGAGCCAGACTGCCGATCGCAGATGAACCCAATCCCAGGAGAGTTTGCGCGACGTCCGTGGTGTAACCCTGAAAATTCCGCTGCAAGGCGCCTTCATCAAGGGCCAGGGTCATGTCGTCGTCCGGTTTGGCAAAATGATCCAGGCCGATCTGGCGATACCCGTGATGCTCAAGACGTTCGGCCGCCGCCATGGCCTGGCGCATACGTTCCGGGCCGCCGGGCAGTGCGTCTTCCTCGATCATCTTCTGATGTGATTTCATCCAAGGCACATGAGCATAACCGAATATGGACAGCCGGTCTGGCGACAGCTCATGAGACAGGTCAACTGTCCGTCTGACGTCGTCGTCGCTTTGGTTTGGTAATCCATACATCAAATCGAAACTGATGGATTTAATACCCGCGTCGCGCAACCAATCTACGACCGCTTTGGTTTGTTCGAACGACTGGACGCGGTTGATGGCCTGCTGGATATCCGGGTTGAAATCCTGAACGCCGAGACTGGCACGATTAATCCCGGCATCGACCAGGGACCGCGCCTTGTCTTCATCAAGTGTTCGCGGATCTATTTCAATGGCAATTTCGGCATCGGTGGTGAGGAGGAACCGTTCACAGACACGGTCCATTAATTGCTGAAGGTCTTCGGTCGACAGAATTGTCGGTGTGCCGCCACCCCAGTGGATATGGGAAACCTGGCGCATCGACCCCAGGGTATCGGCGAGCATGTCGATTTCCCTTAACAGCAATTCGGCATAATCGGAAATCGGCTCATAACGATTGACGATTTTTGTATGACAACCGCAGTACCAGCACATGCGGGCACAGAACGGGACGTGAAAATAGAGCGACAAGGCCCCGGTTTCGGGAATTTCGGTCAGCCACTGCCGATAGGTCGCCGCCGTCACGCCGTCATGGAAGTGAGGGGCGGTGGGATAGCTGGTGTAACGCGGTACGGCGCCACCATATTGTTCGAGAAGTTTGATGTTCATGGCGTGATCTTATGCGGCCAGGGCGACCCCTACCTTGATCGAGATCAAATTTTGAGCAAAAGGAAGTGGAAAAAAGAGTGCCCGGTCCGTCGGGTGTCGGACCGGGCGAAGATCCGGAAAGGCTGGGTGGTGCTGGAGGAACCACAACCATCCCCGGACTTTAAACAGGGGCTAGTTCAAACTGGCATTTGCCACCTGGAACCAGATTCGACTGGTATCGAACACAGGCATTCTTGCGCGGAATGGATCAGGGCACCTTGATATATGTCAACGTCCAAATTTTTTTATTCAAAAAAAATCCTGCGAGCTTGAATTGTGTTGTCTGCACGATCTTGAAATCTTGATACAGATCAATGCGAGTCTTTCGTCGGACGGTGATAATTCGTTCTAATCGGAGGAATACTGTCGGTTTTGATGTATTCAGGGTGCATCCGAGATCAGTAGATTGAAAGATTTTGTATATGACAATTAGGTCCGTTCTTGCCTGCGTCGACGGTGGTGATGGCAGCGAAAAGGTAATTGAAACTGCCATTTCTGTTGGTAAGTCATTTTCTGCCTATGTCGAAGTGCTACATGTAGAACGTCCTGTCAGTCCGGCGATGCCGAGTATCGTGGAAGGCGGTAGCCTGATCGCGGCGGCTGAAATATTTGATGCCATTGAACGCGAAGAGGCGGAGCGTACGAAGAACGCCGAACGGCTGTTCCAGAGACGGTGCGTAGATGGCGGACTGAAAATCGTTGACGCGGACTCGATTGAAAATTTTAAAGATTCTCAGTCCGGGTTTGCCTGGAATCTGGTATCTGGACACGATAACCGGGAGCTAGGTTATCGCGGGCGTTTGTTTGATCTGATCATCATGGCAAAAGTTAACGAACAAGAAGGCGGGGTCGATTCATCTCTGCTTGAGGCGGCGCTATTTGATACGGGACGCCCGGTTCTGATTACTTCTGACGAACCGATAGATTTCAGGAATGCTCAGGTCGCAGTGGCATGGGATGGTTCGCGTGAAGCAGCACGTAGTGTTGGTTTGGCCATGCCATTTCTCGAGGCGGCTGACAGAGTAAGTGTTATTACAGTCTCAGATGGGAGCGAAGTAGAAGGGGCCGCAGAACTGGGTCGGTATTTATCGCGCCATGGTGTGCTTAACGAATGCGTTCCCTTGAAAAAGAACGGCAGTTCAATCGCCCACAGCCTGATTGAGGAATCACGCAATCATGATATTGGATTGTTGGTGATGGGAGCCTACGGGCACAGCGCTCTTAGCCAATACCTGTTTGGCGGTGTGACACGTGAACTTCTGGAATCCGGAAAATTACCGCTGTTGGTCGCGCACTAATCACCACTCATCAAATTTCTCAGTTCTGTCATGTCTGTTTCTGTCAGGCGATTTCTGGCGAGTGGCAGAACGATTCTATTCTCCCACTCAATATGGCGGCGCTGGGTCTCAATGAAGGCCTGAGCATTGATATTGAACCGTGCCGGTGTGGCGTTGTGGTGGCCATGGGCGATCTTTTCCAAATCAACGAGCAGAAATTCGACCAGATCGCGGTCTAGTTCGTGTTCATAGGACAGTTGATTGACAATCATTTCCAGATCGTCGGACGGGCGGCAGCGTCGTTTGAGTATGGGGAACAGGCCTTTTTCCTCGTGTTCCAAGTGGCGGGCGAGATCGTCGTTGAAAAATTCCAGTAATTTTGGTGCGAACCGGGACATCTCCTCGGCGTCGTCGGCCTTGATGACGTGTTCAAGTGTGGTCAACAACTGAAGCTGGTGGTCGTGTTCAGCCCCTATCTGCTCCAGAGGATCTTGGGTTGGAGTCTGCTGTGATTGTTCCATTCTTAAACCTTCCCGCCAACAGTAATTCGTTGATTATCCGCTATAGGATAACGCCGGTTTGAAGGACTTCCATTGATCGGGATCAAATTTTCGGTTTTTGTCGCCGCTGCTTTGTGTTGTAATCTATGTTGTTCCCTGCGAAGTAAGCTTCGTTGTCTGTTTTGGATCATGGAATATAAAGCTGGATGAAGAATTCCCACCCCGGTTTGCGGCTACCTCAAGCAACGCAATTAAGCGCCGCAATGCCGCGCGCGCGAACCGGAGAGACGCCCTGTGCAGCATGTCAGGTGCGCCATCTTGCCGTTTGCTCGGCGCTTGAAGACGATGAACTCAGACTGCTTGATGACATCATCAAATTTGTCGATCTAGGAGCCGGGGACGCCCTGTTTGACGAAGGCGAGCCCGCTGCGAACGTCTACAACCTGACATCCGGGACCATCAAACTTTATAAATTATTGCCTGATGGACGTCGTCAGATAACGGGGTTTCTGTTTGCCGGGGACTTTCTCGGGCTGGCGGCCAGCGAAGATTATATTTACAGCGCTGAAGCCGTGACAGCAGTTTCGCTGTGCCGATTGTCCAGGGTGGATCTTGATAGACTGATGGAGCAAACCCCTCAACTTGAGCGGCGTTTACTTGGTATGGCCCGCTATGAGCTGGCCGAAGCCCAAGATCAGATACTTCTGCTCGGGCGTAAAACCGCCAAGGAACGTATCGCCTCGTTTATTTTAATGCTTTCTGAACGTGCGGTGCGCCGTGGTGAGACTGGAAACCCGGTGTCGATTCCCATGAGCCGCAACGATATTGGTGATTACCTGGGCCTGACGACGGAAACAGTCAGCCGTACACTGACGCGATTGCGTTCCAGTGGGGCGATCATTATGGAGTCGGACCGTAAGGTAACCCTGGTTGAACGTGAGACCCTACAGGATATTGCTGAAGGTTTTTGAAGCACCCCATTTTTTTTGGTTTGTTCCACGCAAAATCGAGTTCCTTGACATGGATCAATGAAACAACCTGACTGGCGATTTATTCCTTGATTTGAACAATTTAAATCAAGGGGAATGTTATGTCGACGGGTGAGACTTTGTTTCTAATTTTGACGATATCTGCGTTTGTTTCGTTTTCAGCCGTGTTGTTCTGGGCCGAACGCAAAACCATGTCAAAAAATTGATATTAGGATCGGCTGGATTTACCGAATTTTTATTGTAGATTAGCCCGATCCGCCGATGCCGTGTTTATTGCAGTGGCATCGATAGCGGTTCGGTGTTTTGTTTGTGGGTGACAGAACGTCTAGGCATCTGTCATTGGACCAATTGTTGAGAGGTCAGAAAAATGAGTTTTCTCATTTATATTCCAATAGGGCTCAGTGCCCTGACCGGCTTGTTTTTGACGGCGAATGCCGTCGACACCGGCATCTATGTCCATGGATGGATATTTGTCATCGGTAGCGTTCTGGCGGGATTTTTTGTTATCAAGAAATCCTTTGATGCGCCGCGGTTTCAAGGCGCGCTTCCGGGCGAAGATTTCGAATATAATGATGGCGTAATACGAGCCGGCCTGATCGCCTCAACGTTTTGGGGAGTTATCGGTTTTCTGGTTGGGGTGGTTATCGCCTCACAATTGGCCTTCCCGGTCCTTAACTTTGACCTGCCCTGGACCAATTTTGGCCGCTTGCGCCCGTTACACACGTCGGCAGTAATTTTTGCCTTTGGTGGCAATGTGCTGATCATGACGTCATTTTATGTTGTCCAACGGACCAGTCGGGCCCGGCTGGCTGGCAATTATGCGCCGTGGTTCGTTTTCTGGGGCTACCAGATGTTCATCGTCCTTGCGGCGACTGGTTACCTTCTAGGTGTTACCCAATCCAAAGAATATGCAGAACCCGAGTGGTATGTAGATATCTGGCTGACCATTGTCTGGGTCGTCTATTTACTGGTGTTTTTGGCGACACTATGGAAACGCAAAGAGCCACATATTTACGTAGCTAACTGGTTCTATCTAGCCTTCATCATTACCATCGCCATGCTTCACATCGTCAATAATTTGGCCATTCCCGTAAGTCTTGCTGGGGCCAAAAGCTACATCTACTGGTCTGGCGTACAGGATGCGATGATCCAGTGGTGGTACGGACACAATGCAGTCGGCTTTTTCCTGACGGCTGGATTTCTGGGCATTATGTACTATTTCATTCCTAAGCAGGCGAACCGTCCGGTCTATTCTTACCGGCTCTCCATTATCCACTTCTGGAGCCTGATTTTCCTTTATATCTGGGTCGGCGGGCATCATCTGCATTATACGGCACTGCCGGATTGGGCTCAAACCCTGGGCATGACCTTCTCACTGATGCTGTGGATGCCCAGTTGGGGCGGTATGATCAACGGCCTGATGACCCTATCGGGGGCTTGGGACAAGCTACGTACGGACCCCGTTCTGCGCATCTTGGTGATTTCCGTCGCGTTCTACGGCATGAGCACCTTTGAAGGGCCGCTGATGTCGATTAAAGCTGTAAATGCCCTGAGCCATTATACGGACTGGACGATCGGGCACGTGCATTCAGGTGCGCTTGGCTGGGTCGGTATGGTCAGCTTTGGCGCGATCTACTACATGGCACCTAAACTTTGGGCCAGAGAGAGGCTCTACTCTCTGGCGATGGTATCCTGGCACTTCTGGCTGTCGACCTTCGGGATCGTACTCTATGCGTCAGCGATGTGGGTATCAGGTATCATGCAAGGCCTCATGTGGCGGGCTTATGATAGCCTCGGCTTCCTGGAATACTCCTTTGCCGAAACCGTTGAGGCCATGCATCCGTTCTATTCGATCCGGGTGTTGGGCGGTGTGCTCTATCTTTTGGGTGGAATGCTGATGGCCTACAACGTTTATCGCACGATCAAAGGCGACCAGCGTCAAGAACGACCTTTCGGCGTTCCCGTTGCCGCGCCGGCTCAGGGTTAAGGAGGCTAACTGATGTTTGACCATTCCAAACTGGAAAAAAACTCGATCCTGATGGTCGTTTGTATCCTGATCGTTGTATCGATCGGGGGGCTCGTGGAAATTTTACCCCTGTTTTATCTGGAGAGCACAATCGAGAAGGTGAAGGGCATGCGTCCCTATACACCTCTCGAATTGCACGGGCGTAACATTTATATCCGCGAAGGCTGCTACAATTGCCATTCTCAGATGATTCGTCCCTTGCGTGATGAGCTGGAGCGTTATGGCCATTATTCATTGGCGGCTGAGAGTATGTACGATCATCCGTTCCAATGGGGCTCGAAACGTACCGGGCCGGACATTGCCCGGGTTGGCGGTAAATATTCCGATAAGTGGCACAAGACTCACTTGATAGATCCCAGAAGTCTGGTTCCGGAATCGGTTATGCCAGGCTACCCGTTCCTTGCAGAGACGGCGCTTAAATACAGCGATATCGCCCAGCACCTAGAAGCCAACCGAACCGTTGGTGTGCCCTATAGTGATGATATGATCGCCAATGCCAAGGCTGACCTGGAAGCCCAAGTCGATCCTGATTCCGACAACGTCGACGCCATGCTGGAACGTTACCCCGGAGCCAACGCCCGTAATTTTGATGGCGTTTCTGGCAAGGTTTCAGAAATGGATGCGTTGATTGCGTACCTACAGGTACTGGGAACTATGGTCGACTTTTCCGTCTATAACGCTGAAGAAAACCAGAGGTAGGGGGCTGAGATGACTTTTCAAGATGTTACCCATTTCTCACAAACCTGGGGACTGGCTTTTCTGTTTGTGTTGTTTCTCGGGGTGCTGGTTTACGCACTTCGCCCCAGCGCGGGTTCCAAGTTTAAGGACGCCGCCCAGATACCGTTTAAGGAGGACTGACCGATGGCTGATAATTCGCACGTAGATGATGTCACCGGCACCGAGACCACTGGTCATGAATGGGATGGAATTCGTGAACTGAATACTCCGTTGCCGCGTTGGTGGCTGTATATTTTCTACGCAACGATTGTATGGGCTTTGGGCTATTACATTGCTTATCCAGCGATCCCTATGATCAGTTCCTATTCCAAAGGTATGTTGGGATATAGCTCGCGAGCCGAAGTTGTCGAGAAGGTAAAACAGGCCAAGGCGGCCCAACAAGTGCATCTCGATAAACTTGAACAGGCGTCGCTGGAAGAGATACGCACAGACCCGGAATTGCTTGAGTTTGCAATGGCTGGCGGCCGCGCCGCTTTCAATGTTAATTGCTCACAATGCCATGGGTCGGGTGCGCAAGGGGTGACGGGATATCCCAATCTGAACGACGATGAATGGTTATGGGGAGGCACGGTTGATGCCATCCATTTCACCATCTCCAACGGTGCCCGTAATGACCAGAGCGAAGATGCGCGTGTATCCGATATGCCGGCTTTCCTGAAAGACGAAATATTGGACAAAGCGGCAATCAATGACGTTGCAGAATATGTCATGTCTCTGTCCGGAACAGCATCAGATAAAGGTGCGGTAGGCCGGGGCGAGGCGATTTTTGTCGAAAACTGTGTCGATTGTCATGGTCCGACCGGTGAAGGCATTACCGACGTTGGTGCGCCAGCGCTGAACAATGCAATCTGGCTCTATGGTGGCGATAAGGCAACCATCGTGGAAACTATTTCCTACAGCCGCCGTGGTGTCATGCCAGCGTGGGGCAAAATTCTTGATCCGGCAACGATCAAGGAATTGGCAGTTTATATCCATTCGCTGGGTGGCGGAAAGTAACTTGCCGCCCTATTTGTGTGACTGGAGGCACTAATGGGCGATCAGCGGATGCCGGGTGACGTCGAGGTTGTCGACGTCGCCGCCGTTAACAAAAAAGAGAATCGCGAGCTGTATAAAAAGCGCGTGAAAATCCACCCAAAGCGGGTCAACGGTATGTACCGTTCGCTTAAGTCGTGGATGATCGTGGTGATGCTTGGCATCTACTATATAACGCCTTGGATCAGATGGGACAGAGGACCGGGTGCGCCGGATCAAGCGGTACTGGTCGATTTTTCTACCCAACGGTTTTATTTTTTCTTTATCGAAATCTGGCCCCAGGAAGTCTATTACCTTGCCGGCCTTTTGATCATGGCGGGCATCGGCCTGTTTTTTATTACCTCGTTGTTCGGTCGGGCATGGTGTGGATACGCCTGTCCCCAAACAGTATGGACCGATCTGTTTGTCGCGGTCGAGCGCCTGGTCGAGGGTGACAGGGCAGCCCGGGTTCTACTTGATAACGCTCCCATGTCAGCCAGCAAGGCGACTAAGCGAGTCCTTAAATTCACGATTTGGCTGCTGATTTCGATCGGTACCGGGGGGGCCTGGGTTTTTTACTTCGCCGATGCGCCGACACTTGCTGTGGACCTTGTCCATTTTGACGCGTCGGTTGTCGCCTATTCAACCATCGCCATCCTGACCTTCACGACCTTTTCACTGGGCGGCCTGATGCGTGAGCAGGTCTGCATATATATGTGTCCGTGGCCGAGAATTCAGGCGGCGATGATGGATGAGGAATCGGCCATCGTAACGTACCGCGGTGATCGTGGTGAGCCGCGCGGGGCTTATCGGAAAGGTGACTCCTGGGAAAACCGTGGCGATTGCGTTAACTGCAACCAGTGCGTCGTTGTCTGTCCAACCGGGATCGATATTCGAGATGGTCAACAACTGGAATGTATTACCTGCGCGCTTTGTATCGACGCCTGCGATGGTGTCATGGCCAAAGTTGGTCGTCCGTCAGGGCTAATAGCCTATGCCTCTCTAGGCGGAGAACTGCGCCGCTCGCAGGGGGATGCATCAGGGATCCGTCTGTTCCGGGTGCGGACGCTCATGTATCTTCTGGCTTGGGCGGCCGTCGGTGGGATCATGCTGTATTCGTTGATTAACCGGTCCGATCTTGAGATCAATGTGCTCCGCGATCGTAACCCATTGTTTACGGAGCTTTCTGACGGACGAATTCGCAATGGCTACACGTTCAAAATTTTGAACAAGTCGCCAGATCAACGCACCTTAATCCTCTCGTTACAGGGATTGCCGGGCGCCCGCCTGAAGGTGGTGGGCTCGGAAGATGTCGGAGAATCGGTGACACCGTATTTTACGGTCAAGCCGGACCGGGTTCACAGCTTCCGTTTGCTGCTTTCCGCGCCGAGAGAAGTGTTGCCGGATGAATCCACGGACGTGAGGTTTATATTGAATGAGATCAACGCCACATCAAATGCTTATTATGACAGTATCTTTAGAGGGCCTAAGAAATGACGACGAATGAAATGGTCTCCGGGCGTTCTATTACCGGACGCATGGTACTGACTTGGCTGTTGATTTTTTTTGGTGTGATCATCGCCGTCAACAGCGCCTTTGTTTATTTTGCATTGAACAGTTGGCCCGGTCTGAGTAACCAGCAGGCTTATGAAGACGGGTTGGCCTATAACAAAACCCTTGATGCCGCCAAACTGCAACATGACCAAGGCTGGAAGAGCTTTGTGGACCTGGGTGCCAATGAACAGCTGAGGGTTCGCTTTTTTAACAGTTCCGGCGCCTTGGTGACCGGCCTGTCACCGACGGCGCAAGTGGGACGGGTGATGCATGAGAATGAAGACCGCACGCTTTCCCTTAAGGAAGTGGAACCGGGAATCTACGCAGCTCCAGTTGCCGGTCTCGCCTCCGGGCGCTGGAAGGTTGAGCTCTCAGTGATCGAAGATCAGGAAACCAGATTCTATATCGTGCATCGGCTACAGGTGAAGTAATGACGACTCAAACAGCCGGTTCGGTCTACGATGACCTGGCCGGTCCCGGATGTTGCCCGGCGTCAAGCATTGTCCTTGAGGCGTCTGATGTTTTGGGTGACGCGGACTGCGTTGTCCATCTTCCCACAGCTGACCCGTCTGCTTACGTGCAACAGACCGACTCAGGCGAAAACTTCCTCTACCTGATGGTTGAAAACCTGCATTGCGCGGCTTGCATCCGTAAGATCGAGACGGCACTACTCGATATGGAAGATGTGCAATCGGCTCGGGTCAACATGAGCACCCGGCGTCTCAGCGTTTCGTGGCGAGGTCAGCAAAAAGACGGACTCGAGATCATGCGCCGCGTCGCCGGGCTGGGGTATCCGGTGGCCCCCTATGATCCCGAGGCCCTAAAACTTCATGATCAATCGGAAAACAAGAAATTGCTGGCGGCGTTGGCCGTCGCCGGATTTGCCGCCGCCAATGTGATGCTGTTGTCCGTCGCCGTATGGGCGGGGGCCTTTTCCGACATGGGACTGACAACGCGAGGCCTATTCCACTGGGTTTCGGCGTTGATCGCCATGCCCGCCGTTGCTTACTCCGGACAACCGTTTTTCCGTTCCGCCTTGACGGCATTAAAGGAACGCCGGCTCAATATGGATGTACCGATTTCGTTGGCTGTCGTGTTGGCCGCGGCGATGAGCCTCTATCAGACGATCCAGGGCGGTGAACATGCGTATTTTGATGCTTCGGTGACCTTACTGTTTTTCCTGTTGGTTGGACGGTATCTGGACAACAGCGCCCGGGCCCGGGCCCGCTCAACGGCGGAACATTTGCTGGCCCTTAATGCCCAAGCCGTGACTGTTGTTCAGGAGGACGGTCGCGAGCTCGCATTGCCAGCCAACCAGCTCAAGCCCGGCATGGTGATTTTAGTGACCGCTGGAGAACGTATCGGTGCTGACGGCGAGATTATAAACGGCCGCTCGATGACGGACAGTTCTCTGGTCAGCGGTGAATCGATGCCCGAAGTTGTCGAGCCGGGGACCAGCGTTTTCGCTGGAACCATGAATATTGACGCGCCATTGACCATACGCGTCGACGCGGCGGCGGAGGATACACTGCTTGCCGAAATCGTCCGTCTGGTGGAGGCCGCCGAACAGGGGCGGGCAAAATATGTGCGCCTGGCCGAACGAGCCGCCGGAATATACGCGCCGGTCGTCCATATTCTTGCCGCCCTGACATTCATCGGGTGGATGGTCTTTACCGTGCACGGCTGGGAACCGTCTTTGATGGCTGCCATTGCCGTTTTGATTATCACCTGCCCCTGCGCGTTGGGATTGGCGGTTCCAGCGGTGCAAGTGGTCGCCAGCGGGTTGCTGCTAAATCGGGGTATTCTGGTCAAATCGGCTGATGGGTTAGAGCGCGTGGCGCAATGCGATTACATCGTTTTTGACAAAACCGGAACTTTGACACTGGGTGAGCCGCAACTGTTAGACCCGGGCCAGCAGGACCAAAATCAGCTGGCGGTCATCGCTGGCATGGCGCGCAACAGCCGCCACCCTTTGTCGCGAGCTATTGTGCGGGCCTATTCTGGCCCTGTCGAAGACTCGCTGAGTGACGTTGAAGAAATTCCTGGGCGCGGGATCACGGCAAAGCTCGACGGAAACGACCTCCATCTCGGCAGCCGCACCCATTGCGGCGTGGCGGATGACGTCATTGATGATGCTGACCGCCCGGTGTTGGAGCTTTGGTTCAGGGCGGGTGAGGAAGATCCGGTTCGTCTGCAGTTCTCAGATCAAGTCCGCCCTGACGGTGCCGAAACAGTCTGCGCCTTCAGGCAAATGGGGGTGACGGTGGAAATTCTGTCCGGGGACCGGGAGATTACGGTGTCGGCTACGGCTGAAGAGTTGGGTATCGAGCGCTGGGCCAGCCAATGCCTGCCTGGTGACAAGGTCAAGCGTCTGGAAGAACTGAAACAGGCCGGGCATCATGTGTTGATGGTTGGCGATGGTCTGAACGATGCGCCTGCATTGGCGGGTGGATTCGCCTCGATCTCACCGGCGTCGGCCCCGGATATCTCTCAGACAGCGGCCGATCTTGTATTTCGTGGTGACAGCCTGAAACCGGTCGTTAACGCTTTTAAAATTGCCCGTGCAGCAGACCGGCTGGTCAAACAGAATTTCACCCTGGCGGTTATTTACAACATGATCGCCGTGCCTCTTGCCGTTGTTGGATTAGCGACTCCCTTAGTCGCCGCAATTGCTATGTCATCGTCATCCATTCTGGTGACTCTGAACGCCCTTCGGCTTCGTCTGATGGGAACAACCTGACCGTGGAGGTCTTGATCATATTGATTCCCGTGGCGCTGTTTTTGGGCCTTCTCGGACTGGGCGCCTTTTTATGGTCCTTGCGCACCGGGCAGTTTGACGACCTGGATGGTGCTGCCATGCGGATTCTGAATGATGAAGGACCCTCTCCAAACTCTGCTCCCCCTGCCTCATCGCAATCGTCGTCAGATTCCGGAAAAAATTGACCTCGGTTAATTATTTTGCAATTGCGAACAGAAATTCATTTTTTTCAGCAAATTCAATTCTCAACGCAATGTTGCTGTGCAGCGTCGGCAGAGCCCGTAATTTTATATACAGCGCAAAGCCAAAAAAGAGTTTGTTTCACGTAAAGGCTTGTGCCTATAGTTTGGTGGTATACCAAATGCCACCGCGAGATTGGTATTTTAGGGATACATCGAATTGATGAGATAATGAACTTTACAGGGCTTGTTCCAGGAATCCGCAACATTAAAAAGCGGCGTGACAGGCAAGGCATCTAAAAGGGAGACTATCCATGAAGAAACTCGCTATTTCCGTCTTGAGCGTGGGCGTTGCGACCGGTCTTGGTCTGGGCACCACAGTGATGACAACAGCGGCTGTTGCGGCTTGGGAGCCGAAAAAGCCGGTTGAATTTGTCATTATGGCAGGTAAAGGCGGCGGTGCTGACAAGCTCGCCCGTCTTATTCAGGGCCTGATTGAAAAACATAAATTCTCACCGAAACCTTTTATCCCGGTGAACAAAGGCGGCGGATCCGGCGCTGAAGCGCTTCAGTATCTGAAATCCAAAGCCGGTGATCCTCATATCATCATGGCGACTTTGAACAGCTACTATACGACTCCATTGCGCCAGCCCAAGCTGGGTATCAACATCAAGGATTTCACGCCGATCACCCGTATGGCGGAAGACACCTTCCAGCTTTGGGTTAATTCCGATTCCGATATCAAGTCGGTTGATGATTATGTGAAGGCCGTTAAGAAAGCCGGTAAAGCCGGTTGGAAAATGGGTGGCACCGGCAAAGGTGCCGAAGATTCGCTGGTCACCGCGATGCTTGAGAAAAAATTTGGTTTTGAAGTGACTTACATTCCTTACAAAGGTGGTGGGAAAGTTGCCAAGGAACTCATCGGTAAGCACATCGACTCAACCGTAAATAACCCGTCTGAGCAGGTTGGATTCTGGGATGCCGGTAAATCCCGGGCGCTCGCCAGCTTCACGCCGAAGGGCAAGCTCAAAGGCAAATTCGGAGAAATCCCGACATTTGCTGAATTGGGCTACGGCAACGACATGGTTTACTACATGCAGCGCTCAATCGTTGCTCCGGCTAAAATCTCCGTCGAAGCACAGAAATTCTACGAAGGTGTCTTCAAGAAAGTCTACGATTCGGAAGAGTGGCAGAGCTACATGAAGAAAAAAGGTCTGATTCCAGGTTGGATGACCGGTGTTGAACTCACCCGCTACTTCGTCGAAGAGCAAGAGAAGCATCGTGGCCTTCTAAAAGCAGCAGGCGAACTTAAGTAATCGCCTGTCTGTAGTATTAACGTAAAGTCCCTGAGTGATGATGGAGGAAGTGTGTCGTGCGAATAGCTGAATTAATGATGGCTTTGGTCATGTCCGTTTTCTCCATCTATCTCATGTGGAAAAGTGCTGAGCTGCCAATTGGCTGGATCCCCGAAGAAGGGCCCGGTGGCGGTGCGTTTCCGTTCTGGCTATCGGTCGGAATGCTGCTCTGTTGCGTAGCAATCCTTTTCAATTGGGTCCGGCGGACCAGTCCGCCGTCCCGTTCCGAAGAAGCCTATATGGACCGGGAATCCGTTTATTTGGTTGGTGTTGTGGTCGTCTCGTTAACGGCTATGATTGGTGCCATTCCCTTCATCGGAGTGTACTTTGCGTTACCCTTGTTTATGGCCTTTTACATGCGGTTCCTTGGGCGTCATTCATGGAGGCTGATCAGCGGTTTTGTCGTGCTGACACCAATTGTGACGTTCATGTTTTTCGAAATTGCGCTTCGGAAAACGTTGCCAAAAGGGTATACAGAACCGTTGTTCTACCCCCTTTATGACATTTTTATGTAGGCCTGTTCGGTATCAATTTTTTTGCGCTGGTTTCTGGTATACAAAATTAAAAGACCCAGAAAATTAAGCGCGAACTTTGGATTTGAGTAGAATTTCAGATGGAAATCTTTGGCCTCCTCGCAGACGGCTTCCTGATCGCTTTTGAGCCGCTCAACATTGGGCTCGTTATCTTTGGTGCAGCTGTCGGCCTGTTTATCGGCGCCATGCCGGGACTAGGATCAGTTAATGGCGTTGCGATCCTGTTACCGCTGACCTTCCTGGTGCCGCCAACGTCGGCCGTGATTTTCCTGGGCGCCATCTATTATGGAGCTATGTACGGTGGAGCCATCAGCTCTATCATGCTGGGAATTCCCGGCGCCTCGACGGCGGTTGCGACGACATTTGATGGTCGACCGTTGGCGATGCAGGGCAAGGCAGACCAGGCATTGATTGGGGCCGCGGTGGCGTCATTCGTCGGCGGGACAATCTCAGTGATTCTGTTCACCCTGTTTGCACCACCGCTTGCTGATGTCGCGCTGGCCTTCGGCCCGCCTGAAGAATTTGCACTGATGTTACTGGCATTTGCGACGTTTGTTGGGCTCGGGGGTGACGATATCCCCAAAACCTTTTTCTCAATCCTGATCGGTCTGGTGCTGAGCGCAGTAGGGCTGGATATAATCAGTGGCGAACCTCGCCTGATCTTTATGGATGTCCCCGGTTTCTTTCACGGCATTAACTTCCTGGTGCTGGCGATTGGCATCTACGGCATCGGTGAAATGCTGTGGACCATTGAGGTGTCGCGCGGCAATGTCACGATGTCGGAGGCAACGGTCACCGTCAGGCGAACCATGGATGCCCTGAAACGGATGGCAAAATCCTGGAAGACCATGGTGATGGGATCCGTCCTTGGTTACTTCGTTGGTATTCTTCCGGCCGCCGGAGCGACGCCGGGGTCCTTGATGGCCTATGGTGTCGCCAAATCCATGGCTAAGGATGGAGATTCATTCGGTAAAGGTAACATTGACGGCGTCCTGGCCCCCGAATCAGCCAATAACGCGGCCTCAACCGGCTCGATGTTGCCGATGTTGACCTTGGGTATTCCCGGTTCCCCGACGACGGCCATTCTGCTGGGTGGCATGGTCATGTGGGGACTGGAGCCAGGTCCGCGTCTGTTTGTTGATCATACGGAATTTGTCTGGGGCCTGATTGCCAGTCTGTATGCCGCCAACTTTTTTGCCCTGCTGATCAATATCGCCTTTATTCCGGCCTTTATCGCCGTGCTTAAACTGCCGTTCACGATTTTAGCGCCGGTTATCTTCGGCCTGTGTGTGGTTGGCGGATATGTGCCGACACAGGACCTGCACGATGTCTGGCTGATGCTGATCTTTGGGGTGGTCGGGTATTTGATGCGGAAATTGGATTATCCTTTGGCTCCTGCCGTTTTGGCAATTGTCCTTGGGCCGATCGCCGAACCGGCGATGCGCCAATCTTTGATAGGTTCACAAGGCGATTTACTGATCTTTTTCAACCGTCCGATTTCGGGAACAATCATGGCTATATCCATCATTTTGATCCTGATGCCGTTGTATAAACACCTTCCGTTTGGTCGTAAAAAAGAGGCCGTGGAATAATGTATACCTTTGCTATTGATCACGCCTGTGTGAAGGGTCAGGTTGTGCCTATCCTGAACCCGGCCACGAATGTGATCGATGAAAGCGAGGTTGTATGTCGGTAAAACGAAGGACCCTTCCAGCCGAGTTGAAGGTTGCACCGATTGAGACAAATTTCAGTCTCAAGGACAAAATATACGATTCACTCAAGCAGGCGATTACGTCGATTAATCTCTATGCCGACGATGCAGAGTTACGTCTGGATGAGCGGCGTTTATCCGAGCAACTGGAAATTAGCCGCACCCCAATCCGAGAGGCCCTGGCCCGCCTGGAACAGGAAGGCTTGGTGGAAATTGTACCGCGCCGTGGCGTCTATATTGTTCGTAAGACCAAAGCCGAAATCATGGAGATGATTACGGTCTGGGCGGCGCTTGAAGGCATGGCGGCACGTCTGATTACCCAGCACGCGTCAGATGAGGAGATTTCCTCACTTCGCGATCTTTTTACGACCTTTGAAGAAGGTCAGATACAGACTCATATCGATGAGTATTCTGACAAGAACATCGATTTTCATCAGGCAATCCTGACGATGAGCCGCAACCTGCTCATCAGTGAAATGTCGGAGACGCTGTTCATTCATATGCGCTCGATCCGGGCCAGAACCATTGGTGAAATTGACCGGGCCAACAGATCGATTGTGGACCACCTCCACATCATCGAGGCCCTTGAGGTGCGCGATACAGACCTGGCTGAGCGTCTGGTCAGAGAGCATACGCTCGATCTTGCCGCGCACATTGAAAAGTATGTGGACTATTTGGATTAAGGGCGCTGCCCTAATTGATTTAAACATGAGGACGATATCATGACGGATACCGAAACAGAGGCCCTAACAGATGGCTTCCATCTTATCATTGACGCACTTAAGCTTAATGATCTCAATACGATTTACGGAGTGCCCGGCATTCCGATTACGGATTTTGGCCGTATGGCACAGGCCGAGGGCTTGCGCGTCCTTTCATTCCGTCATGAGCAGCATGCGGGTTATGCGGCTGCAATTGCCGGCTATCTGACGAAAAAACCCGGCATTTGTCTGACGGTGTCTGCTCCCGGGTTTCTTAACGGATTAACGGCACTGGCGCACGCCACGACCAACTGCTTTCCGATGATCCTGATCAGTGGATCGTCAGAGCGCGAAATTGTCGATTTGCAGCAGGGCGACTACGAAGAGATGGACCAGCTGGCCATCGCCAAGCCACTTTGCAAGGCGGCTTTCCGTGTGTTGCATGCTGAAGACATCGGCATCGGCATTGCCCGCGCTATTCGTGCTGCCGTTTCCGGCCGTCCGGGTGGTGTTTATCTTGACCTGCCGGCAAAATTATTTGGCCAGGTGATGAACGCTGACGCCGGTGCCAAGTCTCTCGTCAAGGTGATTGACCCGGCACCCGCCCAACTTCCCGCACCGGACGCCGTAACACGTGCGCTCGACTTGCTGAAGTCTGCTAAACGCCCGTTGATTATCCTGGGTAAAGGCGCAGCTTACGCGCAGGCCGATGCTGATATTCGTGCATTTGTCGAGAAGAGCGGCATCCCTTATCTGCCGATGAGTATGGCCAAAGGATTATTGCCTGATACGCATCCGCAATCGGCTGGAGCGGCGCGCTCACTGGCGCTCAAAGAAGCCGATGTCGTCGTGATGATCGGTGCCCGTCTCAATTGGTTGCTGTCGCATGGCAAAGGGAAAAGCTGGGGCGAACCGGGATCAAAACAGTTCATTCAGGTCGACATCGAGCCCAAAGAAATGGACAGCAATGTCGAGATTGCGGCCCCAGTGGTCGGTGATATCGGATCCTGTGTTGCGGCTTTCCTCGCCAACATGGGCGATGACTGGGCTGCGCCACCTGCTGAATGGACAAGCGCCATCAGAGATAAGGTCGAGGCAAACGTCACCCGGATGGCGCCGAAGCTACAGAACAACAACGTGCCGATGGATTATCAGGGTGCGCTTGGCGCGCTACGCACGATTATTAAAGAACGACCGGATGCGATCCTTGTTAATGAAGGTGCCAATACTCTCGATTTCGCCCGCTCCATTATTGATATGTATAAGCCGCGCAAGCGACTTGATGTCGGCACTTGGGGTGTCATGGGAATTGGTATGGGACAAGCCATCGCGGCGGCGGTCGAAACCGGCAATCCGGTGCTGGCCGTTGAAGGTGACAGTGCTTTTGGGTTCTCCGGCATGGAGATCGAAACAGTCTGTCGTTACAACTTGCCGATTTGTATCGTCGTCTTCAACAACAACGGTATTTATCGCGGGACGGATGTAAATCCGACCGGCGGGTCGGACGTTGCACCGACCGTTTTCGTTAAGGATGCGCGTTATGACAAGATGATGGAAGCGTTTGGCGGCGTCGGCGTTTACGCGACATCTCCGGATGACCTGACCCGTGCGGTGAACGAGGCCATGAATTCCGGTAAGCCGACTCTGGTTAATGCGGTCATCGATGAAAAGGCCGGTACCGAGAGCGGGCGCATCGGAAATCTCAATCCACAAAGCGTAGTGTCCAAGAAATGACTAAGCGCGATCATATAAGTTCAACACATAGAATTAGAGGATAAGATGGGAAAAGCGCTCGAAGGGGTAAAGATTCTCGATATGACCCACGTGCAATCGGGACCCACCTGCACACAGTTACTGGCCTGGTTCGGGGCCGACGTCATCAAGGTCGAAAGGCCGGGAGTAGGGGACGCGACCCGCGGTCAGTTGCGTGACATACCCGATGTGGACAGCCTGTATTTTACCATGCTGAACCATAATAAACGCAGCGTCACGCTGAATACCAAAGCAGATAAGGGTAAGGAAATCTTCGTCAAGCTGATCAAAGAATGTGACGTGATGGTGGAGAACTTCGCCCCCGGTGCGTTGGATCGTATGGGCTTTTCGTGGGAACGCATTCAGGAACTCAATCCCAGAATGATCTTCGCCTCAATCAAGGGTTTTGGTCCAGGCGAGTTTGAAGACTGCAAAGTCTATGAAAATGTCGCCCAATGTGCCGGTGGGGCAGCCTCAACAACCGGTATGCTAGGGGGCGTTCCTCTTGTTACCGGCGCACAGATCGGCGACAGCGGCACTGGGCTTCATCTGGCGTTTGGTATTGTCACCGCGCTTTTCCACCGTGAAACGTCGGGCAAAGGCCAGCGTGTTGAATGTGCCATGCAGGATGGAGTGCTTAACCTCTGTCGCGTCAAGTTGCGTGATCAGCAACGTCTGCAACACGGGCCGCTGAATGAATATTCGCAGTTCGGGGAAGGCATTCCCTTCGGTGAAGCGACGCCACGGGCAGGCAACGATTCCGGTGGGGGACAGCCCGGCCGCATTCTAAAATGCAAGGGTTGGGAAACCGACCCCGATGCGTACACCTATTTCATTACTCAGGCAGCGGTCTGGGGCAATGTTTGTGATGTGATCGGAAAGCCAGAATGGAAAGAACATCCCGATTATGCCAAGCCCGCGGCCCGTCTGCCACGCCTCAATGAAGTTTTCGGGGCGATTGAAGACTGGACAATGACCAAAACCAAGTTTGAGGTTATGGACATCTGCAACCCTCTAAACATTCCGGTCGGGCCCATCCTGTCGATGAAGGAAATCGCTGCGGATGAGGCGCTTCGCAAAACAGGAACGGTTGTAGAGGTCGATCATCCCGAACGTGGGCCGTACCTGTCTGTCGGCAACCCGGTCAAGCTTTCGGACTCGCCTTCGGAGGTTGAGCGCTCGCCGCTGTTGGGTGAGCATACGGATGAAATTCTCCGCGACGTGCTGGGTATGAGTGAAGAAGATATCGCCTCGGCAAAGGCTGAAGGTGCCGTGTAGGCACGTCACAAGGTTAGGAAAAACGACATGCGTTTAATTGTTATGGGCCAGCAGGCCTTTGGTAAATCAGCTCTGGAAGCCATTCTGGATAAAGGCGTTGATGAGGTGGTTGCCGTTTATTGTGCGCCGGATAAGGAGGGTAAACCCGCCGATCCGATCAAGGATTTTGCCTTGGAAAAAGGGTTGCCGGTCTATCAGCCGGATAACTTCAAGGACCAAGGGGTCTTGGACGACATGCGCGCCCTGAACGCGGATCTCTGTGTCATGGCCTATGTGATCATCTTTGTTCCCGAAGAAGCCCGCGACATCCCGACTCATGGGTCAATATGTTTCCATCCGTCACTGCTGCCACTGCATCGTGGTCCCAGTTCCATCAACTGGCCAATCATGTGGGGCGCGGCCAAAACCGGTCTGTCCTATTTCTGGCCTGATGATGGCCTCGATGAAGGGGAAATACTGATACAGAAGGAAGTTGATATCGGGCCTGATGACACCTTGGGCAGTATCTATTTCGACAAGGTTTTCCCGCTTGGTATCGAGACGACGCTGGAAGCCATTGATCTGGTTCGTGCAGGTAATCCGCCAAAAGTTGTTCAGGATGAATCGAGAGCCACTTACGAAGGCTGGTGCAACAAGAAGGCGGCGGAGATCAATTGGGGCCGTTCTGTGGGTGAAGTTTACAACCACATCAGGGGCTGTAATCCACAACCGGGTGCCTGGACGACGCTGAACGGCGAAACGTTGCAGATTTTTGATAGCGAAAAGACGGACGAAGCCTTTGGTCGGGTCGGACAGATATCCAGAATCGACGACAACGGGATGCTGGTCACCGCCGGGCGAGGCGCTGTTCTGGTCAAGCGCGTCAAATATGCCGGTGGTAAGAAAGTAACTGCCGCTGAATTCGCTACGGAGAACGGAGTCGAAGTCGGCGCCAAGCTCGGAACCTAAGGGCAGATTTGGGTCGCAACCAGAATATGAACTGACGCATTTGCTGATGCAGGTGAACAGTCGATACAGGAAAGTGCGCCCATGATCTGCCAGAGAATTAACTGACGCGCTGATGCGTCAACGGACTTAACCTGAAGGGGAACCTTATGCCCAAGAGTGACATCGAAATTGCACGCGAAGCGACCATGGAGCCGATTGCCGATATTGGAGCCAAGCTGAAAATTCCCGCTGATGCCCTGATGCAATACGGGCCCAGCAAAGCTAAAATCTCTTACGATTTTATCAAGGGCCTTAAAAACAAACGCGACGGCAAACTGATTCTGGTGACCGCGATTACGCCAACGCCGGCTGGTGAAGGCAAAACGACGACCACAGTGGGTCTTGGTGATGGCCTTAACCGCATCGGCAAAAACGCGACGATCTGCATTCGTGAACCATCACTTGGTCCGTGCTTTGGTATGAAAGGTGGAGCCGCCGGCGGCGGTTATGCCCAGGTTGTCCCCATGGAAGACATCAACCTGCATTTCACCGGTGATTTCCATGCCATCGGCGTCGCCCATAACCTGTTGTCCGCGTTGATCGACAATCACATCTATTGGGGCAACAAACTCAATATTGATCAGCGCCGCATTGGCTTCAAGCGTGTCGTTGACATGAATGACCGCGCGCTTCGCCAAATTACGGTAAACCTCGGCGGCATCGCCAACGGCTTCCCACGCGAAGACGGATACGACATCGTTGTCGCCTCTGAAATCATGGCGATTTTCTGTCTGGCGACAGACTTGGAAGATCTGACCAATCGGATCGGCAAAATCGTTGTCGCCTTCACACGCGAACGCAAACCGATTTTGGCGAAGGACCTCAAGGGCCCAGGCCCAATGGGTGTCTTGTTGAAAGACGCACTGATGCCGAATTTGGTTCAGACTCTGGAAAACAATCCGGCCTTCATTCATGGCGGCCCGTTCGCCAATATCGCCCACGGTTGCAATTCCGTAATTGCGACAAAAACCGCGCTTAAACTTGCTGACTACGTGGTTACGGAGGCTGGGTTTGGGGCCGATCTCGGGGCCGAGAAGTTCTTTGATATCAAATGCCGCAAAGCTGGCCTGAAACCGGCGGCGGTCGTTTTGGTTGCTACGGTTCGGGCTCTCAAGATGCACGGCGGTGTCGGTAAGGACGATCTTGGCAAGGAAAACGTCAAGGCTGTAACGGCTGGGTGCAGTAACATGGCGCGACATCTCAAAAACCTGAAGCAGTTCGGTGTTCCTGCTGTTGTTGCCATCAACAGCTTTATTACGGATACCAAAAAAGAACTTAATGCGGTTAAGACAGCAGCTAAAAAATTGGGTGCCGAAGCCATCATCTGCTCGCATTGGGCCGACGGCGGCAAAGGAACGGAAGAACTGGCGCAGCACGTGGCGTCTGTCTGCGACAAGGGTAAATCCAAGTTCAAACCTTTGTACCCGGACAACATGAAGCTGATCGAGAAAGTCCGGACTATCGCCACCAAAATTTATGGCGCCAAGGATATCTCCGTGGATGCCAAAGTTATGCGCCAGTTCGAAGAACTGGAGCAAGGCGGATACGGTAAGTTCCCGGTCTGTATGGCGAAAACGCAGTACAGCTTTTCGACAGACCCGACCGCCAAGGGTGCGCCGACCGGGCATATTATTCCGGTCCGTGAACTTCGCCTGTCAGCGGGAGCGGAGTTCGTCGTCGTTGTTACCGGCGAAATCATGACCATGCCGGGTCTGCCGCGCGTTCCGGCTGCGGATAACATTTACCTGAACAAAGACGGGCAGATCGAAGGCCTGTTCTAGGTCAGGGACAACATATCGGGCGGCAGCTACGCTGCTGTCGCCCACAATGGAGTAGTGAGTCGTGACTATCAGAAAGATCATTGTTCCCGTCCGTGGGGACGGAAAAGGTGAAGGGCTGATTGATCATGCCCTTGCGTTGGCCAGCACATCCGGTGCGCACATCGAAGTGGTTCATTCACACTCCCAACCGAAAGATATGCTGCCCTTTGGCACGTTGATGATAACGTCCGCCATGAAGAAATCGATTCTTGAGGCGGCGGCTGCCAACGCGGAAGGAGAGGAAAATCACCTTCGCAAAATTTTTGATCGTTATTGCGAAAGTCATGACCTTCTGGTCACCGAAAACCCACGAACGGCGGATGGCCAGGTCAGTATTTCATGGACTGAGCAGGTCGGGGCGCAAGCCAACGTGGTTTCAATGCGTGGTCGCCTCGCTGACCTGATTGTCGTCGCCAAGCCCGATGCCGATACGAGTCTTGGGGTGAATACACTTGAATCTGCACTTCTGGAAACCGGCAAGCTGGTGATGATGGTGCCTGAAGTTCGATCAGGACATATCGGACACCATATTGCCATCGCCTGGAATGGGGATTCGCGAGCGGCGCGTACCATCACTCTTGGCCTCTCTATTTTGCAAAACGCTGAAAAGGTTTCGATCCTTAGCGCAGAAAAGGCCGGCTCGGATCGCCTCGGCGGGGCTGAGCTGGTGGAATACCTTGGCTGGCATGGCGTTGAAGCCGAGCTGGTGAAATTCGATTCTAGCGGGAAAAGCGTTGGAGAAGCGATCCTCGGCACGGTCGATCAAATCGAAGCGGATTCTGTGATGATGGGTGGATATGGGCACTCCCGCCGACGGGAACTGATCCTCGGTGGCGTGACGCAACACATCATCGAAAAAACTCCGGTGCCGATCTTTATGGCGCACTGATATTTGCATAGTCAGTGGTTATTGGCTGAGATTCAAAACCATAAAAAAATTAATTGTATTGAAATCTAGGTTCTGCCGGTGTTGAGTGTCGCTATCCTCTTGTTGAGAAGCGAACCGACATTCCGTGTTTAAAAGACTGAGAAAATACAGAAGTTTTAGCCTCGCACCTGTTGTCGTGTGGTTGTCGATGCAGCTGCTGATGGCAGGGGTGTTCGGGGCGGTCAGTGTTTCTGCTGCGGTTACTGGATCGGGTTCAGGCTTTTCAGACCGTATTGTTATCTGCACACCCTCTGGCCTGAAATCAATAACTCTCAATGATGACGGCTCAGTGCCGGAAGATACCCCTGGCGGTTCAGAGAACTGCGTTTGGTGCATGTTCTCTGGTAACCACGCACCGCTGACCAGTTCGCCAATCGAGCTTGTGGTGCCGTCACGGTTAGTGATCGAAAACCTGTGCGATCCAATCGATGAATTTCACAACGGGCGGACGGCCAACAATAGCTTTAATAGCCGCGCCCCTCCCCTTTAAGCAGCAATTTTAAACTTCAGATCGCCCCCTTTTTGTTGGGGGGCAGACAAAATTGCCTGTTTAAAGGATACCATTATGTTTTTCAGACTATTTTCGAGTCTGATGGCGCTGGCCATCAGTCTGACCGTCACCGTATCGGCTGTTCAAGCCAAGACCATCACCGTAACAGATACCCTTGATCGACAGATAGAAGTGCCCTATCCCGCCAAGCGGGTCTTGTTAGGTTTCTATTTTGAAGATTTTTACGCTATTGGCGGGCCAACCGCCTATGACTCAGTCGTCGCGATTTCAAAACCCACATGGCATGGGTGGCGAAATTCACAGTGGAAAGCCTACGTCGCCGTCAATCCACGCATTGCCGAACTGATCGACGTCGGCGAAGTAGAGGCCGGTACATTCTCAATTGAGACAGCGATTGCCGCCAAACCCGATGTTGCGATCATCGCAGCCTGGCAGTACCGCGCACTCGGCGGGACTGTTGAAAAACTAGAGGCGGCAGGCATTCCGGTTGTGGTCGCGGACTATAACGCCCAGACGGTAGAGAAACATGTGGCCAGCACATTGATGATTGGCAAAATCCTTGGCACGGAAGATCGGGCAAAACAACTGGCAGATGAATATGCCGCAGCCGTTGCCGACGTGCAGGAACGCGTCAAGAAGGCTGGCGGTGACCCCAAACGTGTTTATGTGGAACTTGGCAACAAAGGCGCTGACGAGTACGGCAACTCGTATGGTGACACCATGTGGGGTCGTGTGATCGGCCTCGCCGGCGGAAAGAACATATCGATTGGCCAGATTAGCAAATGGGGACCGCTTAATCCGGAGTACGTTTTGGCGTCCAATCCAGAGGCTGTCTTTATTGCGGGTTCTTATTGGGTCAACAGAGATAAGGCGGTGCTTATGGGGTTTGGTGTCAAACCCGAAGACACCCGTTCCCGTCTGCTGCCGTTTACTCAGCGTCCTGGGTGGTCCGGTCTTTCTGCGGTCAAAGCGGGAGACGTGCATGCCCTCTACCATGGCGGTTCACGTACCCTCTATGATTATGCGTTCCTGCAATATGTCGCCAAAGTTCTCTACCCGGATGCTTTCGCAGACATAGATCCTGTTGAAACGCATCGTCGGTTTTATGAAACTTACCTGCCGGTCAAGGCTGATGGTGTATTCATGATCAGACTCGGAAAATAGTTCCCCAAAGACGAGGGCAGCCACAGGCTGTCCTTGTCGGAACTGAAACGATTATGTCAGTAAAAATCGAATCCAGCGCCATCTACACCAATCTGATGGTGCGCCGGTTATGGTGGCTGCTGGTTGTGGCAAGCTTATTAGGCGGGATGACCGTCATAGATATTCTTGTCGGACCGGCATTCTTGAACGTGTTTGATGTCTTGAGTGCACTGGTAATGCCTGAATGGACGTCTGATCCTACAGTCTATGTCATCGTTCATAGTATTAGAATGCCGATGACATTGATGGCGCTGATTGTCGGCGCCTCCCTTGGCATCGCAGGCGTGCAGATGCAGACCATCCTGGGGAACCCGCTCGCCAGCCCCTATACGCTGGGTTTTTCAGCCGCCGCCGGATTTGGCGCCGCAGTCACAATTCTGTTTGGCCTTAAGCTGCCATTCATTCCCGAGTTTACGGTGCCAATAGCCGCCTTTATCTCAGCGGGCCTGGCGTGTGGCCTTGTCTACGGGTTTGCCCATCTGCGCGGTGTGACGGCTGAAATCATGATTCTGGCGGGCATTGCAACATTGTTTCTGTTTCAATCTTTGCAGTCTCTTGTTCAATATTTGGCATCCCCAGAAGTTTTACAGGAAATTGTATTTTGGTTGTTTGGCAGCATGTTGAAGGCAACCTGGTTTTCGGTTGCCGTTTCCGGCGGCATTTTGGTGTTCAGCTTTCTGCTGTTGGTTAACGATAGCTGGAAACTGACAGCGCTTCGGCTCGGTGATGAAAGAGCGCGTAGTTTGGGAGTTAATGTCCATCGACTGCGCCTGAAAATATTCGTCATCGTGTCGCTGCTTACTGCGGGCGCGGTGGCCTTTATCGGCACCATTGGGTTTGTTGGCCTCGTCGCACCACATATCGCGCGTATGTTGGTCGGAGAAGATCATCGCATCCTGACTCCGGTGTCAGGGATCGTCGGCGCCATTATGATGGTAGGGGCATCAATCGCCTCTAAACTGATATCGCCGGGTATGGTTGTGCCAATCGGAATCGTCACGGCGGTGGTCGGCGTACCCTTTTTGTTTGCGCTAATACTTTCCAGAAAGAAGGGGCATTGGTGATGCTTAATGTAGAGGGTCTCTGCGTCGATTACGGCTCGGTTAGTGTCCTTAAAGATTTGAGCTTTTCGGCTAAAGCCGGCAACTTTATCGCCCTATTGGGCCCGAACGGCACGGGAAAATCGAGTCTCCTTAAGGCGATTGCCGGTCTGATCCCCGCCGAAGGTTCCGTATATTTAGGGGGGCCGCGCAAGCTGGCGCGACGGCAGAGCGCCGACGCAATCGCCTATATGCCCCAGGATACGGGCGCTACGTCCTCGCTGACCGTTCTTGAAGTGGTTTTGCTTGGCCGGCTGCGTTCTCTGGGATTACAGGTTCCTGATACCTTACGGGAGGAAGCCGAGGAAGGGCTGTCGAGATTTGGCTTGCAATCTCTCGGCGCCAGAACACTTGACGCCGTTAGCGGCGGACAGCGCCAATTGGTTTATCTCGCCCAGTCCTTTTTTCGAAATCCGGAAGTATTGCTGCTTGATGAACCAACGGCGGCTCTTGATTTGCGCCATCAGATGATTGTCCTTGATCGGGTCGCAGCTCATTGTCGGGAAAAGGGCACAATCGCGATAGCGGCGATGCATGATCTATCCCTTGCAGCCAGATGCGCGGATCGGGTGATTTGCCTGTCTGCCGGAGATGTCGTTGCGGATGGTCCCCCGGCGGATACCCTGACAGGGTCATTAATTAAAGACATGTACGGCGTTGAGGCGGGCGTAGTGCACGGCACCGACGGCATAACACACATTACACCCCTGCGCGCGGTGGAAGGGGCTCCGGGTAGCTTTGCCGTCTCGCCTCAGTAGCCGATAGCCGAACCGTCCTTGCGTGGGTCGGACGCGCCGGTCAGGGTGCCTTTTTCCCAGTCGATTCGGATTGCTTGCGAACCGCCAATGGGTTTGGCTGGCCGCGTAATCGTATGGCCTTTCGCTTTCAGGCCCTCAACTACATCATCGGAAAACCCGCTTTCAACATCGACTGCATTGGTGCCAGGTTCCGGGAATAGGCGCGGCAGATCCATGGTTTCTTGAAGGTCCAGGCCGAAATCGAAATGTTTGGTCAGCAGGTGCATGTGGCCGAACGATTGATAATGCCCCCCCATGACGCCGAAAGGCATTTGCGCCCTGCCGTCTTTTACCAGCATGCCTGGGATGATGGTGTGCATGGGACGTTTGTTTGGCGCAATGCAGTTGGGGTGGTTGGGATCAATGACAAACCCTTGCCCACGATTGGTCAGCATGACCCCTGATTTTGGTGCCAGTTGGCCGCTGCCGAAATTATGAAACAGCGTATTGATGAAGGAGCAGGCGTTGCGATCCTTATCGACAACAGTGATGTAAACCGTGTCTTCATGTTTCGGCATGGTCACAGGTGGCAGATCGGTCATGGCACGGTCCGGATCAATCTGACCCCGCAATTCCGCTGCATGTTCGTCTGAGAGCAGCCAATCAACCGGCACATCGGCCTGGGTAGGATCAGCCAGGAAAATATTACGATCCTGATAGGCCAGCCGACCTGCTTCGATTTCCAGGTGCAAACGATCAACCGACAGGGGATCGACGCCGTCGGTATCAAATCCCTTCATGATGTTCAGCAGCAGTAACGCGATCACGCCCTGACCATTGGGCGGGCATTCGTAAACGTCATATCCCCGGAAATCGCTCCTGATCGGGGTGACAAAATCCCCCTTGGCGTTGGCAAAATCCTCCAGGGTGTGGAGACCGCCCAGGCTTTGAAGATAACTAACAATGTCTTCGGCGACGTCGCCCGTGTAAAATGCATCGCGGCCATGATTGGCAATCTTCTGCAACGTTGCGGCCAACTCAGGCTGATGGTGAACGTCGCCGACTTCAGGTACGCGACCATTTGGCAGGAACCGTTTCGCCGCATTTGCGTCATTCGCAAGCAAATCCTTCTGGCTTAGCCAGTCGGCACCCACACGTGGCGTGATCACATAACCATCACGGGCAAGGGCGATTGCCGGTTGCAGCAATTCACCCAGGTCCATGGTGCCATGGGCGCGGACAAGTTGGTCCCAGGCATCAATCACGCCCGGAACGACCACTGAATGAGGTGATTGCTGGGCAATTTCAGTAATTCCGTTGTTTTGATACCACTCAGCCGTTGCCGCCGCCGGAGCCTTACCCGAGCCGTTGAAGGCAACCAGTTCGTCGGACCCCTCTGGTGAAAATATACAGAAATTATCACCACCGATTCCCGTCGACTCGGGTTCGACAACACACTGTACAGCACAGGCGGCGACGGCGGCATCCATGGCATTGCCGCCCTTTTGCAGGATGGAAATCGCAGTTGATGTGGCGACGACGTGTGAGGTTGCCGCCATACCGTTTTTGGCGTGTACAGTTGATCGGCCCGGCAGTTCTAGATTTCGCATAGTCGCCACGTTCCTTAAAATGGGGTTGTTTGGTCCAAGGAGACCTCGTTAAAGGTAACCTTAAAAAGTATAAGGTGAAATAGGAATTACTTTGGTATAGTGTATACCACCAAGGACAGACAAGGCCAATGTGTGGAAGCTCTGGAATAAGATTTTATGAGATTCAACGCTTTCGAATGTCTTCAATTGGGGTACAGTGTTCAACGGGAAAAAACCGAAGTTACTAGGGAGCGATAGAATGAAGAATATTTTTAAATTTGGACTGGCCGCCGGAGCGGCATTGATCGCAGGCTCACTCGGCCTCACGTCTGCTGAAGCCGCAAGCGTTCCATGCAAAACAGCCAAACTGATTGTGCCGTGGAAAGCCGGTGGCGGAACTCATGTTCTGTTTTCAATTTTCGAAAAAACCATTCAGGAAATGGATGTGACACCGAAAATCAAGGTGATTTCAGTTGGTGGTCAGGGGGGAAACAAGGGCGCCAAGGAAGCCGCCAAAGCCAAACCTGATGGCTGCACATTGTTTGCGATTCATCAGAGTGCAATTACCAGCTACCTCAACAAACGTATCGATTTTCATTACAATGGTTTTGAAACCGTATCTCTGCTGACGTCGACAGCCGAAATTGTCGGCGCCTCAACGAAGGTTCCTTGGAACAATTTCGCAGAAATGAAAAAAGCCGTTTTGGCAGCGCCGGGCAAATACACTGTGGGCGCGACTTTTGGGTCGACCAGCCAGTTCTATTGGTTGATTCTGGAAGCCAAGACCGGCATGAAATTCAAGTTTGTTCCCTATGATGGAACGGCGCAACGGGTCCAAGCCCTGTTGTCTGGTGCTATTGACCTTGGTGGCATCAACGTTGCCGCAAACCGTAAACACATCCAGGGAGGTTCGGTTAAAGCTTTTGCAATTGCTGCAAAAGAGCGCTCAAGTCATCTGCCTGATCTGCCGACGCTAAAAGAACTTGGTGTCGACATGGTTTATGCTCTGAATCGTGGAATTGTTGCTCCCAAGGGGACGCCTAAAGACGTGGTCGACATGTGGGCAGGCATTTTCAAGAAGGCTGCTGAAAACCCCGGTCTGTTGAAACAGATGGCGGCGAAGGGCACCGATATCGAATGGGTTGGTCCTGCCGATTTCCGCACGTGGGCCGATAAAACCTACGCCGAACACGAGAAGGTCGCCATCGAAATCGGCATGTGGAAAAAATAGGTCAATCGCCAATTGACTAAATCAATATGGTCCGGTCGCTTGTCGCGCCCGGACCATATTTCTCCTTAAGATTCATTGGGTCGAGGTCGTGATGAGACGTCTCAATCATGACACCGTAATTGCCATTTTTCTGATACTGGCGAGCGGTGTTCTTTTCTGGTCAACATTCAGTATTCGCTCGCCGGATTACGGTGTTCTGGCGCCGTCTGCCTGGCCACGAGGAATTATAATCGCCCTGGCAATCCTGAGCGTGATTTACCTAACTCAATCCCTGCGACGTGAACCTGTTGAGGGCGATACCCCTAAACACCCTTCCGGATTAAAGGCTTGGGTCGTTTACTGGCAAAATCCGATCATTTGTTTCAGTCTTTTTTTCATCTACCTGATTACATTGCCAATTCTGGGTAGCCTGATTGGCGGGGTGCTCTTCGTATTTGCTTTGATGACCGCGATTGGCGGATTTGCGCCGAGAGATGTCGTATCCCACGCGGTCCTCGCTTTGGCGACGGTTGGCGGCATGTGGAGCATCTTTACATATGGCCTGGATGTCATCTTGCCTACGGGCGTCATCTTCTCACCGTTTTGATTGGCTGGAGTTGAATTCGTGATTATTGAAAACGTTCTGGCCGCGGTCAATGAATTGGCCACCCTGCAAACTGTTTTTCTGATGATGATCGGCGTTGCCGGTGGTTTGATTGCTGGCGCTATACCGGGTTTTACCATTGCCATGGCCGTGGTCCTGACATTGCCGTTCACATTTGGTATGCCGCCCGCCCAAGGATTGGCGACCATGGTCAGCGTGCTGGTTGGTGGGCTTTCCGGTGGCCTGATGGCGGGAATTTTAACCGGGATTCCCGGCACACCATCTTCTGTCGCCACGACATTCGATGGGTTCCCGATGGCCCGGAGCGGAAAACCCGGACTGGCCCTGGGCATTGGTGTCTGGTCATCATTTTCTGGTGGCATTATCAGTGCGATTTTGCTGATGACATTGGCTCCGCAACTGGCACGAGTCGGTCTGGAATTCCAGCCCTGGGACTATTTTATGCTGGTCATGTTTGCGCTGACCATCACCGCCAGTCTGGCCGGCAAGCACCTGGTTAAAGGATTGATTGCCGGTGTTGTTGGTTTATTGGTCCGCGCCGTTGGAGAAGATGAGGCCGTCGGCATGGCGCGGCTGGATTTTGGGTCCGAAGCCCTTTTACAGGGGTTTGATTTCATCGCCGTGCTGATCGGGTTGTTCGCGTTTTCGCAGTTGTTGCACGACATCAGAGACCCTAAAGAAGCCAGGAAAACCCTGTCTGAGCGTGGTGCCGTAAATGTTGAAATTGAACATCTGGCGGCCATTCGCGTAATTGCCAAACACTGGACGTTACTGATCCGTTCCTCACTAATCGGAGTGTTCACAGGGGTGTTGCCGGGTGCCGGTGGTTCGATCGCCAATATACTGGCCTATGATCAAGCCAAAAAAACATCGAAGACGCCTGAAAAATTCGGAACAGGCACACCTGAGGGAATTATCGCGCCGGAAAGCTCCAACAACGCGGTTGAGGGCGGGGCCCTGATGACCCTGATGGCGCTCGGTATTCCGGGCGATGTGACCGCAGCTGTGATGTTGGGGGCGTTATTGATTCATGATGTTGTGCCCAGCCCGACGTTCATCGCCGAAGAGCCGGTACTGGCTTACTCAATTTTCATTTCCTTTTTTGTTGCCACGTTCATGATGCTGGGCTTGCAGTCGGTGATGCTCCGGGTTTTCGTTATGGTTACCAAAATCCGGATGTATATGCTGGCCGCCATCATTCTCGGATTTTGCGGAATTGGTGTCTACGCCATCAACAATGTTGATCTCGATCTCTGGACTCTCCTGTGGTTCGGAATTCTTGGGTTTGTCATGCGCCACTATGGGTTTCCGCTGGCGCCAATGATCCTCGGTGTTGTGCTGGGCAATATTGCTGAATTGAATCTGGCCCGGTGCATGGCCATCACCACTGACCTCGCACCCTTTGTGACTCGTCCATGGTCGCTGTTCTTTCTCATTATTGCCGGCTTTTCCGCCGCGTTCCCCATTTATCAGGCCCATCGTGGCACGAAAAAGTGGACACTGTTTTATCTCCCCGCGGCATGTTTTGCGACCGCGATTCCGCTCATCATGATGGGTGGAATTCCCCGTCCTGTTCTGGCCGCAGTTGTTGTCACATTCGGTGTCTATACGCTGTGGCGGCGTGCGCAATCGGGCTGGGCCCTGAACCCCGATGAGGCTGAGGACTTAGAAATTATCGAGAGTTAAACGATGGACTGGTGGAAAGATATATATGAGGCGATCAAACAGGCGGATGTCCGCCAGGTCGCTTATGTGCCTGATGCCGGTCACGCGTCGTTAATTGAGGCTTGTATCGCTGACAATGATATTCGCATGATCGCCCTGACCACGGAAGAAGAGGGCGTTGCGGTACTCGCCGGAGCCTGGTTGGGCGGGGTGCGTGGTGCCTTGTTGATGCAGTCGTCCGGTGTTGGCAACTGCATCAATATGTTTTCCCTGGCTAAGACCTGTCAGTTCCCGCTTCCCCTGTTTGTGACCATGCGTGGTCAATGGCACGAATTTAACCCCTGGCAGTTTCCCATGGGGCAGACGACGGATGTGGCTCTTGGAACCGCTGGTGTTCAAACCCTGACGGCGGCAGAACCTCAGGATGTAGGGCCGATGGCAGCGGCAACACTGGATCAGGCGTTTACCGGTGCCAGCATGTCGGCGCTGCTGCTTCATCAGCGGCTGATGCCCGTCAAAACATTTGGGAAGTGAGGCGGAAGTGATGGAAGACAGACGTTCAGATGCCTATCCGCTTCGCCGTCGGGAAATCGTCAAGCGGCTGACCCAGACGAACGACGAGGTTCTGGTTATATCCGGTTTGGGTTCAACCGCCTGGGACATCACATCGGCCGGCGACCGCGATCTGAATTTTCCGCTTTGGGGCGCGATGGGTGGGGCCGTATCCATGGGTCTTGGCCTCGCACTGGCACAGCCGGAACGCCGGGTTCTGGTAATTACCGGAGATGGTGAAACACTGATGGGCCTGGGCAGTTTCGCGACCGTCGCCATGCAGGCACCGCAAAACCTCTCGATCTGCACCTTTGACAATGAACGTTATGGCGAGACCGGGATGCAATCGACTCATACCTCGGTAAAAGCCGATCTGGCTGGGGTTGCCGCCGCCTGCGGTATTCCGACAACAGACACGATCCGCACGGAAGAAGAGTTTGTGGCCGCTCTGCCGGTTATTCTCGACGCCCCGGGGCCGGTTTATCATGTCATCAAGGTGCGGGCCGAGAAGCTTGATTTTGTTCTGCCCCCTAAAGATGGTGTGCATCTGAAAAACCGTTTCCGTAGGGCCTTGCTTGGGGACGACGCAATCCTTTAAGACTACAACTGATGATTTAAAAAATAACGGGAGGGCGTGATGGCCGATCTTGAAAAACTGCGCATGTATATTAATGGTGATTGGGCTGACCCCGTCTCGGGCGACTATTTCGAGTCTTTCAATCCCTTTACCGGCAAACCCTGGGCATTGGTTCCACGTGGTAATGCCGATGATGTAGACCGCGCTGTCGGGGCCGCTAAACAGGCCTTTAATTCAGGCGAATGGCCGAAACTGACACCAACGGCGCGTGGTCACCTATTGCGCCGCCTCGGAGACCTGGTTGCCGAAAATGCCCAACATCTGGCCGAAATGGAAGTTCGGGATAACGGCAAGCTAATCGCCGAAATGGGCATGCAGCTCAAGTATATTCCCCAGTGGTATTATTATTTTGCGGGCCTTGCCGACAAAATCGAAGGTGCTGTTCTGCCCATCGACAAGGCCGATCACTTCACCTACACGACCCATGAGCCGCTTGGCGTTGTCGGTATGATTATTCCCTGGAATTCTCCGCTTCTGTTGGTTGCCTGGAAAATGGCCCCGGCCCTGGCGGCAGGTAATACGGTTGTCATCAAACCCTCTGAATTCACCTCTTCCTCGACCCTGGAATTCGTTAAACTGGTCAAGCAGGCTGGCTTCCCGGATGGCGTGGTTAACGTCGTCACCGGGTTCGGACCGGAAGCCGGTGAGGCGCTGGTGACACATGATGATGTGGCCAAGATTACCTTCACGGGAGGCCCGGTGAGTGGCACCAAGGTTTATGAAAAAGCCGCCGCCGGTCTGAAGCGCGTCAGTCTCGAATTGGGCGGTAAATCCCCCAATATCGTGTTCGACGATTGCGATATGGATAACGCCGTCAAAGGCGCGATTTCCGGGATTTTTGCAGCGACCGGGCAGACCTGTATCGCTGGTTCGCGCCTGCTGGTCCAAAAATCCATTCATGATGAATTTGCCGAAAAACTAGTGGCTTTCGCTAAAACTGCGCGGATGGGTGATCCTATGTCCGCCGACACCCAGGTTGGTCCGGTGACGACGCGGCCTCAATATGAAAAAGTGCTGAGCTATATTGATATTGGCCGTGAAGACGGGGCCGAATGTGTGCTCGGCGGCGGCAAAGCTGAACGGCCGGAATGCGGTGATGGCTGGTTTGTTGAGCCAACAATTTTCATGGGCGTCAACAACCAGATGCGCATTGCCCAAGAGGAGGTTTTTGGCCCGGTCCTTTCAATCATCCCGTTTGAGGATGAGGAAGAAGCCATTGAGATCGCCAATGACGTGATCTTTGGCCTTGCCGCCGGAATCTGGACCTCGTCAATTCGGCGCGCTATTGAGTTGCCAAAACGCATCCGCGCCGGTTCAGTCTGGGTCAATACCTACCGGGCGGTCAGCTTCATGGCGCCGTTCGGCGGTTTCAAAAAATCCGGTCTGGGGCGTGAAAATGGTCAGGAGACCATTCAGGAATACATGCAGACCAAAACGGTGTGGATTTCGACAGCCACCGAAACGCCCAATCCGTTTATCATGCGTTAAAGCCATGAGTTAGATAAGGGCTCCCCCAAGCGGGCGTCAGCTTGGGGGCGAGGGTTAAACGTTTCTGGCGAGGCGAAGCCCCGAAAACTGCCAGCGCTGGTGGGGGTAGAAGAAATTTCGATAGCTGGCCCGAACGTGCCCTTGTGGCGTCACGCAGGACCCACCTTTCAGGACAAACTGTCCCGACATGAACTTGCCATTATATTCGCTGGCAACCCCGGGTAAGGGCTCAAACCCGGGGTAAGCAATATAGGGGCTGGATGTCCATTCCCAGACGTCACCAAACACCTGTGTGAGGCAATGATCCTCGCCCGTTGATGGTAGCGGGCGATAGAGACCGTTGTCGGCAAACTGTCCGGTAACGTCCAGCTCGGTAGCCGCCGTTTCCCATTCAAATTCAGTTGCCAACCGGCACCCTGCCCAGCGCGCATAGGCGTCGGCCTCAAAGTAGCTGATATGGCTGACGGGAGCGTCGACGTTGACGGGTTGAATGCCTCGAAGCGTCATTCCCCACCACTGCTCGTCACGCTTCTCCCAGTAAAGGGGAGCCGTCCATCTTTCATTTTGAACGCACGCCCAGCCATCCGATAACCATAACAGCGGGTTTTCGTATCCGCCGTCGTCAATAAACGATATCCACTCGCTGATGCTGACCGGTCGGTTCGCCAGTTCGAAGGGCAACAATAAGGTGTCGTGGAAGGGCCCTTCGCAGTCGAAGGCAAAACCATCTCCGCCGTGTCCTACCTGATAGATCGCTCCGTCAAAACGCGTCCATGTCTTCTCCAGTGATGGGGTGTTGGGCAGCGGTAGCGGAACCGGGGGTCGGTATTCAGGATTGAGTGGGTTTTGTGCGAACAGATGCAGCAAATCGGTGAGCAGCAATTCCTGGTGCTGTTGCTCGTGGTTTAACCCCAGTTCGATCAGGTCAACGATTTCATCTGAGGTAGAATTTTCCGCTAACAGGCGTCCCATTGCCTCATCCACATGAGCACGGTATTCCTGAACACGTTCCAGTGAGGGGCGCGTCAGCATACCTCGCCGTGGGCGCAAATGACGCGGCCCCAGGGCTTCATAATAAGAGTTAAATAAATAATGAAAGGCATCATCAAAATTCTCAAAACCTTCCAGATGGGGCTGAAGGACAACCGCCTCGAAAAACCATGTGGTGTGAGCGAGGTGCCATTTGACCGGACTCGCATCGGGCATGGATTGCACGGTGGTATCGGCATCCGACAAACCTTCAACCAGGCGTAAACTGGCTTGGCGTATGGATTGATATCGCGTGAAAGTGCCAGGCCGCGGGGCCGTTTGTTGAGGGGTCCCGGTTTTAGGAGAATGTGTGTTCATTTTTTTCTCATTACGATGCGGAATTAGGACAGGTAGAATCATATCAAGGTCACCTGAGCCGTGAAGTTGAGGATTGATTGGCGCACCATAGCGGACTACATACGATACGAGCAGTGCTATTTTTGCACAATTTTGGACCAAATTTATTACAGCTACCTATTGAGGAGCGTTTATGGATTGGGATGATGTGCGCTATTTTTTGGCGCTTTCACGTTGTGGTTCGGTCCGGGCTGCGGCAGATCAGATGGGGGTTAGCCATTCCACTGTGGCGCGCCGCATCGAAACCTTTGAAAAACAAATAGGTGTGCGGTTGTTTGACCGGACGCCAAAGGGCTATGTCATGACCGTCGCTGGTGAAGGCATGGTGGAACAGGCCCTCCGTATAGAAGAAGATATGAACGGACTGGCGCGTCACTTTTTGGGCCAGGACGCTAAACTGGAAGGACCCATATGCGTCACTTTCGCCGACAACCTGACGTCAAATTTTTTAATGCCGTTTATTGTCGAATTTGCCGAGGCCTATCCGAATATTGATCTAGAAATGATCCTTTCTTATCGCGCGCTCGACCTGTCGAAACGCGAGGCTGATGTTGCCATTCGCTATTATCGACCGGGTAAACAACCGCCGGATCATCTGATTGGACGCAAGTTAGCCAGCGTATATTATGCCGAATATGCTGCTCCGGATTATTTAAAGCGGATTGATCTTGAGAACTCGCCTGGCGACGGCAGCTGGATCGGTTGGGGCAGTCATGGGCGCGACTCCGACTGGGTCGAGGCAGGGCCGTATCCCCAAACGCCTGTTCGTCATATTCTAGAAAACGGCGTATTACAGATGCAGGCGGCGATCTCCGGACTTGGTATGGCCTCTCTTCCCTGTATTGCTGCGGACCAGGAACCGGGTTTGGTGCGGTTACCGAAAAGTCAGCCGAAACATTATTTTGATCTGTGGATTCTATCTCATCCCGATTTACGGGAAACGGCGCGTCTGCGGGTGTTCAGAGAGCTGCTGAGCAAATCCATACTGGGGCATGTGGAGATGTTTGAAGGGCGAACTCCCGAGCTTGCCTAGTGGCCTCCTTAAGACGGGTCGATTTTGTTTTTGTAGAAAGCGATATGGCCCTTGATCTCCATCACTTCATCATAAGGGTCTTCATAGCTCCAGGCGATCTGCTCCGCGTCCCCTAAATTCCAATAGGTCGCGTGACCTTTAAATGGGCAATAGGTTGTGTGCTCGGCTGCCGTCATCAAATCCACGCGGATGTCGTCTGGCGGAATATAAAGCACAGGCCCGTAATCCGCTTCATTCACAATGAGAGCATCCGAGGAGTCGGCGAGCGTCACACCCTGATGGCGAACCATAGTTTGCTGTCCGCTGGGTTCAATCATGAGGGAGTAGTCCGGCGACCGTACAAATCCGGGGGCGCTGTTGGAATTGGTGTCTGGCGAGTCCAATGTTCGTTCCTTCAAGTTTGATCGGGAACAACACTCTATTGGCTGTTGTGAAGAATGGGAATTGCCAATTGTGACGATGATTGGTGCAGAAATGAAACAGATATAGCCGGGGTTCCGAAGAGGCCGCAGTTTCGCTGCCTCTTCGGAATTTGGGGCGTCAGTATTCAGAACAGAATTTTGGTTCCAACGACAGCCCGCCAGCCTTCGGTGTCTTCACCTTCACGGTCGGCGATGTTTTCTGTCTGTCCGAACTTTCGCTCATAAACAACGCCGAGGTAGGGGGAAACCGCCCTGTCGATAAGATCGTAACTCAATCGTGCACCAGCCTCGATATCGCTGACGCCGGATCCGATGCCGATTTCCGGATCTCCGGAAAAGGCGACATTGACATCCATTGACGGTGTCAGGATCAGATGGTTGGTGATCAGCAGTTCGTATTCGACATCAAGCCGGGCAGATGTGTTTCCGGTCTCGCTGACAAAAAAGTCAGCATCGACCTCGAACCACTGAGGTGCCAAACCGGTAACACCGACGACACCATACCAGCGATCTTGTCCTTTTGGCGTATCCAGCCGAGCACCGCCTTTCAGATCAAAAAAGGTCGATATGGGGGTTTGCAGGACAAGGCGATTTTCGAGCCGTTCGAACTGCCCCGCATCTTTGTCGTATTCAGCCTCGCTGAGTAATCTCAGTTTGACCTCATCAGTGCCGACAAAAGCATCGCCGTTCCACGCCAGAAGATTCTCGCTCTCATCGCCACGACGATACTCGAGCTCTTCCATTTGCAGACCGTGGAACAACATGGCTTTTTGCTGCGCCGATACAGGCCCCGCAACAGCAAACGATGCGAACGCACCCATCCATATGAACGCGATAAATAGTCGTTTCATTTTAGTATCCTCTATTGCGTGACATCAAGCCGGGCCGTTTCGGGGCCGCCTTCGACGACGATCTTGCGAAACATGCCACTGGCGGCGTGATAGGACAGATGGCAATGAAACGCCCACTGGCCCGATGCATCAACTTCGGTTTCCGTATAAACCGTGGTCCCCGGCGCAATGCTGACGGTGTGTTTGATGGGGTTCCATTTGCCTGCCCCGGTATCGAGGATTGTCCACATGCCGTGCAGGTGCATGGGGTGGGACATCATGGTCTCATTGACGAATTTGAAACGGACCCGCTCGCCGTATTTTAGGCGAATTTCCTCGTCGTCCTGATACTTCTTACCATTGATCGACCACACATAACGCTCCATGTTGCCGGTCAGACGCAATTCGATTTCTCGGGTCGCTTCACGGTGTTTATAGAGCGGTTTTTGTGCCTTCAGATCCTTGTAAGACAGAAACTTGCCACCACTTGCCGCGGCAGGCGTCAGGCCACTGCCGGACGCATAGAAAGGATCGGTTTTGGACCCCATCCCCGGCATATTGGAATGATCCATTCCTTTCATGTCGGGTTGCCCGGATTTCATATCCATGCCAGCCATGCTGCCATGATCCATACCCATATCAGCCATGGTCAACAAAGGCCGTTCGCCCAGGTCCGGGACATCGGCTGTCATGCCGTCACGTGGTGCCAGAGTGCTGCGACCATAAGCCGAGCGCCCCATTGAGGCGGCGAAAATCGTGTAGGCCTTATCGTCCTTAGGGTGGACAATCACGTCGTAGGTCTCGGCAACGGCGATGCGAAACTCATCCACCTTGACGGGTTGAACGTTGTTTCCGTCCGCATTGACGACCGTCATCTTCAATCCCGGAATGCGGATATCAAAATAGGCCATCGCTGAGGAGTTGATGAAGCGCAGACGAATCCGCTCCCCGGCCTTGAACAACCCCGTCCAGTTCTGGTCCGCACTTTTACCGTTGATCAGTGGTGTAAACCCCTGAAGATCTTCGACGTCAGCCGGCATCATCCGCATATCACCCCAGGCCATGCGGTCATTGATCGTCGCGTCCAACCCGTCTTTTCCCGCGTCACCAAAGAAATCGCTGAGGGTTTGTTGCTGGCGGTTATAATAGTCCGGCATCATTTTCAGGTTTCGCATGATCCGGGCACCGGCGTGCGGATGTTTGTCGGTCAATTGCACAACGTAATCACGGTCATAACGGAAGGGTTCGCGTTTTTTGGATTTGATTACAATTGCCCCATAGGCACCATCCGGTTCCTGAAAACCGGAATGGCTGTGAAACCAGTATGTTCCCGACTGGGTGATCGGGAAGTTATACGTGAAGGTTTCACCTGGCTTGATCCCGTCATAGCTGATCGTCGGGACCCCATCTTGTTGATAAGGCAAAATCAGACCGTGCCAGTGAATGGACGTTGGTTCCGTCAGGTTGTTGGTGACGTTGATGGTGACGTCCTCACCTTCCTGAAAGCGCAGGGCCGGACCTGGAGACGCCCCATTATAGCCGATCCCTTTTTTCTGGATGTTTCCAGTGTCGATGATGACGTTGTCAACGGTCAAATCGTAGACCTTGGCCTGAACGGCGACGGGCAGCATCAACAGGGATAACGCGGCGGCTGCGCAGCCGCGTCTCCCCAGTGAAAATAGGTTTATCATGTCAATTCCTTGTGATGGAAAGGCGATGTGCCTCTCAGGAGCCTTAGTCAGACTTGCCGTTAAAGCGAATTTTGCCTGCCATTCCGGAGTCATAGTGTCCCGGCACGTTGCAGGCGAATTCGATGTCACCGGCTTTGGCGAAGGTCCAGATCACTTCCCCTGATTTACCCGGTTCCAGCAAAACGCTGTTGGGGTCATCATGTTTCATGGTCTTGCCGTTACCCATATCCATCATCATCATTTTATGATTAATTTTGTCGGGCTCGAGCGCTCCGTGTTCCATCATCATCATCATTTCTTTCTGATGAGCAGCATGCATTTCGGATGTGCCGATATTAAACTCATGAACGAATTCACCAACGTTCTTGATGACAAAACGGACGGTCTCACCTTCTTTCACAGAAATATTTTCAGGTTCGTAGTAGTTGTCGAACATCTTGATTTCGATTGTCCGGCTGGCCTTTTCAGCCTTTCCCGCTTTTCCGACATCCATCTTGTCACCGTGACCGCCACCATGAGAGCCCGCCGCCCAGGCTTGTGTTGCACTGACAGCAACGATTGCGGAAACCGTGTAACCGGCGATGGTTTTTGCGAGTTTGCTTGTATTAATCATTAGTCGTATCTCCAATTGACGCTCCTCATTAAGCTCGCAGGGAGATGTGCCGTGCGAACGGGAGCTGTTCATTCGTTCAGTGTACAGGAAATGTAAGGGCGCGGTGGTGGACAATTGTGGTCTAATGTCCCACCAACACACGTGCTTTAAAGAATGTTTCTTGGAGGTCGATCAGGGGGACTGCAAAGTGCTCCGGCCCAGCGGTCGGGTGCCATACTGAACTTCAGGTTGCTGGTAACCTGAATCCGAATGGCAGCTTGGGAGGTAAGCAGAACGGACTGACACACAGACTGTGGGCAGTCCTGCGAGCCGCTATGGTCGGGTTTGTTCTCATTGGTTTCGTCCATGTGGACGTGTAGCACGGCTTCGGGGACGGTGCCGGAAAGAGTATCGATGGCAGCATGGGCATCAGCCATAAAATTTAGAGTCAGCATCAGCATGGCGAGAATGCCAGCCAATGATTTTCGCCAATTTTTACTGAAAAGTCGCATGGGTTCTTATTGTTGTTTTTGCCAGCAGATGCATTTATCAGCGGCATACATGGGTCTCGGTTTTCAGCACGTCAATCCCAGTATTCGATAATAATTAGAATTTTTATATTCCTTATTGGCGTCAGGCGTTGACCAGCATGATGAAAAGTGGGACCGGCAGCGCCGCCAGGGCGACTGAGGTGAGAAACAGTGGAAACGTAAACAGGCCACTCATGCCGGCCAGTAACGCGATGCCGCCGCCGCCGCCGATTAGGGCGTTACCAGGCAGGTTAAACGCAATCATTACGGCAATATAACGGTGCCGCAGCAGTGTCGGAATGATGCGTTTCGGGGCATGTTCAATCAGCGTTTCAAACCTTTGCGTGGCGCTCAGGGGTTGCAGCCTGCGAACCATATCGCGAGCTCGGTGCAGACCGAGCAATTCGAATAATCTGGCAATCAAGCTGATCGGTAACTGTCTGCCGATCAGGTAGGAAAGGGCAAGGGCGGCGACCGTTGCGGTATAGATTGCCAGCGCAACTTTCGGACCGAACACGGCTAGTAGCGCGAGGCTGATCTCCATGCCAGGTACGAATGGAATCGCCATCAACGTGGCATAAAATGTAACGCCAGCCATAATAATATGAGTTTCGTGGGCTTGCAGGCTGGCACCAAAATCAAAGTCAACAGCATCAAGCAACCAACCGCTGCCCCAGTGACCGATCGCCAGCAAACCGCCGTAAACCACAAGTAAAAGGACAATACGCGGCCAGCGTGACGTGCTCTTGAGGGGGGCATCATTGTCGGTCTTCACAGGCTGTTACTCGTTCAGGTTTAAGCGGTTGTGCCAGTCGGCAATGCTTTCCGTCGGGTACCTATCAAAAGACTGATCATTTTCGGATAGGGAGACGGGAACCCAGGAGGCTTTGGAGCCCAGCATCAGATGCGTATGCTCGGGCGGTTTCGGCAACTCCGTGTCAATGGCCCCGGCGTGAGGATGCAGCAGTTCCGGCCATCTTGGGTCCCAACACCACAGATGTGATCCGCAAATCTTGCAAAAGTTCCGCCGCATGGGGCTTTCCGACGTAGTTCCGGTTTCCGGGTCAGTCTGGCGGGCCTGATAAACCGACAGATGTTCTTCCCCCTGAATTTTCAGAGTTTTAGCATCCCCGGACAAATTGATCGCGTATCCACCGCTGCCCGCCGTTTTGCGGCAGATAGAGCAGTAGCAGACGTTGTAGGGGTAGGGATGGCGAGATTGCAGAGAAAACTGAACGGACTGACAATGACAAGATCCTTGGAGTTTCATTTCATTTCCCCTGATTTTGGCTGGTTCATTCTCTTAGCGGGTAATTTTGATGGAGTCGACATTCTCATGAGCTCAGTCCATTGGTAATGTTTTTCCCTGTCCTCAATCGTGCTAAGAGTGGATAAAGATAAAGACCCATTGGCAGGGAGGGGCGTTTCGTGGGAGCGAATATTTTTGAGCAAGATTTGGGTAAGGGACCCGCCAACTTCATCCCCCAGACTCCGTTGGGGTTTCTGGATTGGGCGGCGCATACGTATCCCGAAAAATGCGCGGTGGTACATGGTGAGCGTTCGTTTTCCTATCGGGAATTTCGTGGCCGCTGCCTGCGGTTGGCCTCAGCCTTAAGCCGACGGGGCATCGGCAAGGGCGATACCGTCGCCGTCATGGCGCCCAACTCCCCACCGATGCTGGAGGCTCATTACGGCGTCCCCATGACCGGTGCCGTTCTGAACGCCCTGAATTTCCGTCTGGATGCGGACACCATCGCCTTCATCCTGGATCATGGCGAAGCGTCGGTGTTGATTACAGACCGGGAATTTTCCACTGTGATCAGCGACGCGCTGGAAACTCTGGGGCGTGATATTCTGGTCATTGATATCGATGATCCGCTGGCTCCTGAAGGTGATCTGCTTGGCGAGATGGAGTACGAAAGTTTTCTGGGCGAAGGTGATTCCAATTTCGAATGGGTTCTGCCCGATGACGAGTGGCAGGCGATTTGCTTGAACTATACATCCGGTACCACCGGCAATCCCAAGGGCGTGGTTTACCACCACCGCGGCGCCTATCAGAATGCCATGGGGGCGGTTGTTGTCTCTGGGCTCAATCGCAGCACGGTCTATCTCTGGACCCTGCCGATGTTTCACTGCAATGGATGGTGCTACACTTGGGCGGTCACCGCTGTTGGCGGCACCCACGTCTGTCTGCGCCAGATTGACCCGGCCCAAGTGTTTGCGCTGACCAAAGAGCAATCGGTTACTCACATGTGCGGGGCACCGATTGTCCTTAACATGTTGCTCCACGCCCCCGCCGAGGTGAAAACGGTTTTCGATCAGACGGTCGAGGTGTTCACCGGCGGTGCGGCACCGCCGTCCGCCGTTATCGCCGGAATGGAGCGCCTGGGGTTTCGTGTCACCCACCTTTATGGCCTGACCGAAACCTACGGCCCGGCCACGGTTTGCGCCTGGCAGGATGACTGGGATGATCTCGATCTGGAGGCCCGTTCGGCCAAGATGGCGCGCCAAGGTGTGCGGTATCCGACCTTGTTCGAGCAGAGCGTCAAAGACCCGGATTCCATGGATGATGTTCCCGCCGACGGCGAAACTATGGGTGAGTTGATGGTTCGTTCAAACACCGTGATGAAGGGGTATCTTAAGAACCCAACCGCCACCGAAGAAGCCTTCCGGGGGGGCTGGTATCACACCGGGGATTTGGGCGTTCTGCATGCGGATGGTTATGTCGAGATCAAGGACCGTTCAAAGGACGTGATCATATCCGGCGGCGAAAATATTTCCAGCCTGGAAATCGAGGAGGCCCTATACAAACACCCGGATGTCATGGAAGCCGCAGTGGTCGCTAAATCGAATGAGAAATGGGGCGAGGTGCCCTGCGCCTTCGTCACACTTAAACCCGATGCCGGTGAGGTGGATGCGGCCAACATCATCACCTTCTGCAAGGACCACATGGCTCATTTTAAGGCCCCGAAGTCGGTGGTATTCGGGCCGTTGCCGAAAACATCGACCGGGAAAATTCAAAAATTCGCATTGCGCGAACAAGCGGAGAGAATCTGAATGACCGTACTGGATTGTTTTTCCATGGTGGGGAAAACCTGCCTGATCACCGGGGCGTCAAGTGGCCTTGGTCGACATTTTGCCCTGACCCTGGCGGAAGCCGGGGCCGTGGTTGTGGTCGCCGCCCGGCGCCGTGATAAGCTGGCGGATGTTGTCGAGGAAATTACCTCAGCCGGTGGCAAAGCGGTGGCTGTTTCTATGGATGTTTCCGATAGCGACAGCGTTACTGAGGCTTTCGATCAAGCAGAGAAAGAGGTTGGAACCGTCGACGTCGTGCTCAATAACGCCGGAATTGTGTCGCGGGGGAGTGCTCTGGAGATGACGCCCGATGAATGGGATATGGTCATGAATACCAACTTGAAAGCTGTCTGGCGGGTATCGCAGGAAGCCGCTAATCGCCTGATTTCGGCAGGCAAGCCGGGCAATATCATCAATACAGCGTCTATCCTGAGTTTCCGGGTGACGGCATCGAACCTGACCTATTCCGTATCGAAAGCCGGGGTGGTGCAGATGACCCGTGCATTGGCGCTGGACTGGGCCCGCCATAATATCCGTGTTAACGCCATTGCGCCGGGTTATTTCGAAACCGACCTCAACCGCGACATGCTGCAGAGCGAACACGGCCAAACCCTGATCAAGCGCATCCCACAGCGCCGTACGGGACAAATGGATGAACTATCGGGGCCAATTCTGTTGCTGGCCTCAGACGCCTCGAGCTTCATGACCGGCGAAACCATTACGGTTGACGGTGGCCATCTGGTCAGCAGTCTGTAAGGAGCAGATTAGTGCCGTTTGCGGAAAACTCCGGCGTCAGTCTTTACTATGAGGATACCGGGCGGGGCGAGCCCATCCTGTTCCTGCACGAGTTCGCTGGCGATCATCGAAGCTGGGAAGGGCAGGTTCGGTATTTCTCCCGCACGCATCGATGCATCGTCATGTCGTCGCGTGGCTACCCGCCGTCCGACGTTCCTGAAAATGAAACAGATTACAGTCAGGATATTGCCATCGCTGACGTGATTGCCCTTCTGGATCATCTCGACATCAAGACGGCGGTCATCGTCGGTCTGAGCATGGGTGCGTACACAGCGCTCAGGATCGCCTTGTCTTACCCGGATCGGGTCCGTGCGGTTGTTGCCGCCAGTGGTGGGGCGGGATCGTTTCCCGAACATCTTGAAACGTTTCGCGCCGACGCTCATAGCATGGCCGACAATATGATCGCGACGGACAGCGTTCCCGCCGATGGGTTTGCAAACGGCCCGACCCGCAGTCAGTTGAAACTGAAGGACCCCAGGGGGTGGCAGGAATTCCGTGATCATCTCGACGAACATTCGCCATTGGGCTCGGCGATGACGCTGCGCAAAGTTCAGGCGGGCCGGCCATCATTTTTTGATTTCAAGGCAGAATTTAATCTGCTCAATTGCCCGGTGTTACTGATGGTTGGTGATGAGGACGATCCATGCCTTGACGTCAACCTGTTCCTGAAGCGCAACATTCCCCGCGCCGGTCTCGCGGTTGTGCCGAAATCAGGACACCTTCTGAACCTTGAAGACCCGGCTAATTTTAACCACATGCTTGCGAATTTCCTGACCATGAGAGAGCATGTTGCCTGGCCTGCCCGCGCCATTTCCGACACGCCTTTTGCCGGTGTGGGTGTTCGCCAGGAAACTGAATAACGGAGTCGTTTGTTATGGATTTTTCCCTGCCCTCTGACGTTGAAGAAACCCGCCTTAAAATTAGAGCCTTTGTAAATGAGCGCATCCTGCCTCTGGAATCACAACCGGAGTCCTATGATGACCACGAAAACATCAACGAAGATGTCTTGAGCGGGTTGCGTCGTCAGGCAAAAGCCGAAGGCCTGTGGGCCCTGTCGATGCCGAAGGAGCGCGGCGGTGGGGGGTTTGGCACGGTCGGCATGGCCGCGTGTTATGAAGAAATGAACCGGTCCATTTTTGGCCCTCTGGTGTTTAATGCTGCTGCCCCCGACGACGGTAATATGGTCGCCCTTAACAAGGTCGCGACGGAGGCCCAGAAAGACAAATGGTTGCAGCCGATTATTGATGGTGACGTCCGTTCAGCCATCGTCATGACCGAACCGCATCCCGGTGGCGGGTCCGACCCGGCCGGAATGATGAAAACGACGGCGGAAAAGAAGGGCGACAAATGGGTCATCCATGGGCGCAAGTGGTTTATCACCGGGGCCGAAGGGGCCAGTCATTATCTGCTGGCTGCACGGACCTCAACCGAGCCGCGCCGGGAGCTGACGACTTTCATGTTTCATAAAGATCAGCCCGGCTGGCGGATCATCCGGCGCATTCCGATCATGGGCCCGGAAGAACACGGCGGGCATTGTGAAATGGAATTCGACGGGCTGGAAATTCCCGATGAAGACCGCCTGTTTGAGGTCGGGCGCGGCATGAAGGTTGTGCAGACCCGATTGGGAACCGCACGGTTGACCCACTGCATGCGCTGGCTCGGTATGGCCAAGCGAGCCCTTGAAATCGCCGACGAATATGTGGCTGAACGGGAAGCTTTTGGCAGCAAGTTAAAAGACCGAGAGTCCGTGCAGTTGCTGCAGGGCGATGCCGCCCTGAATATCATGATCGGGCGATTGCTGGTGATGCAGGCGGCATGGAAACTGGATCAGGGTGAGTTCGCTAAAAATGAGGTTTCCGCCGCAAAGGTCCATGTCGCCGATACCTTGTTTCAGGCCATTGATACCTCGATCCAGTTGTGCGGGGCCAAGGGGTATTCAAAGGATACCCTTCTGGAATGGATGTATCGTTATGCACGTCAGGCCAAACTGGTAGATGGCGCCTCGGAAGTTCACAAGATGGTTCTGGCCCGGGCTTTTCAGAAAGAGGGACTCGATTTCTGGTCATGGGGTTAGACGCGGCGACGATCACCGACGGACTGACTGACTACCTCAGCGAACGGACCGGCGGCGGGGTTGCCGTCTCCGGCGTGCACAAACTGTCGGGCGGGGCCATTCAGGAAAACTGGGCGCTGGATGTTGTTGTGAAAAACGGTGATTGGGCGGGCGGGCATCACCTCGTCCTGCGCTGTGACGCCGCCTCGGCGGTCGCCACCAGCCACAGCCGCGCCGATGAATTCGCCCTGCTGAAAGCCGCCCATGACGCGGGCGTCATCGTGCCCATGCCCTGCATCCTGTGTGATGATGAGCGGGTGCTCGGGCGCAGGTTTTTCCTCATGCATCGGGTTGGCGGTATTGCCGCCGGACATAAGCTTGCGCGGCTAACTGATATTTCGGGTCTGGCCGGTGAACTGGGGGAAAACCTCGCCCATATCCACAGCCTGAAGCCGCCCCGCGAGGATCTGGCGTTTCTGGGCGAGCCGCCAGACAACCCATCCACCGCCGCCATAGCGATGTATCGGGGCTATCTTGATGAACTTGATGTCGCTCACCCGGTCATCGAATGGGGTCTGAGGTGGCTTGAGACCAATGCCCCCGCCCCTTCCGATGTTGTGCTCTGTCACCGTGATTACCGCACTGGTAATTACATGGTCGAAGGCGGCCACCTGAGCGCCGTTCTCGATTGGGAATTCGCCGGATGGAGTGATCCACTGGAAGACATTGGCTGGCTGTGCGCCAAATGCTGGCGGTTCGGTGCCAATGATCGTGAAGCCGGGGGCATTGGCTCGCGTGAAGATTTTTACGCCGGGTACGAAGCCGCCTCGGGCCGCACCATCGACCGCGATGCCGTATATTTTTGGGAAGTCATGGCTCATGTGCGCTGGGCGGTGATTGCCTGTCAGCAGGCGGCCCGCCATGTCTCCGGGGAAGAACGCTCGCTGGAACTGGCGCTGACCGCCCATGTGGTTCCCGAGCTGGAACTGGAAATTCTCAATATGACGGAGCCCTTAAATGCGTGACCAGCCCAGCGGCAAGGACTTGCTCGACATCGCCCGCGACGTGCTGCGGGATGACCTGATCCCCGCATTGCCTGACGACAAACGCTACCCGGCCCTGATGATCGCCAACGCCATGGCGATTGTCATGCGCCAGATTGAAGCCGGGGAAGAAGGCAGTATTGAGGAGCAGAAAATCCTCAGCGACCTGCTCAGGGAGGACGGGTCTCTGGAACACCTGAACACAACCCTGGCCAGCCGTATTCGTGAGGGTCGGGCGGATGGTGTGGAAATCTGGCAGGCGCTGCGTGGGGTCGCAGCTGGAAAGGTTGGCGAGAGCAATCCGAGATACCTCAATGTCTGAATCTGATCTACGCCTGACACTGGCTTGTTGGGATCATGACCGGGTGCAGGCACTCCTCGACCGGCGGGTAGAGGTGCGGGGTTGCACGCTTGACTGTCATACCCTGCCGACGTCGACACTTTTCCCTCTGGCTGTCGGCGAAGCCCGCTTCGATGTGACGGAGATGTCGCTCAGCAGCTATCTGATGCAGGTGTCGACGAATACATGCGCCTACACAGCGATCCCGGTGTTTCTGTCGCGCGCCTTCCGTCACGGTGGTTTTTTTGTTCGCGCCGACGCCGACATCCAAACGCCCTTGGACCTTGAAGGTAAGACCGTCGGCGTTCCAGAATATCAAATGACAGCGGCGCTCTGGATGCGTGGTATCCTCGCCGACGAATATGGTGTTGATCTCAGCCGCTTGCGGTACCGGACCGGGGCGCTCAACGGCGGTACGCGCAAAGAGAGGCTGCCCTTGGATCTGCCACCCACGTTCGAGGTCGAGCCCGTCGGCGATGGCGAAAACCTGAATGACCTGCTGCTCGACGGCCAACTCGATGCCATCCTTGCGCCGAACCCGCCTCGCGCGCACTTAGAGGGCGACTCGAAAATTCGACGTTTGTTTGAGGATTACCAACAACGCGAACGTGAATATCACCGCAAGACCGGCTTTTTTCCGATCATGCATGTGGTCGGTGTCCGCACGTCTTTGATCAAAGCGAATTCCTGGTTGCCCGAGCGCCTTCTCGAAGCGTTTACCGAGGCCCGTGATCTCGCCATGAAGCGTTTGGAGGAGGTCTGGCTCGGTTCCGCCAATCGCCTGTCATTGCCGTGGCTGTACGCCGATTTGGAAACAACGCGGGCGGTCATGGGCCCGGACTATTGGTCCTACGGTATCGACGCTAATCGGGCCGAGTTGGCGTGGTTGTGCGAGCAGTCCTTCGCCCAACATCTGGCGGCAAGCCGTCTTACGGTGGAAGAGTTGTTTCATCCGTCTGTGCAGGCCTAATGCCACACAAGGGAGGAGATAGAGGAACGTCGCCATAGCCTGGCCCAGGGATCATGCTAAACTCCTGACCCCAACGGTAGACAACAGGGGAGATGGGTGATGTTCGCCGTGGCACTGGTCTGTTTCATTATTGCCATCACCACCTGGGACGGACAGGGGCGGTCCAGTCGGAGGGGTCGATAAGGGGCTCCACCCTGATGGTCGCTAATGCTATTCCATCGCCATGCCTCAGATTGAGGCGATTGATAAGTTGGCGGAGAGTAACTCGAGATTTCTCGTTCCGAGGAGTGAGAGCCCTTCATAAGGATTTACATGAAATGAATACGGCTACGGCTACGGTTAACTTTATTGGCAAGATCAGAACATCCTATAAAACGGTTGCGGACTGTCCCGGTCAGGCGCGTTCTCAAAACGGTGTGTCCCGGATCGAACTGGACCCGGAAATGTTACCGGCGCTGAAGGGCCTTGAACTCAAGAGCCGTATCCAGGTTTTGTACTGGTTCGATGAAGCCGACCGCACCGCCTTGCAGAGGGTCCCCAAATGGTCGGAAACAAATGAAAAGCTCGGTGTTTTTGCCTTACGGTCTCCCATGCGCCCAAATCCGATTGCCTTAAGCACTGTGGAGCTTCTGAAAATCGACGGCAATGTGTTGACCGTGAGCGCCCTTGATTGCCGTGACGGAACGCCGTTGCTAGATATCAAACCTTTTATTAAGCACCAGTGATGGATTTGATATTTTGAAGGCGCTGCATAACATCGCTACAGATAAGGCAGCGGAGAGCAGCCCAAGGTGCATTGAGGTACGCGATTAGCTCAGTTTTATTACCCGGGCCGGACATTGTTCATTTGATGTCCGAAAGTCGGATAGTTTTTGATGGTGAAGAACGGGTACTGCAACCCCTTACAATGCGAGCACAGTTTGGGTATGATTGTTTTGGGTCAATAGTATCTGGAACATATCGGTGAAAATAAAGGGTCGGGACCGGTCAATTTTGGCTGACGGGAGTGGTGACTCATCGGAAATGCTGAAAGGTGTCATCGACAGCATCGAAGATGGGGCAGCAATATATGATGCCGATGATCGCCTTGTTCAATTCAACCCCCCGTATCTCAAGTATTTTGAGCTTGTAAAAGATATCATTAAACCCGGAGTGTCATTTAGACAGATATTCGAGGCTTTGGCCGAGCGCGGCCTCTATCAGGGACCGCAGTCCGGCATGGCAGATTGGGTCGCAGGCCGGGTTAACCTCTTTGAGTCGGGCGCGAAGAAGAAAGAATTTCAGCGGGCAAACGGGCAATGGACAAACATTGATTACTATAAAATCAGTGGGGGTGGGACATTTGTTGTTACATCGGACATAACCGAACGAAAATTGATGGAGAGCTCACTTCGGGACGCAGAGAACGAAGCCAGAGAGCTGAACAGGAAGCTGGAACAATTGGTCGATGAGAGGACCGCAGAATTACAAAAAAATGAAGCGTTGTTCAGGGCAGTCGTCAATAACTCATCGAACAAGATTCACATCAAGGATACTGAGGGACGCTACACCCTGATTAATAAGATGGCCGAGAAGCTGTTCGGCGTCACCGACGACGAAGGGCGAGGCAAGACGTCGTTTGACCTGTTCCCCAGAGAGATCGCTGAAGTTTTTGTGACTCACGATAGCGCCGTGATCGAAATCGGTGAATCCATCGAGAAGGAAGAGGAATTTGTCCTGGAAGACGGCGTTCACACGTTTCTAACGACCAAATTCCCAATTTACGATCACGAGGCAATTTCAGGTGTGGGCTCGATTGGGACCGACATCACCGACCGTAAGCTTGCAGAGGACGCCTTGTTGCTGGCGAAAGAAGAGGCGGAGATTGCAAACCGAGCCAAATCGGAATTTTTGGCAACAATGAGTCATGAATTGCGTACACCGCTCAATGCCATCATCGGGTTCTCCGAGATGCTGAAGAGCGAGATTTTCGGTGCCCATGTAGACACACGATACCTGGACTACACAACTGCAATCAACCACTCAGGAAGCCATCTTCTTGAAATTATTAACGACATCCTCGATATCTCCAAGATCGAGGCCGGTGAGGAAAAAATAGAAGACGCCGAGGTTGAGGTAACAAAAATTGTTAATAGTTGCATTGCCATGCTTAAGGCCCGGGCACGGGAAGCTAACATTAATATGCGCGCCTCGATGCCAGAACACCTTCCTCTGCTGCGGGCCGATGAACGTCATGTTAAGCAGATCGTGATTAATCTGCTTTCAAACGCGGTAAAATTCACGCCTGCCGGCGGACAAATCGTCGTCAGCGCCCGGCTAAATGAAGGGTCTGGTATCGAGATCCTGGTCGAGGACACAGGGATCGGGATACTTTCCGAGGATATCCAGAAGGTCTTGCTTCCGTTTGGCCAGGTTGCCGAAAGCCTTAACCGCGGAAGAGGGGGCACGGGTCTTGGGTTGCCGATCTGCAAATCACTGATTGAGCTGCACGGCGGAAACCTTAACGTTGCTAGTAAACCTGGAGTTGGTACGACAGTGACAGTGCAGTTTCCACCCGAAAGGACAGTCCATTCATAAGTTCAGGTTATGCGATGTTGTATCCTTGTTGAAATGTTAAAGAGAAAACGGCAGACACCTGAAATAAAGCCTGCTTATCCGGGGCCGGATAATGGTCGCCATTGAGCCCGGCCTTCCAGGGGACGTGCCGTATTCTTGGTATGTGATTTGTGGAACGTGCAGGTTGGTAGTTTTGGGGTTCGACAGGGGTTGCTGTTTAAGCAACGAATTGGGACAATATCACATACCGACTGATCAGGCGGAAGGAGGCGCACAGTGCACTTCTTTTTATTGATTTGTGGTGACGAATGTCATGTTTCGATTTTTGATCTACGATTAAAATCATGTGGCTTATTGTTAGTATTTCGGGGTTGTGCAGTTTTTTTGTAGAGTTAGATAAATGTTATGAGGTTGCGCACCATATTATTTGTTGCCTTGGTTTTGGTTTCGTCAATCCCGGTAATAATCCTGGCGGTCTGGGAGCAGCACGAGTCCCTTAATCAAGAAATTAAAGCTGTTAGCGAAAAGCATCTTCTTGTGGCAAAAAACCTGACTGCCGCTTTAGACCGCTACGTTAAAGATGTGGAAATCGCATTCACGACTGTGTCGGAATCTTTACGAGATTTTGACCACCCACATGACCATAAACAACTATTGTCTGCGCTGGGCTTCATGCATGTGTGTGCAGTGGATAGTGACGGCTACATTCAACGACTCCAATGCGCACTGAATTGCCCGACGGCAGACCGGTTTTCGCCGAAAGTGTTCAAGGCGTTGGCCGTTGAGCGGCAGATGGCACTGGATAACCCCGGGAAACTCTTCATCAGTAATTTGGTGAGGAATCCCAAAGAGACACCGTCGATATATCTGATAAGGTCCGATCAAAAAGGTCAACTGATGATCGGTGAACTCAACACTCAGTACCCGCAAAAAATCCAGAAAGCAATTTCGTTCGGGCGTGGCGGACATGCGGCTATCGTCGATAAAAAAGGACAACTCATCGCTCATCCTTTACCCGAGTGGGTTGAGCAGATGAAGGATCTGTCGAAGCTTAGCATCGTGCAAAAAATGATGAACGGAGGGTCCGGGGTTATTCAGTTTTTCTCCCCAGCAGCAAAAGCAGAGATGGTTGCCGGATATAATGTGGTCGCGGCGACCGGATGGGGCGTAATGATTCCTCAACCGTTCCAGGAACTGATCGACAAATCCAATGAGCTCAGGACGGTGGTTCTGGGCATTACGTTGTTTGGGATATTGATTGCGGCTTTGATCAGTTGGTGGCTGTCGGGCATGCTGGCCGAACCGCTGCGAAAAATGGCGGCGACTGCAATACAGGTTTCAGAGGGGGATTTGTCGGTCCGCGTTACCAGTGCACCTCGATTGCCGCTTCGGGAAACTAGCGAACTCGCTCAGGCCCTTAATTCCATGCTGGAACACCTTCATATCTCCAATCTGGAAATTCTAGAGGCCTCAGAACAGGCGCGGGTCGCGAATTTGGCGAAATCAGAGTTTTTATCTGCAATGAGCCATGAATTGCGGACTCCCCTGACATCAATCAAGGGTGCTCTAGCCCTTATGAACTCATCGATTTCAGGTCAGAATTCCGATCAGCAAAAAGAGCTTTTTGATATTTCACTGCGAAATTGCGACGCAATGATGTTATTGGTCAATGAATTACTGGACTATGAAAAAGTCATTTCAGGTGCGTTGGTTATTGAAACTCGCCCTCATGACCTTACCGCCTTAACGTCACAGGTTGTCAAAGACAATCAAGGTTACGCAAGCACGCAGTCAGTGATATTCGATTTCATCGATCCTGAATGCCCAATATTTGCGGAAGTTCAGGAACATCGATTTGAACAGGTGTTGCGTAATTTATTGTCCAATGCTGCTAAGTTTTCGGATCCCGATAGTGATGTCAAAATCTCCGTTTACAGCGATGACGAGAGAGCTGTTGTGAGCGTTGAGGACAAGGGAGAGGGGATTTCTGAAGAGTTCAAAACGAAAATATTTGAGCAGTTTACGCAAATCGATTCTTCTGCAACACGCAGTCATGCCGGTACGGGTCTTGGCCTGGCGATTAGTAAGTCTTTGACCGAAGGCATGGGAGGGACACTGACTTTTGAGTCGGAAGAAAGAGTCGGTTCGACGTTCTACGTCAGTTTTCCAAAAATTGATCGTCCTGATGCAAGAAGTGCCGAATTGGCCTCTGGTACCACGTCAGACACAATATAGATCAAAAGAAAACTAATCCGCCGTTGCGATGGAAGGTATCGACACCAGCATCAACAAAAATCATCAACATCCTGGCACGTGCAGGCCTCTGGTTTGGAGATTTGACATGAGCTTCGCGGGGTGAAGGTTTTTATTGAGGTAAGCGCAAGATACGGGTGGTTGGAAGAGATTGGTATTTTTATAAAAGGGTCAGTTAAACCTTTTGGAGATATCAGAATGCAACTCACAAATAAGACAATCATCATTACAGGAGCAAGCAGCGGCATCGGTGCAGCTGCGGCGCGGACATTCGCGGCGGAAGGTGCAAACCTTGTTCTTGGCGCCCGGAGAAAGCCGCTGTTAGACCAACTCGCTGAACAGATTAATCAAGGCAGTGGACGAGCAATTTCGGTCTCCGGAGATATTAAAGATGAGCAGTATGCCGCAACGTTGGTTCAGCGGGCGAAAGATGAGTTTGGGGGTCTTGATGCCGCTTTTAACAATGCTGGTATAATGGGAGAGGTTGGGCCGATTCCCAGTATGGAAACCACCAACTGGCTAGATGTCATTGCGACGAACCTGACAAGTGCGTTCTTCGCGGCGAAATACCAGATACCTGCAATGAAGGAACAGGGCGGGGGCTCGATTGTGTTTACGTCGTCCTTTGTTGGGTACACGAGTGCTGGTATGCCGGGGATGGGGGCATATGCGGCGTCAAAAGCCGGGTTGATTGGCTTGGCTCAGTCTTTGTCTATTGAACACGGCATCGATGGTATTCGTGCCAACACCTTACTGCCCGGTGGGACAAAAACGGCTATGGCGGGGGAAGATTCCGCTGTTCATGATTATATCGCAGGCCTTCATCCACTCAATCGCATGGCCACCCCTGAAGAGATTGCGCAAGTTGCGTTGTTTCTCTTATCTGATCAATCGGCGTTCGTGACCGGCAGTGCGATGCTTGCAGATGGTGGTGTTTCAATCAAACTGGCGTAGTGCGTTTTGTTATTGGTCAGCCGTTGATATTAAATCGCTACAAAACGACCTGATTCAAACGTGTCGCTCTTAGGGTGTTACTCCGACGGGACCGGGTGATAGTCTCCATCGAGTCCGAGGAACTCGGTTCCGTCGTTGCGATAGAAGGTGTCGACACCGGCATCTTCTAACACGCTCAGCATCTTCGCCATGGGCAGGCCGCTGGTTTTGAGCTTTTCTATGAATTTTTTCGGTCCCAGCGCATCCAGCATCTCAAATGGGCCTCGGCCCCAAGCGAAACCCCAGCGCATTGCGCGATCAATGTTAACCACGTCATCGGAAATCTGTCCAACCAGATCGGCGGCGTACCACAATGTGCCACCCATGGTTCGCCAGGCGAATTGGCCCTCAGCATCGTCACCGAGCAGAAGATCAATGCCACGATGTGCGTCATCCAACTCGATGGTCAGGGAATCACGCCAATCACCGGATTTAAGATCAAAGGTCTCTTTCTTTTTTGAACCGTCTTCCAGTTTCTGAATACGGTAAAACCCGCCGCCGGACTTGCGCCCCAGTTGGCCACGTTCAAGCATGGCGTGCTCAGCGTCAGGGAAGGCGGTGAAATTGGCGCCGACGTCCCCAGCCGGCAGGTTGATGGCAAGGTTCTTGCCAACGAAATCCATGACATCGAGACCAATCAGATCGATCAGGCCATACAACCCGGTTGGCGGCAGGCCGACGGGGCCTGACATCAAGGCATCGATGGTTTCCATGGACAGGCCGTCATCCAATGCCATTTTTGCATAATGCAACCCAGTCAGCATCCAGTAACAGCCGATGCGGTTGCCGATGAAGTTGACGGTGTCTTTGGCGTGAACTACGCCCTTGCCCAGTTCCTTGCCGCAGAAGTCGGCCAGGGTATCAACCACGTCCGGGTCGGTGTCGACGCCGGGCACAATTTCCAGCAGGCGCATGACCTTGACCGGGTTAAAAAAATGGGTGACGACGATGTCCTTGCGTAGGCGTTCGGGCTTGCCCTCGGTGATGTCACGCAGCGGGATGCCGGACGTATTGGTGCTGACGACGGAGCCATCCTTGCGCAGTGGTTCGAGCCGTTCAAACAAAGCCCGTTTGGTGGCTGTATCTTCGATTACGGCTTCGCAGATCCAGTCGCAGTCAGCGATTTTTTCGAGATCATCAGCAAGCGTGCCAAGCGTGATGTTGGAGGCCTTCTCAGGTGTGTCGAGCGCCGGTGGGCGGCCGCTCAGAATACGCTCCAGAGCTTTTTCAGCAGCCTCCATAGAGACATCAAGAAGGAGAACCTTGCGATCGCGTTCGGCGCACAGACCGGCGATCCCGGTGCCCATGGTGCCGGCGCCCAGAACGGCAACGGAATTGATTTCACGCGACATATCTTGGTCTCCTTCATTGACGGGGTTGCTGGCCTTGCCTAAAGAGTGAGGAGGGATTTGTAAAGGGGCCGGACAAGGGCCGGGAGGAAACAATGGTTAAGCCGAATTTTGCCAAGTTTGACACGCTGGCGCTGCATGCGGGCCAGCAGCCCGATCCGACCACCGGGGCGCGCGCCGTACCGATCTATCAAACCACATCCTATGTCTTTGATGACACAGATCACGCCGCGTCGCTCTACAATCTGGAACGCCCCGGCCACATCTATACGCGCTTGTCGAACCCGACCACGGCGGTGCTGGAAGAACGCGTTGCCGCACTTGAAGGCGGCGTTGGCGCGGTCGCCACGGCGAGCGGTATGGCCGCACTGTTTCTGGCGGTTGCAACGCTGATGGATAAGGGCGGACACATCGTCGCCTCGGGGTCATTGTATGGCGGGTCACACAACCTGTTCACCTATACCCTACCGCGCTTCGGCATCGAGACAACTTTCGTCAACCCGCGTGACCCGCAAGCGTTTAAGGACGCCATCCGGCCGGAAACGCGCCTGGTTTTTGGCGAAACGCTGGGCAACCCGGGCATTGAAGTGATGAACCTGCCGGTCATCGCCGAGATCGCCCATGAGGCCGGCGTGCCATTGATGATCGACGCCACTTTCACCACGCCCTATCTGATCAACGTGTTTGATTATGGGGTCGATATCGCCATGCATTCGCTGACTAAATTCATGGGTGGGCATGGCACAGCCATCGGCGGTGTGGTTGTCGACAGCGGGCGTTTCGATTGGGAAGCCAGTGGCAAGTTCCCGACCCTGACCGAGCCTTACGCCGGATACCACGGCCTTGATTTTGCTGAAGAGTTCGGAACGCAGGCGTTTGTCATGCGGGCCCGTGCCGAAGGCATGAAGGACTTCGGCGCCTGCCTGAGCCCGACCAACGCCTTCTATATCCTGCAAGGTATTGAAACTCTGCCGCTGCGCATGCAAAAGCACGTCGCCAACGCCGAAGCCGTGGCTGAATTTTTGGACGGATGTGACGAGGTCGCGTGGGTGAATTACCCGAGCCTTAAATCGCACCCAGATCATGAATTGGCGAAAGATCTGCTGCCCAAGGGGGCCGGGTCAATCCTCAGTTTTGGTATCCAGGGGGGGCGTGAAGCTGGCCGCAAGTTCATCGAATCCGTCAATCTGGCTTCGCATCTTGCCAACATTGGTGACGCCAAGACACTGGTTATCCACCCCGGTTCGACGACCCACCAGCAGATGAGCCCGGCTGATCTGGAGTCTGCCGGGATCGGCGAAGGTATGATCCGGCTGTCTGTCGGGATTGAAGATGTCGCTGATATCATCGCTGATTTGAAGCAGGCGCTTCGCGTCTCGCAGAAAGGATAAGGGGCGCGCCATGGAAGTTATCGTAAATGGCCTGAAGGCCCACGCGGCGACCGGCAGCCGCGACCTCAACGCCGATGAACCCGCCGTTATTCTCGTTCATGGGGCCGGATTAGACCGCACGGTCTGGCAACTGCAGACCCGAAACATCGCCTATATGGGGCGGCGGGCCTATGCAGTCGATTTGCCGGGCCATGGGCGTTCAAAAGGTAAAGCGCTGAACTCAATCGAAGAGATGGCAGACTGGATTCCCGCGTTTATGGATGCGGCGGGTATCGATAAAGCCAAACTAATCGGGCATTCGATGGGCTCATTTGTCACACTAGAGGCTGCGGAACGCTACCCGGATCGTGTTGAAAGTTTATGCCTGATGGGCATTTCGGATAGCATGCCGGTCCATCCTGACCTGCTGGCGGCGGCGGAACGAAACGAACGCCTTGCGCCGGAGCTCATCATCTACTGGGGATTAGGCGAAAAAGCCAAAGTCGGGGGACATCCCCATCCCGGCTTGTGGGTCCATAATGCCAGCCAGATTCTGTTTGAGAACGCAGCTGACGGCGTGTTGTTTAATGATCTCGCGGCCTGCAACGTCTATACCGGGGCCGTGGCGGCGGCTGGTAATGTCAAATGCGAAACCCTGTTTATCCTTGGCAAAGACGACATGATGACACCGGCCCGCAAGGCGAGTCCTTTGGCCGACGCCATGGGAAATGCCAAGACCACAGTCATCGAGAAATGCGGCCACATGATGCTGCTTGAGCGCCCCAATCAGGTTCATGACGCGTTGAAGGGATTTGTATAAGTGACCCATTAAATATGGATCACTGCCCCGAGGGACGGTTGAAATGAAACAGCCCTTATTTTGGTTTTTCTCCATTTTCCCCACATAAAATGGTTTTGGCCGCGTGGTTTTATTGGAAGACGAAGAAGCCTGCCGCGTGTGCATTGCAAGAAATATCAGCCCTATTCACGTCTTTTTAATTTAGTCAGCGTCATAATCAGGCCATGGAACATCGTGCCAACACAGACATAGATCATAAGGTGCTCACCCAGCAGAATATTCAGCGTGAGCACGATCAGCATGAGAAGACGTCAAGCCAGATCAAGACGCCAAAGTTTGAAGGCCTCGTCGTCCACCCTGAACTTCCTCAGTGGCTGAAAAAGTAAATATCCACGTTACCATCCGCTTTAGGTTTTAGAGCTGACGAAATCGGGTCGTCGGGATTTCAAGCGGGAATAGCCAAAGACGGACAAACGGTTCACTTTTTAGGCGTACCGGATTCTCCGGTGCCTTGCACCACATGCCCTATGGAAATTGCATAAGCAATCGACACACTGGAGAGTGTTGCAGCAATAGTCGCCGTGGCGACAAAACCATGGAAAACAGCAATTACAAATTCTGTAATGTAAACAGAACTAATAGTGGTGCCGGCGAACCATTCAATCTCGGCATCCTTTCCGAGGATGAACATCAACGGTTGTCGCAAGAAGTAGCCAGCGAACAGGACTGAAGTTCCAAAAACAACAATCCCCGTTCCGATGCTGACTATCTGCATCAAAATGAAACGGGCATGGCTACCTTTAAATCTATTCCAAGATTGCCAAATCGATTTTACTGAGTGGCCAATCGAGAGACCCGGCAGGAAAAAAAATACTATCAACCCAACGATAATCGTACAAATAGCCACAAGAAGCATAAATAGCTGTGCCATGTTTGTTTTGGCAAAACCGAACATTTCAAACGTCAAGCCGATTAAAATGCTAGCGCCAAATAACAAAAGAAAACACTTTAGCTCCCGAGCTCCGTAACGAAACGTGCCTGCGCGCTCGCCCAATAAGATATAGCGATGCCAGCCAACCGCGAAATAGGCAAAAATTAATGGTTGTAGTAAAGCATATGACGCGTTTGGCAAAAGCGGATTCGGAATCTGATTCTCATATGGAAAGAAATAGAATATCAACGATGCGATGGCAAGTGATGTAGATTTAATCAAGGGGACGAAGTTGATGAGTGTAAACTTATATCCTAGCCAAATCGACTTCCAGGGTTTGAGTTTAGGAATATTGGCTATCATGAAAGTATCTTAGGCATCACGAATGACAACATCAACATTTGAACTGGTTTTACAAAGTTTAGAGAGTCCACAATGGGTCAACTTGAGCCAAAATGGGCTCTAGAAAACACGCCTGTTAAGGCTTCTACAGCGGTCACTGCTTATCGTTTCAGTTTTTCCCTACACTCCCCCGACCTGCCGCAGATAAGCCAATCCCATGAACACCAGAAAGGCGACAATGGTCCCGGCAAAGACGTTGCGCCTGAGCAGGAAAAACAGAACAAACCCAACAATCATGGCTGCCGTTCGATCAATGGTTTCGGTTTGTTCCAATGTGCCGACGGGGAATACCAGAATACGTGTGATCAGCCCGGCCAGCATGGCGTAAGCGACGCAACTGAACCATTGAAACAGCGCCCCGTTGGGGTCAATACGTGCGGCGACCCCAACCCCCAGGGCCCGCCAGATGAAAGTGGCGGCGATACATAACGTCAGGACAAACCACGGTGTCTGTTCGATCATTGTGAGCCCCCTGAGCGAGTGGTCCACAACCGGTCTGCCAGAAAGGCCGCCGTACCTGCGAGGATGCCGGTTATGGGAACGCCCCAGTCCGGTGAAACCTGATGGATGAGCGGCCCCGAGATCGCACCGAAGATCACGGCGATAATGCAGTTGCGGGCGCGTACGCTGGAGAACACAAAAACAAAATAGGCCGGGTTCAGGAAAACCAGACTTAGGGTAACATAAAGCGGCATGGTGCCCGCCAGGACAAATCCGCCTGTTGTCCCGATCACACCGCCAATCAGGCAGACAAAGGAAACGCCTAAGAAAAACGGGAAACGGTCTTTTAATGCCATATCCGGGCAACGGTTCATGACCGTCGTCCAGATGTTGATCGACAGCATTTGTGACATGACATAGCGCCAGCGTATGGCCCGCGGATCGCCTCTGAACAGTGGCATCATGACGACGACCATCGGCATGAACCGCAGATTGGCCATGGACGACGTGGTGATGATGGCAAGAAGCGGGGCACCCAGAACGAAAAGTTCCAGCATCGCGACCTGCCCCGGCAGCCCCCAGATGCCGAGGGTCGAGCCGATGCCGATCCCAAGTTCCATGCCCGCGGTTCGTATCATCGAACCAAACCCAATCATCGCCCCGACAACCATCCAGAATGGCATGGCCAGCGCTGCCAGCATGCCGGATGAAAATGCTTTTCGGTTGCCGGAGGGAGGGCTCTGAGGAGAGGAATCCGTCGTCATATCCGTCGCCAATACGCCCGGCCTGAATTGGCGAGGGTCAGGTCAATAAGGCGGAAGCGTCGACGGGCGTCAAGTTTCGGGGGGATATGTAAAACCTTCAAACTTTGTATATATGCGAAATCATTAAATATGAGACAATAGTGTATTAAAAAACCAAAATTTGTTGATATTTTATGTATTGTAGTGTTCACTATCACCAACCTCACTAATTAATGCGGAATCAAATGCCCGATATCCAAGCCGAAAGTGCGTCTGCTCTCCAGAAATCCATGCTCATTCTCAGTGGGCTGCTGGATAGCGACCGGCCCATGAGTCTGGCGGAGATCGCCCAGCATACGGATATCCCCCGCCAGACGGTTTACCGTATTGCCCGCCAGCTTGAAGATGCCGGGCTGATTCGTCGTGAACTGGACGGTGAAGGGTATACTGTCGGGGCCTCACTTCTTGATCTCAGCATTAATGCGCTGCGTCTCGCCAATCGGTCACTGCCGGTGAGAGGCGTGCTGCGCAATCTGGTCGAGTCTGTGGGAGAGACCTGTAATGTCGGCATTCTTGATCGTGATCAGGTCGTATATGTCGAGCGCGTCGAATGTGACTGGCCGCTGCGTTTGCAGTTTGGGCCGGGCAGCCGGGTGTCGGTTCACGCGACCGCCATTGGCAAGCTGATGCTTGCCCACCTGCCCAGCCGAACACGCAGGCGTATCCTGACGTCTCAGATCCTGACCCGGTATACGGAAAACACGGTGACGGGTTTAGACGAGCTTGATACCCAGTTCCGTAAAATCAGAAAACAAGGATTTGCCACCAATGATCAGGAGAACCTGCGGGGCATGGTGGCACTGGCGGTGCCGATATTTGATGCCAGGCAGGAAGTCGTTGCCGGGCTGGCAATCCATGCGGCCAGCGCGCGCATGGACTTGGTCGAGCTTGAAACCAGATTGCCCGAACTGCTGAGCGCCGCTGATACCATCAGTGCCAGTATCCATGATTTACTTGAACCGAACGATAAACAGGCCGTTGAGTCTGATGCCGCCGCGCCGAAGGAAAATTACAAATGACAGAAGCAATCGCCCGAGTACCTGCACCTGAAGATGATGCTGGCATTATTATCGCCGGACTGATCAGCAACGCCCGTATTGCCATGGGCGAGTTTGAGCACGCCGATCAGGCCCGTGTGGATGAAGCCGTGACGGCGTTGGCGTGGTCGATTTACGAACCGTCGCGGGCGGAAGAATTGGCCCACATGGCGGTCAGTGATACGGGGCTCGGCAATGTCGAGAGCAAGATTACCAAGAATACGCGCAAGACCTTCGGCACACTTCGCGACCTGATGCGGGCAAAAACTGTCGGCATCATCGAAGAAGACCCGGCCTTGGGTATCGTCAAATATGCAAAACCCGTTGGTGTGGTCGCCGCTGTTGCACCGTCGACAAACCCGGCGGCAACGCCAGTCAACAAGGCGATGATGGCGGTCAAGGGGCGCAATGCGGTGATCGTCGCACCCTCCCCGGCAGGGCTGCGAACGACAACAAAAACTGTTGACTTCATGCGTGCTGAGCTGAAAAAAATTGGTTTGCCGGAAGATCTGGTTCAGGTATTGCCTGCACCGGTCAACAAGGCGCTGACCCAGGAATTGATGAACCGCGCCGATCTGATCGTCTGTACCGGTTCACAGAACAACGTGCGTCGCGCCTATTCGTCCGGGACGCCCGCTATCGGAGTGGGGGCCGGCAATGTTCCGGTGATTATCGATTCTTCCGCTGATCTGGCCGATGCCGCCGAAAAGATCATGATGTCAAAATGTTTTGATAACTCGACCTCATGTTCGTCTGAAAATTCCGTCACCATTCTGGATGACGTCTACGACGATGCCATAAGTGCCCTGAAAGCCGCGGGTGGATATCTTTGTTCAGCGGAAGAGAAAGAAAAAATCCTGAACACCCTTTGGGTCGATGGTCACCTCAATCGCCACGTTATCGCCAAGGACCCGGACGTTCTGGCTGACACTTGCGGACTTGGCCCGGATGCGGCCAAGGCCAAGTTCTTCATGGTCGAAGATGAAAATAGCGCCGGGAAGGATCATCCGTTATCAGATGAAAAACTGTCACTCGTGCTGACGGTTTACCGGGCAAAAGATTTCGCCGAAGCCAAGGACCATGTGCAGAATATCCTGAATTTTGTTGGTATGGGCCATTCGGTTGGTATTCATACAGCAAACGACAGCCACGTTCGCGAACTGGCGGAAGACCTGAAAGTGGTGCGTGTTCTGGTCAATCAGGCACATACCTTCGGCAACGGCGGCAGTTTCAACAACGGCCTTAACTTCACCTTATCCATGGGGTGTGGGACCTGGGCCGGAAATTCCATCTCCGAAAACCTGAACTATCGCCATTTTATCAACATCACCCATCTGGTGCGAACCATCCCCGAAGACAAACCGTCTGAGGATGAGTTATTCGGCGCGCACTGGCAAAAATACGGAAAATAAGCCCATGAATTTCGAAGAATTCGCGGCCAAACCCCTGCTGGGCACCGCCGGTATTGCGGTGCCAAAGGGAATTGTGGCCAACACCCCTGACGCGGCGGCTGAAGCGGCGGAGAAACTGGGCAGCGTCGTCGTCAAGGCGCAGGTTCCGGTTGGTAAGCGAGGCAAGGCCGGCGGTATTCAACTGGCGGACACCCCGGAAGATGCCAGGAGGCATGCTGAAAATATCATCGGCATGGAAATTGGTGGGCTGATGGTGGAGAAAGTTCTGATTGAGGAACGCTCAGACATCAAACGTGAATTTTATGCTGCCGTTCTGAACGATCCTGCCTCGAAAGGTCCCGCCGTCATGTTCTCGACGGAAGGCGGCATGGACATTGAAGACATCGCCGTAAACACACCGGAAAAACTCAAAAAAGCCGAAGTCGATATCCGGGCTGGCTTCAGTACTGATCAGGCGAAGGCGCTTGTCGCCGGGCTTGATCTCGACAGCGCCAATGACGCCATCGCCGACGTGCTGGTCAAGCTCTTCAAGGTCTATCGCGCCAACGATGCTGAATTGCTGGAAATTAACCCGTTGATCCTGGCGGGAGACGGCAACGTCGTGGCTTTGGATTGCAAGTTCGTCATGGATGATTCCGGTGTCAAACGACATCCCGAACTGGCTGAACAGGGGACGCCTGAAAAGCTCAGCCAGTTGGAGACCAAAGGCGAAGCCAACACCATCAAATATATCGAGCTCGACGGCAATGTGGCGGTGTTGGCCAATGGTGCCGGGTTGACGATGACGACCATGGATGTAGTTCGCCACCATGGCGGCAACCCTGCTAATTTCTGCGAAATCGGCGGAGAAGCCTATACCAAGGGCAAGGTGGCGCTGGAAATGGTTCTGGAAAAGCCAGGCGTGAAAAGCCTGGTGGTCAACTTCTGCGGGGCGTTTGCGCGTTGCGACGTGATGATGGATGGGTTGCTCAGTGCCTGGGAAGAATTGAAACCCGACCTGCCGGTTTTCTTTTCCATTGCCGGAACCGGTGATGAGGACGCCATTCGCATGTTGAAGGACCGCCTCGACATGGAGCCCTACCCGAATATGGACGCAGCCAGCAAGGCGGCCGTTGAGGCCGCCAATGCGGCGGGAGATCTGTCATGAGGATTGTTCGCAAGCATCACCGAGTGCTGGTGCAGGGCATTACCGGCAAACAGGGCACGTTCTGGACCGAACGCATGCAGGAATACGGAACTCAGATCGTCGGCGGTGTGAACCCGAAGAAGGCAGGAACGGTTCACTGCGACGTGCCGGTCCATGCATCGGCCGTTGACGCCATGCAGGTCGATGGTGGTTTCGATGCTTCGATTTTGTTCATTCCACCCTTAGGGGTAAAAGACGCGGCGCTGGACGCCATTGAAGCGGGGGCTAAAGGCATCTGCATCCTGACCGAACACATCCCGGTCCAGGACGTCATGTATGTCATGGCAGCGGCAAAAGAACGCGGCACGATGATCACCGGTCCCAACACGGCGGGGTCGGTGACGGTCGATGAATGTTTCTTGGGTTTCATGCCGGCCTTCAACGAACGTATCTTCAAAAAAGGCAACGTTGGGGTGATGTCCCGTTCTGGTAGCCTCGGCACCCTGATGTGTCAGAACATCGTCAGTGCCGGTTTCGGCCAGTCGGCCTTCGTGGGGATTGGCGGGGACCCGATTATCGGTACGACGACCAAGGATGCGCTGGAAGCCCTTGATCATTTCGACGGCACCGACGCGGTTGTCATGGTTGGCGAAATCGGCGGGTCCATGGAAGAGGAGGCCGCTGATTATGCCGCCACCATGAACAAACCGGTGTTTGCCTTTATCGCCGGCGGTGCGGCACCTGCGGGTAAAAAGATGGGCCACGCCGGGGCCATTGTTATGGGTGACAAAGGCACCTACACATCCAAAAAAACAGCGCTGGAGGCTGCGGGTGTGACCGTGCTGGACACGCCGTCTCATGTTGGCGAGGCGCTCAAAGATGCTTTGACAGGGTAAATTAGGGTCCTTTGACGAGGACAACAAACCGCTTCGCCTCATTCTCAGATCGAGACTGACCGGTTGATCAATCCACCGAGCAGTCGGTCTCCCTGTCGGTGAAAACCGCAATATCTCCAATGATCGAGATCAAGGCACATCAACCGAAAATAGATATGGTCAACCAAACATTTGTTGAATAGCGCGTACACCAACATTCACAGATCGTTTGGAGTGATTAAATGACAAATATTAGATTCAAAATCTTGTTTGCCGCGTCTTGTCTGCTGACCACATTTGCATTTATGCCGTCAGGCCAAGCTCAAAGCGCCTCGGAACAGACACCCAGCAGTCTTACCCACAAGATGTATTTGGATATGAAGCTCGGAAAACTGCACATTGAAGGCGACAATGCGGTCGTTGATGCCTTGATATTGCAACGCAATATTCCAATAACCTATGACTACATCGCGACCTTGATGCGGACGCCAAATGCCTTTGGTGAGGGGCCAGCCTGCATCGTTTGTCATAGTTCGAACGATCCGCACAAGAGCTATCGCGGTCTTGATTTGTCTAGTTGCGAGGGCATGTTGCGCGGCGCAACTGAAGCGCCGGCCCGTCCGGTAATTCATCCGGGGAAACGCCACAGCAATCTGATCGTTCATATGTTGCAAAACAATCGGATGCCGCTGGGTGTTCCTTTTTTCCAGAACATCGATACCCCTGCAATCAACATGACCCGGGATTGGATCGACGCAGGAGCCAAAAACGATGAGAATTTTAACAACAACGTTCTGCCATTGTTCAAGGATGAAGCCGCCTTTGGTGGTGATGCGGCATGTGTAGAGTGTCACAAGTCATATCGCGATCCGCCGAGCTTTAACGAGGTCAATCTGACCAGTTATGAAGGGGTCATGAAGGGAGCGTTTTCCAAAACCATGAAGAAACAGGGAAAACCAGGAATTCCAATTGTCATTCCATTTGACTCGGGTGCCAGCCCACTGCTCCAGCGACTGACCAAAAACCGTATGCCGCCGGGGGTCGACCCGGGCACGGATAGCAACCACCCAAACACCCTGATGCTCAATCGGTGGATAGAACAGGGAGCATGGTGCAAATGATATATGTCAAGAGTCAGGGGCCAATCAACCTTTAAGCTTGCCGAGGAAGTATGTGAAAAAATTAGGGACGTATATGAAATTTTTTACAGGGAGTTAATTATGACCTTTGTTAAAAAGTACATTCTCGAATACCCGATTTGTTTATTCCTCACCTTAGTCGTTCTCATTGGAGTGTTGAGCGGTGCCACCACCCCGGCTCAGGCCGCTGAGGATCAAGCCAAGATCGCTCGCGGCGGGCTGCTATATGACAAATGGTTCGCCATTACCCAAGGGGAAATTCCCCGAAAAACCAACAAATCCTACCCGGAAACCAGTAAGAAAAAAGGCAAGAATTCATGGCGCTGCAAGGAGTGTCATGGCTGGGACTACCAGGGCGTCAAGGGGGCGTATGGAAATAAGGAAGGTAGCCACTATACCGGTATTAAAGGTATTAGCGGTGCCGCCGGGGCCGATTTGTCGAAAATCGTTGCCGTGCTTAAGGATAAAACCCACGGCTACTCGGATGCTATGATGAACAAGGATGATTTCAATGACCTCGCCCTGTTCGTGAGCATTGGACAAGTTGATATGCCGAAATACATCTCTCTTGATAAAAAAATTAAAGGCGACGCTAAAAAGGGTAAAGATTATTACGGCACGATCTGCGTTGGCTGTCACGGTCTGGACGGTAAAAAAATTGACGATATGCCGCCTGTCGGCAAGGTCGCAAACTCCAATCCGTGGGAAACGCTACACAAAATCCGTAACGGTCAGCCAGGCGAGAAAATGCCCGCACTCCGCGCGCTGCCATTGCAGGTGGCCGTTGATCTTGTCGCCTACACGAAAACACTGCCCAAGTAGCGTAAGGGGAGAGTGGAGCCACCTGTCGGGTGCTGCGTTGCCAGTATTCGGGACGCAGGCGTGTGCCTGGCCGTTGTCGATCATTGGGCGGGTCAAATTCGGCGGTGGGGGCGACCTGCGGGAAGAAAACCCCAGTGCCTCGTTCCCAAACCGAGACTGGCAGCCATTGAAATAATACAGTAGCGTTTTGTTCGGCTGAATTTCGGATGTCGGCGACAATGGATACTCTTAAAATTGACCCCCTGCATGCTGATTTTGGGGCTCGTATCAGCGGATTGGACTTAACGCATCCCCTGTCCGATCGTGATCGGGATGAACTGCGCGAGGCAGTTGATACCTACTCGCTTCTGTGTTTCCCCGGACAGCAGATGACGGATGACAAACAGCTTGAGCTGACGCGTCAGCTGGGCGAGCCAGAGGCCGAACACGTCACCTTTGGAAAAACTGGAAAGATTGAATTCTTCGGCACGGTCGGCAATGTTTTGGATGACGGCACGAAAAAGGACAACGCTGACACCAACACCAAATTCCAGACAGGTAACCAGCTGTGGCACTCGGATTCGTCGTTTCGCGAAACCCCGTCTTATGTCTCGATCCTTCAGGCCTATGAGGTCCCGGATGAGGGTGGGGCGACGGAGTTTGTCAGCATGCGTGCGGCCTACGACCGATTACCCAATGAGTTGCGCCAACATATTGACCCTCTGTACGTGATCCATGATTATGTTTTTTCGCGCAGTCAGGTGGCGCCGGTTGATGCCAATCATGCCGCCTCATTACCACCCGTCAGGCACCAACTGGTGCGTGAAAATCCCGGCAACGGCAAAAAGAACATTTATATCGGATCACACGCCCGCTCCATCCCCGGAATGTCCGGTATCGACAGCCGTCGCCTGCTGGATGATCTACTCGAACGCACGACCCGGACCGAAGATATTTACGCTCACCAGTGGCAGGTTGGTGATACGGTGATTTGGGACAACCGCTGCACGTTGCACCGTGGCACGGGATATGACGCTGATCGCTGGCGTCGCCGTTTGCGCCAAACCCGTGTGGCGGGGGCGGAAAAAGGCGTCATCCCGAGCCCCTGATGGATTCGCCGGACATTCCCGGGCCATTCAGAGGACAATCGCCACCATCATCGTTCACAACTGAGTGTTGCGCATTCATATTCGCTTTACAGAATGTCTCCTTGCTGTCAATTTTGACACGTGCTTAAGAGGACGTAATGTTCGGCGGAAACGAAAATTTTGAAATTCAAGTGATGCGGGATAGCCGCTGGGTCACTGAGTCTGTTCGTGACAGCGAAGCCCTTGCCCGTCAGCTTGCCAAAAATTACCTGAAAGATAAAAATTGTGCCGGGGCGCGTATCGTCGGTAACCGGTCATTCAGGGATGGCTCTGAAGAAGAGACCGTCATTTTCGAGCGGACCCAGGACGTCAACACTGAGAAACCGGTCCGTATCATCCCGTTGGAGTCGGCACCTCAACTGTGTACGGCCCCGAAAGATATTTTTAGTCTGGACAGCCGAGTTACACTTAACAGATTGCTCCGGATTTACTTCGAAGGTGTTTCCCTAACTCCGACTGAAGTGCTGCACAGCCACCGGGAATTGAAGCGACTTAACGATAAGGACTCGTTGGTGCCGTCGGCAGTCAGCCATATCGCCAAACTGCAGACGACGGAAAGCAAAAAATCGACACGCGAGCGCCAGGATGAAATCTATGCGATTCTGGAGCAGATTATGGCCCAGGCCGAACGCGCCGATTCCCAGAAACTGCCCAAGATAACGGGTGCATTTTCTGAAACACTTGCTGCCGTATCGAGGATTGACGGAGAAACACCGGAATATCTGGCGATGGTCGTCCTGTCACGGGACCTGATCGGTATTAACAGCTGGATCGGTAAGCTTGACCGACTCTGCAAGCTCGCCCTGGCCGAACAGGATTCCAAGGCAATCCTGCTTCTCGATACGGTAATCGCGGACGTCCTCGGTGCCAACGTGATCCAGGAGGTTCTGGGCTGGAAGCGGTCATTGGGCAGCGCCATCATTGGCATGGTCGATTTGGCCGACGGCTCCTTTGAGGTCGAAGAAAGTGATGCCAAAGACACCGTTGCATTGCTCAACGATCTTTTTGCGGCGAAGTCTCTGCCCGCCAGTCGGCACGTCATTCTTGAACGCGCCATGCGCCAGCTTAAGTCGTCAGCTCCGCTTTATCGCTCCGACCCGGGACAGGAGATGGAAGAGTATCAGCGGGTTTTGGCGCGCTTGTTGGAGCCGGGTAAAATTATTTCAGGAGCCTATGCTGCCGAGGCCCTGACCGTGCGCGGTAATCAGTTTATCGAACAGGGCGGAGCGACCGGGCGGCGTGCGGCAATTGGGGCGACGCTTGAAGCGCTGCCTGACCGGGCACGCGGCATCATGTATTTGTCCGAGTTGAGCAATACGGATTTTGCTGATGATCATCTCGACGACATCGTCAAACAACTCGATGACGTCTTCGGTGCCCGGGTCATTGAAGAGTTGACCCGCCAATCGCTGTCACCCAAAGATCGGATGATCGCCGCTACCGGAGCTTTTAACGTCGCAAATTCGTCTTCATTGCCCGATGCCGTCAAACAACGTGTCGCCGAACATATTGACGATGTGCTGGTGCGTTATCTGATTGATGCGGATATCATCAACAAACTCGATACCCCTGACCACCATATTCGGGATCGGGCAGTTCGGCTGGTTAAATTCTGTGGTGCCGGGGTCCTGCCGGAGGGCAAGGCCCTCAGCCTGGCGCGAAAGCGTGTTGTCGAAATGTTACGCCAGCCGAAGTTTGATGTGCTGTTTATTGAAGGAATCAGTACGCCCGCCAGAGCCGAGAAGGCAATCCGCGATTTTCACAAACTGTTGGTTAAAGCGGGCATCGCCTGACGCACTTGGCGCGTTGTTAGAATACAGCCCGCCGGATGAGGTTCAGGCCGATAATGAACAGGGCGAACAGTAGAAATTTGCGAAATGTCTCCTGATCAATACGTTTGCGAATGGCTTCGCCGACAAAAATTCCCAGCATTCCAGGCACACAGGCGTAGATCGACAGGGGCGTCGTTTGCGCATTAAGAATACCGTTGGCCCAATAAGACAGGGTCAGCGGGATTGCTCCCATGGTCCAGACCAGTCCAATGACCCTGACCCAGGTGTCTTTGGGTAATCTCAGCAGCATCAGGTACATCATCATCGGCGGCCCCCATATGGTCGACAGGCCACCAAGGATGCCGCCCAGCGTTCCGGCCAGCGGCGCCGCCCATTTTTGTGTCGCCGGGCTGAGTACCGTGACGGGTGGGCGGATCAGGTTGGACAGGGTGAAAATGGTGACGCAACCGCCAAGGATTCCGAACAGGGTCTTGGGGTCGAATTTGACGACGAAGTGGGCGGTCACGATCAGTGAAATAACAAAACAGATGATCATCGGGGCGAACCGTCGGGCCGGTTCCAACAGATCGCCGGAGCGAAATGCCTGCCACAAATTGGTCACCAGGATGGGCACGACGACAATCGCCAGCGCCATTGGGGCGGAGACAAAGTTGACGACAATGGCGATGGTAACGATCGGCAGGCCCAATCCGCTAATGCCTTTAACAATGCCGCCGATGAAAATGGCGGCGGAAATCAGAGCAAGGGTTTGTGCATCGACGCCGAACATCGTACCACCTTACAGCAAGGGCAAGAGCATTCCAATAAACTATAGAGCTATATAGCTCTTGAAGAATCTTGTGTGATGGTGCAAAATCCCTCTCTTCTCCAGCGAGCGAAGAGACATATGCAGACATGGGTATAGCGCCTTGATACTTGATCGACTGGCCAGGGTCATGGGGGACGAAACCGTTGCCGGTGGGCCGCGGGTGCCAAAGTATGTGGTTTTATCCGACCAGATCGTTGCTGAAATTGAGGCTGGAAATCTGCAACCGAGCGAACAATTGCCCGGCGAAGCCGAGATGGCGGCGGTGCTTCCAGCCAGTCTTGGCACCATTCAGAAAGCCCTGTCACGGCTGGTGGATCAGGGCATGGTCGTGCGCCGGCACGGAACCGGGACGTTTGTTTCGGATGGACGACGGCGTCTGATAGATCTCTGGCATTTCCGGTTTCTGGCCGATGATGACCAGACTTTGTTACCGGTCTTTGCCACCGTGCAAAATATCAACCGGTCCTCAGCTGATGGTCCTTGGCGAGGGTTTATCGACGCGGGTGGGGATTGTGTTTGTATTGAGCGCAAAATCAACGTGAATGGCGAGTTTGACTGTTTTGCCCGGTTTTTTGTTTCCGCCGACAAGTTCCCCGGCCTTGAGCGGACAAGTCCCCACCGGCTCGATAACATAAGCTTTCGGGCATTCCTGAAAGACTCTTATGGTGTGGCGACGGTTCGCGTCGCCGAACAGGTGGCGGCGGAAACAATGCCCTCTGATATTTGTGAGGTCATGGGGCAGACCGCAGAGACCACGGGTCTGGTGTATCACTTGCGCGGTTTCGGCTATCGGGATGAGCCGGTGTCCTATCAGCTGGTCTACATTCCCCCCAATTCCCGGCGCCTGGAATTTGGCCCCCAGCGTCAGTAAACGCGAACAAATACGGAAAAGGAATTCAGATGCCCCATTCTACTTATCTGCCCGACCTGATGGGCTCGGCCAGCGTTTCACCGACAGGCGAATTTGAGGCCGGATCCTTTCAGGAATTCACGGTGACCTATACGGCTGGAAAATTCGGCATCGACGATTCCGGGTCGATCAAGCTGGTGCATCGTTTTGCCAGCGACATGGGACGCCCGCAGATGGACAATCCCGAGGCCGCCAACTATGTGACGGTCCAAGCCTCCAACGGTGCCGTTCTGGCCGTTGATTTCGACGGCAAACAGAATATCCGCCCGTGGGACAAAACCATCTATATCAAGGTTGTTCGTGGATTTTTGAGGAAGGGCGATCAGATCGTCATGCGGTTGGGGGACCGGCGTCAGGGCAGCCCCGGAATTCGGGTGCAGACGTTCTGTGAAGATACCTTTGAATTTCGCGTCATCGTCGATGCCATCGCGACCTACAATTATGTTGAACTACCCAAACAGCCCGTGGTCTCCATTGTGTCGGGACCACCAGTGTTGTGGAAAGCCATCCTGCCGACTGAACGCAAATCGGGAACGCCGTTTCGGCTCTGCCTTAAGGGTGAAGACCGTTGGGGAAACCCGTCCGACAAGTGTGATCAGACCTTCAGTCTGCGCGCAAATAGGGCGGTCGTGGGCCTGCCCGACCAGGTGACCTTCACCCAAGGCGGGTTCTCGGTCATTCTTCCAGACCTAAGCTGCGCTGAACACGGGGACCTGGTGATCGAACTGCTGGACGGCGATGCCTGCGTTGCCGCTCGCTCCAATCCGCTTCGGCTGTCCGCAACCTGTGACCTTAAGCCCTACTGGGGCGATCTGCACGGCCAGTCGGAAGAGACCATCGGCACCAATTCGGCACGTGAGTTTTTCGAGTTTGGGCGGGACAAGGCATTCCTTGATGTCTGCTGCCATCAGGGCAATGATTTTCAGATCACCAAAGAATTCTGGGCGCACCTCAATGAACTGACGGCGGAGTTCAATGTGGATGGCGAATTCATCAGCTATCCGGGATACGAGTGGTCGGGCAATACCGGCATGGGTGGCGATCGCAATGTCTTGTTTATGGAAGAAGGGCGACAGATTCATCGTTCATCTCATGCCCTGATCGAAGACCTCAGTGACGAGCATACGGACTCCCACACGGCCGCCGAGCTGTTCGAAGATATCAAGGATGAAGATTGCACGGTGTTTGCCCATATCGGCGGACGTTACGCCGATATCAAGTTGGCCCATGATGACAGGCTGGAGCGCGCTGTCGAGGTGCATTCGGCCTGGGGTACGTTCGAGTGGTTGATCCACGATGCCTTCGAACAGGGCTATCGGGTTGGTATTGTCTCCAACTCGGACGGCCACAAAGGTCGCCCCGGCGCCAGTCACCCCGGGGCCACCAGTTTTGGGTCTTACGGCGGGTTGACCTGTTTGCTGGCCCCCGACCTGACCCGGGCGGGACTGATGGACTCGATGCGTCGCCGCCACCATTACGGCACCACCGGATGTCGCATGGTTCTCGATACCCGCGTGGTCTTTGATGATCCGGCAGAACGTTTTGATGAGGACCCAAATATGGGGCCGACCTCATCGGAACAGGCCACCGAAGCCATGATGGGGGATATCGTAAGATGCGATGGCGGGGAAATTACCTTCCGCATTGATGCCCACGGGTCTGCCCCCATTGAGCGCATCGAAATCCGCAACGGTTTGGATACGCTGGAAACCTATCGCCCGTTCACCCCTTCTGATCTCGGCAAACGCATCCGGGTGATCTGGGAGGGTTCGGAATATCGAGGCCGGGGCCGGGAAACCTATTGGGATGGTTTTGCCGAGCTTGATGGTAATGCGTTTAGTCAACTGTCCCCGATCAACCGATATAACGTTGATCGGCGCTTTGAGCAGACAGCACCGGGGCGGGTCGACTGGAACGCCCTGACCACCGGTGGATTTGGCGGGTTCGACGCCTGGTTGGAGGATAGTCAGGCCGGGACACTGAAAATTGATACGGCGCTGGTCAAAGAGAACATCAAGGTCAGTGATATCGGGTTCGATGATCTGGTGTTCGAGAACGGCGGCATCAACCGCCGCATCCGGGTGTTCCGCATGCCAGATGAAAACCCCCATCATCACGTCTCGATCGAACGCCGTCTGCCGGTTCTGAGTGGTCGCGACAATGCCTATTATGTCTGTATCGTTCAGGAAGACGGTCACTTCATCTGGCCGAGCCCGACCTATGTGTTTAACGGTACGGAGTAAGTCATGAGCCGGGGAATTGATCATCTGGTGCTGGCGGTCAGGGAGTTGGATGCCGCCTGCGCGTTTTACGAACAGCTGGGATTCAAGTTGACACCGCAGGCCCAACATCCGTTCGGTACGGGCAATCGTCTGGCCCAGCTGGATAGCGATTTTCTTGAAATCGTGAGCGTCACCAAACCGGAAGACCTGATCGAGCATCAAGATGGGGTTTTCAGTTTCGGAGCATTCAACCGCGATTATCTGAACAAGCGGGACGGCATGTCGATGATCGCGCTTAAAAGCGACGGCTGGCAGCAGGACCGCCAAACGTTTTCCAGCGCCGGGTTCGATCTGTCGGAACCTTTCACCTTTTCCCGCCTGGCCCGCCAGCCTGATGGCAGCGACGTGAAGGTCGGGTTCGATTTGACCTTCGTTCCGGATGCCGGGCTGCCGGATGCCGTGTTTTTCACCTGCGATCATCAGCATGAACCGGAGTTTTTCTATAAACCGGAATTCCAGAAACACGATAACGGTGCGTTGGCCGTCGATGAGGTCTTTATGGTCTGCGAGGACCCGGCCAATGTCGATGCCTTCCTCGCTCGTCTCTACGGGGGAACCTCGAACATTAGTGTCTCTACGGTGGAGCAGTTAGATGCCCGCTTCCCCGGCCATGATCCGGTCTCAGTTAGCGGTGATGCGGTGTTCGCCGGGTACCGCATCCGGGTGTCTGATCTAGGGATCACACGGTCAGTTTTGAACTCTGCCGGCGTCAAGTTTGCTAACAAGAGTGAAAGCCTGTGGTTGTCCGCCTATGGAACCATAATTGAATTTTCAACTCCCTCAGCGCACGAGAGACCCGAATGACAGAAGAAATGCTACAGGTTTCGGTGTGGAAAGGTGACGCGAAAGGCGCGTTCGTCACCTATCAGGTTCGCCGTCAGGAAAACCAGACGGTGCTTGATCTGGTTACCCATATACAGCGCCACATCGACCCCGGCTTGAGTTACCGGTTTGCCTGCCGGGTCGGGGTCTGCGGGTCCTGCGCCATGACGGTTAATGGTAAGGCCCGCTGGACGTGTCGAAGCCATGTCTCCAATGTTGTTGAAGATGGTCGCATCGAAATCCGGCCTCTGGAATCGTTGCCGATTGTCAAAGACCTGGTTGTCGACATGACAGATTTCTTTGACAAATGGGCGAAGGCCAAAGGGTCGTTTGAGCCGACCTGTTCCTGCAATGATGAGATTGCCGCCGTTTCACCGAGCGACAAAAAGCGCCGTTTGGCGGATGCCGGGATCGAGTGCATTGGATGTGGGGTGTGTTATGCGGCGTGTGATGTGGTCAGGTGGAAGCCGGATTATTTGGGCCCGGCCGCCATGAACCGGGCCTGGACACTGGTCAATGATGTTCGGGATGGCGGCAATGACGAACGCCTGCGCGCCGTTGCCGGGGATGATGGGTGTCTCAGTTGCCATAGCCAGCAGAGCTGTGTCGAGCGCTGCCCGCAAAAACTTAACCCGACCATGGCCATTGCCGGTTTGAAACGAGAAACGATCAAAGCGGCGCTTAAAGGAAAACTGTGATGATACAAAACACGGTTCAATCCGAAACCTGGTTATGGTTGGCCCAACGCACCAGCGCCGTCGTGCTGGCGGTCTGTATCGCGGTCCACCTCACCACCATGATCATCGCCATGCAGGGGGGGTTGAGCACGGCAGAGATCGCCGGACGGATCAGCGGGAATCCAATGTGGTTGGTCTTTTATGGAATTTTTCTGACGGCTGTGGCAATCCACGCACCCATTGGAATGCGCACGGTTCTGCTGGAATCGACGCAATTGTCGGCAAAACGTGTCGGCCTTCTGACCATGCTTCTGGGCTTGTTTGTTTTTGTCCTGGGCGTTCGAACGATCTTTGGCCTGTATCAGATGGTGCCGGCATCATGAAACAGACACATCGAAACCATCCCACTTACTGGGCTTTTCTGTTGCATCGTATTTCCGGTGTGTTGCTGGCCATATTCATTCCGGTTCATCTTTATGTTCTCAGCCTGGCCGTCACCGACGGCGCGTTGCTGGACGAGTTCCTGCGCTGGAGCTCCACGCCTATCGTCAAATTGATGGAGACCGGCATGGTGGTCATGCTGGCGGCCCATCTCACCGGTGGCCTGCGTTTGCTGGGGTTGGAATTCCTGGGCTGGGTATCGTGGCAGAAAACAATGGTGGCCCTGTCCGTCGGAATTAGCCTCGCCATTGGACTGGTGTTTTTGCTCAATGCCGATTGAACTGATCATCATTCCTTTAGGCGCGTTCCTCGCTGCTTTTGTGGTCGCGGCGGCGGGGTTTGGCGATGCCTTGGTTCTGGGGGGGCTGTGGTTTCATTTTATTGCCCCGGTGGACGCCGTGCCGTTGATTGTCGCCTGCGGTTTTGTCATGCAGTTTCAACCGCTTTACCGGCTGCGCAAGGAATTGATTTACGAAAACCTGCCACCCTTTGTTGTTGCCGGTGTATTGGGCGTGCCTTTGGGGGCCTGGTTTCTGGCCCATACGGCGCCCGATCCATTCCGTCTGGGCATTGGGGTTTTCCTGATCGCCTATTGCCTGTTCATGTTCCTGAAACCACACAAGACACATCTTCTGTGGGGTGGGAAAATCGCCGACGCCGGGGTCGGGTTCTTGGGTGGTGTACTGGGTGGGTTTGCCGGATTGAGTGGCGTTACACCGACCCTGTGGGTCGGGCTGCGGGGTTGGGCAAAATCGCGGCAACGTGGGGTGTATCAGCCTTTCGTCTGCGCCATGCATGGCCTGTCCGTTGCCTGGCTCGGTTGGAAGGGGCTGGTGACGGTGGAGACGGCGGAGCGTTTGCTGTGGTGCCTGCCGGCGATCGTGATCGGTGGTTGGGCTGGCCTGAAAGTTTATCATCTGCTTGATGAACAACGCTTTCGTAAATTTATCCTTGGGCTTTTGCTGATTTCCGGTATGGCGCTGGTTCTGTGATCTATTGAGGTTTTGAAATGGCGATGACGATTGAACATCATAAAACAGACGTCTTGATATTGGGCGCCGGAGGGGCCGGACTGTTTGCTGCCCTGCATGCCGCCAAGGCCGCTCCAGACCTTGATATTACAATCGCCGTCAAGGGCTTGCTCGGCAAATGCGGGTGTACGCGCATGGTGCAGGGCGGCTACAACGCAGCCATGGCGTCCGATGATTCGGAAATTCGCCATTTCATGGATACCATCGAAGGCGGCAAATGGCTTAACCATCAGGAGCTGGCCTGGGCACTGGTCAACAAGGCGCCCGTTTGTATCCGTGAACTGGAAAATGAGCTCGGATGTTTCTTTGACCGAAACCCGGACGGCAGTCTGCATCAGAAAGCTTTTGCCGGACAGACCTATGACCGTACCGTTCATAAGGGCGATCTGACCGGGATCGAGATTATCAACCGCCTGTCCGAACAGGTCTGGAAACGCGGTATTCATCGTCTCGAAGACCACCGTGCCCTCGAGTTCATTATGGCCGCCGATGGATCGGGCTTGGCAGGTGTATTGATGACCGACATGCGCACCGGTGATTTCCGGTTTGTTCAGGCCAAAGCCGTGCTGTTGGCGACCGGCGGTGGGCCGTCGATGTATCGTTATCACACCCCATCGGGAGACAAGTCATGTGACGGCATGGCGATGTCTTTGCGTGCCGGACTGACGCTTCGTGATATGGAGATGGTGCAGTTTCACCCGACCGGCCTGATCGCCGGGGCCGATACGCGGATTACCGGAACCATCATCGAAGAGGGACTGCGTGGGTACGGTGGTCATCTGCTGGATGGCAACCAAGAACGCTTCATGCACAAATACGATGAACGCAATGAACGGGCGACCCGCGACATTGTCAGCCGTGCCATGTATTCGGAAATGACCAATGGGGCGACCGGTCCCAATGGCGGGCTCTACATCACCATGCGTCATCTTGATGCGAAAGAAGTCCGAAAACGCTTCAAGGGCATGGTCACACGCTGTGCTGATTGCGGTTTTGATCTGGTCAGCGGCATTGTCGAAGTTGTGCCGACCGCGCATTACATGATGGGCGGGCTGGAGTTTGATGTTGATTGTTCAACCGAAGTGCCGGGGCTGTTCGCGGCTGGTGAAGACACCGGCGGTGTGCACGGCGCAAATCGCCTCGGCGGCAATGGTGTCGCCAACTCGACGGTGTTCGGGGGGGTGGCTGGAGATTCGCTCGCCCAGTGGGTGCCGTCACATGGTGTTTGGCGCGATCCGGATAAGGCCGCAATGACAGCGGCGTTGGAGGCGGCTCTGCATCCGTTTAGCAAACCCACGGGTGACCTTCATGGAATTCGTGAACGCCTGTATACGGCCATGTGGGATGATGCGGGCATTATTCGTGACGGCGACCGTCTGGTTCGAGCACGAGACACCATTAAGGGTCTGGCCGATGAACTGGCAGCTTCGGGTATTGCCGAAGATCAACGCGCCTATAGCCTGTCGTGGCATGATTGGCTCAACCTCAATAACCTGATTTTGGTCAGCAAGGTCATTATCGAGGCGGCGCTGGCCCGAGATGATTCCCGTGGCGCTCATTTCCGTTCCGATCATCCAGAGGCCAAAGACGTGGAAAATTCCTGGTACACCCGCACCCGGGTTGTTGATGGTGAATTGGAACTCACGACAAAACCCGTCGACTTTACACGGGTGCGTCCCGGTGAGACGCTGCTGACTTGACAGGTCCTATCCAGAAAGGGGTTGCTACCGAAGGCGGTCTTCTTAGAACTCGATAATCTGGCCGCCTTTAAGGATGGAGATGTCATGAGGCGTCGTCAGCATGGAAAGTTCCTCGACAATTTTGGCCTTGGCAAAGGGTTTCATATGTGTGGCCAGGATGGCGGGTCGGGAGTCGAGCTGAACAATCTCGCGCTCCAGCAAGGCTGGTGTCAGGTGTCCGGTTTTGAGCGCCAGTTCTTCCATGGCGCTTGGAAACGAACACTCAATTATCACGTATCGAACGTCCGGTAGGGAATTGACGGCTTGCCAGAATGCCGGACAGGGCCCGGTGTCACCTGTGAAGGCAAGCTGCCCGCTTCCACCGTCGAGCCAAAATCCAGCAGCCTCACCATGGTGATCAACGGGCAGACTACCGAGGCGCCTGCCGCCGAATTCGTAGGGAGTATCGCTTAGGGGCAGAAAGCGGATGGACGGCCGGTCGGGCGATGGAATCTGGGTGAAATCGGGCCAAATGACATCGTTGAATATATGGCGAGCCAAGTCTTCATGGTCGCTGCCCGGAACATGGACTGTGACCGGGGACCGGCGTAACGGTAGGATCGAATCGACTAATAACGGCAGACAGGCAATATGGTCCATATGGATATGGCTGAGAAAAATATGGTCGATTTTGGCCATGTCTTCGGGTTCAAGCTCGCCGAGCCCGGTTCCGGCATCAATGAGAATATCGTCGTCGATGAGAAAACAGCTGGTTCGCCGTCCCTTGCCAATGCCGCCGTCTGACCCCAGCACGCTCAGTCGCACGGAAGGTCTCTTTGTTCGCACCCGAATCGGGCATGTATTATCGTCATTACGTCAAAACCTCAGGTTACCTTCGAGTGTTTTATAACTTATTCAAATCCCGTCAATACGAAAACATAAGTCTCTCTGCGGGTTTCAGACAAGGCAGACCCTAAGGAAGATCAAAGCCATGACTTTATTATGGTTTTTTTGAGAGATTGGTAGACGGTTCCAGAATGGGAGGTTAGATAGATCATAAGAAGAAAAACAACAAAGCATGTGAACTCTAGCGAATGCGAACCCGAAAATGGGCCGTTCATGGAGTCAAAATTATGGCCGATACCTTTTATCGCGGCAATCGAAAGTCCCTTGCGCTGAAATCAGTCAAAGGCGAATCCCTTTCTGTTCCCGAAGATAGTCACTTAGCAAACGCCGGAGATGTGCGGCGAGAGAGAAGCTTGTTCAAGAACAAATTACCACTGTTAGTCCTTGCCGCCACTTTGATTTTCAGCCTTCCTGTTGACGTCGCATGGGCTCAGTGTGGGAAGTTTCCAGATCATCCGCTGTGGAGCCCGCTTAATCATGAGCGCGTTCGGAATTATGTGAAGCGCAGTCTTAAAGGTGATTGGAAATCCTATATCACTCATCTGGAAAAGCAGCTGAAAACAGTCAATAAGATCGTCGACGCTGGCAAGACCGCCCGCATCAAACACAAGGGGCAGACCGTTACCTTAAGTGGCGATAAGCTGGCCCGTTATCAGAACGCATCTCAAACCCGCCTTAACGTCGTCCAGTGTCTGGCCGAGCAGGCTCATGAATCGGAACTGGTCTCGCTGGATCGCCTGCCGTCTGAAAAAGGTGATGAAAATCAGGATGTCGAAGTTTCTGTCTCTGCGGCTGTTCGTACAGATAGCATTAAGCTGGAGATGAGTTCGTCATGCTCTGATGGCGTGTCCAGGTTCAAGATTACGAACCGCGGCCCGGACTGGCCAAAAGCCAGTGCATTCTCCATTTTCCGGATAGAAGGGGCAGACAAGTATCCTGTGAGCGTACGTCGCATGCGCCTGAAAGGCGGACAAACTGCGTCTTTCAAGGTTAAAAAATCACGAAACCCGAGTGGGCATCTGGGTCTTTTTATTGATCCGGGATGGTATAAGCGGGCTTTTGTTTTCGACGCAACCCTGACTTGCCGATAAGTCAGGGCGTCCCTTGTCACGATGTCGAATTAACAGACCGGGCCTTAAAAAACATATCTTATGCCGGCGTTAATCCCGTACCGAACAGTGTTGAGGTTATTTAACGGAAACGTCGATGTCGAGTTTGCGTCGGGGCCCAATGTGATGTCACCGTCGCTCATCAGCTGCCAATAACGCAGATCCATAACTGCGATCCAGTTGGACGTCAGCGAGTAGACAAATCCGATGGCCCCCTCTACACCGAAGCCGCTACCATCCATGATGACGTTTGGGGCAGGGCCTAGGCTCGTCACTGCCGTTCGCAGCAAATGACTGTCTTCATTGTGCATGTCGGTGTAGGGAACGAAGGCCAGATCGAAAGTCCAACCCATGCGTTCGTTGGCTTTGTAAGTCCCGAGTGCCCCCAATCGGAAAGATTTCCATTCAACAACGTTGCTGATGACGTTGACATCACTGGTTCGAGTTTGCTGATTGGTCAAGAGGTTGAACAAGCCCGTTGCTTCATGTTCTTCACGCCAGTACTGAAAGCCGGTGAACAACGATAGCGTGAAACGGTCTTTATCGATATTGATGATTTGTTTGCCGACATCAACGGTCAGATAGAATATGTCGGTATCCGGAATGGCACTGTCGGTCGATGAAAACAGGACCTGTCCAACCTTAAAGTCATCATCCCGAAGGTTGCCCTCTCCACCGAAGGTCGCACCGACCCCTAGGTTGCCACGAACAAAAAAACCGCGTTCAAAGTTCATCCGTCCGTCCAGTTCAAGAACGACGGTGCCGTCGTCTTCGTAAGTCAGTTCCGATGAGGGGTTACCCAATGTTGCAGATGCACTTGAGGCGTCGTGGTTCCAGTCTGTTTTGCCCGATGTCTTAACGATGCCGATCCCCAGGTGCATTCCGGGAAGTTCGGTCTGTGTGGACAGGGGGCGCGGACGTTCGCCGGGTTTACCTTTTAACGAGGGTCGCTGGGTGACGTAGTTTGACCCTTGGCGCCGGTTTGTCAGCCGGCGCTGGTTAGGGGGAACGGGCCATTGGACAGCCCTGGCTTTGGGGAGGCGTTTTAATGGTTTGGAGTTTGCCGGTTGCCCCGGCAACGGGCCAGATAGCCACGTCTTCAACCAATCACTGTTTTGCGGGGCAGTTGGTTGACTGTAGGCTAGGTTGGACTGCATGCAGATAAAAATGATACATGCGCCATAATAGAGACCCCGAAGCATGCGACATGAACATCATCTGTAATTTTCCCTAATCAAAAGGACTACATCTAATTGATTAACCAATTGATAATGTTCAAAAAATTTAAGGCGCTTTGTTGCTCGTGATGACGGGCCTGATTAACGGTTTTTCCACCAGATAACCGTATTCGTTGGCGGCTTCGATCAACCATTCCCAAAAGGTCCGGGCGAAACCGCGGGCCACATAAATGTCAAAGGTGTCGTCGTCGATATGATCGAGCAAAACATTAAGACCGTCAATTTTGCTCTGCGCACATTCACCGAAGCGAAAGTTCTTCAGATGAAGGTCCAGCGGACAACCTTTAGCGAGCACATCACGTAACCGGGGACCGTGCAGCCTGAGCACGGTTCTTCCGCTGCTGACATTGTTTACGGCACCCACTGAGATATCTCGCACGTCGTTTACGGCACCCACTGAGATATCTCGCACGTCGAATCCGTCCGAACTGTCCACGCAAAGCCATCGTTTGGGCGAGAGCCACAGCACGCGTAAGGTGTCGGCGCTGATGACGGTGTTCGGCGTGGCCGGCAGCGGGCAGCCCACAGCCTTTTCCGCCGCGGTAAGGAACGCTTTGTCTGAAGCATCACCCCCAATATCGAACATAGTCAGAGGATGGCGCTCGTGGATCATCAAACCGATTTCGGAATTGGGCCCGTTTGCAGATGCCCCTTCCGTATAGACCGCCATCAGGGCGGAGCGTCGCTGGATTTGTTCAGGCACGTAAGCGCTCCCCTTCAGGGTCAATGAATACCGGATGTGTAATGCGAACCTCAACCTTCTGGTTGTTCAAAGGGGCCAGGGCGTAAGTGGTTTCACCCATCCGCTCGCGCCCCCGCTCGATCAGCGCCAGGCCGATCGGGTGGCCAAGGTTGGGGCTGTAACAGAAAGATGTGACTTCTCCCTGCAAGGGGATGGGTGTCGGCAGATCTGGATTGTCGACGATGCGGCCACCTCTTGGAATTCGTGTTTTCCCATCGACAGGAACAAGGCCGACAAGCTGAACGCGGTTCGGGTCTTGCAGGCCTTCGCGGTTGGTCGCACGTTTGCCGATGAAGTCCTTGGCGGAACTCATCATGCCACCAAATCCCAGGTCATTGGCCGTGGTTCGCCCATTCAGTTCGCCCCCGACCACATGGCCCTTTTCAATCCTTAGAATACCCATGGCTTCGGTGCCATAGGGCGCGATATCGAATTGCTGACCGATTTTCATGATATGCGTCCAGACATCATGACCATAGTCGGCGGGAACATTGATTTCATAAGCCAGTTCGCCGGAAAAACTGATGCGGAACAGCCGTGCCGGAGCCCCACCTATGGTGCCTTGGCGAAACGCCATGAACGGACAGGCTTCAGCGGAAACATCGATATCATCAAAAATCTTGCCCAGCAGGTCGCGACTGCGCGGACCAGCCACGGCAATCGCCGCCCATTCTTCGGTGACCGAGATCATGTTAAGGTCAAGTTCCGGCCATTCGACCTGGGCCATGTATTCCATATGCTGCAGCACAGGCCCCGCATGGACAGTCGTCGTGGTAATCAGATAGTGGTTCTCGGCAATCCGCGTGACGGTGCCATCATCAAAGACAATGCCGTCCTCGCGCAGCATGACTCCATAGCGGCATTTTCCGATCTCCAGTTTCTTGAAACCGTTAATATAGAGGCGGTTCAGAAACTCCGCCGCATCCTTGCCCTGTAGGTCGATCTTGCCCAGCGTCGAGACGTCAACCATACCGACTTTTTCGCGCACATGTTTGGTTTCGCGGTAGATGGCACCCCACATGCTTTCGCCCGGGTGCTGATAATACTGTGGGCGCAACCACTGCCCGGCACGAACAAACGTTGCGCCCATATCAGCGTGGGCACCATGCATGGCGGAGCGGCGAACGGGGATGAAATGTTCGCCGGTCTCCGGGCCGGTAATGGTGCCGAGCGTCAGTGGCGAGAACGGGGGGCGGAAAGTTGTGGTGCCGACCGCTGGAATGTCCAGCCCGCGCAACCCGGCCATGATGGCGAGGCCGTTGACATTGGACGTGCGGCCCTGATCGGTGCCCATGCCGAGCGTGGTGTAGCGTTTCAGGTGTTCGACCGAGATATAGTTTTCCCTGAACGCCAGGGCCACACCATCGGCGGTGACATCTTCCTGAAAATCGACGAACTGTTTGCCGTGATCGTGATGGCCGTGGGGAACCGACCAGATCGCCTGAAGGGCGAGATCATCTTCCGGCGGGCAACTAAACTCAGCCGCGCCAGCAGCGACGAAACCGGTCTTGGCCGCCGCATCGGCTCCCGCGTTAAATCCACCCGACAGGCAGCGCCCGAGATCGAAGTCACCGTTGCAGGCCCCGGCGGAGCGTTCGTTCTGAAACGACTGATCCGGGACAAACGCCGTCAGTGTCTCATCATAGCGGAGCTTGCCCTTGGATTGCGACATTAGATGAACGGAAGGTGTCCATCCGCCGGACATGCACACCAGATCGCAGAGAATCTCGCGCTCTTCACCACTCAACTGATCCCCGGCTTCATTGATAGGGGACACCGTGACGGCATTAACCGAAGACGTCCCGGATACGCCAATCACCGCGTGGTCCGCCAGAATGCCAATTCCCTTGGCTTTGACCCTAGCCCGCAGATGGTCGGGGACTTGGGCCCGCACATCGACAATGGCCTGGATTTCAACGCCGGCGTCTGCCAGGTCAACTGCCGCCGCGTAGGAGGAGTTATTATTGGTGAAAATAACGGCCCGGCGACCGGCCAGCACGCCATAGCGGTTGGCGAAGGTTTGTACAGCAGACGTCAGCATCACGCCGGGGCGGTCATTGTTGGCAAAGACGATGGGGCGTTCCAATGACCCGGTGGCCAGAACCACTTCTTTTGCCCGGACCTGCCACAACCGTTGACGTGGTAAGTGGTCGGACCCGGGCGGTCTGTGGTCGGTCACCTGTTCGCTCAAGATCAGCATGTTATGGTCATAATAGGCGGTGACGGTGGTACGTGGCAGAAGGGTGACGTCCACCATGGTGGACAGTTCAGCGATCGCACTTTTGACCCACTCAAGTGCAGGTTTGCCATCAATTTCCGTTTTCTGCGCAAGCAACATGCCGCCGAAATCCGGCTCGGCATTGGCAAGGATGACCCGTGCGCCGGCTCGCCCCGCAGCCAGCGCGGCGGCAATGCCGGCGGGTCCGCCCCCGGCGATCAGGACATCGCAGTGCTGGTAGCGGTGCGCGTAGTGATCCGGGTCCCGCTCTGTTGGCGCCAGTCCCATGCCGGCGGCTTTACGGATCACATGCTCGTAAGTCATCCACAGCTTTTTTGGCCACATGAAAGTCTTGTAATAAAATCCGGCGGGCATCAGACGGCTGAACGCCATGTTGATGACATTGATGTCGTATTTGACCGAGGGCCAACAGTTCTGGCTGGAAGCAACAAGGCCGTCATAGAGTTCAATGCGCGTCGCCTGTAGATCGGGTTCTGATTTGCCGCCGGTTTCCAGTTGAACCAGTCCGCTTGAATCTTCAATGCCGCTGCCCATGATGCCGCGCGGACGATGATACTTAAAACTCCGAGCGATCAGGTGAACGCCATTGGCCAGTAATGCTGACGCCAGTGTATCACCTTCATATCCCTGCAGGGTTTGACCATTAAAGGTGAAGCTCAAGGGATGATTCCGGTTGATGTGCCCACCCGCGGTCCGGCGATGGGATTGGTGGAGAGGTTGAGGACTCATGTTGCGTCCTCCGGAAAGCTCTCGTCTGGTGTGCCGGTTCGAAGAATTTTGTGGCTCTTCATGTTGCGCCTGACCTTGATAAATTGACGACAGCCGGACGAATGCTGCCACAGTTCATCATGGTTTTCAGATGGATTGTCGCGAAGATAAATCTGATCCAGCCACTCTTCGTCACTGGCGGTTTCCGGGTTAGGGCGGCGGATGGCGGCGTCGCCTTTATAGGTGTATTCGGTTTCGGCGCGATTGCCGCACCAGGGGCATTTGATGTTAAACATGGTCCGCTCCCTAATGCGCGCCGGGGATTGGCCCGGCCCCGCGTTCGTCAATGACATACCCCTTGTGGAACCGGTCCAGGGTAAACAGCTCGTTCAACTCATGGGGGCGGTCTTCGGCCATGGTATGGGCAAATACCCAACCCGACCCCGGCGTCGCCTTGAAACCGCCATAACACCAGCCGCCGTTCAGATAGAGGCCGTCGATGGGGGTTTTGCCGATGATCGGGCTACCATCCATCGACATATCCATAATGCCGCCCCAGCTGCGCATCAGCCGCAAACGGCTGAACGTCGGGAACAGGTACAGGATAGACGCGACAACGTGTTCGATGCAGGGGAAGTTGCCGCGCTGGGCATAGGAGTTATAGAAATCCAGATCGCCGCCGAACACCAGTTCGCCCTTGTCGGACTGGCTGATATACATATGCGCGACACCCGACGTAATCACCGTATCGAGGCAGGGTTTCAGGGGTTCCGATACCATGGCCTGTAGCACGTGGCTCTCGATGGGCAACCGCAGACCGGCCATGGCGGCGACCTGACTGGTATGTCCGGCGACGGCGAGGCCGACCTTTTTCGAGCGAATGGCACCGCGCGTTGTCTGCACCCCGGTGACCCGCCCGTTGTCCACGTCAATTCCGGTGACTTCGCAGTTCTGAATAATATCGACACCGCGCATGTCCGCACCGCGCGCATATCCCCAGGCGACGGCATCATGGCGGGCGGTTCCGGCGCGGGGCTGCATCAGGCCGCCCATAATCGGGAAGTGTCCGCCGTTATCAATTTCGATCAGGGGCACGCGGGACTTGATCATCTCGGGCGTCCACCATTCGGCGTCAATGCCGTTGAGGCGCATGGCGTTGCCGCGCCGCTGGGCTGCGTCGACGGCCCCGTCGGTATGCATCAGGTTCAAGACACCGCGTGGCGAAAACATGACGTTGTAGTTGAGGTCCTGACTCAACCCTTCCCACAACAGCAGGGCCTTTTCATAAAACAGGGCGTTGCCGTCGAGCTCGTAATTAGAGCGCACGATCGTCGTATTGCGCCCCGTATTGCCACCACCCAGCCAGCCTTTTTCGAGCACGGCGACATTGGTCATGCCGTGTTCCTTGGCGAGGTAATAGGCGGTCGCCAATCCGTGTCCGCCCCCGCCGATGATGATCGCATCATACGCCGGTTTAGGGTCCGGGCTGCGCCAGGCTTTCGGCCAGTCCTGATGATAATTCAGGGCATTACGGGCGAGGGAAAAGATTGAATATCGCATGAGGCGGTGGGCCCTGATCAGCGGAGTTAAAACTGGTTTTGTAGAAAATTAATCCGATTGAATTCATGCGACAAAACATAATTTATATTTATTCGGTTCAGAAAATCAATTAATGTTAAGAATGTTTGAAAATTCCAAATTTCAATCGTTGGCTTTTGACTTCAAGGCGCTTGATGTTTTTCAGGCGGTCTACGTGACGCTCAGCATGACCGATGCGGCCCGTCAGTTGGAGATGACCCAGTCCGCCGTGTCGCAAGCCATCTCCCGGCTGGAAGAGCGCTTGGCGGTGCCGTTGTTTCAACGCCATCGCCCACTGGTGCCGACCCCGGCGGCGGATGAACTGGCGACCTTGGCGACAGGTTTGTTTGACAGCGCCCGGCAGTTGGAAACCCGGGTCCGCGAATGCGCCAGTAGTGGCCGGGCCATCGTCCGGGTCGGCATGGTCGACAGTTTCACCGCCACCGTCGGCCCGAAACTGATCCCTCGCCTGCGTGGTCGCTCCGAACGCCTGACCGTATGGTCGGGCATTTCCAGAAACCTGGAAAAGGAACTGCTATCGGGCAAGCTCGACATGATGATCGGCAGCCAGCCATTGCCGCAGGAAAAGGCGGTGGTTTCCTACCCGTTGCTGCGCGAACCGTACTTCATCGTTCTGCCGGATCGCATGGCCAAATCCATGAGCAGATCGGGCAACCCGGTGAGGCTGGCTGATCTGGTCCACAACCATACCTTCGTGCGCTATTCTCTGCGCTCGAAGATCGGTGAGGACATCGAGAAATATCTGGAAGCCGTCAGTCTGGTGCCGCCACAATCCCTGGAATTCGATGGTACTGAAGCTGCCTTCGCCATGGTTAACGGTGGCCTCGGCTGGATGATTTCGACGCCCTTGTGCCTGATCCATGGTGCCGGTGTAGAGCCCGGCCTGACCGCCGTGCCACTGCCCAAACCCATGCCCGAACGTACCCTCTACCTGCTGGCCCGCAGGGAGCTCGATAAAAAAGTCGTCGAAGACGCCCTCGAAGAAACCCTCCAGATCACTCGGGAGGTGGTGGAGTCGCGGTTAAAACCGCTGGCGGATTGGGCGGTGGAGTTGGTTAGGGTGGGGTAGGGCGACCTTGATATTGAGTTAACGCTTTTCGCAGTTGTTGACCCATGGCGGATAGATTCATGGCAAAAGACAGATAGGTCTGCGGGCGATGTCTTCCTAAAGCACCAGCGACACGCGGGCGACACGTTCTTCATAGTCGATGTATTTCTTGAAACCCAAGTCCCGCATCAGGTCCAACATGTGATGGTTCTCCGGCAAGACATCGCCGGAGAGAATTTTTAGTCCCCGTGATCGACAGTAGACGGTCATTTTGTCCATGAGCTTCCATCCCAGGCCCTGATGATGCACGTCGGAACGTACAACGATTGCGAACTCGGCGTCCTCACCATTGGCGTCTATGATGACGCGGACCACGCCTAGGGTTACATGAGCGTGTTCGACCTCTTCGTTTATCGTACAGGCGATGATGGCCATCTCTGTGTCGTAGTCGATGTTGACGTAGTGCGACATTTCCTCGTGGGACAGTTCCTTAACCTTGCCGAAAAAGCGGAAGCGGTTGTCCTCGGGTGTTAGTTGGGAGAGGAATTCACGGTGCGCCGGCTCGTCTTCTGGGCGGATGGGGCGCAACAGAACCCGCTCGCCACCCGCCATAGCAAACATCTCTTCCAGTTCATTGGGGTACGAACATGATATGGTCATCGTCAGCGTTTCGCAGATAGTCCCTGAATTCATGGAAACATACTCCTAATCCATTGCCATGGATACGGTATTCCCTTGGTTGTTGTTTGAAGTGTTAATGGCAGAAGCTGGTCGAATAGCAGACCATATCTCTGGACTGCCAATTGGACGGAACGTGACCCTTAAGGATTATTTTTAGGTAACCAGAACGTTAGAGAGACGCCAGGTGGTCGTTGGCGTTGAAGTACGGCAGATTGTCCTGCCTCGAGCAGCCGATCATCGCCAGCCGTTCAGCGATGCTAATGGCTTTGTGATATTTGCGGTCACATTCGGAGATGGTGTGGTTTTTGAATGCCGTTCCGCAAACCGAGATGCCGTAATGGGCCTGAAGGGAGCGGATCACCGTGCCTGCCAGCATGCCGTCGGCAATATCAGCGAGATCGAAGTCTTCGTGTTTTTTGATCTGAAACTTGTTTTCTACCAGATAGGCACGGATGTGCGCTTCGGCTGCCAGGGTCGCATCCCAGTAGTCGGATTCTGATTGTGTCTTGTCACCCGAAACCTCTGCAAATGCCATGCAAAACGCCAGGAATACTTGTTCTTTCGCCGTCGCTGATTTCCAGGCCGTCTTGTCGAGACTGCTCCATACAGACAAGTTCATCTCGCCATAAACTTTCGGGACCCGTTCGAAGAACAGGGTGTGGAGCTTGTTTTCATTGAGCGAGCTGTCCAGCTTCTGCTCTTTATAGATATCGATTGCAGCATAGGTTCCGCAGACCGGGCAGGTCTCGTTCTCAAATGCATTTTTCATATAGATATGCGAACACCGCATTCCACTCGGCAATTCGCTTTTACACAACAAATAAGTCTCGCTGCCTTCCTCACTGTCCTGCTGCTGGCCGATCCAGTTGAAGCGGTTCATGAATTGCATATAGGAGCGCCGGTGACTCCACAGACTCCATTCCAACTTTTCGACCGGGCCGAAGGTGCTCCAGTTGGAGCTTACATCAATGATGACGCATTTCTCCTTGCCCGGTGCCGAGCGCAGCCCGCGCCCGACAGATTGCCCCCACAATACTTTCGACAGTGTCGGCCTGAGATGAACAATGATATTACAGTTCGGATTGTCCCATCCTTCGGCCAGTACACCGACGGAGACCATGGCTTCGATGTCACCGTTTTCATGAGCATCCAGAAGCCTCATGCGTTCCTTAAGCGGCGTTCCTGCAGTAACAATGGCGGCTTCAATGCCCGATTTCTGAATGGCATGCAAGGTTGCTTCTGCGGATTCAATGCCCGCACAGAACCAAGCAGAGACGGGTTTTGGTGAAAGATGTAGCCGCTCTTCGTGATAGCTCCAGAGTGCGTAATCAATCATCGATGATCTGATAATTGCGGGTGCCAGTGAGGCAACAGGAAAATCTCCGGAACTGATATCGATGGTATCCAGATTGAGGTCGTGCACAAAATGAGGGCGATAAACAGGTTGAACCAGAACACCTTCTGAAATCAGATCATCAATGTTCGCACAATCGATAATGGCGTCAAACGCAAGGTTGAGCTGATCGCGCTGGTCGCCGGTGCGCCGCTCGGGTGACGCCGTCAGCCCCATCAACTGTGCCGACACCTTGCCTCGGGCTTCAAAGTCATCAAGGAACCACTTATAAGCCAAGCCGTTTGGCGACACGCGGTGCGCTTCGTCAACGATGACCAGATCAGCCTTCAGAATGGCATCCGCCAACACGTTTTTCGCGCGCATATTGGTCGACAGCAAGACGTCATATCCGTCGAACGCAGGCCCCGTGTCGGAAACCGCCAGCTTGCGAACCGAGTGTTTTTTACCGAGCGCCTGCTCAAGCTGTTCCAAAAGCACCAGGCGATGGCACAAAATGACAACGTTTTTATCTTTGTAGAAACGCTCGATTATCTCGCTTGCAAGCACGGTTTTGCCCGCACCCGTCGGCGCTTTCAGAATAAATCGGCGGTTCTGTTTTATAATCAACGGAAACCTGTCGATTATTTGCTGTTGCCAGTTCCTCAGATGCATCCAATGCCTATTTCACTATATTTTTGTCTGCGCGCGGGGTGGGAACTTCTGTCGGGTAACCGAGGGTAGAGCTCTATAGCGTTGCTCCCCCTAAAATACCAGCAATAGGAGGCAATTAAAGAAATTGAATTTTCGGCCATTGTTAGTTTTCGCTTGTGGCATTTGCGCGTCGAACTGAATGCCTTCGCAATCGGGCTTTAACTCGGGGTGACAGCGGCCATCATTGAAGCGCCATCTGATTGTTCATATTTATCGACGGATATTGTGCAGATACCAGTCGGTATTTTTCAGTGGTCATTTGGGTGGAAAGTGACCCGAAGCGGACATTTGCAAGATGCATTTAGGAACTATATCCACATCGGAATGCTTACGTGGAACGCTACAATCGCATCGTCAGATATGACTGGCTTAACCAATATTTGTTTGAAACAATTGAAGACGTGCAAGGGTCCGCTACAGCGTGAATCTGGACATACAACAATGAGCGGTCCAACATGGCCATCGGCAGCATAACGCCAAAACAAAACAATGCCATGGGTATACCCATGGCGGCTTAAGAAGTTCTACTTTCAATAACCCCTAATAATGGGGGTATTACCCATTCAGTCATCGGTAGATGTGAGGTAGGCATGGATCAAAAGTACTCAGAAGAACTTTCAACCTTAATTTCTATTGGTCCGATAGTTGTTTACACTTGTGAGGCATTTGGCGAGTTTTCGGCGATATCAATCACCCCGAACATTACCGAACAACTTGGATATGAGCCAAACGAGTTTCTCGACACGCCGAATTTTTGGGCCGCGAATATTCACCCAGATGACCAAGATACCATTTTTGAAAACCTCAGCACCCTCTTTGAAAAGGGAACCCATAACCACGAATACCGGTTTCTTCATAGAGACGGTAGCTATCGGTGGATGCATGACGACCTCCGGCTGATCGTTGATGAAAAAGGTCAACCAGATACCATCGTCGGTTATTGGACTGACGTCACCGATCGTAAACGTGTTGAGACCGCGCTGGAGAAAAGCGAAAAACGTTTCCGTGACTTTGCCGAAATGTCTGCGGATTGGTTTTGGCAAACGAATGATATACATCAATTTATAGAAATAACGGGCCAACACGCTCTTCCCAAGAGTTGGGTTAATGAAAACATACTGGGTAAGACAAGGGTTCAAATCCTTGACCATCAAGAAGACATCAAGGACCGGAAATGGCAAATGCATCTGGCCGACTTAGATGCGCACAAGCCGTTCCAAAATCTAGAATTTAGAGTGAATGGAAATGAAAAAGATGTCTGGGTAAGCATTACCGGCAACCCAATCATGACAAACGACGGAGCCTTTCTCGGATACCAGGGCGTAGGTGTTAATATTTCCGATCGCAAAAGTGTGGAAATGAAGCTGGAGAAAGCTAAAGAACTGGCTGATCATTCCAGCCAATCTAAATCCAACTTCCTTGCCGCAATGAGCCATGAAATTCGCACTCCTATGGCAGGGATTATTGGCATGGTGGACCTAATACTGGACAGCGATTTGTCACCTCAGCAACTTGACTGGGTGTCAAGCGTCAAAATGTCCAGCAATAACCTGATGGGAATCCTTGATGAAATCCTTGACCAATCAAAACTGGAGGCGGGTAAGCTTAAACTCGCTCCTATAGATTTTCATCTCGCTTCATTTGTTGAAGACACTGTCAGACTGTTTGCTCCCAAAATCGAATCAAGTGGACTTGCTTTGAATGTGGAACTCGACGAAACATTGCCTGATGACATTCATGCGGACAACTTGCGGATTGGACAGATATTATCCAATCTGGTCAGCAACGCTCTCAAATTTACTAAAACGGGGAACATTACTGTTCGTGTCGAACAGGAGACAGGAGACAGCGATGATTTGCAGCTTAAAGTCACCGTGTCTGATAGCGGGATAGGACTGAGCAAAGAGGCACAAGGCAAACTCTTTTCCGCCTTCACCCAAGCCGAAAATACCATATCCAGAACCTATGGCGGCACAGGGTTGGGGCTTTCGATCTCGAAACAGTTGGCGGAATTGATGGATGGTGAAATCGGTGTGGAAAGTATTGAGGGCGTAGGCTCAGCGTTCTGGTTTACCGTTAATTATCAACCTGCAAAAAGCAAGGTGGAAGCTCCCGATAAAAGGCGTTCTATGGATCGTTGGGTAGCATCACGATCCTTGAAGGTGCTTGTGGTTGACGATACTTATTCCAACCTACAAATTATGTCAGCTGTCCTCGACAAACTTAAGCACGAAGCAATAATCACGGACAACGGGCGGTCGGCCGTTAAGTATGTTGAGGAAAATCATTTCGACATCATATTGATGGACATCCGTATGCCGGTCATGAGCGGACTGGAAGCGACGAAAATCATACGATCACTGAGTAAAGATAAATCATTCATACCTATTATCGCCCTGACCGCCGATGTAACGACAGGATATGACAAGAACGACACAGATACCGGAATTAACGGTGTTTGTACCAAACCTATAAATCTGCCCGTTATGCTGAAAATGATCAATGATCTGCTTGGCGAAGAAATCCACACATCAATTCCAGCGGTACGGTCAGCAATGCGAGAACAGCAAAATACAGATACGGGCAATGAGACAACGGATAATATCGGCTTTACCCAGGTTCTGGAGCGAGTCTCAAACATGCTGGATCAAGCAGCAGGTCTGAGTTCAGATGACAGCGCTTCTCTTTCAGAATTCGCTATCGTAGCTGGAGATAGTTTCACGGAATTATTAGCGAATTACGAAGAAGCTTTGAAAAAGGACTGCGCAAAACTGAACGCATCAATAGCAGAATTAGCTGAAAACCCTGCCGATGACGAAGGTAGAAATATGGCGCAAGACATTACCCATGCTCTAATAGGCGGGGGTGATACGTTCGGTTATAATCTGATTACATCCATTGCCGCCCAAGCGGATGTACTACTGGATGAAAAGAACGTTTTAAGTGAAGGGAATATCTGCGCTCTTAGCAACCTTGCAAAAGCTCTGACGCTTGTTGCGGATAGGAGAATGTCGGGCAACGGCGGCAAAGCTGGCCGCATTCTGTTGCAGGGGCTAAAGAATGTTTCATAATGTACATTGGCCGCTTTTGCCAAATCATAGCGTTCCCATAGTGTTTTGGAATGAAAAACCACAATCCTTATTGCTACTTCAAAACATCACCAAAAGTCATCCGGCTGGCTGTCATGATGTCCGAAATTGGCTATCAATCCCCCTCAAACTCCTCACTATCTCACGACTGAACCTGTAAGAAAAACCGACGTACCGATCCTGCGGCAGCTTTTCTGCACATTACCATAATAAGAACATATTCATATGTTAGGTAAAATATGCACGGGCGGTTGCGCCGGGTGTGGGTCCGTTTGGACCGTGCATGATTGTCATTTTGAATATTTTTCTGTGCGCCGACCAGCAGGGCTGGTGACAGGAGTCTATTGGCGTTTGGCATAACTGTGGTCCGACGCGGAAAAAACACACACAAAAACGCACAAAAACACACATTTTCAGGGCGGCGATTTAACCCGTCGCTAGTCGCTGGGCGTGTCGCCTGTCAGTTCGCTGAACGTTCCGGTCTCCGGGTCCATCACCCGGAGTTCGCCGCTTGAGATATCGAACCAGGCGCCGTGTAGGGTCAGGCGGTTTTTGCTTTCCAGGATGGAGATGCAGGGAAAGGTCCGAAGATTTTCCAGGGACTGGCGAACGGAAATATGTTCAAGCGCCGTCTGGCGCTGCGGGGACGTTAACTCCTTATCGGCGACCACGGCCTCAGCTACCGGGGTCAGCAGGTCCATCCATTTGCCAATAAAATCACCGGGAGACAGCGGTTCGGCAGACGGCGTCAGCGCCGCCTGTATGCCGCCGCAGCGGCCATGGCCGAGGACAACGATATGTTTGACCTTCAGGCTCTGGACGGCAAATTCCAGCGCCGCCGAGGTGCCGTGGTACTCGCCGTCCGGTGTATAGGGCGGCACCAGATTGGCGACATTGCGAACAACGAAAATCTCGCCGGGGATGGAGTTGAAGATGGTTTCCGGCGCGGCGCGTGAATCACAGCAGGCGATGACCAGGGTTTCCGGTGTCTGCCCCTGATCGGCCAGTTTTTGGTAACGCTGGCTCTCGTGCGCGTACTTGTTGTCGCGAAAGGCCCGATAACCCCGGGCGAGGGCAGGTGGGAATGTGCTCATAAAGACCAAAATTATGGCATTGAGGCGATTTATCAATAGCAAATTTGACCACAGCCCGCGATCTGTCAGCGGGGTGTTGTTCAGTTGCCCTGCTGGTGCGCCGCGACCAGTGTTGCCAGGGCGGCGGCGGCGACGCGGGCCTGCGGCGGGTCGGCGCGCGATGTCAGCATGATCGGCACCTTTGCCCCCATGACGATACCGGCCGCCGTGGCGCTCATGAAATGGGCCATCATCTTGAACAGGCCGTTGCCGGTTTCGATGTTGGGAACGACAAGAATATCGGCGTATCCGGCGACCGGGCTGGTCATGCCCTTCAACCGTGCGGCATCCGGCGAAATGGCGTTGTCGAAGGCAAAGGGGCCGTCGACCAGGGCGTTTTTGATCTCGCCAGCTGCCGCGACCTTAACCACTTCGGCAGCCTCGATACTGGACGGCATGGCCGGCAAGACGGATTCCGTTCCCGATAACATGGCGACTTTGGGGGCCTTATTGCCCAGCGCATGGGCAAGGTCGATGGCATTTTTGACAATATCGATTTTGGTTGTGACGTCGGGGGTCACATTGACCGCGCCGTCGGTGATCATCAGCACCCGTTCGCGCCCGGGGATCGTCATATGAAACGTATGGCTCAGGCGACGGTCGGTCCGAAGCCCGGTGTCGCGGTTGACGACGGCGGCCATCAGGGCGTCGGTGTGGACGTGGCCTTTCATGATGGCATCGACCTCGCCGTTACGGGCAAGAGCGACCGCGGTTTCCGGCGCTTTGTCTTCGCCCGCCGCATCAATCACCTGAAAGCGGGCAATGTCCCAGTCGATATCACGGGCCAGTCGCCTGATCTGATCACCATCGCCGATCAGCACGGGGATAATTAGCTCGTCTTCCGTTGCCTGACGTGCACTTTCCAGGGCGATCACATGGTCTGCTCCTGTGACCGCAGTTTTTACCGCAGGCACGGTTTCGCACAGGGCCTGCAGATAGGGCGGGATCTCATAGGGCAGGGTGCTTAACATGGTCTATCCATAGCAAAAAAACAGGGGCCGGGGAACACTGCTCCCCGGCCCCATAGTGTTCATTGTCCGCTAGGACTTATGCGCCGGACTGCGGACGCATGTCATTGGGGTCAATTCCGGCAACTTCCACCGGCGCTTTCATGGCGTCGCGGCGGAACGGTTCCCCCAGCTCCTGATTGAGCACGATCTCGATAAAGGTGGTGACGCCATCATCCTGTGCCTTGCAGGCGACTTTCAGGGCTTCGGTCAGTTCCTCGGCAGTTTTGACCTCAACCCCCTTGAGACCACAGCCTTCGGCGACTTTGGCATAACTCAGGTAAGGGTTCAGCTCGGTGCCGACGAAGTTGTCGTCGTACCACAGGATGGTGTTACGCTTTTCCGCGCCCCACTGGAAGTTTCGGAAAATCACCATGGTCACGGCGGGCCAGTCATCACGGCCAATGGAGGTCATTTCGTTCATGGAAATGCCAAACGCGCCATCACCGGCAAAGCCGACAACCGGGACATCGGGGCAGCCGATCTTGGCACCGATGATTGCCGGGAAACCGTATCCGCAGGGACCGAACAGCCCCGGAGCCAGATACTTGCGGCCTTCATCAAAGGTCGGATAGGCGTTGCCGATGGCGCAGTTGTTGCCGATGTCGCTGGAAATAATGGCATTTTTCGGCAGGCCCGCCTGAATGGCGCGCCACGCCTGACGCGGCGCCATCAGATCGGCATCGCGTTCGCGGGAATCGGCGTTCCAGGTGGTGCCGGGGTCGTCTTCTTCGTGATCGAGACTGCTCAGCGTCTGCATCCATGCGGACTTGGTCTGATGGACCAACGCCTTGCGATCTTCACGTCCGGCATCGCCCGCCGTTGCCGACAGTTGTGACAGAATTTGCGTCGCGACCTGTTTGGCATCACCCTGAATTCCAACGGTGACTTTCTTGGTCAGGCCGATGCGGTCGGAATTGATGTCGACCTGGATGATGTCGGCGTCCTCGGGCCAGTAGTCAATGCCATACCCCGGAAGGGTCGAGAACGGGTTGAGGCGGGTGCCGAGGGCCAGCACCACGTCGGCTTTAGAGATTATCTCCATGGCTGCCTTGGAGCCATTGTAGCCCAACGGGCCACAGGCCAGCGGGTGAGAGCCGGGGAAACTGTCGTTGTGCTGATAGCCACTGCAGACCGGCGCATCAAGGCGCTCAGCCAGGGCCTGACAGGCCGGGATGGCACCGCCGATAACCACACCGGCACCCGACAGGATAACCGGGAACTTGGCGCCGGACAGCAGTTCCGCCGCTTTGGCAATGGCATCCGCGCCACCGGCCGGGCGTTCGAGACGAACGATCTGCGGCAGTTCGATGTCAATGACCTGGGTCCAGAAATCGCGCGGCACATTGATCTGCGCTGGGGCCGAGCCCCGGATGGCTTTTTCAATGACCCGGTTAAGGACTTCGGCCATGCGCGACGCATCGCGGACCTCTTCCTGGTAACAAACCATGTCCTTGAACAAGGCCATCTGCTCGATTTCCTGAAACCCGCCCTGACCGATGGTCTTGTTGGCCGCCTGCGGGGTGACCAGCAGCATCGGTGTGTGGTTCCAATAGGCGGTCTTGATCGGGGTGACGAAGCCGGTGATGCCGGGACCGTTCTGGGCAATGGCCATGGCCATTTTGCCGGTGGTGCGAGTGTAACCATCACAAATCAGGCCGCCATTGGTTTCGTGGGCGACATCCCAGAATTTAATGCCGGCCTTCGGAAACAGATCGGAGATCGGCATAAAGGCCGAGCCGATAATGCCGAACCCGTGCTCAATACCGTGCATTTGCAGAACTTTTACAAAGGCCTCTTCGGTTGTCATTTTGGTCATAATCAATTTTCCTTCAATAATCCCAAAAATGGGACAAGTTTATTCAATATTGAAAATAATGGTGAATTTAATACCAAATCCACCCTGCAGAGTCAAAACCCGGTCGGGGCCGTATCCTGAAAATGGATACCACACCGACCGGCCTGTGGATCAGGTCGCGAGGGCTGACGTCGGGTCGACAAAATCGTACCCGAGGTCATGAGCGACGGCTTCGTAAGTTAGGTCTCCTTTGTGGACATTGAGCCCGTTGAGGAGATGCGGGTCGTCCTGGAGCGCTTGTTTGTAGCCCTTATCGGCAATGGCCAGCGTAAACGGCAGGGTCATGTTGTTGAGCGCATAGGTGGACGTGCGGGCGACGGCACCCGGCATGTTGGCGACACAGTAGTGCACAATATCGTCAACGATGTAGGTGGGATCGGCATGTGTGGTCGCATGTGAAGTCGCAAAACAACCGCCCTGATCGATGGCAACATCGACCAGCACGGAACCCGCCTTCATCGCCTTGACGTGGTCCTCGCTAACGAGTTTCGGTGCAGCCGCACCGGGCAGCAAAACTCCGCCGATAACCAGGTCAGCGCCGAGCACATGTTCTTCGACCGACAGTTTTGTCGAATAGACGGTTTTGATGGATTGGCCGAAACGAAAGACCAGAGCTCGCATGGTATCGACATTACGATCAAGAATGGTCACATCGGCGCCGAGACCGATCGCCATATAGGCGGCGTTTTCACCAACCACACCGCCGCCGATAATAACAACCTTTGCCGGAGCGACACCGGGGACGCCGCCCAGCAAGATGCCGGAACCGCCCTGAGCCTTTTCCAGACAATGGGCACCAGCCTGAATGGACATGCGTCCAGCGACCTGAGACATCGGAGCCAATAGCGGAAGGCCTCCGTGATTGTCGGTAACGGTTTCATAGGCAATGCAGACGGCACCACTATCAACGAGGTCGCGGGTCTGATCGGGGTCGGGTGCAAGGTGCAGGTAGGTGAATAGAATTTGGCCTTCGCGCAGCATCTTGCGCTCTCCGGCCTGCGGTTCCTTGACCTTAACAATCATATCCGCTTCGGCGAAAATCTGCTCGGGCGTCGAATAGATCGTTGCGCCCGCAGCTTCATATTCCGCGTCATCGGCACCGATGCCAATACCACCATTGGTTTCGACGATGACATTATGTCCATGATGGACCGCTTCACGAACGCTGGTCGGGGTCATGCCGATCCGAAATTCGTTATTTTTGATTTCCTTGGGAACGCCGATAAGCATTTCATTAGACTCCACAGGATGAGAAAAAAGATCAGTACCCGAGAGGAGATATTTTTCTACCCGCGAGGCCTGTATATGCCCCCTTGATAGGACCACAGCACAGCCCTCGGTAGGGCCAGATATGGTCATTCCCCCAGACCAGATTTTTTAGCAAAAAAGTGGTGAAATTCTAGGCCTTAAGGCGCGCCATGATCTGTGACAGAAGTTCGATCCCGGGCTCGATACGTTCGTCAGGTATGGATGAGAGTCCCAGCCTGAAAAAGCTAATCGGCGGGTTATCTCCGGAAAAATGCGGTGTCCCCGGCTCAATCAGAACACCTTCCGCCAGGGCCTGTCGGGCCAGTTCGAATGCGTCCACGCCTTCGCTGCCCCTGACCCAGAAACTGGTGCCGCCAAAGGTCGGAATTTCTGCGGATCCGGGCATGTGTTTCTCAAGGGCGGCGGCCATTGCCTGCCAGCGCGCCCGATAGGCCCGGTGCAGACGATGGATCAGTGTGTCGTGATGGCCGAGCGCTAGAAAATAAGCCACCGTGCGTTGGTTATTGTTAGGAGTATGGCGCAGCATCAACAGACGGAGTGCGCGAAGTTCGCGGATCAGGTCGGCAGAGGCGACCAGATATCCCAGGCGCAGTCCGGGGAACAGGGTCTTCGAGAGGCTGCCGACATAAACGACGCGGTTGTTGGTATCGAGTGATTTCAGCGCCGGGGTCGGTGAACTGGCATAATTGGTTTCACTTTCGTAGTCATCTTCAATCACCACAAAATCCTGCTGTTCGGCTTTTTCGAGCAACGCCTTGCGTCGCTCCATGGGCATGGTGTGCGTGGTCGGGGACTGATGAGACGGGGTGACATAAACATAGTCGCAGAAATCAAGCCGTTCATCGACCGGAAGGCCTTTGTGATCAACCGGAACCGGAACAATATTCCCGGTCTTGAGACTAAAGATATTGCGTGCATCGGGATAGCCTGGGTCCTCGATGGCAACTCGGACACCTTCACGAACAAGCAGACTGGCCAGTAGGTAAAGGCCGTTCTGGGCTCCTAAGGTGATCAGAATTTCGTTGGTGGCCGCCATAATGCCGCGCCTTGGTAACAGGCGGGTCTTGATTTGCTCGACCAACAGCGGGTCGTCGCTGCCGCTGGTATCACTGGTCCAGGCATCCATACCGCGCTTGCCCATAGCTTGGCGGGTACATTCGCGCCAGGCGGCGATGGGAAATAGGGCGGGGTCGACCTGATTGGAGATGAAGGGGTATTTGTAGGTTTGCCAATCCAGCGGTTTCTGTACGGATCTGTGGATTGACGGATGAAGCTGGAACCGTTTTTCCCAGTCGAGAGCCTTATCCGCCGGTCTTTCCGCATGGGTATCTGTTTTTGCCCGACCTTCGAGAATTTCGGGGTTTACATAAAAACCGCTTCTCTCCCTGGAAGTAAGATAACCGTCATCAACAAGACCCTGATAGGCCAGAACCACGGTATTTCTGGAAACTTTCAGGGTTTTGGCCATATTTCTGCTGGATGGTAACGGCATTCGGGATGGCAATTGCCCATTGAGAATCGCAGACACCAGCATCTCCCGAATCTGGGATTGAATGCTGGTATTTTCTGTGCGTTCAAAATGGAACAAGGTGTCCCGCATCCGTTGGCCTCACGTAATTGGAAAAATTGGCACTAGAGTGGGTCCAGCGCAGAGATTACGTTGTTTAGGCAACGCGGACAAGCCGCCCACTGCCCATTTGACCTGTCAAATGGGTGGGAGCTGGTCTGTAGAGATTATCATTTTTTATTTAATGTTTTCGCTGGGAGGACTTTCCAATGCAATACACCGCGAACAACCTTGAGCACCACTGGTTACCGTTTACCGCAAACCGTGCCTTCAAGAACGACCCGCGTATCATCGTCAAAGGTGAGGGTGTTTATTTCACGGACCACAAAGGCAACCAGATCATCGATGGCTCGTCGGCCCTGTTCTGCTGTCCGCTGGGCCATGGCCGTACAGAGATTGCCGAGGCTGTATATCGCCAACTTCTGGAAAACGACTATGCCGCCCCATTTGGCAGTGCGACGCCGGGTACATTCGAACTGGCACAAAAAGTCGCCCGCATTACCCCTGATCCGATCAACCATGTTTTCTTTGTCAATTCGGGTTCTGAATCCATCGATACGGCACTTAAAATGGCGATGGCCTATCACCGCGCCCGTGGCGAAGGACAGCGGACCCGTTTTGTTTCGCGTGAGCGGGCCTATCATGGGGTCAACATCGGCGGAGTCAGTCTGAGTGGCATGGTCAAGAACCGTGAAACGTTCAGTGGGGTCATGCCCAACGTCGTCTGCATGCGCCATACCTGGGATGAAAATCAGTTGTTCACCCGTGGTCAACCGGAAGGTGGGGCTGAACTGGCCGATGATCTGGCCCGCTTCTGTGAAACTTATGGTGGATCAACCATTGCCGCCGTTTTTGTCGAACCCATCGCCGGGTCGACGGGTTGCCTGGTTCCGCCCAAGGGATATCTTGAGCGGCTTCGTGAAATCTGTGACGAACACGGCATCCTGCTGGTCTTTGATGAGGTCATCACAGGTTTTGGCCGTACCGGTTCCGCCTTCGCCTCGCAGGAGTTTGGGGTGACCCCTGATTTGATGACCATGGCCAAGGCCCTGACCAATGGTGCACAGCCCATGGGCGCTGTGGCGGTTCGTGATGATATTTATAAGACCATCACCGAAGCTGCTCCGGAAAATGCCATCGAGTTCTTCCATGGGTATACCTACTCAGGTCATCCGGCAGCCTGTGCCGCCGGTATTGCCGTTCAGGATATCTTCCAGGAAGAAAAACTGTTTGAACGCGCGGCGGACCTTTCTGAATATTTCCTGGATGGCCTGTACAGCCTTCAGGATATGGACTGTGTTCGTGATATCCGCGGCTACGGCCTTATGGGTGCGGTTGAGCTTAAACCCAAAGGCACACCTGGATTACGCGGCGGTGCGGCGCAGGTTTCACTGTTCAAGAATGGCATGCATGTGAAGTTCACAGGAGATACCGGCATTGTTGCGCCGCCGTTCGTTTCTGAAAAAAGCCATATCGATGAAATGGTAGATAAACTTCGCGCCACGCTCAGCGAAGCCTGACCTGATCATATATACTCAATGGAAACGGCGCCTTCGGGCGTCGTTTTTGTTTGTCAGGGAGCCATGGGCTGACGGTTATCCAGATCTGGCTTCGAAACAATCTATATCAGATCGCAAAGCTTATAGATCGAGTTCTTTCCAGCGGTGGCAGGAGACATTGTGACCTTCAGACACATGCTCTAGTGCGGGCTCTTCCCGTTTGCAGAGATCCGTTGTGAACGGGCAGCGCGTGTGGAATTTACAGCCCGGCGGTGGGGACGCAGGACTGGGAATTTCGCCTTCCAGCTTCTGTGCCGTGCTGACATGGTCCGGATCCAACGAGGGGATGGCGGACATGAGGGCGCGGGTATAGGGGTGTTTGGACCTTGAAAACAGCTCTCTGGTCGGAGCAGTTTCCACGAGCCGACCCAAATACATGACCGCCACCTGGTCGCAGATGTGGGCGACAACGCTGAGGTCATGGCTGATGAACAGATAGGTAAGTCCCAGTTCTTTTTGCAGCTCTTTCAGAAGGTTCAGGACATCCGCCTGGATCGAAACATCAAGGGCAGCCACGGATTCATCGGCAACCACGAATTTCGGGTTGGAGACCAGGGCGCGGGCGATGGAAATACGCTGGCGTTGACCGCCGGAAAAGGCATGGGGAAAACGGCGAAGGTGCTCAAGGTTGAGGCGGCATCTGGCGGCGATGTCACGAACTCTTTCATCGGTTTCTTGCCGCGTTTTGGTCAGGCCCATGACTTCCAGCGGTTCAGCGATAATGTCACGTACGGTCATCCGTGGACTGAGCGCCGCGTAGGGGTCCTGAAAAATCAACTGGGCCCGTTTGCGGTAATCCTTCAACTCAGCCTTGGTCAGGTGTTCCAGATTGTAGGAAACCTCATCATCGTTGTATTCTACATGGCCGCCTGAAATGGGAACGGCATTTAGCAGCGCGCGGCCATAGGTCGTCTTACCAGAGCCCGATTCACCAACAAGACCAAAAAAACTACCGCGGGGAATGTCCAGGGTTATGTCGGCCACGGCGTGGACAAATAATTTAGGACCAAAAAAATTTTTACCCAGAGGAAAAGAGACGGAGAGGTTACTGGTTTTTATGAGCGGGTGATCGTTCATGCCACACGCACTCCTTTGTCTTCAACCACAAAACAAGCGACGTCGTGATCCTCTTTGACACTGAATAAGTGTGGCAACCCTTTGTCACAGCGCCCGGCTTCCATCTCCGAACAGCGGGTGTGGAAAACACAACCGCTCGGTCGCTCAAGGGGGCTGGGGATGTCGCCGGGTACCGGGGTCAACGGTGCATCCAGATCTTCCAGTTTAGGCAGAGCGTTCAATAGCCCCCGCGTGTAGGGATGGGCGGCGTTACGAATGACTTCGCGAACCGGACCCTTTTCCACCAGTTCTCCCAGATACATGACGGCAACTTTGTCCGCGGTTTGTGCAACAACACCCAGATCGTGGGTGATGAAGATGATGCCCATGCCGAATTCAGCGACAATATCCTTCATTAACTCCAGCACCTGGGCCTGAATGGTCACATCAAGTGCTGTTGTCGGTTCATCTGCAATCAGCAGTTTCGGTCGGGTTGATAGGGCCATGGCGATCATCGCGCGCTGCCGCATGCCGCCGGACAGCTCAAAGGCATACTGGTCAAATCTTTTTGGCGCTTCGGATATTCCGACCCGGTCCAGCATTTCGATGGAAATCTTTTTGGCTTCAGCGGGGGTGATATTTTTATGTAGGACCAGTTGTTCGACCATCTGATCACCAATCGAGATCGCCGGGGCAAAACTTGCCATTGGTTCCTGAAAAATCATTGAGACCGCGCCGCCCCGCACGACTTGCATATCGCGCGCCGTTTTCAGTGACAGGACATCAACCGGGCCGTCGTCTAGATTGAGGATGATCCGGCTTTTTGGGCCGTAGACCGCATTGTATGGATTGAGTTGCATCAGTGACTTGGCGGTTACTGATTTCCCCGAACCTGATTCACCCACCAGCCCCATGACTTCTCCGGCCTCAAGGGTGAACGAAACATCTTCTACAGCAGTGATCCGACCTTCATCAGTATCAAACTGCAATGTCAAATTTTCAACGGTCAGCAAACTCATTTCTTGGAACCCGAATAAGGATCTGCCGCATCACGTAAACCGTCGCCAACAAAGACGAACGCGAGTACCAGCGCGATGAAGAAGATGACAGGGATGAAATACCACTGATAATTCAGCAACACGTCCGCTTTGGAGACGTTCTGCATCAGGGCACCTAGAGAATTAACAGGGTCTTTCAACCCCAATCCGATAAAGCTGAGCGCCGTTTCAGAGCGCACCGCATAGGGAAAGGAAATCATCAGGTCGACGATGATGTAGCTGGTGAAACTGGGCAGCAGGTGTTTGCGGATAACGTGGCTGGATGACGCCCCGCAAAGTTCAGCGGCAAGCACGTATTCCTGGGAACGTTCCGTCAGCAGGTGGGTGCGGATGCGCCGGGCAAGTGTTGGCCAGCCGACCAGACCCAGAATAATTGAAATAAAGAAGAACCGGGTCTCGGAACTCCACTCAGCGGGAATAAATGCGGCGAGGGCCATGAACAGTGGAATTGCCGGCACGGTTCGTACCGCGTCGGTCAGCATCTGCAGGACCGAGTCAATCCAGCCGCCAAAATAACCGGCGACACCGCCAATCACCAATGCCAGCACAAACGAAATCATGACGCCCAGCGTTCCAACGGCCAGGGACGTATAGACCGCGTGTAGGGTGCGTGAAAAAATGTCCTTGCCGCTGGCATCCGTACCAAACAGGTGGATGCCGCCTTCATCAACTCCAAACAGGTGAGTGTTAAAGGTCAAAAGCTTGACGTCGAAGTCAAAGGTCTTGCCGGGCAAGTCCCATTCAAAACTGAACAGGCTGTATTCCCAGTCTTCGACGAAAAACTGCACATACCGGCGTTTGTCTCGGTTAATCGTCGTTACCCAGCGGAAGTTCGTTTTGATCGAACGTTGGCGTTCCGTCGAATAAATAAACGGCCGCGCCGAAAACCCGTTTTCGTCCCAGAATTTAGGAATTTGCGGTGCACCGTTTTCGTAATTCTTGTCTCGACCCGCGATGGTAGGGTCATAAGGGGACAGCGGCGGGGCGAAGATGCCCATCAAGACCATCAAGATCAACGCCCAGCCCGCGATCATGGCGGTTCGGTCACTCTTGAAACGGGCCCAGATCAACTGTCCCTGTGAAGCCGTAAAGTAGGCCTCCTTGAGTTGCTGATCGGTTGCTGTTGGGTTGGCAGTTGTGCTGGTCATTGTCTATCCCATGAGCCCCCGTCTGACACGTGGATCCATCAACGCCAGCATGATGTCCGTGACGAAATTCAGGAACACGATACTGGCGGTCAATAGGAAGATGATGGCACCGGCCAATTGCTGATCGTTTGATCTGGCCAGTGCCTCGATCAGCAGCGCGCCGGATTCCGTCAGCGTCAGGATCAACGCGACAATCGGTAACTCATTAAAGATACGGTTGAGGTCGAACCCAAGCGAGTTGATGACCGGCCCCAAGGCATGCCGTGCTGGATATCGCCAGAGAAGCCGACGACCGGAAATACCGCGCGCCGAGGCTGCGGTCACGTAAAGTTTCCCGACTTCATCAAGCATCAGGGCGCGGACGGTTTGAAGGGCAAACGCGGTTGCTGACCACCCCAGAATGAAAATCGGCAACCAGGCACGCGACAGAAAGTCTTGTAATCGGGCCCAGGACCAGGCGGCGTCGCGGAACTCTTTCGAAAACAATCCAGTTAACGAATCTCCAAACAGCACCGTTGAAAGCAGCATGATGATCAGGGCCAGCAGGAAGTTCGGTAAGGCCAGGCCGAGATAGCTGATGAAGCGCAGCGAATGATTGGTCAGCGGGTTGTTGGAGGTCGCCGATACCATGCCGATTGGAACGGCGATTAAATAAGCGACAAACAGCGCCGCCATACAGATTCCAAGGCTAATCCAGAATTTGTCTTTAAGAAGCTGGTTAATATTCAGACGCAGGATGCAGCTGTCGCCGAATTCCCCTTTGAGGAACACGTTACCGACCCACTGGCCCCAGCGAATGATAAATGGTTTGTCGAGGCCGAGACGTCTTTCCTCGGCTTTGATGTCGTCAATTGTAATCTGCGCGCCTTGGGTATTTTTAAATGCCAGATATCTTTCCGCACAGTTACCCGGGACCATCTCCATCAGCGTGAACACGATCAGCGACACGGTAAGCAATGTGATTAAAGCCATTGCCGCGCGCATAAATGTGAACTGAATGAATGCCGCCATGAAAAAATCCCCGTTTATTTAACTTAGGTGCCAACGACCGCTGGGTTAGCGAGCTGACGCTTGACGGTGACTGGACCGTGCAAAATTGTGCAGCCCGGCCCAGACGCCTGTCAAGCTTAGCAGATGGTCCTATTCGTCCAGGAACCACTGCCATGCACGGTATGGGTACGTGCGATAGTACTCGTAAGACGCTGTCTTGAATTGGGTGAAGTTCTTCAGAGCCTTGCGGTGGTAGATGACACCTGAGGATTGAACCGTCCCGATGAACAGGAGATTGCTCACCATGTTTTCAACCAGACGAGCCCCAAGTTTGTTGGACTCGGCTGTACCAGCCGGGGTCGACTGGAACGCGTTGATGTCAGCGATCAGCTGGTCAACGTATGCCGGAGGTTTGACACCTTTGGCTCCGTTCGATTCAACATATTCGGCCCACAGCATCCCGACGCGATGTGCGAAATAATTTTCGAACGGCGGGACCCAAAGCTCGTTGTTGCCAAGGATAATACCCATCGGCTGGCCTTTTTCCCACATGCCGACATCCAGCTTGTTGGAGGATTGTGCTGAACGGTATTCATCGGGCGTAACTTCCTTAACGGTCGTCTGCACACCAACGTTGGACCAGTATTGGCCGACAAGTTCAACCACCTGACCGGCAATGCCCTGTGTGGCAAACTGCATGTTCAGGACAATTTTGTTGCCGTTGGGCAATTCACGGAAACCGTCGCCATCTTTGTCAACCATGCCGATTTCGTCGAGCAGGGCCTTGGCACCTTTGGCATCAAATTCGGCGGCAAAGGATTTCCATTTCGGATCGACGAAGCCCGGCGCGGGAGAGAAGCCAATATACTGCTGTGGCGTTCCCTGCCCGAAATAGGCAACTTCGTTGAGTTCCGTGCGGTTGATGGCAATTGACATGGCTTTGCGGAAGCGCAGGTCACCAAATACTTTGCGCTTTTCAGGGTCCGCTGAAGTTACGTTAAACGAAAACGCGTGCATCGCGATTTGAGGTTTCAAATCAACGACATATTTGCCCGCATCCTGTTTTTCCAGCAGTAGCGGCGCGTCAGCCAGCTGAAGTGACTGTGCTTTGTAGTCAGCTTCACCATTGACAAGTTTCAGGAGACGAACCTGACTGTCGTTGGCATACACTTCATCTTGTTCGCTGATGTAGGGCAGCTGGTTGCCGGCAGTATCAACGATGAAGAAATATGGGTTGGCGACGTAATGACGGCCTTCGGTCGTGTCGGAAACCGTGATGTGGCTTTCCAGTGTCGGCACGACGTTGGCAGGCAGTTTCGATACTTTATCCGGGCTGTTTAGCAACGGAGAAGGTGTATCGGTCCAGTCTGAATTACCGAAATAGGCCTTGATGACAGCCAGACCATTTTCAAAACCGGCGGCTTTTGCCAGCTTGTCAGCGTCCGGGTTGATGTCCGGATGGAATTTGCCCAGGAAGTGTTTGGGCTGGAACCCCTGTGCGAATGAGGTCGCAAAGTGAGCAACCAGTCCGGGCTTGGGTGCCGGCAGGTTAAATCGAACAGTTTGCGCATCGATGACATCAACGGTCATACGTTTGCCGCCGACCAGCACATAATCCTTCGGTTTTTCGATAACCTTGGAATCGAGAGCCAGATTGTCGTACCAGAATTTGACATCTTCCGCGGTAAACGGGGCGCCATCTGACCATTTATGCCCCTTGCGAAGGGAGAAGGTCAGCTGCGTGAAATCTTTGTTCCAGCTCCAGCTTTTGGCAACCATGGGAACGATTGTTTGAAGGTCGTCCGAATAGCGGACCAGATTGACATGACGCATCGACAGGAAGTCGGATGTACCGGCTTCTGTGGCGTTGGAAAGGGCGTCGAAAGTTCCGCCATATTTACCGATCTGATCGTAAGGTGCGACGACCAGGGGTTCTTGTGGAATACGGTCTGAAAGAGCGGGCAATTTGGGATTGCCGCCGATCTTGGAATTCAGTTTGTCGCTCGCCGGGTTGCCGGAAAAGGACATTTTGCAGTTAGCAGCGGCTTCAAATTCAGACCGCTCATATTGTTGTGGGAAGGCTCCTGCCTTGACCCCTTTCATGTCGGCGACAGTTACCGCCGGGCACGCCGCTGCCTGAACGGCAGTCGGTGACAGACCAAGCCCGGTGGCAATGGCCACCAGAGCACCTAGGCCCGCGTATCTTCCATATTTATATAACATAGATTACCTCCTTGGATATGGATGTTGAGTTTCTTCTTATAGAACTTTTTAGGTGACAGATTTTTGACAACACCAAAAAAACAGACTTGTTTTGCCCCCCACAATCAAATCAATCAATGTGCAAAAAACCCGAAGCTGAAAGTATGGTATCGATTTTCATTGTGCGTCAATGGTTTATCAACGCACGGCAATGGAAATGTATGCCTTTTAAATGTATTCGTGAAAACCGAACCCTATCCTTCATTTGACAGAGTTCAGTAAAAAGATGTTGGCGCGTAGGTCCAAATACTTGAATTTCATGAGTCCAAGAGCGGATTCAGGCAGCAATGAGTTGATCACGGTATTCGGCTCGAATTTCCGCATACCACGCAGGTTCATCCGGCCACCACCATAATTTGTCAAGCGCATCACCGGGATAGGCGGATTCGAATATGGCTTTGGTTTTAGCGTCCAGCAGGTCCCTGACGCCATGGACCGTGGCGTTATAACCCGTTGAATTGGCCATCTGTGCACCGGCTTTGGCCGTATAGATGGCATTAACGAAAGCATGCGCCTGTTCGGTGTTTTTAGCCCCGATGGGCATGCACAGGCCGTCAAGCCAGGCAAATGCGCCTTCCTTTGGAGCCATATACTGAATCGGATGGTCTTCTTTCATCAATTCAATCGCCGGGCCGTCCCAAGTCTGCCCGATGACGCAACCGTTCTCCATGAAATTTGACTTCTGGGTTTCATGATTATTCCAGAAAGACTTGATCCACGGTTTGTGCTCAATGGCGAAGCTGGTAATTTCGTCCCAGATTTTCCGCATGTTTGTCTCATCTTTATAGGCGTCACTGAAAGGTGGAAGTTGGCCGACCCCGGCAAGATACCGACCAATTCCCGCCATCAACGAATGTGGTCGCCCCTGTATCTTGCCTTTCATATCTGGCAGCCATAAATCGCCAAAGCTCAGTTTTCCGTATTCGGTCTGAAAAAGGTCCGTGCGGTAAGAGATCGCTTCCGTTCCCCAGATGTGCGGTAAATGATGTTGGCCTCCACCCCAGGTCCAGGCCTCACTTGGTTTGAAGAACGTAGGTTCGACGTTTTTCAGATTAGGGATTTTCTTAAGGTCCCAGGGTTGGGTCAGGTTCAGGTCAATCCATTGCCCCAGGCGATGCACCGTCGGCGTTATAACGTCATACCCCCGGCCCTTGGAGGCCTTCATCTTGTTGATGAGCTCTTCATTCGAACCGAGCGTTATATAATTGGTCTTGATGCCGGTCGACTTTTCAAAGTCTTTAAGGAACGCATCGGGAAGATAGCCGGTCCAGCACAGGACATCGACCACGCCTGACGATGAAAAGGCGTCTTTGACAATCCATGGACCGACAGCGGCGATAGCGCCGGCGCCAGCTGCGTGTTTGAGCAACAAGCGTCGAGTGAAGGTCCTGGCGGCTCGGGCGTTAGCCCTGGATGCGGTTTTGGTTTTGGATGTCACACTGCGACTCCCCGCAAGTTATTGTTGCAGATAGCAAGTTCTAAGTATGAAGCCGTTATCCCCCGGAGGTCAACGCCGCTCCGATGTTTATGAATGAATTCGGAACTAGGCCGGTCAGTTGCCGAGGCAGATTTTTTGACGGGGAATGCCGTGGATGTGGTGCCAAAGATGCAAATACATTGGCTCCAGATTTTCTGAATTCAGACCCTAAGTCTTTGAAAGTCTGTCGGAAAAATTGAAAGCTGCCTGATTGCTGACGAAAGATCTATGCCTCGGAGGTGTATGAAATGCCGTTTCCTGCTTTGCGCACCTTTGATTTTGTTGCATTTTGGTACAGTAATTTGGCGGGTGCGAATTGGCACTGATTAAAGGAGCGGGCAATGACTGAAGAATTGATGCATTTTATTGATGGGGTTCGGGTTAAGGGCACCAGCGGGCGGTTCGGTGATGTTTATAATCCGGCGACTGGAGAAGTTACCAAGAAGGCTCCGCTTGCCAGCGCTGACGAGGTCCGGGCAGCCATTGCTTCATCCGCAGCAGCGCTTCCGGCCTGGTCTGCGACACCGCCGGCCAAGCGCGCCCAGGTTATGTTTAACTTCCGTGATCTGCTGTACAAGAATATGGATGAGCTGGCGGAAATCGTATCGAATGAACATGGCAAAACACTGGATGACGCCAAAGGGTCCGTGACCCGTGGTCTGGAAGTTGTCGAGTTTGCCTGCGGTATCCCGCATCTCCTGAAAGGAGATTATTCAGCGTCAGTTGCTGGCGGCGTTGACAGTTTCAATACGCGCCAGCCGGTTGGCGTCTGTGCCGGCATCACACCGTTCAACTTTCCGGCCATGGTGCCCATGTGGATGTTCCCGGTGGCGTTGGCGTGTGGCAATACGTTTGTTCTCAAACCGTCCGAACGTGACCCCTCCTGCGGCCTGCGTCTGGCTGAACTGATGTTTGAGGCGGGGCTGCCAAAAGGCTGCCTGAACGTCGTCAACGGTGATAAGGAGGCGGTTGATACACTGCTTACTGATCCGGCCGTCGGGGCGATCAGTTTCGTCGGTTCAACCCCCATCGGGCGCTATATCTATGAGACTGGTGCCGCTAACGGCAAACGCGTGCAGGCGTTATGCGGTGCTAAAAATCATATGCTGATTATGCCGGATGCCGATATGGGGCAGGCTGTTGATGCCACCATCGGTGCAGCTTACGGTTCTGCTGGCGAGCGCTGTATGGCGGTCTCCGTTGCTGTTGCCGTGGGTGATGAAACGGCGGATGCTTTTGTCAAACAACTGGCTCCGCGGGTTCAAAATCTCAAGATTGGGCCCTACACGGACAGTGCCGCCGAAATGGGGCCGGTTATTACCGGCGAGGCCAAAGAGCGGATTGAGCGCTATATCGATGAAGGTGTTGCTGCCGGTGCGGAACTGGTCGTCGATGGGCGCGGTGTTAATCTTCAGGGGTATGAGGACGGCTTCTTCGTTGGTGGTAGCCTGTTTGATCGGGTGACGACGGACATGTCCATTTACCGCGATGAAATTTTCGGCCCGGTCCTTACGGTTGTCCGGGCCCAGAGTTATGAAGAAGCCAAGCAGATGGTCATCGACCATGAATACGGCAATGGTGCAGCGATCTTTACCCGCGATGGCGATACGGCGCGCAACTTCACCCAGGATGTGAACATCGGAATGGTCGGCGTCAACGTGCCGATTCCGGTGCCGGTGGCATATCATAGTTTCGGTGGCTGGAAGGCGTCGCTGTTTGGTGATCACTCCATCCATGGTATGGAAGGTGTCCGTTTTTATACGAAACTGAAAACCGTCACCGCCCGCTGGCCTTCCGGCATCAAGGAAGGGGCCGTGTTTAATTTCCATAGTGGAGCAGACACGGGACATTAATCAATCAATAGGAAAAGCCCGTTCTGAATAATCGCCAAGCCCGTGCTCCAGGGTTTGGCGATTATTTTATGGTAATTTTATTTAGGTCGCATTGACGTTACGGTACCGGGATCGAACATCAATCCAAACATTGCATATAATCTAAACGTGGTGCATCGCTGTCAACAGAATGGAATTCCAAAATGAATGAATCTTCGTATATGCCAGCCAGGGTATGGAAATGGGAAAAAGAGAACGGTGGTAAGTTCGCCAGCACCAACCGCCCGACCGCCGGTCCGACGCATGACAAGGACCTACCGGTCGGCAAGCACCCCTTGCAGCTTTATTCGCTGGCAACACCGAACGGCGTAAAAGTTACGGTGTTGCTGGAAGAACTGCTGGCCCTTGGACATGGCGGTGCGCAATATGATGCTTGGCTGATCGAGATCGGTGACGGCGACCAGTTTGGCAGTGGATTTGTTGACGTAAACCCGAACTCAAAAATCCCGGCCCTGATGGATCACAGCACAACGACACCAACGCGCGTATTTGAATCCGGTGCGATCCTGTTGTATCTGGCGGAGAAATTCGGCGCGTTTTTGCCGGGCGACCCGGTCAAACGGGCGGAATGTTTGTCCTGGCTGTTTTGGCAAATGGGCAGCGCGCCTTATCTTGGCGGCGGGTTTGGCCATTTCTACGCCTACGCCCCGTACAAGATGGAATATCCGATCGACCGTTTCGCTATGGAGGTCAAACGCCAGCTTGATGTGCTTGATCGCCATCTCAAAGCTAATCGGTATATGGCGGGCGACGACTACACCATCGCCGATATCGCCATCTGGCCCTGGTACGGTGCCCTTGTTCAGAACAAGGTTTACGAAGCGGCAGAATTTCTCGATACGGCATCCTATAAACACCTTGGTAGATGGACGGACGAGATCGCCGGACGCGACGCCGTGAAGCGGGGCCGCATGGTCAACCGAAGGACAGGTCCCCTCGAAGAGCAACTGCGCGAACGCCACGACGCCAGTGATTTTGACACCAAAACCCAGGATAAAATCGAGGCGGCAGGCCTGGAGGGCTGAGGTTCTCTTCGTAAACTCGTCATAAGCTCGTTTTGCGGCGATGTTACATTGCGTGAAAACCGGAGTGTTGCCGCTTTCAACGGATGACTGTGTTTGGCCCGAATAGAGATGCAAGCTCTCTGATTTTTTAATTTTGATGGGGGTCGAATGATGCGATGAAAGCTCTTTTGCAACGGGTCAGTGAGGCGCGGGTTATCGCGGTTGAAACCGGCGGTGTTCTTGGCGCGATTGATCAGGGACTGGTTGTTCTGATCTGTGCTGAACCCAAGGACGGAGCAAGTGAAGTGGAGTTATTTGCCCGCAAGGTCGTCAATATGCGGCTGTTTGAAGACGAGCAGGGCAAAATGAACCGCTCGGTCCTTGATGTGGGTGGCTCGGTTCTGGTGGTCAGTCAGTTCACCTTAATTGCGGACTGGCGCAAGGGAAACCGACCCAGTTTCTCCGGCGCTGCCGATCCTGAAATGGCGGAAGAGCTTTATGAAAAACTGGTGAAAGCCATAGGCGATTTGGACGTCCCCGTCGCCACCGGGCGCTTTCGATCTCACATGCAGATTGAACTGACCAATGATGGTCCGGTGACGATCTGGATGGATTCAACTGATCGGTAGATAAACCGCTAATGAAAATAGATTCACATAAATGAAAAAATAGTTTAAATTTTCATTTATGTGAATTAGCGTCATCTCACTTGAAACTCAGTTGTGTTCCGGTGGCGGCCCGTGTCTCAGATTGAAAAAGTGTCCCAGTTCGAAAAAAATCCTGACGATGAACCCGCGGCACCGGTTGGTGAACTGGTTCGTGATCTCAGAAAAGCGCGGGGGCTGACGCTTCAGGCGCTGGCGGATGAAATCGGACGTTCCGTTGGTTATGTGTCGCAGATTGAGCGCAATCTATCCGTTATTTCCATTCCGGTCCTGAAAGAGATTGCTGAGGCTCTCGGCGTTACCATCAACTGGTTTTTTCAAGGCTCGGCCTTGGCACCGGCGCAGGAGCGCGATTACATCGTGCGTCGCGAAAACCGCCGCCGTCTCGATTTCACCGGGACTGGTATGGTCGAAGAACTTCTGTCACCCAGCCTGACCGGGCCGTTTGAACTTATTCTCGGCAGCTTCGAGCCGGGTGCACAAACCAGCGATGAAAAATACGCCCGTCCCGGTGAGGTTGGCGGATTTGTGGTTTCCGGTTCCGTTGAACTGGTGATCGGCGAGAACACGTTTCCTTTAAGGCCGGGTGATGCCTTTACCTATCCCAGTTCTGAACCCCATCGGTGCTGGAACGCGGGGGCGGAACAAGCCGTCGTTCTGTGGGTTGTGTCGCCTCCCTCGTATTAATTGGATCGTAATCGTCTGCTGCCCTCTGGGCACTTCAGGAGGATATAGAAAATGGTCAAACAACTTCCCAGCAAGGCCCGGGTTGTCATCGTTGGTGGTGGCGTAATTGGCTGCTCTATTGCTTATCATCTCACCAAGATCGGTTGGCAGGACGTGGTTCTGCTGGAACGCAAACAACTGACTTGTGGCACCACATGGCATGCGGCCGGCCTGATCGGCCAACTGCGCGACAGTCAAAACATGACCAAGTTGGCAAAGTATACAGCGGAACTATATCTGGGGCTGGAAGAGGAAACCGGCCAAGCCAACGGCTACAAGGTTAACGGGTCGCTCTCAATCGCCACCAACGAAGGCCGGTTTGAAGACCTCAAGCGCCGCGCCGACATGGCCAAAGTGTTCGACTTACCAGTCGACGTCATCGGACCGCAAACGTGCAAAGACTATTATCCGTTGCTCAACATTGATGACGTTATCGGCGGCATCTTTATCCCGTCCGATGGTCAGGCTAATCCGATCGACATTACGCAAGGGTTGGCCAAGGGCGCGCGCATGGGTGGGGCGCAGATATTTGAGAACACCAAGGTGACCAAGATCAATCATGATGGCGAACGTGCGACCGGTGTACAAACCGAAGACGGTGTGATTGACGCCGATTTTGTCGTGCTGTGTTGCGGCATGTGGACACGTGAGCTTGCCAGTACGGTTGGCGTAACGGTTCCGCTTCATGCCTGTGAACATTTCTATATCGTCACCGAAGCTTTTGAAGGCGTCACCTCCAACCTGCCGGTGTTCAGAGACTATGACGCCTGCGCCTATTATAAGGAAGACGCGGGAAAATTACTGATCGGCGCATTTGAGCCGAAAGCTAAACCCTGGGGCATGAACGGAATTTCCGAGGACTTCTGCTTTGATGAGCTGCCCGATGACTTCGATCATTTTGCACCCATTCTGGAAGGCGCCATGCACCGTGTCCCCAGTCTCGAAAACGCCGGTATTCAGAAATTTTTCAACGGCCCGGAAAGTTTTACCCAAGACGACCGTTACCACATTGGCGAAGCGCCTGAACTGAAAAGCCTGTTTGTATCGGCAGGGCTTAATTCCATTGGTATCCAGTCCGCGGGCGGCATTGGAAAAGTCATGGCCGAATGGATGCGTGATGGACATCCGCCAAGTGACCTCGCCAGTGTTGATATTCGACGCAACCTTCCGTTTCAGGGCAATCCCAACTACCTGCATGACCGTGTCTCAGAAACGCTTGGTCTGCTGTACGCCGTGCACTGGCCATTCTACCAGTATGAAACGGCGCGCAACGTACGCAAATCTCCGTTCCACGAACGCATGGAAAAACAGGGGGCTGTTTATGGAGAAGTTGTCGGATGGGAACGACCCAACTGGTATGCGCCTCAAGGCGTAAAGGCTGAATACGAATACTCGTTCACCAAACAGAACTGGTTCGACCGTTCGGCGGAAGAACACCAGGCTGTTCGTGAAAATGTTGGCCTGCTGGATCAGACGTCATTTGCCAAATTCCGGCTTGAAGGGGCAGATGCCGAACGTATCCTCAATCAGGTTTGTGCCAACAATATTGCGGTTGAGCCGGGGCGTTTGGTCTACACACAATGGCTCAATGAGCGCGGCGGAATTGAAGCCGACCTAACCGTGACCCGGATCAGCAACGACGCGTTCCTGATTGTCACCGCCGGGACGTCGCAAGTTCGTGAGTTCCATTATTTGAAAAGCCGGATCCCGTCAGATGCCCGGTGCGTCTTAACCGATGTGACCTCTGGGATGGCCGTTCTTGGCGTGCAAGGGCCAAATTCCCGGACGTTCCTTCAAGGGTTGACCAAAGCTGATCTGTCCAATGAGGCGTTTCCGTTCGGCACGTCACGCGAGATTGATTTGGGTTATGCTTTCGTTCGGGCTTCACGCATTACCTATATGGGCGAACTCGGGTGGGAATTGTATATTCCGACTGAATTTGCCCTAGGGGTCTACGACCGGGTTGTCGACGCCGGGCAGGACGTTGGCCTCAAACATGTCGGTATGCATGCCATGAATTCGCTGCGTATGGAAAAGGCCTATCGCCACTGGGGACACGATATCACAGATGAAGAGACACCCGTCGAAGCCGGGCTTGGGTTCGCCATTGCCTGGGATAAGGACGGCGGATTCATCGGCCGAGACTCCGTGCTTCGTCAAAAAGAAAAGGGTGTTAATAAACGGCTGGTTCAGTTCCTTCTCCAGGACCCGGAGAAGATGCTCTATCATAATGAGCCGATTTATCGGGACGGAAACATTGTTGGTTATCTGACATCCGGCATGTACGGGCATACGCTGGGTGGTGCCGTGGGATTGGGATACGTGGAAGACGCGAATGGCGTGGATGCGGGGTTCGTAAATTCAGGCACATACGAAATCCTGGTTGCCGGCCAAATGGTCAACGCCACGGCATCGCTTCGCCCACTGTATGATCCAAAGAGCGAGCGCATAAAGATTTAACCAAAAAAGTAGAAAAGCGTGGCGTGGGTTCCACTCAAGCCCCACCTTTTCGAATGATAATAATATGCTAAGCTCAACTTCAGAGCGTTGGGTTGGGGAGATTCGTGGGTGGTTGAACAGAGTAGAACCGTTCCAGTCAAGACGGCAGTAGATTTGCTCGTGCGATTGAAGGCGATGGACATCAAGGCCAGCACCTACAATTCACTGGTCCTGATCTCACTTGGGGGATTGCCGTTGCAAGATGCATCAAAGCAATTCTGGCTGGATTTGGACGAGGCGATGTGGAAGAGCCGCGAGCGCTATGAAGCCGACGTTTTCGTTATCGATAGCGAAGAACGGGGATTGCTGATCAAATTGAATGAATTGAATGAAGTGCGGGTCATCCCTGACATGAAAGTCGAGATGCTGCGCTTGATTCAACGCCATTTTCCTGAAAATTTCGGCATGATAGATCAGTCGAGACTGATCCGAATGCTTGATCTTAGGCTCAGGTTGCCAAATGCGATTCAATATCTGGAACGACTGAACGAAAGACCGAACAACTCGAGTGCCGGTGGAAAGAGACTACGGCGCCTTCAGGAAGAAGATATCGAACAGGTACGGATGGTTGCCAAGCAGCTGGGCACCCAAAAATTCGCGCAAGTTTTCATCCAGCATCAGAAAATCGCAATCATCCAGCCCGGCCAAACGCCGATGGAGATCATGCACGAATATTTTGTCGCGATGAGCGCTCTGAAAAAACATGTGTTTACCCAGGTGGAACTTCGCGGTGCCGGAAACCTTTTCAACCAGCTGACCATTACTCTTGATATTCTTTTGATGGACGCGTTCAGTGATCTGAACCCTGGACGTTCCAAATGTTCTGTAAACATGAATGTTGAAAGTGTCTTTTCCAAGAGTTTCGAGAAAATGATCGACGTGGCCGATGTGGCTGTATTTGCCAATGTTGTGTTTGAATTCCGTCAGTCAGACATCCTGCAGAACTTCGAAGAATTTGTCCTTGCCTGTGACATGATCCAATCAAGAGGCGGGACCATCGCTATTGATGCAATTTTCCCGGAAACAATCGGAATTGTTAACATGGCGCGATTGAACGCGAACATTGCCAAGATCTTCTGGCGTTCCGGTGCTGAAGAGATCCTGCCGAAATACAAAAAAGAAATCCTCGACATTCAGCAAAGCGGCACATTGTTGGTGCTGGCCAGGTTGGATGATGAAATTGGTCTCAAAACCGGCCAGGCCCTGGGCATCTCAATGTTTCAGGGGTTTTATGTGGATGACTTGCTGAAGGCCAAAGAAAGCTAACGCACCTTAAGGGTTGCAATCGCGCGCGGGCGTGGTTGGTACTGCAGGGCGCGGGTGCAGTTGTAGGCTTGGGTCGCCAAAACAATCATCCGATAGCGTCCCGGCGCAGCTGGGGCATCAATGCGAAAACGGTAGTCCCGTTTGGAATGGCGCCCATCGTTGGAATAAATGCAACGACCGCCGGGAATTCGTTCCAGCCGTTTGCCGACCTGGCGGGCGTAGGCAACGATAATCTGGTTCTGACATTTCGGGCAGCGGCGCGAAGAATCAGATGTGAAATCAAGTTTTACTTTCAGTTTTGCGCCAGCCTTTACGGCCAGAGTTCCTGTCTTGCCATTGATCGTCACATTGCTGATGGTGGCGTGTCCGATACGTAAGGCATTATTCGCCTGCGCTGAACCCGCAGATAACGATCCACACCAGCCAAGAACCATGCCGATGACAATGATAAATTTCGGGAGCCGCATTTCAAAAAAACTGTCCAGCTGAACCTAACGCGTCCATACCTTGCGAATCGGAAGCGTTGCAAGGACGAATGTTTCGACGTTTGTCGAGCAACTAAAATGTTGAAAAATATACATAATTAGGAAAGCCACAGTTTCCAAAGCATGGGGAGAAGCTGGTGATTATGAGATAGGAGAAAAATTATCCAGAGGATTCGAGCTTTTGTGGGAGTTATCCACTGATTGGTAGGTATTTGGGGCCGAATCCGGAGTCAAAGCGTGTCCAGGCTCTCGCTTTAAGGATGATGTCGTAACCGGTGTGAAAAACCAGAACATAATCCCGTTGAGAGGGCTGCACTCAGGGATTAAGACCTAGATATGCCCAGTGTACAGAGTGGGCTTGAGGCAGCCGCGACCTGTAACACAGATCACTTACAGCAGGTCGACGGGGGACTATAATAATACGGATTTTCGGATATGGAGTTGTCCGATCATGATGTTGAGGGCCAGACTGCCGGGCAGTCGCCCCCTTATAGAGCCGCTGCTTGGCGACACACTGAAGGCACCGAGAGACTGGATAGAGGGACTGACATGAGTGTTCCTAATGAGGATGAAATCACTGTCGAGGGCGGTCACCTCCCATGGATGATCGAATTCAGGCAGGATTATGTAGATGGCTTATCGGTAAAAAAACGCGGTCTTGATGCGACGCCAATGGTCATGCGGAAGTATGATATTGGCCCGAATGAAGTCATGGCCTTCTCAAACTATGATAGACGGAATCAGGCGATTAGCGTCTTTCATTTCCACCCGGACTTCCCCTTCGATAATCGCCGCGAGTATATGGAAATTCATAGCGAAGGATATGAGGTCGCTGAGGAGGCCTTGATCGATATGAGGGCCGCAGCACAGCATCAACGGACGGAGCGTAAAAGACGGGTAAAACTGTTTAGCCGGTCAATTGTTGTGACGCTTCATACGATGATGCTGTATCTACTGACCCATCCCCCTGATGCACGATAAGGGGGGCCGTGTTGCCATCTGTGCATGATGCCAGATGGTAAGTCCTGATGTGACTCGACCATCGTATGATGATTTCAGGCGGCGATGCTGCCTGACGCATTCGACGAGATATCCTGTTCCGCATCGATCATTAGTGTAGGCTCAGGGGTAAATCCTACCTGTATGGAGAGAGCCAACTGTTGCAAGGTTTCGATCTCCTTGCTGTTGGGGCGATCATTGTCCAGATTTCTTTCGACGACTTCCAATAACGTATCGCCAAGCATTTGGTGCTGCTGGAAATGTGTGCCGGTAATACGCTTATTCAGCTCGATGGCTGTACAATGAAGATCGGTCATCCAAGTTTTCATTGTGCCCGCGTTCTTGTCATTGATCAGGCCCGCGATCTTGCCGATTGTGTAGACGATACGATGGGCGTAACGCTCTACGCGCTGGTGTTGTACCGTTTGTAGAACCTCCTCAGCGGAAACTCCGCCATCGTCGCCAGTAACTTTGAGACGCAGCGCGTTCGGGACTTTGATTCGCGGGACCTGCTGAACGTACTGATTATCTCTTTTGCTTCGGTCTGGGCCGATATACCGGGATGTGACGACAAATTGTTTGCGTCGTTCAATCAGCGAACTGAGGGACTGGCTGATTTTGTTTGCAGATATCGGCAAGGTGAGCATTTGGTCAATACCGGCGGTGCCGAGATCCTGCAAAATCTCGATGGTTGGTTCCCACGTTAACGCAATAACCGGCATAAAAGGGTCCTTGCCTAGGTTGCCTTGTCGTAAGTCTGAAACGATTGGGGCGGTGCATTCATCCATGAGATAGGCATCAGAAATCATTATATCAAAATGGTCTTTCTCCAGCTGAGCGCGGGTTTCATCCACGCTTTTTGTGATGGTGAAATCGCGCACTCCAAGATCAAAAAGAGTTTGCCGCGTGATATTGCTTGATGCCGGCAAGGTATCAGCGATAAGCACCTTTGTGTTCGAAAAATAGAACCGGTCCATGTTCGGGTTCATTGTCTTCCCTCATTGTTCGGCGTTTTAGCGCCTGTAATTCAAATTTTACTTCGACAACTGCAAGTTACTCAGTTGTGAATATTGGGACTGTGATGATCATCACAGTCCCCGTCCTAAATCACTTGAATTTTATGTGACAGTGGTTCTGCGGACTTCTTCACGGCCCTCTCCAAGATCACAATCTGTTGGCCGTTGATATGGCGTTCGATGTGCTCCGGAGTGTCCGGGACCAGTGAAATGCCACGCATTTCGGATATGGCTCGACCCTTTTGGGACGGAGTCAGGCGGCGAGGGTGTTGCCGGCTTTCGTTGCCGAGATGTCCGGCGCCGCGTTAATCGTCGATGTCTCGTCCGGGCTAAAGCCGATCTGTACGGAGAGAGCTAGTTGTTGCATGGTTTCAATCTCCGTGCTGTCGGGACTGTCGTCGTCCAGATTTCTCTCGACGACTTCCAAAAGCGTTTCGCAAAGCGTCTGGTGGTGCTGGTAAAGTGTATCCGAGACGTGTTTGGTCAGTTCAACGACGGTGACATGAAGATCAGAGAGCCATGACGTCATTGTCCCTTGGCCTTGATCATTGACCAAACCCGCAACCTTGCCGATGGTGTAGACGATGCGATAGGCAAAACGTTCAACCCGCTGGTTGCGTATCGTTTGCAGTACCTCGTCCCGGGAAACCCCTCCATCGTCGCCTGTTACCTTACGACGTAACACGTTCGGGACGTTAATTTGCGGAACCTGCTGTACCTCGGGGCGGCGGGTCTTGCGCCGGTCTGGGCCGATATACTGGGATGTGACGACAAACGGTTTGCGTTTTTCAATCAGGGCAGTGAGAGTCTGACTGATTTTATTTGTCGAAACCGGCAGGGTTAGCATTTGATCAATACCGGCGCTGACGAGCTCCTGCACGATCTCGATGGTCGATTCCCACGACGTCGCAATTACGGGAATGAAAGGATCATTGCCCAGGTTCCCCTGTCGCAGATCGGTTACGATTGATGCCGTGCCTTCACCCGCCAAATAGGCATCTGAAATAAAGACATCGAAGTCGTTAGTTTCCAGCTTTTTACGGGTTTCAGCTACACTTTTAACGATCGTGAAATTGCGTACCCCAAGATCATAGAGGGCATTCCGCGTAACTTCACTTGATGCTGGCATGGCGTCGGCGATAAGAAAATTAGTATCCGCCAACCGAAACCGATCCATATCTGCGTTCATGTTCCCTCTTTATGTCTGAGGCTCTTTCGCGCCTGCAATCAAAAATCAAATCTGATTAGTTCTCTATATCCGGTCACGTTGATGATTTATGTGAGCCTGATCACAGTCGCGCTTAGAATCATCTGAAATTCAGATAAAAGATTTTTGATAGAGAAAATCTTAAATTTGTTATCCGGTCTTTTTTACGAATTCCGTTAGAATTACGATCTGTTGACCGTTAATACGCCCTTCAATGTGTTGACCATTGTTGGGGGCCAGTGAAATGCCGCGTACTGCGGTGCCGCGTTTGGCGGTAAACCCGGCACCTTTTACGTTGAGGTCCTTGATGAGCGTTACGGTATCCCCCGCCTCAAGAACTGCGCCGTTGCTGTCGAAGTGTTTGATCGAGTCCTCGTCGCTATCTTCGTTGCCAGACGCCTGCGCCCATGTAAGTGTATCGTCATCAAGATATAGCATTTCAAGCAGATCTCGCGCCCAGTCCTCTGCACTCAAGCGTGTGAGCATGCGCCACGCCATCACCTGTACCACTGCCACCGGAGTCCACATGCTGTCACTCAGGCATCGCCAGTGGTGCACGTCGAGTTTTTCAGTGGTGTCTATCTGCTCTCGACAGGTTGCGCAAATCAGCAGGCAGGCGTCAGGCCCGCCATCGGAATTGGGTGGAACTTCGTAAACACCAAGATTTTGATCAGTGCCACAGAGCTCACATCTGGAGCCGCTGCGCAGTTTGAGGTCAGTTTCTGTACTCATTTTTGATTGAATCTCGCTGCTTGGGTGTAAGTGAGGGGATGACGTCGTTCTGCTGACGGAGATCAATGCGTCAAGTTGCGGCTGTGATACAATTGTAAGTCGAGAAGTTCAAGCTATGGGAGGGCTTGAAATGTATGAAATGTATACAGCGCCGTTCAAGCTTCAGATGCTTTTTGTCGAAGCAACCGCGGCAACAACCAAGATGATGAGCGAGAACTATCTGCGGTTTCTCGAACAGCAGGCGGCCCTGTTTCAACAGGCGAGCAGCCGGGCTCGTGTTGACGATGGTGATGGGAATGTTTTGAGAAACCCCAAGGCAAAAAAACAAAAAAGCCACACACGAAGCGGCGGCAAGGTGGCATCGCCGTGTTGTGGTGCAGACCTGCACGACCATTACGGCAAGCGTAACCTGGATGTCGATGTCGAGCGCATTTAAGTAGATATTTAGGTTCCTGACCTATAGAGACTCAGTGAGTCGGTCGTTCCGGGATTGGTTTTTGTTGTCCGGTATTCAATCTGGTACACCTCGATTTGTTCATCTGGACCTGACACAAACGGTCCAGTTCGTTATGTTGCGCGCTGCATTTTGGTTCGGTCGGCGCGTTCAGTGCCGTAAGGGAGTAAGCGGCAATGAAGTTACAAACCCCATATCTGATGTTTCTGGGTGATGCACCCGACCAGTTGGCGGCCAAGACAGCGCAGGGGGTTGTCGATTGGCGCCCCGAAATCTGTGTTGGGCAAATCAAACTTGATAATTGTAACGCTGATTTGGGATTGCCTGATCTGGGGCTGGCGGAAGCCGCTGAAAAGGGGGCTAAAACGCTGATTGTCGGCGTTGCTAACCGGGGCGGAGTGATTTCTGAAGCCTGGGAACGGACGATCGTTGATGCCATCGAACTGGGATATGATATAGCCAGCGGTTTGCATGGCCGGTTGAGCGATTCTTCCGCCATTGCCGAGGCTGCGGAACAACATGGCCGCGCACTTTTCGATGTGCGCCATCCAACCGAAACCTTCCCCGTTGCGGTTGGCACAAAACGAACCGGAAAGCGCCTTTTGCCAGTGGGTACGGATTGTTCTGTCGGTAAAATGTATACGGCATTGGCGATCAGGAACGAAATGAAAGAACGGGGGTTTAAGGCGACATTCCGAGCCACCGGGCAGACGGGTATATTTATTGCTGGCGAAGGGATCTCCGTCGATGCCGTGGTTGCCGATTTTATCTCCGGGTCTACGGAAACCATCACCCCGGCCAACGATGCCGACCATTGGGATATTGTTGAAGGGCAGGGGTCGTTGTTTCATGCGTCTTACGCGGGTGTTACCCTGGGCCTGATTCACGGCTCACAACCCGATGCGTTGGTGCTGTGTCACGAGCCAACACGCCCGCACATGCGCGGTCTTCCGGATTTTGCGGTGCCCGGCATCAGGGAATGTATGGAGGCCAATCTGGCGGCTGCCAAGCTGACCAATCCGGAGGCGCGTTTTGTCGGCATCGCCATCAATACCAAACATCTCGATGAAGCCAAGGCCCTCAAGATGCTGGAAGACACCGCCGCGGAATTCGATCTTCCTTGCGTCGACCCGCTTCGCACCGGCGTTGCGGCCATTGTCGACAATCTGTGACAGGGGGGCGAGCATGATCCGCGTTCTGAATATCGAAATCGAGTCCTGGCCACTGGCCCGACCTTTTGCCATCTCGCGTGGTGTTAAAACCAAAGCCGATGTGGTGGTTGCCAGAATTACCGAGGGCACGGTCACCGGGCGGGGAGAATGTGTACCCTATCCCCGGTATGATGAAACCGTCGACGGTGTGGCGGCGGAAATGGAAAAGCTGTCGCAAGCACTTGCGGATGGCATGGATCGGAGCCAGCTTCAGGACGCATTGCACGCCGGTGCGGCCCGCAACGCGCTGGACACGGCCCTTTGGGACTTAGAGGCCAAACTAAGTGGGAAACGGGTTTGGCAACTCGCCGGTATTGATGCCCCGACCTCCTACGTTACCGCTGAAACCATCGGTATCGGCACGGTCGATGAAATGGCCGGTTCGGCAGAGCGTCTGAAATCAGCGCCGCTGATTAAGGTTAAGCTGGACGGCCAGCTGGTCATGGAACGCATGCTGGCGATCCGGGAGCAGGCGCCGTCCTCTCGCCTGATCATCGACCCCAACGAAGGCTGGACCATTGATCAATTGAAAGACATTGCCCCCAAACTGGCTGATCTTGGCGTCGAGATGATCGAACAGCCGATCCCCGCTGGATCGGATGATGGTCTGGCGGACTACGATCCCCCGATCCCGATCTGCGCAGATGAGGCCTGCCATACGTCTGCTGATCTGGAGGGCCTCAAGGGCAAGTATCAGATGGTCAACATCAAGCTCGACAAAACCGGAGGTCTGACTGAAGCCTTGAAACTGGCCCAGGCCGCGACCGACGCGGGTTTCGGCATCATGATCGGCTGCATGGTCGGAACGTCTCTGGCCATGGCACCCGCCGTACTGCTTGGCGCGTATGCAGAGTTTGTCGATCTTGATGGGCCGCTATTGCTCAAACAGGACCGCACGGGCGGACTCCTGTTTGAGTGCGGTAGCGTTTATCCCTCTGATCCCAGCCTTTGGGGCTAGGGTTTCAATTATCCTCGACGCTGAGGCTGCGCATTTCGCAGGCAAACGTCAGCAGGAACTGCAACGCCTGTTGCGACTCCGGTTTGCTCAGCATCGACAACGTCGACAACATTCCGCCCTTGGCCTGATGTCCTGATGCCTCTCTGGAGGCGTGACTCATGGCTTCCTTGGCGTTGTGGGCAAGTGCCGCAACTTCCTCATTAGCGAGGTTTGTAACCATGTGCTCCATAAAGGCAAAAAGCCGTTCAACCATGTTGTCAGTTACTGCTTCGCGCGCGCCGTGCAGCAGGGTGACCAACTGGAACAAGGTATCTAGCGCACCCGTTCGATGAAGTTCCGTCAACCGGTCAATAAGCGCAAGGACCGCATCCTTGGTTTCCTCATTGTTTAATCGATCAACAACTTCTAGGCCATTTGCTGCGGTTACACTCAGCCGTTCGACCATGCCGTCGGTTAATGATTCCTGCATGGCCAGAACCAACCGGGACATGTCCCCGGTCGGGTCATTGGGTTTGCTCATATCTGTCATAACCCGTTCTCCTAAAGCAGGCCACTGGCGGATAGCCAGTAGAGTCTGTTATAGGCGAGCTTGAACCAGTGGATCATTTGCGACGGCGCGCCGGGGTTGGGCGGCGTTTTATAATCGAACCAGACATAGGTCCCGCTGTTCATCCCGGTTTCCACAAAACAGAAAACCTTGCCGTCATAATTGCGAGCCCATCTTTCTTCGGTCAGCAGCGAGGTCAGATTGTCGATGATGGTGTCGGCTTCAAAATGTGCCGTTGAGCCAGCTTTTGAAATTGGGATGTTGGTGGTATCGCCACAGATAAAGACGTCGTCAGAGCCTTCACGCAATAGCTTGTTCCTGTCGGTTGGCACCCAACCTCCAGCGCCAAGATCTGAATCAAGGATAACCTGAGCACCCTGATGCGGGGGAATGGTGACCAATAGGTCGTAGTTCAGCGTTTCGCCTTCTTCCGAGGTAATTGTCTTGGCACCAGGGTCAACTTCCTTGGTATTGAAGAATGTTTCATACTTGATACCGTACTTGTCCATTTCCGGCTGTGCCCAATGAGCTACCGGTTCAAGCGCATGCAAACGACCGATGGGGTAGGTGTAGGTGATTTCCGATTTGTCCATGAGCCCTTTTTCGGTCAGGTAATCATAGAGCATAAAGGTGACTTCCAGCGGGGCTACCGGGCATTTATGCGGTGCGTTGACGTTGACGATGATTTTACCGCCTTCGAAATTATCAAGGGCCTCGCGCATCTTCCTGGCCCCGTCCAGATCGTAGAACCAGTGCGCGCCTTCAGCCATACCAGGTATGGTTTGCGGCATGATCCGTGAGCCGGTGGCAATGACCAGATAGTCATAGGAATGGGTTTTGCCCGATTCCGTTGTCACGATTTTGCCATCGACATCAATATTAGACGCCGGATCAACGAAGTAGGGGACCCGGTTGTCCAGAACCTTGCGCTGATCTCGAAACAGTTCGGCTTCGCGGAACTTCCCAAACGGGACGTACAGCAGGCCTGGCTGATACAAGTGTTGGTCTGACGTGCCCAGCATTGTCACGCTGACATCACCGGTTTTGAGCTGTTTGCTCATCTGGCGACAGAGCCCGTTGGCGATAATTGTTCCTGCCAGACCACCGCCGACAATCAGTATTTTTTTACCCATATTTTTTCTCCCTGTAATCCTGAGGCTCCAGCTCCAGACAGGATGTTTTGTTATGGCCCCTGTTTCGGAACCGGGTTTTCAAGACAAGCTCATTATTGTTTTACTTGCTCTTGCGTACCACGAGGCTCGCATAGCCATCGTGTTGAACTGTTTCCACGTGTTCGTGGCCAACTTTTGCGCACCATTCCGGTAAATCCTTAACGGTGCCCTGATCCGTCGACATGACCTCAATCTCGTCGCCGATCTCGATCAGCTTCAGGGTTGCAATGACTTCCATCAGAGGCCCCGGACAGAATGCTCCGCGGGCGTCAATTTGTGTTCTGTTACTCATCGGTGTGTTCCTTTTTGGCGTTGAATGAGATCACTCGGTCACCCTGATCTTTAGAGTGTGACGAACTGACCTTCTTCGGCGTCGTTCAGAAATTTGGTTAGTCCAAGTGGACCGTCGAACAAGCCTTCGGTTAGATTGTCGGTTTCCCAGCCCAGAACATCCAGGGCCATGGAGCAGGCATAAACCTCCATCTCGCCGAGTTCTTTACCCTGCTGAAGCAGATTGATGGCATCTGGCACGCCCTTGTCTTTCATCACGTCAGACAGGCGTCCGCCGGTGTAGGCTTGCTCTGCAGGCAGATCGCGCTCGAAGCTCAAGAGCGCGTTCATGCTGACGAGCATCGTTACCGGGCGTTCGGATACGGCACCAACGGATGCCATCATCGCGGCCATCTGAATTTTCTCGTGTTCCGGGGAAACTAACAAAATAAATAACGGAGCATTGCTCACAGACACAGCCCTCCCTGACCGTTTGGTTTTTCCGTGCGATGCTCCTCACCACATCACATTAATTTTATTGAATATGATTCCTGATCTTAATTCAACATGTTTTTTTTGTAAATTTAGACACAAAAAACTGCTGCACCGAGGTATTGGCCTCTGCACATCAACCCCTGCCATCAGGAAAGAACCCGCCGTAAAACCCTATACGGAATCACCTTTCCCGGATTTCAAGACACAAGCTTGGTAACGTCGTAACGCTTAATAAGTAGCCATCGGTTGGCTGATTACGGTGTGGCTTGCGTCGCCCATCATCCGTAAAAAGCTTTCCTTGTCGACCCTGACTAGGGTTTCGTGATCACCTGCTTCCAGATAGACACCATCGGGTTTGCTCAGTGAGTCATCCCAGATAACCGACAGCCCATAGGCGTCTCCGACGGCCGGGATAGCGCCGACTTCACAATCGCTGAAAACGTCGCCAACTTCTTCTTCGCTGGCCAGTTCGTAGTCCTGTTCCATAAAGTCGCATAGACGATTTAGTCCCAATCGACGGTCGGCAGGAAGCACAGCCAGGAGATATTCCTTGCCGTCAGACAACAGCACAGCCTTCGCCACCTTGTCACTCGCAACATGTGACGCGTTAGCGGATTCTAGGGCGGTTGCAGTGTGCTCGTGGGGGAATTCGGAATAATTGATTTTGTGGCTGTTGAGATATTGTTTCATCGTGATCGCGATAGCCATTTTTCCCTCCTTAAATACGGAGTTTCCCAAGCCCGCCCGGAATCCCCAAGAATTTACCGAGGGACTTTCCAATGGTTGATTGTATCATAAATCGCGTGATGTTTCACCCTTTAGGTGTTGTCGTCGATGCGGCTCATGTGGCGGTATTTTTTTTGATCAGCAGGTTAACCCGCATGGGCTGATCAAAGGCGAAACGGCCATCGGCTTGTTTGACGCCGTACGCGTCAAACGCCTGCCGCAGTTCCACGTCACGGGTTTTGAACAATTCGTCTCGGGCGGAGTCAATGCGGGTGGTTTCTTCGGCAAAGGTCTCGTAGTCGGCGATTATGTCCGGATAAAAGTAGGTCACCTCGCGCTCCTGATCGAACAGAGTCTCCGTAGCCCGACTGATGGCATTCAGCGCTTCAGCACGAACATGAGTTTCATCGTCGAACGGTTTCATCATCTCGAAATAGGCGCCAGACGCGACGGGTTCGGAAATATACAGTTGCCCATTTGGGATCAGGACCCGTGAGGCTTCAATCAGCGCTTGGTCCTGACCCTCAACCGGGACGTGGTGAAGGGAATTGAAGAATATGACAATATCTGTACTTTCATCGTCGACAGGCATCGCTTCGCCACGTCCGTCCAGATAACGTTCATCCCCAGCTTTTTCGGTAGCATTGGCCTTGCTTAACTGGCGCGGGTTGCATTCAATTCCCGTCACCTTGGCGCCTTTTCGGGTCAGCAGACGGGCCAGCGCACCATCGCCACTTCCCACATCGAGCACCCGTTTCCCCTGCAGGTTCAGCAGCTCTGAAATCACATCACTGTTTCGCCGTTGTTCAAGCATGGTTGTAATTCCTGCAAGGATGTTTTCAACTGATGGCCTGAATACGTTTTAGCGCCCTTCGCATGATTATGAAAGCGGGGGATCGGGAGGAATTCCATGCGCCAGATCCACGAGAAGCTCGGGGTCCCCCGGGTAATCAACGCGCGCGGCACTTACACGCCACTTGGGGTGTCGCGTTCGTCAGAGCCGGTCATCGAGGCCGTTGCCGAATCGTTGCGGCACTATTTTGTGATGGATGACTTGCGCCGGGCCTTTGGCGAACAGGTATCAAAATTAACCGGTGCCGAGTGGGGAACGGTTACGCATTGTACGGCGGCCTCCATCACCCTTAGCGTTGCGGCGGTGATGACCGGAAGTGATCTGGATAAGATTCGTCAGCTTCCGTCGACGACAGGCATGAAAAATCGTTTTGTCATTCAGGCCGGCCACATGGTCAATTACGGCCAACCCATTGAGCAAGCCATCCGCCTTGCGGGTACCGACATTGTTGTCGCCGGATCACCGGAATCGTGCACGAAACAGGACCTGGAAGCAGCGCTCGGGGAGTCCGGTGTCGGCGGATTGGTCATGGTGCAATCACGCTTGTGTACAGGTGATATGGTTGACCCGAAAGATGCCGTCGCGTTGGCCAAGGCTAAGGATATACCGGTTATTTTCGATGCAGCAGCCCAAGACCTGATTATGGCAGACCTGCTGACGATTGGCGCAGACCTGACCCTGTTCAGCGCACAGAAATACCTGGCGTCGCCGACTGCCGGCCTGGTCCTCGGGAAACGTGACTTGGTAACCGCCGTGTCGCTTCAGGAGGGTGGCATCGGTCGAGGGATGAAGGCCGGCAAGGAAACGTATATTGGCGTATTTGCCGCCCTTCAGCAGCGACGGGATATGGACTTCGACACCTGGGTTTCGGAGCGATTTTTCGCTGCCCAGAAATTTGCGGAAAGCGTTTCCAGATTGGCCCCGCTAGAGGCAAAACTGGTCCACGACACCCTGGATAACCCGTTCGTCCGCGTGCAGATTTTTGTCGATACGGAGGCCTGTGACAAGACGGCCCCCCAAATTGCCGAGCGCCTTGCCACGTCTGAGCCGATTGTCATCGTGCAGGATCATGCCGATCAAGAGAACTCTTTAATGCTGGAGATCCTGGCGCTTAACAGTCAGGAGCTTGAAATTATCATCTCACTGCTGGCAGTGATCGTGTATAACCGCCCGATGACAACGATGAGAAAACGCAATATTCAGGAGTGATCCTGTGCTAGGAGATTTGATCTGATGGAATCCCATCCTGAAATCCGTCAGTCCGTGCGTGCGCTTTGCGCCGGGTTCCCCGGTGAATACTGGCGTGACAAAGACCGCAAGCGTGACTACCCGACAGAGTTTGTTGAGGCCCTGACCGAAGCGGGGTTCCTCGCCGTACTGATTCCTGAAATGTATGGGGGCAGCGGCCTGGGCATCGGCGAAGCGGCGGCTATTTTGGAGGAAATCCACAAATCCGGATGCAATGGCGGGGCCTGTCATGCACAGATGTACACCATGGGCACGGTGCTTCGGTACGGTAACGAAGACCAGAAAAGTACATACCTTCCGAAAATCGCCAGCGGCGAGCTGCGCTTGCAGGCTTTTGGCGTGACCGAACCGACATCCGGCACCGACACCAGTCGAATTCGCACGACCGCTAAACGGGATGGTGATGACTATGTCATCAACGGCCAAAAGGTCTGGACATCACGCGCTGAACATTCCGACCTGATGCTGTTGCTGGCCCGTACGGCACCGCGAGACGCCGGACCGAAACCGCACGACGGCATGTCGGTGTTCCTGATCGACATGCGTACCGCCCTTGGGAACGGCCTCAGCATCAAGCCGCTTCCGGCGATGATCAATCATTCAGCGACGGAAGTGTTTTTTGATGATCTCCGCATCCCGGCGTCGACGTTGATTGGTGAAGAAGGCAAGGGGTTTCGCTATATTCTGGATGGCATGAATGCCGAACGTATCCTGATCGCCGCAGAATCCGTAGGCGATTCACGCTGGTTTATCAAAAAGGCAACGGATTATGCCAATGAACGACGGGTGTTTGACCGTCCCATCGGCCAGAACCAGGGCATCCAATTCCCGCTCGCCAGAAGTTATGCTGAAACGGAAGCGGCTAATCTGATGGTCGAAAAAGCGATCTCGCTTTTTGATGCGGGTGAGCCCTGTGGGGCGGAAGCCAATATGGCAAAAATGCTGGCGTCGGAGGCGTCTTGGGGTGCCGCTAACGCCTGCCTTCAGACCTTCGGTGGATTCGGTTTTGCCGAAGAGTACGATGTCGAACGCAAATTCCGCGAAACCCGGCTCTATCAGATTGCTCCCATCTCGACCAATTTGATCCTTTCGTATATCGCCGAACATGTGCTCGAATTGCCGAGATCGTTTTAGGGGGGAAGCGTGAGTATCGACATTGACCATCTCCGTCAGTGGATCGGGCGGAGCGAAGAGCGCGTAGACACCGCCACCGCGGCGCAACTGGCCGGATTGTCGGCGACACTGGATCATGATGACCCCTATCCGGTTGCGGGAGTGCCGATCCCCCCCGCCGGGCACTGGCTGTATTTTCTCTCAAGGACGCGGCAATCGGGACTGGGTGCCGACGGCCATGGACACCGGGGTGAGTTTTTGCCACCAGTGGAGTTGCCACGCCGTATGTGGGCCGGTGGACGCATTGAGTTTTTCAATGCCATTCATGTCGGCGATGCGATCAAGCGGATATCGACCATCAAGAATGTCAGTCACCGACAGGGCAAAACCGGAGATCTGGTGTTTGTTGTTGTCCGGCACGAAATTTTCGGCCCCGATGGTCTGTCGGTTCGCGAAGAACACGATATTGTCTATCGGGGAGAAGCCGACCCCGGTGCACCTGCGCCAAAGCCCCAACCGGTGTCTGACGATGGTCAATGGGTTCGTGAAATTAGACCCGATCCGATATTGCTGTTTCGCTATTCAGCGTTGACGTTCAATGGTCACCGTATTCACTACGACCTTAAGTATGCGACGGAAGAGGAGGGCTATCCGGGCTTGATCGTCCATGGCCCTCTGATGGCGACACTGTTGATGGATCTGGCCATGCGTGAATATCCGGACCGGGCACTTCGTAAGTTTTCTTATCGTGCCGTCAGTCCGGTGTTTGATACCGGTGCCTTCACGGTTAACGGGAAACCGGGCGGGTCGGTCAATTCAGCGGAACTGTGGATTGCCAATGAAGACGGGGCATTGGCCATGAAAGCGGACGCGGAATTTGATGATGACTGACTATCCCTTCGACGTGATCATTATTTTGGGGGCGACCCAAAATCCGGATGGCTCTGCCGGTCCAGCCATGGCGCGTCGGGTCCGACATGGCGTCAAATGCCACCGTGACGGCAAGGCGTCCCACGTGCTGATGGCCGGGGGATGTACGACAAGTGATATCCCTGAATGCAAAACAATGGCGGACTTGGCCGTGTCGGAAGGGCTGAATGCCGACGCGATCTTTCAGGAAGACCGCTCGACCCGCACACTTGGCAATGCGATCGAGTGTAAAAAAGTTATGGCCGAGCAAAGCTGGCAGCGAGCGTTACTGGTAACTGACAGATTTCACATGCCCCGCGCGCTCTATACGTTTCGGGCCCTTGGGCTAAACGTCACGCCCGAGCCAAACCCTGTTCCCCTAAGCTTCAGAACGATGATGTCGGTCATGCGCGAGGCGATCGCCCGCCTGGTCTATCTCGGAACCATCCGGCGGTTTCTGGAGGCGGGACGATGAGCCCACATCGCCCACCGATGAAAGGTATCCGGGTTCTCGATATCGCAACCTTTATTGCCGCCCCCTATGCCGCCTCCATTCTGGGTGAGTTCGGGGCCGAGGTCATCAAGATCGAACAACCCGGTCTGGGTGACCCCTGGCGTCGGTTCGGTACAGCGACGGAACGCCACGATTCGTCACTCGCCTGGTTGTCGGAAGCCCGCAACAAAAAATCGATTACGCTAAATCTGCGTGTTCCGGAAGGTGCGGAAATCTTCCGAAAACTAGTGAAAACCGCAGATGTGGTCTGCGAGAATTTCCGGCCCGGCACGCTGGAACGCTGGGGTTTGGGTTGGGAGGAATTGAAGGCCATCAATCCGGGCGTCATCCTGCTGCGCGTTTCGGGATATGGCCAGACCGGACCTTATAAGGACCGTCCTGGTTTTGCCCGTATCGGCCATGCGGTCGGAGGCCTGACCCATCTGTCGGGATTGCCCGGCGAGATGCCGGTGACACCCGGATCAACCTCGCTTGGCGACTATATGACCGGATTATACGGAGCGGTTGGCCTGTTGATGGCGCTTCGTCATAAGGAAGCAACCGGCGAGGGGCAGGTTGTCGATATCGGCCTTTATGAATCAGTGTTTCGTGTGCTCGATGAAATCGCCCCAAGATATGCCAAGACCGGATTTGTGCGCGAACCGGAAGGCACGGGCACGGTCAACGCCTGTCCGCACGGGCATTTCCCAACCAAGGACGGCAAATTTCTGGCGATCGCCTGTACCACCGACAAGATGTTCGAACGTCTGTGTGATGCCATGCAACGGCCAGATTTGAGAGCAGCTTATGGTGATCAACGCATACGGCTGGAAAACCGTGATGTGGTCAACGGCGAAGTCACGACATGGACCGCCTCAATGGTGCGCAGCCGGGTGATTGAGATCTGCGTCGATCACCAAGTGCCCGCCGGATCAATCAATTCCATCGCTGATATTTTCGAAGACCCACAGTTTGCTGCCCGCCAAAACCTGACCCGAATGATCGAAGACGACCTCGGCGAAGTGGTCATTCCAGCAGCCTTCCCCAAACTGTCTCAAACTCCGCCGGAAGTGCGCAGTCTGGGGCCCAGACTGGGGGACGCCAATGATGAAATCTATGAGGGTGAACTTGGGCTGTCGAGTGACGAAATTACGGCTTTGAAGAATAAGGGTGTCATCTAACTGGCGATCCTAACCGCCGTACCAGATTCCTCTATCGCGCCATTTTTGTAGTTGTTCCTGGCGTTTTTGAGGGAACTTTGAGACGCCCATGGTTGCCAGTCTCTTGCGTTGACGTTGCTTTTGCTGGGCCCGGCGCATGGTCAGCAAGTGGGTGATGTTTTTCCCTGCCGCGCGGGCGTCTTGCCAGTCGCGCAGTTCGCGCTGTCGGATGGCATCACGGTTCTTGGCGCGTCCAATCTTATCGCGGGCAATCGGGTCTGTGCTGACGCGTTGTTTGAAGGCGGCGTTCAGTTGGCTCATGCGGGCGTAGTCAATTTCGGGGCGAGGGTTCTGGGCCGCCGTTCTGAGGGTGTCAGGCGTCAGCGTTGCCGCTTGCGCCAATCCTCGCTGGGTATTCCACGAGGACATTACCTTGCTTTGGTAATAGGCTTTCTTGTCCGGCGTTGAGGAGTGATACGTACCCGCCGCATCCATCCAGCTGTTTGAGGGGGTCTTCAGTTTAGAGAGGAAACTCGCAGCATAGGCCGTATTCTGTACTGGATCAAAGGCGTCAGACAAGGTGTCGAAGGCATCTGCGTGGTAATGCAGATTGATTTGCATGCAGCCGACATCGATGTTGCGAACCCCGTCCGTCATCAGGAATTCGACTTCGGCCACGGCTTCTTCCTTACTGTCAAAGAAGCGCCCGGCACCTCCGGACGTTACCGTCCAGGGCCAGGCAACATTTGCCTTGTGAGAGGGGTGCCAACGTCCGGATTCCACGTGGGAAATCGCGGTCAGAAGATGTTTGGGAATTCCTCGTTTACGTTCCTGAGCCCGGGTTTGTTCAACGCAAATTGTTTCATTGTTTTCAACAGCTTGGCCCAGATTTTCCAATCCATGGACTGGAAACGCGAAACCAGCGCCACCTATAATCAACAATCCTTTCAATATACGTCCAAACATGGGGACCCTCCGTTCGCAATAATCAAAGCAAAGGCCGTGCCAGTTATGGATTTTACAAAACGATCTCAAACCCAAAATATATCTGTAACAATCATGACGTACAGTGCGTTGTTTTCTGTAGTAGGCATAGTTCGAGGTGAAAATTTTATGAACCCTGTCAAAAGTATCCGTGCGCGTTACATGCTCGGCCTCGGGGCATTGGCTTTCGCCATCATCGCGACATTTCTACTGGTCCAGAGCACGATTAACCGTCAAGAGAACCATGGCCGCCTGATCAATCTGGCGGGAAACCAGGTGGGACTTTCCAACCGCATCGCTTTTTTTGTTGGCCAGATGGGAACCAGTACCTCGTTTGAGGATTTTGAGACGTCGCGACAGCAGGTTGGGCGTGCAGTAAACTTAATGCGTTCACAACACCAGATCCTGCTTAACGGTGAACCCGCCCGTGATATCCCGCGGGTCATGACGCCACTCTTGAAATTGATCTACTTTGATCAGAATTTCGGCTTGGATCTGGCAATCAGTCGGTTTTTGGAAAATGCAGAAACCGTTTATAAAACTGAGTTCGGTCAGCTTTTTCTAAACTCGGCAGCCCACGCCTACGTCATCACGAACGGCCCTTTTATTCTGGAATCCCTCCTCAATGCCGCCGTTACGGAATATGAGGACTTTAGCCGCAAGGAAATCCAGAAACTTCAGCGCCTGGAGTTGATCATGATGATGGTGACGATGCTTTTGCTGCTAATCGAAGCCATCTTCATTTTCAGGCCGCTTGAGCAAAAAGTCTCTGCTGCGTTTCAGGAGCTTCGGACCAATCGCGACGAACTCACCACTGAGAAAGAACGGGCCGAGCATGCCAATCGTTTGAAAACCGATCTGCTGTCAAATATGAGCCACGAGTTGAGAACCCCATTGAATGCAATCATCGGGTTTGCCGAATGTTTGAAGGTAGGCATTTATGGCCCGCTCGGCTCCGCATCTCAGAGCGAGAGCGTCGATTGCATCTATAATTCGGGTGTCCATCTTCGCGATCTTGTCAACGATATCCTCGACATCAGCGCCGCAGAGGCAGGAGCGATCGAGTTGGATGAAAGCATCGTTCCTATTGATGACCTGATCTTGTCATCCTTGGCCTTTCTAGGCCCCCTTCCGGAACGCTCTGGCGTATCCCTTAATTTTTCGAAAGCGGGTGTGCAGTTTTCATTAAATGCCGATGAGCGCCGTATACGTCAGGTGTTGATCAATCTTTTGATGAATGCTGTCAAATTTACGCCGCAGGGCGGAAACGCCGAGATTACAAAAATTCGGTTTGCGGATGGTCGTGCCGGGTTCGCCATCAGTGATACGGGTATCGGGATGACCGCACAGGAGATTAAAATCGCCCGCGACCGGTTCGGGCAGGTGGGGGATGTTATGACACGCCATCACGACGGTACGGGTCTCGGGTTGCCGCTGGTCATCAAGCTCATGGAGGGTCATGGCGGAGAGGTCCGCATCCAAAGTAAAAAAGGCGTTGGAACCCTGGTAACCGTCCTGTTTCCGGCGGACCGCGTTGTCACCAGGGAGCTAGTGCAAACCGTCGCGGCGTGATGCCGTAAATTCATGATGTTGGCGGCGTTTGGTCTCCGTCACCAAGGGGCAATTGCATAACCACGGAATCCAGCCAGCGCCCAAACTTGAAACCGATGGATTTGATAACTCCGATTTTCCGGAAGCCCATTTTTTTGTGAAAATCGATGGACATGGCGTTGGCGGAATCGCCAATAACGGCAATCATCTGGCGAAAGTTCATTTTTGTGCAGACGCCGATCAGGTCCTCAAGCAAACGCCTGCCGACGCCGGAGCGCTGGGCGTGTTCGGCGATATAGACGGAATTTTCCACCGTGTGTCGATAGGCGGGGCGAGGCCGGTAAGCTGAGACATAGGCGTAGCCGATGACGCGGTCATCCCGGGTCGCGACGCGGTAGGGGTAGCCGGCATTCAGAATGGCATCGCGGCGAGATTCCATTTCCGCCAATGACGGCGGTTCTTCCTCCCAACTGGAGACCCCATGCCGGACCTGATGGGCGTAAATTTCCCGAATTTCCGCCATATCGGCATCCTCAACGTTCCGGATGAGAATGTCGCCTGATGTCCTCGCCGTCATTCGGCAGCTTTCAAATGCGAACTCTCGGATGTGATCCGGGAGTCAATGTCTACGGCGGTCAGGGCCTTGATCAGTTGGCGCATATGGCGCTCCAGTTTAATCAGGCCGGGTGCGCGTTCTATGCGGGTCTCATCCATGTAAAGGGCACGATTGATCTCAATCTGGAGGGCGTGAACGTTGTTTGCCGGACGACCATAGTGGCGTGTCGTAAACCCGCCGGCATAGGGTTTGTTTAGTGCCACCGAATAACCGAAGTCACGAAACAGCGAGGTTGTCAGATTAACGATCTTGCGGGCGCAAGATTTCCCGTGGCAGTCGCCGATGATGACGTCAGCCAGCTTCGGTCCTCGCCCGTTTGCCGAGGAGGGCATGGAGTGGCAATCGACCAGCAGGCAGCCGCCGAAATCTTTAACCGTGTCTGAGATCAGGCTTTCCAGCTTTCGATGATAGGGCAGATAATGGTTTTCCATGCGCTGACGGGCATCTTCGAAGTCAAGTTTGCCAGAATAGATTGCTTCGCCGTTCGCAACGATTTTGGGAACGGTCCCCAGCCCTGCCGTAATGCGCGGTGAGCGAGAGGTGACAAAATCCGGCAGGGTGTCTGAGAACATGGCCGGGTCGAGCTCCCACGGGTGGCGGTTGGCATCCACGTAAGCGCGGGGGAAGTGGGCGTGCAGCAAGGGGGTGCCAAATTCTGGGGCGCTGGCGAAAGCCTCATCGATAAAGGCGTCTTCTGAGCGACGCAGATTGTGGGCTTTCAGGCGGGATTGTTGAATAAAGGTATCCGGGTAAACCCGCCCGCTGTGCGGCGATGAAAAGACCACCGGGGCTGTCTGCTGATCAGGCGCCAGCACTTCGAAACTGCCATGCGGCTCAGTTGTATTCGCGTGATCGGAAACCAAAGGCCTAGCCCTGTATCAAAAAATAACGCCACCTGACATTTTTTGTTACCGTGCCACGACCGCCAGCGCAATGACTATACCAGAATCTATCTCTCAATAATGTCCAATTCAAAGGCTTGCAATTGCCCGGATAATCGATATAAACCGTCCCAACACGGGCGCGTAGCTCAGCGGGAGAGCACTGCATTGACATTGCAGGGGTCACTGGTTCAATCCCAGTCGTGCCCACCATCAAAACCCCAAGGGAAACCTTGGGGTTTTGTCCGTTTAGCATCCATCGAAATGCTGCAGTAAGTCTCGTTGGTCACTGTGGTAGACGGCTGCCCGCCGTTTAGGCGTGCCACATATTGCTAGGTCATTCGCAGGTGGCTGAGACGTAGCATCGGCGCTCAGGGCTACGCGTTCCAACACTTCCAGCTTGTGGTGATTTTAGGGTTCCTGGTTTTTGACCTATAGTGTAATCTTGGTTCGAGACTTGAGCAGTATATCCGTAGCAGAGGTCGACCTGATCGCCATTTGATACAGGGGTCAAAACACCAAAATTGGCTATACCTCGCCTTGACCAGCAGGCGTCTTAAGGATGCAATAGATAGGGGATTTCCAATGCCCGTCGATCTAAAAAAAATCATATTCTCCAACAAGGAAGTCCAGGCTGCACTCGTCACTTACTGCATACGTCAAAAGATCAAAATGCCCAGAACGGCCATTTCGCGCGTTGTGGTCAACTGGGAGACAGAACTAACTTCCAACCTATGTTTTTTAGCTGAAGAGGACGGCGGGGAGGAACAAGTACTCACATTTTCAAACGAGAAATTGGCAGCGGCTCTGATCCTCTACTGCCATATTATGAAAGATCCACTGCCCCGTGATGCCCAAAAGACATTAGATCCAGCTGAGGACGGTGTGTCACTGTCTCTTCGCTACAGCTGGGGTGAGACGGTGAAAAAGGACCATCCGGGTTTTTCCATCCCGTGGATGTCAAATGATTCAGATATAACGAAAATGGAAGAGGAAGAGGTCATCAAATCAGATGCGTCGTCATCTCCCTAGGGGCCGATTCTGGGATTGTTCAGGAGGCTTTTCGTAAATCAGAAGGCAGCTTGCCGGGCGTTACGGTCGGCTGTTCAGCAGGCTGACCGCCGTTCCCGCCGAGAGCTTTCTTGATCTCATACTCACGCAGCAGCTTCTGCAGAGTGAGGACGTCACGGTTTATATTGAGGTAAGGACTGTATTTCATAACGTGAACCTAGACCGAATTCGTTAACAGCGTCTGAATCAAAATGGTTAAAAGCCACTAACCATGAATTTGTTCGGATTAACTGGTTGCGTTCGGTCCAGGAAAGGCAGCAGGACGGTTTTGGAGGTTAGGCCTCGGCTTCCTCGGCGCAATCGAGGCAGGTGGCTGTAAAGGGCAGGGCTTTCAGGCGTTTGTCGCCGATCTTTTCACCGCATTTGGTGCATTCGCCGTAGGTTCCCATGTCGATGCGCTGAAGGGCTGAGTTGATCAGGGCGATTTCCTCAAGGGCTGTTTTGCCCATATCTTCAAGGACTTCATCCCCCTCATTTTCGGTCGCCCGTTCTTCCCAGTCAGCGTTGTCGGGTTGGCGAAGTTCGGTGTTGATTTCATTGACCTTAGCCGTCAATTCAATCAACCGCTCTTGCAAAATATCTTTGGTTTTTTCAAGGTTGATCATCGAACCTCTCCACCCCTGTTACTGCTCACAAGTAGAGTTTAGAGAGCTTGTCCACCGACCGCCTTGAGGAAGATCAAATTGTCAAAATTTCGATGACATTAAGACAGATACTGTTCGGGGATGGCGCCCTAGATTCCGGCCAAGCGCAGGCCGGTGACGAAACGTTTGGCATCCACCGTGCGCCGGAAAATCATGCCGTCCATGACGGTCACCAGATTGAGTGGATTGACCACGGTGCGCCGGGACCGTTCACGGGTGATGATGTCTTGGGCCTCTTCCCGCCGGCCCAAATGACCATAAGCGGCGACCAACGGCATCGAATTCATCGCCGGACTCTGTTCGATGCACTGTTCGAAATAATTAGCCGCAGCGTTAAAATCATTATTACTAAAAGCCGCCATGCCGCGCGCCCAGAGGGTTGAGGGGGAGCCCGGGTGACCAAGGACCTTTGCTTGATCCAGAAATGCGGTCGCTTGGTTGGGCAGGCCGATCATAATCAGTGAATTTGCCATCCATAAATGACCGGCCGGATTTTTCGGGTCAATCGAAATGGCACGGGCAGATTCAACCATGGCCTCCTCGATCCGGCGGCGATATAGCAAAGCCTGGGCTTCTGCAGCGTGTCCCTCGGCCGAGGGGTGGCGGGCCGCGTCCAGAAGGTTCTGATGGGCCAGGCGGTAAGTCTCGTGAAGTTTCAGACCCCATTGCTGATTCCATCCCCTGACAGAAGCGGAGTGATACAGTGAGGCAAGGGCACCGTAGGCTTTGCCAAAATTTTCATCGATGGCGACGGCCCTGCGAAAATGCGTGGCGGCACGGGCAAATGAGTCCGGCGTATCGCGGAGATATTCTTGCCATCCGTTCACGAACTCGGTTTCTGCGGGGCCATCGAGACTTGTGATCAGCGGGTCGTTGCGAACGTCGACCAGACTGGCACCAATGATGATGCCCAGACACGCGGCAACACCAGCGATGGCCGAGCGCCGCCAGCCAAACGACAGTTTCAAATGAGTCATAAATCGAGCTAACAAGGGTCGGCGATTTGAGAGGTGTCGGCGTGGAGATATCAGCCATCCGACGTCCCGCAGTCTGGGAACCTGCGACCGACTAACCGGGATGGACTGCCCGTTCACAAGGACAAGATAATGTCGTTGGTTTTTATAAGTCGACTTTGTTATGGCGGCTTTGGCGACCCAGTATGAACGATGGACCTGTAAACCAAGGGTGTTCGACAGGGGCGTGATGGCATCGCTGAAGCGGAACAGAACAAGCGCCTCTCCGGCGCTCGAATAAATCCGCAAATAATGATCTTCTGCTTTCAGGCAGAGCACGTCCCCGTGAAGTTCAAAGGGGATCAGGTCTGCGCACGGCAAGTCCCGCGTTTGAACCATGATCAGCATCTCCGATTGCGGGCTTCATTTTACATCTTCGTCAGCAGTAATTCTAGTGCGTGAACGACAAGAGAACCCGCAATCCGCGAATTTTGCCGACATGTCGCGAAATTCCAGTGGGAAATGAAACGCCAAGATTACAAGACTTATGGGTAACGACCGAACAGACAAAAAGGAGTACACCATGACCCTTCATCAAATTGGGTTGCTTGCCAGTGCCGCCGTAACTCTATTCGCCACCTTAGTGTTGCCACAGGCCTCTCTTGGTGCTGACACCGGGCAGGGTGTGGAATTCAGCGCTGCTGTAACACCGCCAAGTCCTCTACGCCAACGCCTTGCCAAAAAACAGGGTATGATCGCCAAACCCTTCGCATCGGAACGGCTAAAAGGTTATCTGTATGAAACCAAAAAGCCAGGGCCAGGTGTGATACTGGTTCCCAGCTGTCTCGGTTTGAAGGAATTCCATCACGCCTGGGCCAGGCGGTTAAATGACTGGGGGTACACCGCTCTCATTGTCGATAGCCTAGGTTCACGCGGCTTGAAACAAAATTGTGGCGGGGAAAATCAACCGGGGTTTCAGAAGGCAGCGGGCGAACGGGTATTCGATATCTACGGGGCACATGCCTACCTGTCAAAATACAAAGACGTTGACCCAAATAGGATTGCAATCATGGGCTGGGGATATAGCGGGGTTTTGGGGGCGGTACTTGAAGGGGGCGCACAGCATATGTTCGATGCCCGTTTTGCCGCCGTTGTTGCCTATTATCCGCCGTGCTGGACGTCGTTTTCGGGTCAGTTTGTGGCCCCTGTACTGACCTTAGTCGGTGATAAGGATGACTGGACGCCCCTCAAGGCCTGCGAAAAGATGAAAGCCTCAGGCAACACTGGGCCGTCGCCCGTTGATCTTGCTGTTTATGGGGGAGCCCATCATGGGTTCGATAATCCGGCCATCAAAGAAAAAGTCTATCACCCCGATGTCTGGAACCCGAACAACGTCCCGACCAAGGGAGCAACACTGATTTACGATGCAGTCGCCTCCTCTGCCGCACGTCAGCGCGTAAAGGCGTTTTTGGGGCAGAGGTTTTAGCGGCGGGCAGTTGGTAGAATTTTGACCCCGCGATAACAACGGTATCCAAGGCGGGTCGACTTGAAGCCACAAAAAAAAACTGGGCCAGTTATGGCCCAGCCAAGTTTGACAGGGAGGAGGTTGGGAGAAGGGAGGGAATGTCCCAACCATGAACATATTCTCGCATGCCTTGAGCGGCGCTGGCTGTGACCCCCATCACGCATCATTGAATAAAGCCCGTCGGTAATGGAACCATTGACAATGGTCGTCGTGCCCGCCTCTCGCCAAGCTTCATGTAATCCGCTAAGCTCGGTCTCTGTCTGATAAGGATTGAGCATCATGTTAGGAATCATCGGCGCCATGGATGAAGAGGTTCAACTTCTTCAGAGTGCAATGGAAATTTCGGATGAAGCTGTGCACGCCGGGATTACGGTGACGCGGGGCACCTTCAAGGACACTGAAATCGCCTTGGCGCAATCGGGCATTGGCAAGGTTAACGCTACCATCTGTACGCAGATGATGATCGATCGGTACCAACCAACGGCAATGATTTTCAGTGGTGTAGCCGGCGGCTTGTTACCCAACATGCAGGCCGGTGACATGATCATTGCCAGCCACGTCATTCAGTACGACATGGACCTGACAGCGTTTGGCCGCCGCCATGGGGAAATGCCGGGGCGCGACCGATTGACCGAATGTGATCCGACGTTGGTTGAAAAAGCAACCAGGGCTTTTGACGCGGCTTTTGAAGGTCTCGATGAGGCACCAAATCTTATGCTCGGCACCATTGCCTCCGGTGATCGGTTCGTTCAGGACACCCAGACGCTACGCTGGCTGCAACGTGAATTTTCCGCATTGGCCACCGAAATGGAAGGCGCGGCGTTCGGCTATGCCTGCAACCTGAACGGTCTGCCGTTTGTGGTGATCCGGGGCTTAAGCGACACGGCGGGAGAAACAGCGTCCGGCGATTTTTCCGATAACCTGCACCGGGTTTGCCAGCATTCTTATCAGATTCTTGAACATCTGATCCCGCTTGCCGGGAATCTATCGGAACCCCCACGGGGGCGTCGGGAGTCCGATAGTTCTTAAAACAGTTTCAGGTCAGCGTGTTTATTCATCCACGCCCGACGAATGGCATTTTCGTTGCCATCACCGTCATGAACTGTACGTTGGTTTCAGGCGGGAAGCTGGCCATATGAACCACCGCGTCCGCGATATGAGTGACATCCATCAGCGGTTCTGCCCGGGTCTCGCCGTCCGCCTGTCTGACACCCTTTGCCATTCGATTTGCCATCTCGGTTCCGGCGTTGCCGATGTCAATCTGGCCGCAGGCAATGTTGTATTTTCGACCATCCAGCGACAGGGTTTTGGTCAGGCCGGTGATGGCGTGTTTGGTTGCCGTATAGGGTGCTGAATCGGGACGCGGCGCATGTGCCGAGATGGAGCCGTTATTGATGATCCGCCCGCCCATGGGGGCCTGGTCCTTCATCATTCGAAAAGCCGCCTGCGCGCAGAGGAACGATCCGGTCAGGTTGATGTCGACAACTGAAGTCCACTGTTCGTATGTCAGGTCTTCGAACAGCACACCTGGCGCATTGATGCCTGCGTTATTAAACAACAGATCGAGCCGCCCGAAGGTGTCGCGGGTTTTATCGAAAAGATGGGCAACGTCTTCCGGGTTACTGACGTCGGCCTGGACGGCCAGCCCGTTGGCGGCCATATCGCCTGCCAGTTGCAGGGTTTCGTGCAGCGGTTCGACCCGGCGCCCGGCAAGAGTAACGTTGTACCCGGCATTGAGCAGGCCAAGGGTAACCGCCCGGCCGATCCCGGCACCACCGCCGGTGACGATGGCAGTTCTAATCTGTGAATTCATTAACGGTCTCCCTGACGTGATATTTGCCACGCTAACCCGTTCAGACTGGATCATCCAGAAATTCCGAATGTCGGCGCATACGGGGTTTTCGTTCCCGATCCTTGCCTTATAGTGCCGGGACTGTTCTGGCGTTAGAATGAATACCGATGTCGATCCGCACTGCTCTCAAGACCTTGATTTTTCCGGCCGAACCAAAATTCCGACGGTTCCCGTTCGGCATCAGTTCGGGCATCGTTATGCGGGTCGACTTCGCCCATCAGACCCGGTTGCTGCTCGGCCTCTACGAAGTTGAAATTGCCGGGCACTGTAAACGCCTGCTACGCCAGAGCCGCTGTGCTTTCGATATTGGCGCCAATGCCGGATACTACAGCCTGATCCTCGCCAAACATACAGCCGGTAAAGTCGTTGCGGTCGAACCGGTGAGCGCAGGCATTGCCGAAATGCAGGCGAATTTTGCGAAAAATGACTATCCGGTTTCTGCCGTCCAGGCGATGGTCGGCGAGACCGCCGGTGACAGCATGGTGACGCTGGATCAACTCAGTCATGATCATTTTAAACCGGATTTCATCAAGATGGATATTGAAGGTGGTGAGGTCGACGCCCTGAATGGGGGTCGCCATCTTCTGGAGACCCACCGGCCGCATCTGGTGATCGAAGTGCACAGCCGTGAGCTGGAAGCGGGCTGTCGCGAAATCCTGGATGGGTATGGTTATAACATTACACGGGTTGATCCGAGACGCTGGTTACCGGAAGAGCGGGTGGACGCCTACAACGGCTGGATCATTTGTGAAGGATCACCCGGCAAAGTCCAATAAATGACAATTAGCGGCAGGTCCCGACCCCTTGCTCGAACAGCATATAATGTAACTTTTCCGTGCGCCCGTCTGTTCGGTCAAACGTGAAGGTAAGCGGCTTTTCGGAAAAATCCGCCAAGGGCAGACCCGCCCCGAGATCACGATTGGCCAGTTGTAACATGCCCCGCGCATCCATCACCCCGCCCGGCGCAGGCATCCAGATGATCAGGCATTGCCCTGGCGCATCCGTAAGTGGACGGGTAATCGCCGGGTATTTGGTGCTGACGATCCGGGTCTCCGGAAACGCATTGCGCAGATTTCCGGCCAGATCATGGGGGAAATAGTAGGCGAATATGGTTCCGCCCGTGAAGCCGATATCGCGAAGTTTTTGGCCGATGTCCTTATAGGGTACTAGCAGCTGGCAACGTTTGCAGCGCAACGGCTCACTTATGTATTTACCCACCATGCCGCCAACCAGCAGAACCGCCATAACAACAAGGGTCGCACCGTAAATCTGCGCTTGCCGCGGATGCTTGAGTGCCGGTTTGATCCAGGCGAAGAAAACGACCGGGAACGGGATCAGCACAAACATGTAGTGAGCACGGATTTTCGTGACGCCCAACGCCAGCACAAAAATCGCTAGGATCGCGATCACCGTGAACAGATAAATCGCCAGAAATTTTGTAGCCGGCGGGATAATCTCGTGAACCCGAAGCCGGTCTCGCACGGGCCGCCAAAACACCACCAGCAGAACCAGCCAGAGTGGCGAAATAAACCCGAACCCGGAGCTGAAAGCGCTCGTCACACCCTTCAGGCGCGCCATTAAGAAGCCACCGTCCCCGTTCATCTCGAACTTGCCGGAGACGGCGGTGCCGACCATGTCGGATTGCGTCAGCAGCCAGTGGATGTGTGGAGTCAGGATCAGTCCCGCGATCAGCAGCGCGATCAACATCTTGGGATTTAGGAGTCTCGGGCGGTAGGGGCGATAGATAATTCCGGCGATGATCATCGCCAAGGCGGCCAGGCCAAAGGTGTATTTTGACAGAATTCCCAAGCCGAGAACGATGCCGAACAAGGCGTAGGACAACACGCCGCCCTTATTCTGAATGCGTTGGAGAACAACCAGAGCGGCGACAATCAGGGCCGTCGCCAAAACCGTATGGCTATAAGATAGCACCGCGTCCCAAGCCACATAATATAACCAAAGTGGTGACAGGGCGGCGAGAATGGCCAGATGATCATCCTCGATCGCCGGGCGCCCCAGGACATAAAGGAAATAAAAGATCAGCCAATACGCCGGGAATTTTATCAGTGAAACCGACCAGGCTTCGACCCCGACCACCTGTTGGGCGGCGATTACCAGCCAGGTATAGAGCGGCGGATTGACCACGTCATAACCGGCGCGAAACACTTGAGAAAACAGCAACTGTTCAGCATCGTCCGTGGGGGCCGCCGGATAGAGCAGGCCGCGGACAATAAAATGCGCCAGAACAAGCGCACTGAGCAGGCCTAAAAACCCACCGGGCGTTGAAATCATCCGGCTGAGGCGGGAGACGATATCCGTTCGGGGGGGGGCTGACGTGGACATACGGACCTTAAGAGCTGAGGTTAATAGCGCCCCATTCATAACTGCCTGAAGTCATTTCGGAAAGCCCCGCCCTGATGAGCGTTTCCCTGTACAGGCATGTTCGGCTGAATTATGATCCCGCCATGATTATGGAACCCGAAATCTATCTCGCTTACTGCCTGGCCACGGCGGTGCTGATTCTCATGCCCGGACCGATCGTCACGTTGACGGTCGCCAACAGTTTACGTCATGGCTCGAAAACCGGCTTCCTGACAACTGTCGGTGCGACAGGCGGGTCGGCTGTGCTGCTCACAGCAGGTGCCTTTGGCATGGCCTGGATCCTGGGCCTGTTGTCCGACTGGTTTACCTGGCTGCGGCTGATTGGTGCTGCCTATCTGATCTACCTTGGTATTCGCCAGTGGCGCGAAGCTGCCCATGGACTGGAAGATACCAAAGCGGATAAAAAACCGGGCCGCGAGGTCATGCTGCACGGCTTTATTGTCGCCATCACCAACCCCAAGACAATTTTGTTCTACGCGGCGTTTTTCCCGCAATTCATTGACCTTTCCCAGCCGACCGGTCCGCAACTCTTGCTGATGAGCATCACGTTTCTTTGTATTGCCATCACCATTGACGGAAGTTACGCGTTTCTGGCGGGCCGTTTGCGCCCCTGGCTGCAAGGCGGAAAACGCGGTCGTTTGCGCAACCGGATTACCGGCACGCTATTAATCGGCACCGGTCTGGCCTTGGCATTCGCACGCAAACCTTGACGGCCTGAAATCTCTTCGTTACGGTCTTTGACATGGAACAAACAACTGATTTCTATCTGACAGCAAACGGGGCCGCCCTCCTTCTTAGCGGCCCGGTGTCCTAGGGGACGCCGGGGGTTACCCGTATCTGCCTGTTTTCCATTGTCAGTTTTAAGTTGTTTGCCATGATCCCGAAGAGTTTCCCCGTTTGTCCCTGTCGTGATTTTACTTTGCCTGCGCCTCTGCTTGATCTCCGACTTATGGACGGTTACCGGACCTGATGCGGTCATCCGGTAGCCGTTAGCGCACCATCCCTATTCAATTCGAACTCAATATTTCGGTACCCCATATGGCGGTGCCCAGCAGGAGACATTCAATGAGCACATTTAATCCCGGCGACAAATACGTGCCGTTTACACCCATCGATTTACCCAACCGCCAATGGCCCGGGCGGGTGATCACCAAGGCCCCGGTCTGGTGTTCGGTTGATCTTCGCGATGGTAATCAGGCCCTGATCGAGCCCATGGGGCCGGAACGCAAGCGCCGCATGTTCGAGCATCTGGTCAAAATCGGCTTCAAGGAGATCGAGATCGGTTTCCCGGCGGCTTCGCAGACGGATTTCGATTTCGCCCGTGAGATCACCGAAAACGACATGATCCCCGATGACGTGACTGTGCAGGTCCTGACCCAGGCCCGGGAAGAACTGATTGAGCGCACCTTCGAGGCCATTCGTGGGGCCAAAAGCGCCATTGTTCATATGTATAACTCGACGTCTACGTTGCAACGCCGGGTGGTGTTTAATTCAGACAAGGACGGGATTACCAAAATTGCCGTCGACGGGGCGAAAATTGTCAAACGATTGGCAGATCAAACCCCCGCCGACGAACAGGTCCTCTATCAATATTCTCCGGAAAGTTTTACCGGCACGGAACTGGAGTATGCCAAAGAGGTCTGTGAGGCGGTAATGGATGTCTGGCAGCCCACACCAGAGCGCAAGATGATCATCAATTTGCCAGCCACCGTGGAAATGGCAACCCCCAACATCTTTGCCGACCAGATCGAGTGGATGGACCGCAACATCAAAAACCGCGATTGCGTGGTCCTGTCGCTGCACCCTCATAATGACCGGGGAACTGGCGTCGCCGCTGCCGAATTGGGTGTGATGGCCGGCGCAGACCGTATCGAAGGCACCTTGTTTGGTAATGGTGAACGCACCGGAAATGTTGATGTGGTGACCCTGGCCATGAACATGTACACGCAGGGAATTGCCCCTGACCTGGATTTTTCCGACATCAGCGAGGTCATGCGGGTTGCCGAACATTGTAACCAGTTGCCCGTTCACCCGCGCCACCCCTATGTGGGGGACCTGGTGTTCACGGCCTTTTCCGGATCACATCAGGACGCCATCAAGAAGGGGTTTATGGCCCAGGAAAAATCCAATTCGGAAGTCTGGGAAGTTCCCTACCTGCCTATTGATCCGGCGGATGTCGGGCGTTCTTATGAGTCTGTTATTCGCATTAATTCGCAATCGGGCAAGGGCGGTGTCGCCTATGTCATGGAAACGGATTACGGTATCGAGATGCCACGGCGCTTACAGATTGAATTCAGCCGCGTCATTCAAAGCCAGGCCGATGAGGAGGGCCTGGAACTGTCATCCGAAGACATCTGGGCGGCCTTTGAGCAGACGTATCTGACGACTGATGGGCCATATGGATTTGTTCAATACCGCACGGTGCCCGATACCCATGCCAGTGAAATCCGTAATCTGACGGCGACAATCTCAGACAGCGGCAGCAATGTGGAAATCACCGGTAAGGGAACCGGTCCCATCGATTCCTTCGTTGATGCGTTCACTGCCAAAACCGGGCATACGATCAAGCTGGTCGATTACCATGAACACGCCATCGGGCGCGGTGCCGATACTCAGGCCGTGGCCTTCGTCGAGATTGAGGTCAACAACGGCCCGGCGCTGTTCGGAGTCGGCAGGGACGCCAACATTACCGAAGCCTCGCTGCAGGCCGTCATTAACGCGATCAACCGGGCGGTGAAGTAAAACCCAAAAACGGGGTTGTTAGCGTTGCGCCGCCTGCCAGTTTTCCGCCGCGTAGATGGGCGCGCTGGAGGCGGGCAGGGGGGTGCGACCGGCGATCACGTCGGCCGCTTTTTCGGCGAGCATGATGGTCGGTGCGTTCAGGTTGCCGCTAACGATGCTCGGCATGACCGAGGCATCGACAACCCGAAGCCCGTCGATACCGTGGACTTTCAGCTCCTCATCAACAACTGCTTCGGTGTCATCGGCAATGCCCATCTTGCAGGTGCAGGACGGGTGATAGGCGCTTTCGCCCAATTCTCGGATAAAGCCGTCGATTTCATCATCGGTCTGCACGGCGGGTCCCGGTGCCAGTTCTTCGCCGCGGAACGGTTTGAAGGCATCCTGGGCCATGACCTCGCGGGTCAGGCGAACAGCGGCGCGCATTTCTTTTCGGTCCTGTTCCGTCGACATGTAATTGAACCGAATTGATGGGTGTTCACGGGGATCGCTGGAGCGCAGTTTGACCCGGCCTCGGCTGGTTGCCCGCATGGGGCCGACATGCGCCTGATACCCATGACAGGTTGCCGATGAGGCACCGTCGTAAGACACCGCCATGGGCAGGAAGTGGTATTGCAGGTCGGGGTGTTCGACCCCGGCTTCACTGCGAATGAACCCGCCCGCCTCAAAATGATTGGTGGCACCGAGCCCGGTTTTCTTCAAGATCCATTCCATACCGATCAACGCCTGCCGGATCGGGTTGGTGGCTGAATAAAGGGTGATTGGCTGAGTGCAGGCCATCTGCACATAAATTTCCAGATGGTCCTGCAAATTTCGCCCGACACCTTTCAGGTCCTGAACCACATCAATGCCGTGTTCCTGCAAATGATCGCCGTCACCGATGCCCGACAGCATCAGGATTTGTGGTGAATTGATCGCGCCGCCGCACAGGATGACCTCGCGCCGGGCATGAACGGTTTTCGGGTCCTTGCCGTGAACCAGATCAACACCGGTGGCACGACCGTCTTCAATAACGATCTTATTGATGAAGGCGCGGATATGAACTTCCAGATTGGTACGGTAAAGCACCGGACGCAGATAGGCGTTTGCCGTGCTTTCCCGCTTGCCATCGCGCGTGCTCATCTGCATATGGCCGAAACCTTCCTGCTGAAAGCCGTTGGCATCATCGGTATGCGGATACCCGGCCTGAACCCCGGCCTGGATAAAGGCGTCATAGAGCGGGTTTTTGCAGGGACCATCGGTGACATGCAGCGGCCCGTCGCCACCGCGATAAGCGTCTTCGCCGTGTTCCCAGGTTTCCATTTTCCGGAAATAGGGCAGACAGTTGGCATACGACCAGGACGGCAGGCTGTTTCCGGCCCAGCGGTCATAATCCAGCGCGTGACCGCGCACGAAACACATGCCGTTGATGGAGCTCGACCCACCCAGCACCCGACCGCGCGGGCAATACATGGAGCGATTATTCATAAAGGGTTCGGGGTCGCTCTGGTAATACCAGTTGTGTTTGTCGTTGGCCAACGGCCAGGCAAAGGCTGACGGCATCTGGATGAAAATGGAGCGGTCCATGCCCCCGGCCTCAAGCAACAGAACACTGACGTCCTCATCTTCACTGAGCCTGTTGGCGAGCACACAACCGGCTGACCCGGCGCCGATGATGATGTAATCGTATTCGTTTTTATCAGGCATGGGTGGTCTCCAGAGTCGAGGGGATCAGGTGGGGGATTAACAGGGCGCGCACATGGGTTTTGGCAATCACGGAAAGCTGCCCGGCGTCGATGGTTTCTTTTGCCAGCGCGCTGTTCAGCCACAAACCGTCCATCAGCGCCGCCAGACCGAAGGCCGCGTCAGTCGCCGTCTTGGCCGGGACGAGGGACTTCAACTCGTGGCGCAGGTTTGAGCGCAAGCGCGACGCATTGATGTCCCGAAGTCGCCGGAGGCCCGGGTTGTGGATGGCCTGCGCCCAGAACGCCAACCAGGCACCAACCGTCGTCGTGTGGAATTGATCGGTGGTGAAATTACCGTCAATAACCGCGTCGATCCGTTCCCAGGGGGTTGAGGCCTGCTCCAGTCGTTTGATGACGGAGCGGCTGAGTTGGGAGAGCAGGTTGCGCATGGCGGCTTCCAGCAGGGCGTTTTTGTCGGCGAAATAATGGTGCACGATGCCGGGGGAGACACCCGCCCGTTTGGCAATTCTGATCACCGAAGCCTCGGCAAACCCGAGGTCGCCAATGGTGGCAATGGTCGCGCCGATCAACTGGTTCCGGCGAACTGGTTTCATTCCCATTTTTGGCATGTTGAGAGCTCTCAGTTTTGTGCTGTCGGGAAATATGCGCAGAATTTCTGAGCGCGTCAATTAAAATTGGTCAAATGACCAATAAAGAGAAGTTTAGTTAACTTAAACAGATACTTAATTGGAATATTCTTTCAATCTTGTTCTTTTCTCTCAAGGCAGCTCCTCATGGGCAGTTTGTCGAGAGCCTCCGAATTTGGTATCAGTGTTGCCTCTTGATACGAGTTGGTGGTGCCGCGTTCTTATGAGTTCCAAAAACATCCTTGGTGATACACTTCGGCGGCGGCGCCAGGATCGTAATCTGACGCTCGATCAGCTGGCGCGGCAAAGTGGGGTCAGTCGTGCCGCCATCTCGAAAATAGAACGCGGTGACAGTGGGGCCACAACCCCGGTGTTGGGAAAGCTGGCCGAAGCCCTTGATCTGTCGATCTCACAACTCATTGGTGGGCGGCAAAAAGATCAGGTCGTTCATATCCCGTCCGCGGCTCAGCCGGTCTTTCTGGAAAAAGACAGCGGCTTTGAGCGCCAGTCCCTGTCGCCGATGTATCGGGGGCAGGGCATTGATTTTGTTCTGAACCGCCTACCGCCCCGCGCCAAAACCGGGCCGTTTCCGTCTCATCGCTATGGCGTAGAGGAACATCTGTATGTGGCCAAGGGCCGCCTGAAAGTCATCCTCGATGACGAAGCCTATAGCCTCAAAACTGGGGATTTCCTGCTCTATCAAGGCGACCGCAGCCACACCTTCGAGAACCTCGGTAATTCAACCTGCGAATACTTCATCGTCGTCGACAGCACACGTTTGAAGTAAATTCGTCGGTCTTACACTTAAGGAGTGACTGGTCGCGAGACCACAAGGATGGGTGATGCTTCACACACAGTCATACATCATTTGTACGACCCCCAGAAGCGGAAGCACGTTAATGTGCGACCTTCTCGCTAACACAGAGGTGGCTGGGCACCCGGACTCGTTCTTCCGGCGTCAATCAATTGCTTGGTGGGCGCAACACCTCAATGTGTCAGTTGCAAATTGGCGCGATGAGCAGCTATTTGACCAACCTTACTTGGCCGCCGTGCAAAAGCGTGGCGCTGGCAAGACCCAGGTTTTCGGCCTGCGTCTGATGTGGGAGAGCATTGAGGATTTGTCGAAAGGACTCGGGTCGCTTTGCCCGGGCCTGCCAAGTGACAGCGACCGTTTCCAGTCCGCTTTTGGGACTCCGGTCTATGTGCATCTCTCACGTGAAGACAAGGTCGCTCAAGCTGTCTCTCGCCTCAGAGCAGAGCAAACTGGTTTGTGGCACGTCGCCACCGATGGAACAGAGCGTGAGCGACTTAAGCCGGGGCAGGCTCCGGTCTATGATGCCCAAAATCTTTCGGAATACGTGGCGGAGTTTGAAGAACAGGATGCAGCGTGGGCAAGATGGTTTTCCCAGCAGAGAATCCAGCCGGTCCGCATCACATATGAAGAGCTTGCCACGGATCCTCAGACCACGCTGGCGAACGTGTTGTCTGCCCTCGGCCTAGACCCGGCCGTCGCGGGAACTGTTAAACCCCGAACAGCGAAATTGGCGGATAGTGAGAGCCGCGAATGGGCAACTCGTTTTCGCGCGGAGCGACCCAATCAGCCTGCATGATCTATCAGGCACATTTAAAGGGCGCGTTGACTCAGATTATGTAATTCTCTAATAATAGAAAAAATCTACTAATTGATAAATCTAGAATCGATTGTCGAAAGGGTACGACCAATGAAATTACGCGCAATCTCTGTACTCGTGCAGGACGTCCTGAGTGAAGGCGGGCGGGAGCTGTCGTCACCGTGCCGACGGGTTGCCGCCTGTGGTGTCGTGCATAACCCCTATGCGGGCCAAGCGCCGACCGATGATTTTTCGGAGCTGGTCGATATCTCGGTCGAGGCCGGGGAAATTCTGACCCGGCGCGCTTTGGAGGCCTTGGGGGATATCAGTCCGCGCGGTTATGGCAAGGCGGTGATCGTTGGCACTGGGGGTGATCTGGAACATGGTGCGGCGATGATCCATATCCGTGTTGGTTTGCCGATGCGCCAATTGGCCGGCGGCGGCCCGGCGCTGATCCCTGGCAATGCCAAGGTCGGAACCCTGGGCACGTCAATCGACATCATTTTCGGCGGTATGGAAGATGGCTGGGACTATGATGCCATGGATTCCATGACGGTTAACGTGGCGGATGCGCCCAAACCCGATGAGATTTTATTGGCGATTGCCTTTTTGGGCGGAACCCGGCCCAATGCCCGTATCAAGGGCAACCCGCCGGAACAGGTTGCCGCCTTGGTCGAAAAAATTCGCCAATCCTGATCTTAAACTCGAACCTGGAGCACGATAAAATGCGGATCTTAATTCTGGGTGCCGGGGGCATCGGCGGATATTACGGCGGGCGGCTGGTTGAGGCCGCCAAGGATTCAGGCATCGACGTGACGTTTCTGGTCCGTAAAGCGCGGGCCGAACAGTTGGCGCGTGATGGACTGGTCATCGAAAGCCCGTTTGGGAATGCGGCGCAGCCCGTTAACGCCGTTACGTCCTGTGAAGGCCTCGCGCCCCCCGATATCATACTTCTCACCTGTAAAGCCTATGCCCTGGATGGCGCACTGGAGGCGATCGCGCCCTGCGTTGGACCCGATACGGTGATCCTGCCCTTGCTCAACGGGGTCGCGCATTTTCAAATTTTAGAGCAGCGGTTTCCGGATACGGTACTCTGGGGCGGCACGGCGCATATCGGGGTGACCATGACCCCGGACGGTGTGATCAAACATCTCAACAAACTTCATGTGATCATGTTTGGGCCACGTGACGGTGTAGAGAGCGAAGCGGCGGCGGAATTTCTGGCGGCGTTCAAGTCGACCCCGATCAATGCGCGGTTAAGTGTGAACATTGTTCAGGACCTCTGGGACAAACTGGTTTTTCTGGCGACCCTTGCGGGCAGCACTTGCCTGATGCGGGCCAGCATCGGTGCCATCCTTGAGACCACCGATGGGCGGGAATTGATTTTGGCGCTTTTGGAAGAATGCCGGACGATTGCCGAGGCCGAGGGGCATGCCCCGGATGAGCGCCGAATGCTGCGCTATACCGAACAACTGACGGAGCCCGGCTCACCGTCAACGGCTTCTATGTTACGAGACATTCAACGCGGCAGCAGCACCGAGGCGGAACACATCATCGGGGATATGGTCTCACGGGCCGAGACCCACCAAATAGCGACTCCGGTGCTCAGGACCGCCTACACCCATCTACAAGCCTACGAAGCTGGGTTAGCCTAAAACGAACACGCCGCTGGGCTGGTCTCCATTGTTATTGAGGGCAACATCTGTTCAGGTAGCACCTTCGATTGATTCTGGGTGAAAAACCAAATGGCCATTCGCGGCATCCTGTTCGACAAAGACGGCACCTTGCTGGATTTTAATGCGACCTGGGTTCCCGCCAATCGCGCCGTCGCCCGGATGGTCGCCAATGGGGATGAGGGGCTGGCACTGCGTCTGCTTGAGGCCGGGGGGCAGGACGATGCCACCGGAACTGTTAAACCCGGCTCACTGCTGGCGGCCAGCGATATCGGCGTGATTGCCGAAGTTTGGGGAGAACTGGCCCCCGATCATGGACAGTCAGATCTGGTAGGCATGATGGATGAGATTTTCCAGCGCGAAGGAGCGATTTCTTCTGCGCCAATTGACGGCCTCGCAAATACGATCAATTCCTTGAAAGAGCACGGTCTGACCCTGGGCATTGCCACGAACGACAGTGAGGCTGGGGCGAGGGTAACCCTTGCACCGTTTGATGTTTTACACAATTTTGATTTCCTCGCCGGATACGATAGCGGCCACGGTGCCAAACCCGGCCCCGGCATGGTCCACGGGTTCTGCGCCTCCTGCGACCTGGAAGTCCACGAAGTCGTAGTTGTCGGCGACAACCGCCACGATCTCGAAATGGGCAGAAACGCCAAGGCTGGCATGGTCGTCGGCGTGCTCAGCGGCACCAGCGCCCGAGGCGACCTGGAAACCCTGGCCGATCATGTCATGGAGAATATCGGCGGACTGGAAGAATTGCTGGGGCTGAGCACGGTTGTTGATTTAGCTTAAAAAGTGGGGGCCATCAAACATCGTCCCCGGGCTTCCAGTTTGGTTGCGCTTCAAAAATAGGGAGATTTTGATCCATGATGTCCCAAGGATTCTGATTACGGGCAAAAACAACCACTTGAGCCTTAAACTCGGTTGAATCTTCGACAGTCCCAAGGGTAACGGTCACATATTCCTTCATGCCGCTATTTTTTCCAAATATAGGGCTGCCACAAGCAGGACAAAAGGCTCTCGTAACTTCATTCCCATTGTCTGACTCATACTTGTATTCGTTGATGCGCCCCATAAGCTGAAAGCCATCCAGAGAGAACATCGCGCCGGTAGAGTGTCCCGCGCCACTTCCCCGTTGCACTCTTCGCAATGGCAATGAGCGACCACAAGTGGCTGCCCTTTTACCTCATAGCGGACGGCACCACATAGGCAGCCTCCTTGGTGAATTTGCAATGTGTTGTCGTTCATTTGATGAATTTAACATTTTCCACCGTATAATGCACAAGCTTCCACCTGTGGCTAAAAACCACCATCAATTCACACCCCCATCCCCGACCGGATCGGTGCGGCAAACGGTCGTTCTGACTCCACTGGTTCCTTCGTTGGGGTATAACGAAAACTGCCCTGAAAATTCAGCCGTCCTAATCAGGACGTTTTGCAAGGACCATTTTGACAGACGAGGTCGAATAGTTTCCAGCAGATGAAATTGCCTCTAGAAATGCTTTCGTAACCTGACAGAACCCCGTCGCATCATACACATGCATTGTAAGATGAAGCGCCTGTGATACCATCGCCCACAGATTCACAGTACCCATTTCGGATTTCAACATGCCTGCTAAACAAGAGAAAACAACAACGGACGACGGAACGATTGAATGGCGGTTCAAAGGTGAACTGCATCGCGAGGACGGCCCCGCCGTTGAACAGTCTGATGGCGCCAGTGGCTGGTTTTTGCACGGAAAACAGCATCGGTTGGATGGTCCTGCCGTCGAACACCCGGATGGCACCAAAGAATGGTGGATGCACGGTAAATTGCACCGCGAAGACGGCCCCGCTATTGTTGAATTGGACGGAACCCAGGAATGGCACCAGAACGGCGTATACCACCGCGAGGACGGGCCGGCCGTTGTCAGATATGACGGCGTTAAACAGTGGTGGGTGAATGGCGTGCGGCATCGTGAAGATGGGCCAGCCGTCGTCGAAGAAGGTGAAATGAGCCAATGGTGGATGAACGGTGCACTGCATCGCGAAGACGGGGCGGCCATTGAGTACGAAGACGGATCGTCGGAATGGTATTTGCTTGGCATCCAGGTAACTGAAGAGGTTGTCACGGATGCCGCACAACGCCGGGCATTCTGTGAAAAGCAAAAGAATGCCTGATGAGCGGGATGCGGGGAGTCCTATTCAGGACGTTTTGCAAGGACCATTTTGACCGACGAGGTCGAATAGTGTCCGGCAGATGAGATTGCCTCTAGAAATGCGTCCTTAACCTGATGGAACCGTTTGGGACCGAGATAGGCCTGCATGCCGCCCATGCGCTCGAAACGGTTTGTCCAGGCGTTCAGGATTTCCGTTGAGGCTTTGCCGTCAAAGGCCAGTTCACGATCTTTCCATGAGTGTTCGGACATGACGGTTAAACCCACGGCCTCACAAAAATCTCTTAACCGGTGCCCCATGCAGAAATCATAATGACCCTGTGTGCGCGCATTATCCATGAAGTCCCGAAAGGCGGTCTGAATATCCTCCGGAAGCGGATGGTGTCCGGTGAAAAGGTCATCAATCTCGACAAGTGCCAGCCAGCCGCCGGGCACGAGGCATTCTGCCCATCGTTCCAGCACCGGCGCAAACGTCGGAAAATAGGCCGCCGTGAAACTTGACCACAGGCCATCTGCCGGGGCGAGGCCAGAAGCGTCAAAACCCGTGAGGTCGGCATTTATAAATTCACAATTTGACGGGCACAGATGACGGGCAGCCTCGAGAAAACCGTCGTCCTGATCAAGTCCAATAACCCGTTCACAGCGCGACGCCAGGCGCTTGCTCATCAGGCCCGGGCCACAGCCCAGATCAAGAACAGTCTGATTTTTTTTAATCGGCAGCTGGCGGATCATGGCCTGCCAATCGCGCCACTGATCCTGAGCCTGATAATCTTCGAGAATACCCATCCGCCATTATCACGACAATTACACGATTCCCGCAACAGGCATGACTATCGGCGTGCTCAGTGGGATCCACGCCCGACAGGACCCGGAAACTCTGGTAGATGGTGTTATGGAAAATATTGGCGGGCTGGAAAAGTCGCTGGGATTGGCCGCTGAATGGTTGCTAAGTCCAATTACCGCCTAGAGAACGAAAATTCCGAGTACGCCCCATGTTGCTGCGACAAGGCCGAGGGCAGCGGTTAAGCACACAAGCGTCACGTTTGATATGCTTTTGATAGATATAGGTTCATTTGCGTTCATGTCATGTCCTCTCACCAGAATTCCGACGCTTTGGTATGTCGCCCTTGCGGGGCCTCTGGTCACTTATTAAAATAGATCCAAACAGCAAACTACATGGGGACGAATAGTTTTGCTGACAAGTAGAGTTCGACAATTTAATTATTGCTAATAGTTACCCAAGTGGCTTTGACCCGTCCCGAAAATGCTATGGCTGCTGTTCCCGTGCGCGACAATGTTTACGCTCAGTGTCTGAAAGTGATCAAAAACCCTCGTCAATTCACACCCCCTACTCGACCAGATCGGCCAACAATCAGACGTTCCAAATCCACGGTTCCCTTCGGTAGATTATAACGAAAACCGTCTGGAGGTTTCGGCTGTCTGTCCGCCAGACTAGACTGCCCAAACCGGTTGGCGTATGTGTTGTCGGTGTGAAGATTTAGACGGGGAATTTCCGATGAGTTTTATTGCTGAACGTATGGGGCGGTTTGAGCCGACTGCCAGTTCCGTTGCCACCCGGAAGGCCCGTGAGCTTGCCGACCAGGGCAAGGACGTTATCGCGCTCAGTCAGGGGCAGCCGGATTTCCCGACACCGGACAACGTCAAGGAGGCCGTCATCCGCGCCATGGAGCTGAACGAGACCGGCTACACCCCGACCGGCGGCACGGCGGCGATGAAAGAGGCCATTTGTTTCAAGTTCAAGCGCGACAACAATTTGACCTATTCGGCCGATCAGGTGATGGCCGGAAATGGCGGCAAACAGATCATCTTTTCGGCCATGGTCTCGACCATTGAAGCCGGTGACGAGGCGATCATCACCGCTCCCTACTGGGTCGCCTACCCCGATCTGGTTCGGTTTGTTAAAGGCGTGCCGGTGTTTGTTGAATGCGCCGAACAACATGGATTTAAAATCCAGCCTGATCAGTTGGAAGCGGCGATCACGCCCCGCACCAAGTGGCTGTTTCTAAACTCTCCTAATAACCCGTGTGGCGGGGTTTATTCGGCTGATGAGTTGCGGGCCTTGGGCGAGGTGCTGTTGCGCCATCCGCACGTTCATATTCTGGTCGACGACATCTACGAACACATCCTGTTTGACGGCATCAAGTTTGTCAGCCTGGCCGAGGCCGTGCCTGAACTTTATGAACGCACGCTGACGGTCAATGGTGTGTCCAAGGCCTATTCCATGACCGGCTGGCGGTTGGGCTTTGCCGGTGGCTCGAAAAATCTGATCGACGCCATGACCAAACTGCAAAACCAAAACACCGGCAACCCGTGCTCGATTTCACAGGCCGCCGCCATCGAAGCCCTGACCGGGACCCAGCATTTTATTGCCGAACGCTCGGCCGAATTTCAGGCGCGGCGCGATGTCGTAGTCGATATGCTGAACGATGCCGCCGGGATGACGTGCAGTAAACCCGAAGGGGCGTTTTATGTGTTTCCCAATTGCTCCGGCCTGATCGGTCGGTCTTCACCGGATGGCCAATACATCACGTCTGACGAGGATGTTGTGATGTATCTGTTGAACAGCGTCGGCGTTGCCGCCGTGCACGGCGAAGCTTATGGATTGTCGCCTTATATTCGCCTGTCGACGGCGGCCAGCATGGAAGACCTGACCGAAGCCTGCCGGCGGGTGCAGTCGGCGTGTCAGGCATTAGGGTAGGGGGCTTTTAATGTTCGAAGGATTTCACCGTCGTCTTATTGAAACATCGGGTGCCGAGATCAACTGCGTTCTGGGAGGTGAGGGACCGCCGCTGCTTCTGCTTCACGGGTACCCGCAGACCCACGCCATGTGGCACAAGATCGCCGAACGTCTGGCCGAACGTTACACCGTCGTCATGACGGATCTGCGGGGTTATGGCGACAGCTCCAAACCCGAAAGCGATGATACTCACGCGCCTTATTCAAAACGCGAAATGGCGCGGGATCAGGTCGAGGTCATGACGCAACTGGGATTTGAGACGTTTTATCTGGCGGGGCATGACCGTGGGGCCCGGGTCGCCCATCGCCTGACGCTGGATCATCCGGACCGGGTTAAAAAACTGGCGATCCTCGATATCGCACCGACGCTCGCCATGTATCGTAAAACCGATGAGGCCTTTGCCCGCGCCTATTACCACTGGTTTTTCCTGATCCAGCCGGAACCCTATCCCGAACGCATGATTGGCGGCGACCCGGAATTTTTCCTGCGCACCAAATGCGGCTTGCTGGGTGGGGCAGCCGGCACCTTCAGTGATCAGGCCATGGACGAATATGTGCGCTGTTTTAAGAACCCGGAAACCATTCACGCCACCTGCGAAGATTATCGCGCCGCCGCAACCATCGACCTGGAGCACGACGAAGCCGATTTAGAGGCCAGAATTGACTGCCCGGTCCTGGTGCTGTGGGGTGCCAAAGGTGTCATCGAGCGCTGCTTTGATGCGCTGGCCGAATGGCGGGAACGGGCCACGGATGTGCGGGGCCGCAGTCTGCCGGGCGGGCATTATCTGGCGGAAGAATTGCCGGATGAAACTGTGGCGGAATTCGAAGTGTTTTTTCAGCCGGGCGCGTAATTTTCTCGCAGGTAGCTTTCCTCAAACCCGGCCCACTGAATATTGTGGTAGGAATGTTGTGGATCGCCCTCGACCGATTCACCGGTTTCCGTGGCGATCAGATCGCATCCCAGGTCGCGGGCGTATTTGATGCGCGCCGCCAGCATGGCGCGCTGTCCGCCACGCCGCCTGAAGTTGGGTGAGGTGGCGCCAAAATCACACCAGCCGACCCCCTGATCAATAAAAAGCGCCCCGGCAGCAGCGGGTTCGCCATCAGTAAAACCCACAAAGATGTGCCACTTGGGGCGTTCGGTCAGTCGGGCCAGCGCCGGGACGGAAGCCGCGCCCATATCAAAACTGGCGGCCACGATCTCGCCGAAAGCCTCACCGTGTTCCCGGTCAACCCGGCGCACATCAAGATCGGAATTGGGATCGGGGGCCAGTCCACCTTTATGAACAAATTTCATCCAGCGCCGCTGCGGAACGAGGTTCTCTTCCGCCAGCCAGGTTTTCAGCTCAGCAGGTTCAGCATCATCCATCATATGGACGAAGTAGCGGCTGATGTTTGCCTCTTCAAAGGATTGTCTGAAATGAGAGATGGTTTCTCGTTTGGCAGGGGTGCCAACACCTAAGCCGATCACCCGGTTAATCAGGAAATGTGGATCGCCCGGTGCCGTCATGATCAATGCCTGATCGATAATTTCGTGGTGCAGGCTTAACGGTTCCAAACCCGCTGCGGCGTCACCAAAATCCGCAAACGCGGCAAGTTCGACGTCTTCCACTCTTCTGTGCTGGCTGTCCATTCCTGTCCTCTGGCAATTAAATTCGGCAGAGTGACAGTGTAACGGTTTCGCATCTCATGACCAGTCGATGCGGTCGATATCCTCGAACGTTAAAAGTGAGCCGTCGTCGAGCTCGATACTGCCGCTGGCGCTTTCATCAAATTCGAGACCAGTTTCCGTATCGTTCCAGCCGACGCCGCCGTCGACCTCCAGAGCCCACACCCCATCGTCCGGGCCGACATCGACACTTTCAAGTTGAATGGTGTCTGTCCAGCCGGTTCCACCGGAGAAATGATCGGTACCGTTTCCGTGTTCGAAAATAAACAGATCGTTCCCGGCATCACCGCTCGCCGTGTCGTCACCGGCACCACCTGCAAATACATCATCACCAGCGCCGCCGAGCATCACGTCATCTCCGGCCCCGCCGTAAAATGTATCGTCGCCGGTTCCGCCCTGAAGTGTATCGGCGCCATCACCGCCCCACAGAACCCGATCGGCATCACTCAACTGGTCGTCGCCGCGACCGTCCCAAAGCGTATCATCTTCATTATCGGACTCAGATACGTCCCTGGCCTCGGCAACGACGAGAGTATTATCGTTGGCACCACCACCGAGTTGAATGGCTCCGTCATCGTCAGACAGCATCTGACTCTGTTCATCAGTAAGGGGGGCGGTGTCGGTGCTGACCTCAAGGACATCTTCGTCCGCACCGCTGATAAGTTGCTCTGCTTGATCGGTCAGTGGCATCGGGGTTTCAGTGTCCCCAGAACCCTGAAGGACGGGTATTTGTTGAGGGACGGTTGCTGCAGATGGCTCGTCGGTCGGTTGGATGTCAGCTTGCTGCGGTTCCAGGGTTTCGCCGCTGGGAAAGTTAGCCATCATCTGTTCGTGGGTCAGGTAATTTCCGCGGTGAATTGTGCCGTAGAGTAATTCGTCATTGGCATCGAATTCCTCTGCGTCCAGGTGAATTTGTTCGGTCGGCTGTCTCTCAGGAAACTTGCGCGTTTCGATAACCTGGTCGAGATCGTCGAGCGCCTGATCTGTGATCTCATGGTCGTCCGGCTTTAAATCTGTTGGGGAAATATACGGCGCTTGGGTGTTGCCACTGTTATCGGGTGGCGGGGTGTTGAGTATTTTATCGGGTCGTTGGTCTACCACAATACGGTATTGTACCACAAAACCGTTGAATTTGCATCAATATACGAATTGCTATTATTTCGAGTATTATCCGCTTGTGTGATCTCTGCCAATACCTGATGTGGCTTGTCTCTGCCAAAGGGTCGGGTATTCTTCTGACCCATAGGCCCACAACACCGATCTGGCAGAAAACAATTGTCCTCCGTCTCTTATGATATGCCGCTCTATCGGCCACCCAGCGAAGGTTATAACCTGATTATTCAGGCAACGTTGGGCTGCTCATCCAACCACTGCACCTTCTGTTCCATGTACAAAACCAAGACCTTTCAGGCGCGACCGCTGGATCAGGTGGTTGACGACATTGAGGCGGCAGTGCGAGATTGGCCGACGGCCCACCGGGTGTTTCTTGCTGACGGTGATGCCCTGACCCTGCCGATGGATAGCCTCAGGGCCATTCTGGACAAACTCACCAAGACCTTCCCAAATCTGGCACGAGTTTCGGCATACGCGACACCCAAAAACCTGATCGACAAATCCATTGATGAGTTGAAGGAACTGAAAGACCGCAAACTCAACCTCGTCTACATGGGCATCGAATCAGGGTCGACACCGGTCTTGAAAAAAATCATCAAGGGGGCCTCGCAACGCACCCATGGCATGGCCCTGGCGCGGGCACGCGAGGCCGGGTTAAAGGTGTCGGCGACGGTGATCCTTGGCCTTGGGGGGCAAAAGGACTGGCGAACCCATATCGAAGGCACCGCCGAGCTGGTCAACGCGACGCCGCCCAACTATCTCTCGACCCTGCAACTGGGCCTGGCCGACAGTGTGGTTGGCGAATTCATGGCCGGGCAGGATGCGGATTTCGAGATGCAGGACGATGCAGGCATTCTGGCCGAACAGGATTACCTGCTGTCCCTGCTGAATCCGTCAAAACCGGTTATCTTTCGCTCCAACCACGCGTCGAACTGTTTGCCGCTGGCCGGTAATCTGCCCAAGGACGCGGCCCGCCTGCGCACCGAAGTCGCCGCTGCCTTGGCCGGTCAACGCCAGTTAAGGCCAGCGTATTCGCGAAACCTGTAGGGCGGTAAAGTGAAAAAGATGATGGACTACGTATCAAGTTTTTGTTGGCGAGGAGTCAATCTATTCTCAGTCGCCTTGGTTTCGGGCATGTTGATGTCCGGCCCAACCATCGCCGAAGATAGTGTGGTTGTAGGAAACTTTTCGGCAGGCAGTTTGATGGACTGGATGGAGAAGGTCTTCAAGGACAACACTAGCTATAAAATCATCGACAGCAGTGTGGGGCGTGTCCTCAAGGCGGACAGCAAAGCCAGCGCGTCGGGGTTGTTCAGGGAAATCGAAATTGACCTGACGAAGACACCCTGCCTTAACTGGTCATGGAAGGTGGACGGAATTCTGGAGGGCCTGGATGAGACAACGAAAAACGGTGATGATTATCCCGCCCGCGTTTACGTTGTCTTTTCCGGCGGGCTGTTCTTCTGGAAAACACGGGCTTTGAATTATGTCTGGTCCAACGCCCGACCAAAAGGATCGGCATGGCCAAACGCCTACACGGATCGCTCCGTTATCATTGCGGCTGATAGCGGCTCGGGTAATGTCGGCCAATGGGTCCACCACAGCCGAAATATTCGAGATGACTATAAACGTCTGGTCGGTGAAGACATTACAACTGTCGACGCCGTTGCCATCATGACAGATACCGACGGTTCAGAGCGTGTTGCTTCAGCCTATTATGGAGATGTACGGTTCACCTCATCTTGCGGATGAGTTTTTCGACGCGATAGCCTAGGGTTTCATCCCCATCTCCCAGAAAGCTGTTTCCAACCGTGTCGCCTGACGGAAGGTTTTGGTCAGGGATGCTAAACGTCCTGATCCACCACGTGTCTCCATCAAGCGGTTGAGGGTCTGCATTTCGGCCTCCGCCACGTCCTGATAGTCCTGAGACGCGTACATTTCGATCCACGCCTGATAGGGGTTGTTTTCAGTTTTTGTATTGGAGTCGTCACTTAAAGTCTTGCCGATAACCGCATATCCCAACATGCACGGCGCAAGCGCCACATGAAGATCCAGCAGGTCTCCCTGCAAACCTTTCTCCAGAACGTATCGGGTGTAGGCCAGTGTCGCATCGGCTTCAGGTAGTGCCGCCATCTCGGTCTCTGACATGCCCCAGTCCTGACAGAACTCCACATGCAATCCCATTTCCACGTCGATAATGGCGGACAATCCCGCTGCCGCATCGCGGATATCTTCGAGCGTTTCGGCTTTATAGGCGGCGAGACCGTAAGCCCGCGCGAAATGGATCAGGAACAGGTAATCCTGGCCGAGATAGTGGCGAAAGCAAGGTCCCGGCAAACTGCCGTCGGCCATGCCTTTGACAAATGCATGTTCCGTATAAGCGACCCATTCCTCAGCGCAGGAGCTGCGCAGTATATCAAAAAGGTCGTTCACGTGGACGTCATACCCAGTTGTAGGCGTAACCAAGCAGGGCGACGCCAAGGATGATCCGGTAGATGACAAAGGGCGTAAAAGTGGCGCGCCTGAGCCAGGTCATCATCAGGGCGATGGCGATCAAGGCGGTGACAAGTGATAACCCGGCACCGACAAATGCATCGCTGGTCAGCGCCGCATCACCTGATTTCCACAGCTCATACCCTTTCAGTGTGCCGGCGCCGAGAATGGCCGGGATTGACAGCAGCATGGAAAACCGTGCCGCGTCAGACCGTTCCATGCCAAGAACCCGTGCCGCCGTCATGCAGATGCCGGAGCGGCTGGTGCCGGGAATCAGGGCCAGAATTTGGGCCGTGCCGATGACCAGAACTTCACCAATGCCCAGATGCTCGATCCGGCGCAGCGTCATGCCAAGCTGATCGGTAATCAACAACAGAATGCCGAACCCGAGTGTGGCCCAGGCAATCACTTCAAGACTGCGGATTCCGTTTGGATAATAGGAGTTGAGCGCATATCCGGCGGCGACAACGGGAAGTGTGCCAATCACCAGATACCCGAACAGTTTGGCGCCCGGCGCATCGCGTCCGCGCAGGAAATTGCCGATTCCACCGATCATGCTGGCCATATCACGCCACAGATAAAGCATCACCGCGCCCAGGGTGCCGACATGAACGGCAACGTCCAGCACCAGTCCCTGATCGGGCATGTCGAGAAATTCAGGGACCAGCACCAAGTGTGCTGACGAGCTTATCGGCAGGAACTCGGTTATTCCTTGAACCATGGCTAATACCGCTAGATGTAGCAGTGGCACGAACTGATCTCCCCAAGTCTTGTGGATTTTATAGCAAGTTGGAGCGCCCCGACAAAGCATCTTTCGCTATATCGGGCGAATTTTCACGTCCGATCCCGAATAATCTTCTCAAAGGCGTCGCGCAACTGCTCGCGTTCGCTGCCGTGATCTTCTGCGCTCAAAATCATATCGATATCCTTGCCATTTGAGGACAGCGGCAGGCGAATAACAGCGTAATAGGCCAGAAGCCCGGAGGCCAGCGGCACTTCCGTCAGAAATCCCTGTGGTTCTGTGGTCTCATATACAGATTTATATTGCTGATAAATCATTTTGGCATAATGCGCTGGTTTGAGATTTAGAACAGACTTTCCGGTCAGGTCGTAGCGGTGCATTCCGGTTATGGCGGTGCCCCAGAAACGATAGGTGAAGTCGGTCCGGTCGGCACTGACATCGACAACGCAGACCTTGGGAATCGCTTGCGAAGGCAGGTCAATCAGATTGACGTTCGCCCAAGACGGGGCAAAGCGGTCCTCACGTTTCCCCTGCCAATACTCATAAATGGCAGCCAGTTCCGGGTAGGCCCGGTCCTGAAGGTCGAAATGGCCGTAACGTGACTCAGTTTTCACTCTATATCCTGAACATTGCCTGAAATTTTTCTACTTGGTCCGATGATGATAGATAGACAAAACACCGACATGCTAGCATACAATTAAAATTAATGAGTTTGGAGCACCATGGCGTCATGAGTACACGTATCCCAATCGGTCTGTTGATGGACTACGAGGCGGAAGGGTCTTTTTCAAGTCGCCCTCATTATGCCCTCAGGACGGGATACTTCGACGCCATCTGGCGAGCCGGGGGGCTACCGGTCGCCATCCCTTATATTGAAGACGCCATCGCGTCCTATCTGCGGACCTGCGCCGGGTTTGTCCTGCCGGGCGGGTTTTACACGTTTCCTGAGAAGTATTATGGGTGCCCGCCGGCGGAAGACGAAAAACGCCACCCGCGCCATGTCTTCGAATCACGATTAATGGAAGAAATTTTGAATACACAGACGCCGGTTCTTGGCATTTGTGCCGGGATGCAGGTCATTGCAAGCGCACGGGGAGCGACTCTTTATAGAAGTATCAAGGATGACATCGACACAGAAATCGATCACCTGAACGCCCAACCGGCGGAACACACCGCCCATGGCGTCGAGCTGACGCCGGGAACTTTGTTGCACCGGATCATGCAGGCCGATGTCCTTCAGGTGAACACGGCCCATAACGAGAGCGTCAAGACGGTCCCTGATGGTGTGGTCGTCAACGCCATTGCCGATGATGGCATTATTGAAGGCATCGAAATTTCTGATCAGAGATTTTGTCTGGGCGTTCAGTGGCATCCGGAATTTTTTGCCACCCCCGGTGATCCTAACTTCAGACTGTTTGAAGCGTTGGTCTCGGCGTCAAGCGGGCAGCAGGTCTAGGCGTCTTGGAGTTCCCTGAAAATATACCCGGTATCATTGGTGTCGCCGGATGTGGAAACATGGGGTTACCCATGGCCAAATGTTTGCGCCAAGCAGGTTTTGAAGTCTGGGGTTTTGATATTCGTCCGGTCACCGAATTTTCCGGATTTCAGGACAGGATGATCACGGACCCTACGGAATTTGCTGCCCGGGTGGATACGGTCATTTCCGTGGTCCGCGACTGGAAACAAACACAGGATCTGTGTTTTGATGATCAAGGGATTTTCAATGTCGCCGACCACCCGAAAACGCTGGTGGTCAGCTCAACCTTGTCACCACGTATCCTGACACCGCTCAAAGATCGAATGACCGGTGCTGTCGAGATCGTTGATGCCCCCATGTCCGGCGCGCCGTATCGTGCCGAGAACGCCACCCTGACGTTTATGGTTGGCGGAGATGAGGTCGTGGTGGGTGCGCTGATGCCGGCGTTCAGGGCGATGGGTGAAAAGGTCCATCACCTGGGGGCTGGCGGTGCCGGGTTAACCTGCAAGGTGGTTAACAATTTTGTGGCATCTAGCAGTGTTGTCGCCGTGCGCCGGGCGATTGACGCGGCTGGGGCCCTGGGTATTCAGCGTGAGACGCTTCTCGATATCATGCGCACCAGTTCCGGGGGCACGTGGTTTGGTGATAATTTTGACGATATCGACTGGGCCCGGGAAGGCTACGATCCACTAAATACAATGGGCATTCTGGAAAAGGACATGATGTCCTTTCTTGATGCCATGGACGCTGTGTCGGAAAATGATGAGGGCACCTTCGAACGGGCGATCATCGACAATCTATGTAATATGGAGGCATTGCCCAAATGAGTCTTGATAGTTGGCGGTTCTGGGTTTTCGTTGCGGGCATCAGTGGCATTGTCGTCGTCGGCGCCGGGGCTTATGGGTATCATACCCTGCCCGATGACCCTAAAATCCGGAATGCCTTTGAAATCGGGGTTCAGTACCACATGTTTCACACATTGGCGCTGTTTGCCGTGGCCTGGCTCAGAAAATCCGGGGGCGATGAACGATCCGCCTATTGGGCGGTCCGCAGCGGCTGGTTTTTTCTCGCCGGTATCGTGATGTTTTCAGGCTCGCTTTATACCTTCTGCCTGACCGGCACAAACCCGATTCCCAGTGGCGCACCTATTGGTGGTGGTATGTTTCTGGCGGCCTGGGCAATGCTGGCCTGGTCGGTCATCCGCAAATCAGGACGTGCGAAATCGCCAGACTGATTTTTTCAGCCAGACGAGGGTACATGTCCTGTAATTTGTTTTCTAGACAGCAAATGTTTGAAATTCCTAGGTTGACCCGTGCTGCTGCTGCTGCTGAGAAACGGCTCGTCGGTAATCCTTCTCTGCAAAAACCAATAAATTAGAATAATAATAAAAAAGAACATAAGATATTGGCTATATGAAGTTTTTGTGAAATTTTGCTTATGCAGCTGTTGGGGGCATGTTTTTTATGGATCAAATCGGAATGCTTCTGTATGTAGCGGTTAGTGTATTTATGAGGAATATTGGAACATGACGATCAAGGCGAAAATTTTTAGCGTATTCGGTTTAATATTGCTGCTGGCCGGTACGGCCATTGGCCTTACCGTAATTAATTTAAAACTTCAGGGACCCCAGCTGGCCAAGACGGAGAAACAGATAATTCGGGTTGCAGAATCGGCTATTCCCTTGCTCGTCACCATCAAGGAACTTCATGCCGACCTGATCCAGGTTCAGGGATGGCTGACTGATATTGCCGCCACGCGCGGACGGCCAGGATTCGATGACGGCTTCGCAACAGCCGAAGGCTTCGCCAAGAAATTTGAGAAGGACCTGATACGCGCGCGCGGATATGCAGAGACTTTGGAGTTGATGGGGGTTTTGAAGGCCCTAGATGAGCTTGAAGCCGCGTTTACCCCTTTTTATGCCGGAGGTAAAAAAATGGCTCAAGCCTATATCGACTTTGGACCTGACGGTGGTAACTCCCAAATGGAAAAATTTGATAGCGTCGCCGAAAGGATGGGGGGAACTACGGATAATTTGCTTAAGCTGGTCAATGAGCAAACATCCAGCACTTTGGGTATGCTTCAGGAGTTATCCAAAGAAGAACAGCAAGGTAATAAAGATCTGATCTCGCTGCTCATCACGATTTTGATTGTCATCGCCGTCGCCATGGTTGCGGGCGTTATGTACTTATACCGTACTCTTACGAAGAGTTTCAGCGAGCTTAACGATGATGTTGAAGCCATTTTATCCGAAGACCTTTCCATAACATTGATGATGGATCCGGATAGAAACGACGAATTTGGCCCGGTTGCTTCTGCGTTTAAAATATTTCGTGAAAAAACGGAAAAATTGAATGCTGCTGAAGCAGCCGAAGCCAAAGCACGCGATCTGCGTAAGGAAGAACGCCAACGTCTTTTGGAACAGATGGCCGACAATTTTCAGGGTTCTGTCGGCAACGTAGTTCGTTCCGTGTCTTCGGCGGCGACGGAAATGCAGGCGTCCGCTGAGGCGATGGTAGATATTGCTAAACAGACCAACGTGCAGGCGGGGAATGTTGGTTCTGCTTCTGATCTCGCATCGACAAATGTAAACACTGTCGCTTCCGCGGCGGAAGAGTTGTCAGCTTCGATTACTGAAATTTCTCGTCAGGTCACGGATTCTCTGTCAGCTAACGAAGACGCTGTATCTAAAGCAAACAAGTCCCAACAGACTGTTCAGGAACTGGTTATCTCAGCCCAGAAAATTGGAGAAGTGGTTGAGCTGATCTCGGACGTAGCGGACCAAACGAACCTGTTGGCATTGAATGCGACGATCGAGGCCGCCCGGGCGGGAGAGGCGGGGAAAGGCTTCGCCGTGGTTGCGTCTGAAGTCAAAAACCTAGCCAATCAGACGGGGCGCGCAACAGAGGATATCCGCAGTCAGGTTGATAATATCCAGAGCGTCGCGGAACAAGCGGCCGTGGCTTTACGCGAGATCGGCGAGAGCATCACGGTTGTCAGCAACAACACGACCGGTGTGTCGGCCGCTGTTGGAGAACAGGATTCTGCCACACAGGAGATCGCCCGGAATGTAGAGCAGGCAGCAGCCGGGACGCAGGACGTCGCTTCCAACATTAGCCTTGTTACCCAAGGAGCATCAGAAACCGGATCGGCAGCATCACAGATTCTGTCTGCTGCGGGAGAACTTGCGCAGCAATCGGAACACCTGAATGCTGAAGTTGATAAATTTTTGGAAGAAATCCGCAGTGGAGAAGCGGCAGCTTGAATGCCAAGAACTTAGGTTCTGTGTTTTTTAGGATTGCATAAAAAAGCCGGCCCCGAAGGGCCGGCTTTTTCCTTTGATACAAAACCTGCTTCAGGCGGCGGCTTTGATTGCGGCGGCGTTGACGTCGGCGTTGACCGAAGCCGAGAATTTTTTGAAATTCTCCTCAAACAACTGAGTCAGTTTCCGAGCCTGCGCGTCGTAGGCGGTTTTGTCTACCCAGGTGTTGCGCGGGACCAGTACTTCAAAGGGCACGTCCGGGCAACTGTCCGGGACGAGCACGCCGAAGTTGGGGTCCGGGGTGAAGGCGGCGCTGTTGAGGCGTCCGTCAAGGGCGGCGTTGACCATGGCCCGGGTATAAGCGATTTTCATGCGTTCCCCGGTGCCGTATCCGCCCCCCGACCAGCCAGTGTTGACCAGCCAGCAGTTTGAGCCATGTTCAGCCATTCGCGCACCCAGAAGTTTGGCGTAAACGGTTGGATGACGGGGCATGAACGGCGCGCCAAAGCAGGTCGAGAAGGTGGCCACCGGCTCGGTCAGGCCGCGTTCGGTTCCGGCGACCTTCGCCGTATAGCCGGACAGGAAGTGATACATCGCCTGTTCCGGAGACAGTTTGCTGATGGGTGGTAAGACGCCAAAGGCATCACAGGTCAGCATGATAATGTTTCGGGGGTGTCCGGCACGACTGGTCTCCGATGCGTTCGGAACCTCCGAGAGGTCATAGGAGACCCGACCGTTTTCCGAATACGTCGTATCAAAGAAGTCGAGGGTCCGGCTGTCCGGGTCCATGGTGACGTTTTCGATGATCGAGCCGAAGGTGTAGCAGAGATCATAAATCTCCGGTTCCGCCTCGTGGGTCAGGTTGATGGTTTTAGCATAACAACCGCCTTCGAAGTTGAAGACGCCGGTTTCGCCCCAGCCATGTTCATCATCACCAATCAGACTGCGTGAACTGTCGGCAGAAAGCGTCGTCTTGCCGGTCCCAGAAAGGCCGAAGAAGATTGCTGAATCCCCATTGGGGCCGACGTTTGCGGAGCAGTGCATGGGCAGAACATCTTGTTCCGGCATCAGGAAGTTCATGATCGAGAAGATGGACTTCTTGATTTCCCCGGCATAGGCCGAGCCACCGATGATGATCAGTTTTTTCGCCAGATGAACCAGGATGAACGTTCCCGACGTTGTCCCGTCCGTTGCCGGGTCGGCGGTCAGGCTCGGGGCCTGTAGAACCGTGAACTCTGGCTCAAACGTTTCCAGGTCCTCGTTCGAGGGCTGGATGAACATGTTGCGGGCGAACAGGTTGTGCCAGGCATTTTCCGTGACCACACGAACCTTCAGGCGGTTGATCGTCTCGGCGCCGCTATAACAATCCTGAACGAAAACTTCGGCATCGTTCAGGTGGGCCAGCATTTTGGCGTGGACCTGATCGAACTGGGTGGCGGTGATCGCCCGGTTGACGTCGCCCCAGGCGATGACGTCTTTGGTACTGTCTTCTTCAACAACAAACCGATCGTTGGGGGAGCGACCGGTATGCTCGCCCGTCAGGGCGATAAAAGCCCCGTGCGCCGTCAACTGGCCTTCGCCTCTGCGGCAGGCATGCTCGATAAGTTGCGGTGCGCTTAAATTCCAATGGGCGGTTTTGACCCCGCCGAGGTCAGCTTTTTCCAGGCCAAAACGGCTCGCCCGGTTTCCGACGTTTTCCACAATCGTCTCCCCCTAAATATCCCTGTAAACGGCGATGACCGCTCATTCGGCCACCACCATTGTCCATCCTGGAAAAAACGATAGCGTTGGGCTTCTGGACTCTCAATACATTGTTACTGTTTTTTTACAGAATCTCGCGCCAGCGCGGCAAGACGGACCAGTTCTGTCCGAATTTCGCCTGGGTCGCTGATCGGTTCGGCGAAATCCAGTCGGGCGATGCGACCGTTGAGCATCAGGTCGGCACCCTCGCAGTCTATGGCTGATATCTGCCAGCCCGCGCCTTTGCGCTTGAGCAACACTTTTGCATAAAGATCAATGGCTTCGCTGTGTTCTTCATTCATGTGGCGGGTGATATCTACTTCCGAACCGGCCAGCACCTTGGCGGCTTTTGCATCGGATAGCAGCTCGCGTCCGCGAAACCAGACGGCGCGCGCAAAACCGCCAACAAAGTGCGCCCGGTCCAGCGACATGCGGTAAAAATTAAAGTCCCCGAACGGCGCATACATCGCAGCCTGCGGGTGGCGGGCGATGAAGCGGCGGGCGTGACGCGGGTTTTTGGTTTTCTTAATGGTGCCCAGCAGGGTGACCCGTGGCCCGGTTTGCGGTTTGATCCGTGTTGAGGTGCGCTCGATCAGCAGTGAGGCGCGGTCATCGGATTTAAGGTTGCGGGCATGATCGGACAGATCCGAGAACAGAAATAGCGGACTGCCATCGACATCGGTAGCAAAGGTTACCAGCGATCCATAGGGCCAGCCGTCATGGGTCTGTATGGCCGTCGACAGGGCGCCGGACCGGCCGCCGCGCAGCAAACGATGAGAAAGATCGATTGCTTCCGGTTTGCCTAAGGCCATGTCCTATGCTCCTGTTTTGGGTGAGGCGATCCCACCGGATTAAGTCGGGTCCTCTTCGCGATCATAGAACGTCCCGCTCAGCCAACCCAGCATTGACCAGAAGATAGCCGATGTAGCCAGCGACGCGGCGACGAAATGCGCGGCCAGTTCGGGGGGCACATCACCGCCCATGCCGTCTGGCTGCGGTGCCCCGACCACGTGTGGCAGTGCAAGAAGCACGATGCCGAGCACGCCATATACCCAACCGTTGTGAAAGACCATCAGCCACAGGGCTAAAGCCGTGCTGGCGGACGTCGCAAACCACCATACCTGTCGAGCCGACAGGTCAGCGGAGAACAGTCCGGGCAGTTCAGGCGGCAGTCCGAGCGCCGGTGCCAGTGCGACGATGGCAAACCCGGCCATGCCCCAGATCACGCCCTGGCGTCCGTTAACAGGTTTCCCATACAGCACGAAACAGGCGACCAGGATCAGTGCGAAGCCGACGCCGGTGATGATGTTGGCGAGGCCGGTGAAGACCAGACGTTCAAGCCCTTCCTGCGGGGCCCAGTCCTCGTCTCCTGCGGTGCCATGTGTTTCTCCAGCATGGGCCAGAACAAAAGACGCAGGAACAAAGCGGGCCAGCTGGTTTTGAGCGGGTCCCTCTGCGTTTTCATATTCCTCGGCATGCAGGATCAACGGTGTGGTTGTGAATTCCTGAACAATGGAGATTCCCAAACCGGAAAGGACCCCCGCGAAGATCGCGACGGTCAGAATTTTCCTGAGCATGTTAGCCTCTTAGGGCCAGGTCTTAATGACAGGGGAAGGCGAAAGCGTGCCGGGCATCATGGGTGGCGTTATGGACGGTGTTTGAATGGGCAAACCCGACGCCAACGATCATGAAGGCACCAATCAGCAACGCCAGTGCGGCCGGCGCAACACGGCTTGATTCAACAGAAACAACGTTTTGACGAATTGCTTTAACTTTGGAAATCATTTTTTCCAACTCCTTTTGGAACACCCCGTTCCAGATTAGATACATTGACCACGTGTGGTTGGTCTCCTGGCTTGCGGATCATTGTCAGCGCCCGGCCTTCCCGGTTTCCCAGTGGCTCGCGGGGGACGCTCACTCTCCGCTCACAGTTGCGGGGGCAGCCACGGCCTGGGTCCCTGATTGGGTCGACCCTTCCGTATTCCCATTTCAGCCCCCAGCTCTGTCGCTGTTCAGCGGGGCACCACGCGGTGACTATAATCGGAGAGTAGCGACCGGGTCAATCGGCGAATGGTGATAAACTGGAAATCACCTGACTTGACGACGGGGCCTGTCTTGTTCATTAACGCCTGCACGCCCATATTGACGATCACCCGCTTTTTTCTCATACAGGACATAAATTTTGGCCCGATCCAGTGCAGTGTTTGACCGCCCCAAGGGTCGGAATCTACGGTATTTGTCGCGAACAGCCGGGTTTCTTAAACCCTACTGGCGCCACGGCGTCGGAGCGATTGTCGCCTTATGCGTGACCGCCCTGGCCATATTGGGGTTGGGGCAGGGCCTTCGTGAACTGATCGACAACGGATTTGCTGACGGCAATGCAGCAGCGCTGGACCACGCACTCTATCTGTTGCTGGGTTTGTCCGTCGTCATGGCGCTCGGCACCTCGGCCCGATTTTATCTGGTCTCATGGTTGGGAGAGCGGGTGATCGCGGATCTTCGCAAAGCCGTATTTGACCGGGTGCTGGCCCTGCATATTGGATTTTTCGAAACTACCCGAACCGGCGAAGTGCTGTCACGACTGACCACCGATACGATGTTGTTGCAATCGGTCATCGGTTCCTCGGCGTCGATCGCGCTGCGCAATGCGCTCAATCTGGCGGGCGGCATGGTCATGCTGTTTGTCACCAACCCCCGCTTGACCGGCCTGGTGTTGCTGGTGGTCCCCGTTGTCGTCGTGCCGATCATGATCTTTGGGCGGCGGGTTCGCGCCCTGTCCAGGGCCAGTCAGGACCGGGTCGCCGATGTCGGGGCGTTCGCCGAAGAGAGCATCAACGGCATCCGCACGGTTCAGGCCTTTACCCACGAAAACGAAGATCGCCAGCGATTTTCCGGTGAAGTAACCAATGCGTTCACCGTTGCTGTGTCGAGAATTCGCATGCGCAGCTTGCTGACGGCCGTGGTTATCCTGCTGGTTTTCGGTGCCATCAGCGCGATCTTGTGGGTCGGCGGACGCGACATGCTGGCCGGCGAAATCACCGGCGGGGAACTGGCGGCGTTTATCTATTATGCCACCATCGTTGCCGTTTCCGTTGGTGTGATCAGCGAGGTTTACGGCGAACTGCTGCGCGCCGCCGGGGCCACGGAACGCCTAGTCGAATTGCTGGAAACAGAACCCGAGATCGTGTCCCCGGACGCCCCCGTCGACCTGCCGGTCCCGGCGCTGGGCGGGATCAACTTTGAAAATGTCACGTTCCACTACCCGTCACGCCCGGACCGGGCGGCGCTGGTTGATTTCTCGCTCGAGGTAAAACCCGGCGAAACCGTGGCGCTTGTTGGACCGTCTGGGGCCGGCAAGTCGACGGTGTTTCAGGTGTTGCTACGGTTCTATGACCCAGAATCTGGACGTGTGTGCCTTGATGGCGTTGATATCCGCGACGCCGACCTCCGAGCGGTGCGGGAGCGGTTGGCCGTGGTGCCGCAGGATCCGGTCATATTCGGGGCCGACGGTTGGGAAAATATCCGCTTTGGTCGTCCAGATGCGGACAATCCGGCGGTCCGGCGCGCCGCTGAGGCCGCCGCGGCTGCGGAATTTCTGGATCAGTTGCCGGATGGCTTTGCGACGTTTCTCGGCGAAAAAGGCGTAAGGTTGTCAGGCGGTCAACGCCAGCGCATCTCGCTGGCTCGGGCGCTGTTACATGACCCAGCCATCTTGTTGCTTGATGAAGCGACCAGTGCGCTTGATGCTGAAAACGAACGGCTGGTTCAGAACGCTCTGGAAAAATTAAAGGCCGGTCGGACGACGCTGGTGATTGCCCATCGCCTCGCCACCGTGGTCAACGCCGATCGGATCGCGGTCATCGAAAACGGTCAGCTGGTGGCCAGCGGCAGCCATGCCGAACTGCTGAAATCCAGCCGCCTGTACGCCCGCCTCGCCGCCTTGCAGTTTGATGTGGAGCTTGAGGGCGGAGGTGTCTTACCCGCAGAGTCTGTGGAGACGTAAGTCCGCTATTTTTTATTCTTTTACTGGTTCTTTGACAGGATCATTCAGCGGTTCTGGGGTTGGCGAGATTGAACTTTCCGGTTTGTTCCAGGAGTTCGAGATGTCCCGCAGCAGGCTGCCGACGCTGGCTTTTTCATCACCTCTGGTGGCCAGCCAAATGCCGACCCACAGAATCAGGGTGCCGTAAACCACTACCCTTTTCACCAGATCGAGGCGGTTTTTCACCATGTGCTGATACCAGCCCTGTAGCGTTTTATCGTCCCGCACGCGCCGGCGCACCGACATGGCCGCTACGACGATGGCAATAAACACAAAAACCCAAAACGAAGCTTCAAGCATCAACACTTCCCTGTTTTTAAAAAATCGCGTCCCTTCAATATGGAATTAACGGTGGCAGGGCAACACCTGTCGAAAGTGTTTGTGTCATGATTGCAATGGCGAGGTGCCCTGTGTGGACGGACGCCCAAAATCAAAACCGGGACATCTGACGGGAAAATTCTAATCAAACCCAGATAACGCATGTCAGCTTCTGGCGCAAAGCAGACTAGCCAGAGGTAAAATATTTACCGCGTTCCATCTAAAAGCGGGCGTCCACTTTGTTAGCAGTAAGGATCTGACATAGTAATTTTGAATTATAGATTTTTTGACATAAATTAGTATGCTGTTTGTAGGTCCGGGCCGGAAGACACTCTATAATTGAGATTTATCCTCGATGAAAAAATGTCTAGCTAATCTAACCTTAATCACAAGTCTCTTTCTCCTTACGGGTTTCCATGACCTGACGGATGGTCGTTCGGTATTGAATTGGGAAGAGACGGTCAGCGTCAATGACATCAACCGAGCGATCAGGGAAAAAGCCGGACAAAAGGGCGGCCCCAAGACTTATTATTTTGGCTTTGACCTGAGGATTGGCCCGTCGGAGGATGCTCGGCAGTATCTTCCCTTTCTCGACTTTCTTTCACGCGCGACCGGGTTAGGGTTTGAGCTACGTTTTACCTCCAAGGCATCCTCTATCATCGATGATCTGGGGACGGGAAGGGTTGACTTCGCTGCGATCGGAGCCGTCTCCTTCATTGAGGCCAACATTCAATATGGTGCCCGTATCTTAGCGAGGGGGGTCAACCAACGGGGCAAGGCCGAATACCGCTCGATGATCGTCGTTTCGCCCGATAGTGCCATAAAAACGCTAAACGACCTGAGGGGGAAGAGTTTCGCGTTCGGGTCCGTTTCGTCCACCCAAGGACACCTGATACCTCGTATCACCCTGAGTCAAAATGGCATAGAGCTGAGTGACCTCGCTGTATATGGGTACACCGGATCCCATAGAGATTGCGCCAATTCAGTTATTAAGGGGACTTTCAGCGCTTGTGGAATGCAAGACACTATGGCCGAGAGCTTGGAGGAGGAAGGGGCGCTCAAAATTCTTCACGTATCGCCCTATTACCCTTCTAGCGGAATTGCCGCGAACCAGAACGTTCCGACCGCTGTTATTGAAAAAGTGCGCCAAGCATTAGTCGACTTCGCCCCCTTGGGACGTGACAAGGAAAACCTTTATGACTGGCACAAAACGGAAATGCCCAATGGCTTTCAAATTGCCAGACCCATCGATTATGACGAATTACAGACTTGGCTGAACACATTCGGATTGGCACCGGAGCACAGCAATATTGGAACTGAGACGCCGTCGCAATGAGAATACGGACCAGGATCATCATCCTTGTCATGGGCGTAACATTGGGTATGAGCTTGCTCATTTTTAAGAGTGAGGACATGCTGCTGCGTGATCATCTTACGGCCAGCCAAAATGAATGGGTGCTGACCTTGGTTCATTCTTTGGCAGAGAGCGTTGCGCAATCCACGATTGACGGTGAAAAACTGAAGACCCGCCAGCTTCTCCAGCGGATTGTTTCTAATGATCAAGTCCTCGAATACATATATGTGACCGATTTCGAAGGCCAAATATTCACTCATACCTTTGATGCCGGATTCCCGAAAGTTCTAGCCCTAGATATCCTGGGTGATGTCCACAAAAAACCACACAGTCATTGGCAGGGAGAACATGAAGTCCGTAGTGTTGTCGCACCCTTAATAGATGGAATGGAAGCCTATCTTCATATTGGCATCAACCAAAGGGAGATCAACACAACCATATCAGCGGCACAAAATGATCTCTGGAAGATTGTTGGGGTCGTGACCGTTTCAGGACTTATTATAGCTTTGATACTAGGGTTTCGGATGAGCCAACCTTTGAAGATATTATCAGAGGAGATTTCTGAATATGGTGAAAAAGGCCTCGCCGTAGCGGTCGATATCGAAACGTCTGACCCTGACATCAGACATTTGGCTAAATCCTTCCAGAAAATGGCTGCTGCCAGATCCCAGACTGAAGCTGAGTTGGTTGCTAGTCGAGAAAATCTCTACCTGGCCTTGGGAAAGGCGGAACAAGCTAACGAGGCGAAAGCGTATTTTCTCGCCAATATGAGCCACGAACTGCGGACGCCGTTGAACGCCATCATGGGTTTTTCCGACGTGATGAAAACCCAGCCCTTCGGGCCGCTCGGTTCAGAAAAATATATCGAATATGTTAGAGACATTCATTCCAGCGGTTCTCACCTGCTCTCTCTAATCAGTGACATCCTTCATATGTCGAAGATCGAGGCTGGTAGCTACAGCTTGCATATTGAATCATTTGGCATTGCCGGAATCATTGATGATTGTCTAACCCTCGTGAAAGAGCAGGCAAGGAATTCTGACGTTCAATTGAACATCAATACCACAAATGACTTACCCCCTCTTGTGGCGGACTATAGGGCGGTAAAGCAGTGTGTAATCAACTTGTTGTCAAATGCCATCAAGTTTACTCCCCGAAAGGGAACAGTTTCAATTTCTGCCACTGTGTCTGCGCAGTTCTATAACCTGGTTGTTTCCGACACAGGAATTGGTATCGCAAAGAAGGATATGCACAGGTTAACGGACCCCTTCACCCAGGTTGAACGGATGCATACGGGGAAAATTCATGAAGGAACCGGTATAGGTTTGACGATTACCCGCAATCTTGTCGAAATGCACGGTGGATGTTTGGAATTTGAAAGTGAGGTGGACGTCGGAACGACGGTAATAATCCGGCTTCCAAGAGGTGAAGTTACGGAAAAGAAGATTGAGTGATTTGACCTCAAGTCTGTTGTAGATCAACTTCAGACAGCAAATTAAAATTTCTTAACCGGCAAATTTAGTCGGTCTTCAAGAGTTGGGTGGTTTCGGTCAAGCTTTCACTTCGTGTGCCACTGCACGTCTGACTTCACTTCGGCGCAATCCAGTCGTCACCCCTCTCAGGGCATCTGCTATCTTTGGGTCAAGCGAGGCCAGGATGACGAGGTCGGGCATTTTCTCTTTGAGGGCGCGGACTTTGGTGTCGAAAGGTCGCAGGATTTGCGCATCGCCTGTCCCCGGACCTTGTCCCTGCATCGGCAATTGGGTAGTCGGCGATCAGCAACAGAAGTCTCATCCCGGCGCTTCGCACCAGCAGGAACAGCGGCCCCGGCGTGTGACCGGGGCCGATAGGAGAATGATGGAACCGTTATTGGACAGTGCGCATCACGTTGACGCCCAGTTCATAGACCAGAATGCCGCCAAAATACGCGGTGGTAACGACGAGGGCTGCGCCGCCAGTTTCAATAACCAGAATAAGCCATTTTAGACCACCCTGTACGTCTTTGTCTTTCAGCCATAGATAAGCCCTGACCACGGCCCAAACTGAAAACAAAGCGGCTACAACCATACCCAAGGTTTCATGTATTTCAGCGATTTCGCTGGAAAATCCTCCCGCTTCGGCGATTTCCAATGCCTCGTCCCCAAGAAGGAAGGCTGCGATCGCCGTCACGGCGGATAATACGGCTAAACCAGCAGAGGCATTCCCAACTGCCGACCGGCCGGTGATTGAGTGCCCCCGGAGCGAGGCCACGATATCCAACGCAGCGAGGGTCAGAAAAAATACAATCGGGAAATGGATGACAATTGGATGAAGATGCTCGATAGAAATCATGCGAATACTTTCAATAAATCATAGAATTAAAACAGCGCAATACATATCAAACAGGTCCGGTAATTCAATCCAAAACACCCTTGCCGCTCCTCAACTTATCTACACCTCCCACAGAGTTTTGAGATTTTTCCGAACCCGTTGAGGCAACGGGACAGGAAATGCAGGCCCTTTTGAATAGGGAACACAGGGAGCCCGGTTGTTTGCGTGGACTCTTTTTCGATGCGCCTGACCTCTTTGTGCTCCTGAACAGTACCGCAAGATACCACCCAATAGATTGCTATCATCTGGTAGGTTTAATTTGTGTGGCAAGAACCGCGAGCAAAATGACGGCTCCGCCGAAAAACGTCGTGTTGGCGGGAATTTCCGCAAAAAACATCCATCCGAACAATGGTGCCAGCGGTGTTTCCAAGGCGCTCAATAACGCCGTTTCTCCCGCTGGTATGCGTTTCATGCCTTCTGCCAGGGTTACTGATGCGATGGCGAATACCAGGCCAAAGGCAGCCATGATGAAAAAATCATATAATGGAATGGCAAATGGGTTACCAAAGAGAATCGCCAGTGGCAACAGGACCAAAGATGAAAGCGCCGCGGGTCCGGCGGCGGGCGTTGTCGGATAACGTCGATAGATCACCATGAGGGTAGCCATGACAATCGTCATCCACAGGGCCAGCAAATCGCCCCGCAGGTTAATTTCCCCAAATGAGCCCTGTACAATAATTGCCACACCAACAATGGCGCCAAGGCACCCCAACATTACCCGTATGGTCATGCGCTCCTTGATCCAAAACCAGGCCAGAAAGGCCGCAATGAGAGGCGCCGCCGCGTAAATCAACATGACATTCGCCATAGTGGTCAGCTTGAACGCCGGAATAAACGCTGCCGTGCCAGAGGCGCCTATAATGGCGACGGCCCATCCACTACGCCCCATAAGCACAAAATCTTGCCGGAATGAATCCCGCCACACGACATAGGCAATGGTAAAGCCTGCTGCAAAAACACCCCGCCAGAAGATGATTTCCCAAGCACCTGAGCCCACGGCTTTTGTGAAAACACCGGCACTGCTGAATATGATGGCCGAAACCGTGACCAGAATGATGCCTGCCTTATGGGAGTTCAATTGATTATCATGGTGATTTATCTGATACGTAGTGGGACTGCTGGCAGATGGATGTTCATCATGGACCATGTGCATTCGGTTCCAGTTTAACCGCTCGCCTACATACCTTTGACTTAGATTGATTTGATCTAAGAGGTTGCCTGCGCCACACCGAAATCGGTGCGATTCGGTATTGAATTGATAAATAAAATATGCATACCTACGACCTTCAACAAACGATAATATCTCAACTCATTTGTTAGAAAAACTCAGGTATAGAAGATGGCTCGACCACTCCCGCCCCTGAACGCACTCAGGGCCTTTGAATCGGCCGGTCGGCACCTTAGCTTCACCAAGGCAGCTGCCGAGCTGAACGTCACGCCAGCCGCGATCAGCCACCAGGTCAAGGCGCTCGAGCAGCTGCTCGAGGTAACCTTGTTCCACCGCCTGACCCGGTCGCTGCGCCTGACTGATGCCGGTCAAGCGGCCCTGCCGACGCTCAACCAGGGCTTCGACAAGCTGACACAAGCAGTCGAGCAGATGCGCGTCCACTGCGAGAGCAAGGTGCTGACCATCAGCGTCAGCCCCTCGTTCGGTGCCATGTGGCTGATGCCTCGAATCGAGCGTTTCCGCAGCCGGCACCCGAACATCGAGATCCGCGTCGACGGCACCGACCGTCTGGTCAACTTGGCGCACGACGACGCTGACGTGGCGGTACGCTACGGCCCCGGCGGCTACAACGGGGTTCGGATCGACTACCTGTTCAACCAGGTCAACACGCCGGTCTGCAGCCCGGCGCTCTTGAGCAACGAGCACCCCTTGCGCCAGCCCGACGACCTACGCCACCACACGCTGCTGCACGTCGAATGGAAAGACGCCGAGGCGAGCTGGCGTATGTGGTTACTGGCGGCCGGTTTGCACGACATCGACCCGACCCGTGGGCCACGCTTCACCATGGAGAACATGGCGGTGCAGGCCGCGCTCGACGGCAATGGCGTGGCTTTGATTGGGGACATCCTGGTGGCCGACGAGCTCGCCGCTGGCCGCCTCGTGCGCCCCTTCGACCCGAGCCTCTGCACGCCGCTGACGTTCTCATACTATCTGCTGAGCGCCAAAGACAGCGCCGGTCAGCCCAAGGTCGTGGCCTTCCGTGACTGGCTGCTCGAAGAAGTCCGCGACTTGCGTCCGGAGACTAGCGCCGCGCATTGAGATAGGACCGCTCCGCCCTTGTAACTGACGCCACGGAGACCAAGGCACCCAATTGGCAGGGGAACATGTGACTAATCAGAAGTCTTCGAGAAGGATGTTTGGTTAGCTTCCGCGATGTCGGCTTTGATTTGGGCTATAGGTGAAAAATAATTTATTCCTATTGTTTCAATATGATCATAATTTAACCACAATGATGTGTTCTACTTCCCCAAAATCAAGGGCCCTTTCTGTTGAGGCCCGTTGAATTTGTCTTCATCAAGAAAAGGACCACGCATGGACGTTTCGCGAAAAAACACACACGAAAGCACACAAAGACACACATTTTGGTGCATTTTCCGCAGCCGGGATCAGTTGGCAATCGGTCATGACACATCCCGGGTAAAGGCGCTATAATTTCGCCACAATGCTGGACTAAGGGTAAGCATCCGAGCCAGTGCCTTACTGCTGAAGTTCAAGGCTGGCGGAATTTACGAAAGGTTTTATTTACATGCCCAAAGCCATCGCCCTTGTTGACGATGATCAGAACATTCTCGCTTCCCTGTCCGCCGCCCTCACGGATGAAGGATATTTTGTTGAGACCTATGGTGATGGTGCAGAGGCCCTCGACGGGTTAACGCGCCGCCCCGTTGACCTTGCCATTCTGGACATCAAGATGCCGCGTATGGATGGCATGGAGCTGCTGACCGAGTTGCGCCGCAAATCGAGACTGCCGGTAATTTTCCTGACCTCCAAGGATGATGAGGTCGATGAAATGATGGGCCTGCGTCTGGGCGCCGACGATTACATCAAGAAACCGTTCTCACAACGATTGCTGTTGGAACGCATCAAGGCCGTGCTCAGGCGTCACGACGTCAATCAGGAAATTACCGCCCGGACCGATGTTATCCGCCGTGGCCAGTTGGTGCTCGACCCGGAACGACATCTCTGCACCTGGAAGGACCGCCAGGTCGATTTGACGGTGACGGAATTCTTGCTGCTGGAATCGCTGGCCCGGCGACCGGGTCATGTTAAGAACCGCGATCAGTTGATCGATGCGGCCTACGGCGAAAATATTTATGTTGATGACCGCACCATCGACAGTCACGTCAAACGGGTGCGTCGTAAGTTCAAAGCGATGGATGATGAATTTTCCGAGATCGAGACACTATATGGTGTTGGTTATCGGTATCGAGCGGCTTAGGGTTCTGCATGCAGGGGGATAGACGTCAGAAAACAAACACCAGACCGTGCGCCCGCTTGATCTCTCCGATCACCCGGCGGATTCTTGCCGTCAATGTGTTGGCCTTAGGGATTCTTGTTGCCGGTATTCTTTATCTTGATGAATACAAGGCCAACCTGATCAGTGCCGAGCTGACGGCGTTGGCGACCCAGGCGGAAATGTTTGCCGTCGCCCTTAGTGAGGGGGCCGTCGCCGAAACCGCATCCGGCCATTATCAGGTCTCGAAAATTTCCAAGCAGATGGTCCGGCGCATGGTTAAAACCACTGGTACGCGGGCCCGCCTGTTTCGCCTGAACGGTACCCTGGCGGCTGATTCACGACGTCTGGCCGGCGCCGGGCAGGCCATTCAGATTGAAGAACTGCCGCCGCCCATAGAGAATAAACCCTTACTCAGCCGCGGTTTTGATCTGTTCGATGATCTCATCAAACAGTTCCGACCCAGTCGCCGCCTGCCGCCCTATCTTGAGAGGTCGACCCAACATGTGTCCGACTATCCGGAGGCCGTCGCGGCCCTTGATGGTGATTACATAAAAACCGTCAGGGCGGGCAAGGGAGATCGGATGGTCCTCGGTGTCGCCGTTCCGGTTCAGCGCTACAAACAGGTGCTTGGTGCCTTGTTGCTGACCAAAGGCTCGCAGAATATCGACAATGCCGTATTTGAAGTGCGCCGGGATATCCTGAAGGTCTTCGGCGTGGTTCTGGTGGTCACGGTCTTGCTCAGCATCTATCTGGCCGGGACCATTGCCCGACCGCTGCGCCGGTTGGCCCTGGCGGCCGAACGGGTCAGCCATGATCGCGGACGTACTCAGCAAATTCCGGACATGTCGGGGCGTCGCGATGAAATTGGTGAATTAGCGGGAACACTTCGTGAAATGACCGAGGCGTTATGGTCGCGGATGGATGCCATTGAAAGTTTTGCCGCCGATGTCGCCCATGAAATCAAAAACCCGCTGACGTCACTTCGTAGCGCGGTTGAGACGGCGGCCCGTTTAAAGGACCCCGAGCAACAGAAAAAACTGATGGCCATCATCGCCGATGATGTTGGGCGACTGGACCGGTTGATTACCGATATTTCCGACGCGTCGCGCCTGGATGCGGAGCTGTCGCGTGGCGAAGCGACTGAGGCCGATATCAGTGCCATGCTGGCGATGTTGGCGGATATTCACAACACCACCCATGAGCTGGGCGTCCAGGTCAAACTGGAACGCACGGATGGTCGCGGCGGCCCTCTGAATGTTCTGGGTCAGGAGGGGCGATTGGCGCAGGTGTTTCGGAACCTGATTTCCAATGCCTATTCCTTTAGCCCGGATAGCGGCCGGATCACGGTAACGGTTAGCCGGGAAGGGGCTACGGTCAGGGTTGATGTCGACGACGAGGGACCGGGGATTCCCCCGGGAGCCGAAAAACGTATCTTTGAGCGGTTTTATACGGAACGCCCGGATAAGGAAAAATTCGGCACCCATTCCGGCCTTGGTCTTAACATTTCGGAACAAATTATCGAGGCCCATGATGGCAGCCTTGATGCCGCCAACCGTACGGATTTATCAGGTAATGTGATCGGCGCGCGCTTTACCGTTCGCCTGCCGGGAAGCTGAGCGGTGAAGCAAATTCACGCCACCTGTATCGCCATTGATGGCAAAGGTGTGTTGTTACGTGGTCCTTCCGGGGTCGGTAAATCAGATCTGGCACTGCGGTTGATCGACGGCGGCGGCGACCTTGTTGCCGACGATCGGGTTGATCTTGATGCCGCAGGTGGGCAGCTGATCGCGTCAGCACCGGACAACCTCAAGGGATTTCTGGAGGTCCGGGGGTTGGGGATTATGCGGCAAGAGGCCTATGCCGAAACGCCGGTTATGTTGGTTGTTGATCTCGTCGCGGCAAGTGATGTTGAACGTATGCCGGAACCAGAACATACCGAGCTTCAAGGGATTGAAATCCGGCTTATCAGGCTAGATCCGCTTCAGATTTCAACACCCGCCAAAATCCGCATGGCGCTCAGACAGCTGGTCTAACCGCGGCAGGGGGCGGAAGAAATTTATCGTCTTCAATGCGTGGAAACGAGACGGTAAATGTCGAGCCTGCGGCGGGTTCAGATTCGACGTTTATGGTGCCGTGCATTTTTTCAACCAGGGATTTGGTGATGGCAAGGCCCAGTCCTGTACCGCTCTGGTGGCGGCTATCAGAGGAATCGAGTTGAATGAATTGTTCAAAAACCCGACCTTGATGTTCGGGCAAAATGCCGATGCCATGGTCGGTAACACTGACGCTGACCCTATCATTGGTTTCAAAAACAGAAATGTCGACAGTGGTGCCGGGAGGTGAAAATTTAGCGGCATTGGACAACAGGTTCAGCATGACTTGCCCAAAACGAATTTCATTCAGGTCCACCCACAGGGCAGATGTATTTCCAGAGAGCACGAAGCTTACCGAAAATGTTTCCGCATACCCATGACTGTCTTCGATGACGTTTTGCAACAGCTTGATAATATTGTGCGGGCTCAGGCTGATGTTCAGTTTACCAAAAGCGTTTTTCTCGTAGTCCAGCAAGTCATTGATGAGCACGTGCAGGGAGTCGGCATTGCGGCGGGCCATCTCCAGCAATTCCATTCCCCGGTCGCTGAATTCGTCACTTATGACCCCCTTCATCAGCCCCAGGCAGCCCTTGATCGAGGTCAGGGGTGTGCGGAGTTCGTGGTTGATGGTCGACAGAAATTGTGTTTTCGCCTGGTTGGCGGCTTCAGCAGCGTCCCGAGCCTTTTCCAGTTGGGCGGTGCGTTCGAGAACCTTCGCCTCCAGGTTATCGTGCGCACGACGCAATTCGATTTCCGTCAGTTTCATGCTGGTAACATCTTGGAAGGTGCCGATTGTCCTGACGACTGTGCCGGAATCATCGATAATCGGTTTGGAAACCTCCCGAACATAGACGGTTTTCCCATCGCGTTTAAGCACTCGGTATTCTAGGTCCAGTTCCTCGGCTTCAAGGTAGGCTCGCATGGTTTCACGAAGATAATACTCCCGATCTTCCGGATGTACCCATTGAGTGTCAGCTTCAACCGAGGTTACGCTCACCATGTATTCGTCCTGAGAAACACCATGTATTCTGGCGTGTTGTTCCGAACACCAGAGCATCTTGTCCTCCACTTCGTCCCACTCCCAGATGCCGATATCCGCCAACATCTCGGCTTGCTGGTGAACGGTCTCGAGCTCATGAATTTTTCCCTCCAAGATTTTTGCACGGCGATCTGACTCGGCGAGGTCTCTGGTAAGCCGTATGAGGGCAGGGAGTAACTTGCGGCAGGCGGGGGCGTCTCCTGAAATATCTAAACTCTCGACCGAAGCAGGCAGGTGGCCTGTTATCGATGCTGTCGTGCCAGGGGGTGTCAATATAATGAGCCGACAATCAGGATCGTCTTCAAGGAACGTCTTCACAGCGTTTTCGCCGTTTACCTGATCAGGGTGGTGTTCAACGAATACGATGTCGAAGGAGTGCTCGAGATGCAGGGTTAAACCCTGCTCGGCATCATCGACAATTTCAAGGGTATGGCTGATGTCGCCCAGCCCGGAGCTAAGCAGATCACCTGCATTTGAGTCGCTGGCGACCAAGAGAATACGGATATCGATGGTTTCAGTCATATTGGAGGCAAACATAGATGCCGACGCGGTGCAGAGCCATTGTTTTCTGTGGTTGATTTGTTAATGCATGGCGGCGGCAAAATTGGCTTTTGCGCTGAGGTCTCTGGCGATATACAACATTGGCATGACTGAAGTCCCAGCCATCGCCAAAATCCTGCTTGTCACCGGTGTCTCCGGTGCCGGAAAGAGTTCAGCCCTGAAATCTCTTGAAGATATGGGGTTTGAAGCCATTGATAACGTGCCGATTTCGTTGCTCGGCCGCCTAGTTGCGCCCGGTGAATTTCCAGAAAATACCGCAATTGGCGTCGACATCCGGACGCGTGATTTTGATGCCGGGGCATTTTTGGCACAAGTCGACACCCTGACGGAAAAGGGCAGGGTCGATGTATCGGTTCTATTCATTGATTGCGATGACGAAATACTGATCCGTCGGTATGAGGAGACCCGCCGCCGTCATCCACTGGCGATGGATCGTCCTGTGTCCGACGGCATCCGCCATGAGCGGGCCCTGATGAAGCCGTTGCGTGAGCGCGCTACAGTTATTATGGATACCAGCGATATGGCGCTGGCCGACATGAAGCGCTTTCTTGACGGACATTTCGGGACCGCCAACGAAGGTGGACTATCGGTTTTCGTAACTTCGTTCGGGTTTCGCAATGGCCTGCCTCGCGATGCCGACTTGGTGTTTGATGTAAGGTTTCTGAAAAATCCTCACTATGACCTGACGCTTCGTCCCCTGACCGGCAAAGACAGCGCGGTCGGCGATTACATCAGGACCGATGAGGGATTCGGGCCGTTTCTGGACAAGCTGAAGGAGCTGCTGGAGTTATTGCTGGAGCGCTATGCGGCAGAAGGTAAAAGCTACCTGACCATCGCCATCGGCTGCACTGGCGGGCATCACCGTTCAGTCTTTACAGCCGAATCACTTGTTGATTGGCTGAAGGCGCGTAATCTGACGGTGCAAATCCGTCACAGGGACTTGAACAAACGCTGATTTTGAGTCCACTATCGCCGCCTCGTGGGGATGCCCCATGTGGCTTGAGGGGAATAACCCCGTGTCGTTTAAGTGCTTTTGTGAAGGTCCGGAAAAATGATCGGAATGGTACTTGTGACCCATGGACGCCTGGCGGAGGAACTGATCGCCGCGCTTGAACATGTGGTCGGCCCCCAAGAAAACGTTACCGCGATCTGTATTGGTCCTGACGATGATATGGAACAACGGCGCAGCGAAATTCTGGACAGCACGTCAAACGCCGATCAGGGTGGGGGTGTCGTCCTGCTGACGGATATGTTTGGTGGAACGCCGTCCAATCTGGCGATCTCGATTATGGACAAGGCAAATGTAGAGATCATTGCGGGTGTTAATCTGCCCATGCTGATTAAGCTGGCATCCGTTCGGGAAAAAGAAGATCTGGCGGACGCCGTCAACAGTGCGCAGGATGCGGGGCGGAAATATATCAATGTCGCTTCTAAACTGCTGGCGCAGGAAGAAAGTTGAATTCCGGATCTTTCAGTCGCACCGCGGTCATTAAAAACCAGCGTGGTCTTCATGCGCGAGCAGCGGCTAAATTTGTCAAGGTGGCCGGAGATTTTGAAGCGGAAATTATTGTCTCCCGATCCGGCCAGTCGGTTTCTGGACGTTCAATCATGGGGTTGATGATGCTGGCCGCTGCGACCGGCTCAGAAATCAGGCTCGATGCTGAAGGGATGGACGCGGAAATGGCTCTGGACGCTATCTGTGCCCTGATCGATGCCAAATTCGACGAGGATTGAAGGCCGTGATTGACCGGAAGGAGCGCCAATACCAGGGACTGGGAATATCTCAGGGCATTGCCATTGGAACGGCGCATGTTCGAGAAAGCGGTGTTGTTGATACGCCCGAATACACGTTGAAGAAACGCGAGGTTGCGACCGAACAGGGCCGCCTCAAACGTGCAGTCAATCTGGCTCAACGTCAGATGCGCCGCTTGCAAACCCGTGCCAAGGGGATGCCTGGGGCGGCGTCAGAAGAACTCGCTATCCTGCTTGATGCCTATCTCAACATGCTTGATGATTCCCGCCTTATCCGAGGGGCAGACCGCAGAATTGTTGAGGATCGGATCAACGCGGAGGCCGCGGTCTCGCGTGAAATTGCCGAAATTGCGGAAGCCTTTCAGGCAATGGAAGATTCATACATCGCGGCGCGCCTCGATGACATCCGGGAAGTTGGTAACCGAATACTGCTCAATCTGGGTAAACATCCGGCAAGACCATTGACGTCGTTGCCCAAGGGCTCAGTAATCATTGCCGATAGCCTAAGCCCGGCTGATATGGCGCAACTCGACCCGGCCCATGTTTCCGGAGTTGCGACGATGCTGGGCGGGGGCGAGGGGCATACGGCGATCATGGCCCGCGCGCTTGGGTTGCCGGGAGTTCTCGGCGCGCCCGAACTGATGGATGGGGTGCGCTCCGGGGATCAAGTTATTGTCGACGGGAATTCTGGCCGAATTGTCGTCAACCCGACCCGAAACAGTCTCGCACGTTATATCCGTCGTCGAGCGGATTTTGAGAAGGAGCGTAAACACCTCGCGCACCTGAAGAACCGTCCGGCTATTAGCCGCGACGGTACTGAAGTCTCTCTTCAGGCCAACGTTGAACTGCCTGTTGAAATGAACGCCGTCAAACAGGTTGGGGCGGAGAAGATTGGTTTATTGCGCAGCGAGTTCATGTTCATGAACCGCACAACCTTACCCAGTGAAGACGAACAGTACGCGGCGCTCAGCGCCATGGTCAAATCCATGAACGGGCAAACCGTGACCGTTCGCAGCCTTGATATTGGTGCGGAGAAGGAATCAGATGCCGTAACCGGGGGAATGGACGACAGTGTGACGACGGCGCTCGGTCTTCGTGGCATCCGGCTGTCTCTTGCCTATCCGAACCTGCTTGAAACCCAGTTTTGCGCCATCCTTCGCGCGGCTCATCACGGAGATATCCGCGTTCTGTTGCCCATGGTCAGCCAGGTCGGCGAAGTTCGCAAGGCTCGTAATATCATGAAGAGTGCGGCTGCTAAATTAAAACGCCGAAAGATCAAACTGCCTGATCCTTTGCCGGCGATTGGCGTGATGATTGAGGTCCCTGGCGCGGCGCTTGCCGCTGACGCATTGGCACAAGCCAGTGATTTTATGGCCATCGGTTCAAACGATTTGACGATGTATACGCTGGCGGTTGACCGGGCAAATGAACATGTTTCGCATCTGTTCGATCCGTTGCACCCGGCAGTGCTGCGACTAATACAGTTTACCACAAGTGCCGCCCTGCGGGCTCGAATACCGATCAGTATCTGCGGTGAGATGGCCGGAGACCCGCGCTACACAGCGTTACTGATTGGCCTTGGCCTGCGTGAGTTGTCAATGACACCCTCGAGCATTCCAAAGGTTAAACAGCGCTTGCGCGAGATGGATGCTGTGGCCGCTGCCACACGGGCTAATCTGATCATGGATCAGGTTGATTCGGGACGGATCATGACCCTGCTGGATGACTTCAACGCGCTGGCGTGATTGTTACAAACTGTCCAGTGCCTCAAACAGTTGATCAATGTCGTTGCTGTCCGTGAATAGGTGAGGCGCCACCCGAACGCCTGGCCCTCGGTGCGTCACATAGATGTTCTGAGCTGCCAGAGTGGAGATGATATTGTCACTAACTGAGAACGTCGGTGTGACGCCGATGAAGTGTCCGACACGATGATCGTCGTCGGGGACTGCCCAACCCCTCTTCCGGGCCTCTGCGGCCACTTGATCAATGAGAAGTGACAGAGTGTCCTGAATTTCAGACGGTTCCCAGGACCTGACTTGAGTGAGCGCAGCAATCGCCATAGGTAAATTGATGACGTTGTTGCGCTCTCCCATGTCAAAGCGTCGGGCGCCTACGTTGAACCCCCCAGAATAATCGATTCCACCATTGGGTAATGATCCAAACTCTTTGTTTTGTCCGTGAATTTCAAGCGGACTGTCATTTTGTCGATGAGGTGCGGCATAGAGAAAACTGATGGTATAGGGACATAGCAGCCATTTATAACCCGAACACAGCAGGTAATCGGGTTGGAGGTCATCGACATCTATGGTCATGGCACCAACCGCCTGGGTCGCATCAATAACGAAAGCCGCCCCCAGTTCCCGGCAATGCGTGCCAATGACAGAAAGATCAAGGCGGCTGCCGTCAATCCAGTGACAGGGAGGCAGGGCGACGATATCTGTCTCCGGGGTCATGTGTGCGAGCACCGCGGAGGTCCAGTCCCGGTCACGAGGGTGTGGCACAACCACGACATTCCCCTGTCGTTCGTCGGCCAGTCTCTGCCAGGCATAAACGTTGGAGGGAAATTGATCTTGCAGGATGATGACGTTACGACCTTTACCTAAAGTCATGTTCTTTGCCGCTGTGGCGACGCCATAGGCGGTAGAAGGAACAATGGCGACATCATCTGTTTGTGCACCAATCAGCTCGGCAAACAGACCGCGTAGAGTTTCTGATTCTTCGGTCGCTGTCTGAGACTGAAAATCCCAAGGGTGGTATTTTCGGTCAACGCTCATTACGCCAGCCTCGCGAGCGGATTTTAAAATCGGCGCATTCGCCGCACAGGCAAGGTAATTAATGGGTGAAGGGACATCGAAAAGGTGTTTTTGATTGGCGATCATGGCGGTTGTCTTCATTGGTCTGAGTGAGGGTATAGGGAACAGTCAAAACCCACAGGCTGCAAGATGAATATTGTTAGGGAATAATATTCGGATTAGCTGGAAATTGGAGGTTTCCAGGCATTGACATCCCCCGCTCTGCCCCCTATGTTCCGCGCCTCGACGCCGGGAAGGTCTTGGCGCGTCAGGTTCGAGGATTGGGTTATGAAAGTTCTGAATTCGCTAAAATCAGCGAAACTCCGCGAAAAAGGCTGCCGCGTTGTGCGCCGTCGTGGCCGGGTTTATGTGATCAACAAAAAGAACCCACGTTTTAAGGCCCGCCAGGGCTGATTCCGGTTCGGCGGCTAAGCCGCTTGAATGCTGAGCTGAAGCCGCGCTTTTGCGCGGTTTTTTGCGTTTGGATTGTCCATTGCGAGACTTGTTCCTAAAATTCGAAAAAGTCCTTCTAAAAGAGTGATTGTGTCCTGCATTGTCAAAAGACTAATCTTTTACAGCGTTGGTTTGAGAGCGCAGGCTTGTGAGGTCACTATCATCCTGGCGGCCACCAGTGATGATTTCTAATTCGGGTTTAAGCCGCTGAATAAATTACAGAATTTTGCATATCACAGTGGTGACGTATTTGATCTGCTGTGGCACAATAAGTTTGAAGCTGTATGTGGAGTACATTGATATGCTGATGCCGAAGCCGGACGCAGACATTATCGCCAAGCGTCGAGAGATTATCGGTGCCATGCAGGCGATTGTCCCTGGTGAGGGCGTCATTGCCGATGAGGATGAACTTCGTGCCTTCGATTGTGACGGACTGTCTGCCTATAAACAGTTGCCTTTGATTGTCGTGCTTCCCGAAAATACCGAGCAGGTTTCCAGAGTCCTTAAATATTGCCATGACAACAATGTTAAAGTCGTGCCGCGTGGGGCCGGGACCGGTCTGTCGGGCGGCGCTTTGCCGCTGGCTGATGGCATTACGCTTGGGCTTGGGCGGTTCAACCAAATTCTCGACATCGACTATCAAAACCGTTGTGTCGTCACACAGCCCGGTGTGACCAACCTCGGAATCACCCAAGCGGTCGAAGACAATGGGTTTTATTACGCCCCGGACCCGTCCAGCCAGATTGCATGTTCCATCGGTGGAAATATTGCCGAGAATTCGGGCGGCGTCCATTGCCTGAAATACGGTCTGACGACCAACAACGTTCTTGGTGTTGAACTGGTGACCATGGACGGACGCATCGTCCATCTGGGCGGCAAACATCTGGAAAGCGAAGGTTATGACCTGTTGGGCGTGGTCACCGGGTCGGAAGGTTTGCTCGGCGTGATCACGGAAGTTACGGTCAGAATACTGAGAAAACCGGAAACCGCCCGCGCCTTGCTACTCGGGTTTGAGTCGAGTGATCACGCAGGCAATTGCGTTGCCGATGTCATTGGCGCGGGAATTATTCCCGGCGGTATGGAGATGATGGATACGTTTGCCATCCAGGCGGCGGAAGAGTTTGTTCATGCAGGTTATCCGCTGGATGTTGAGGCGCTGCTGATCATCGAGCTGGATGGGCCTGAGGTGGAAGTCGAGCACCTAATTGATCGCGTTGAGGAGATTGCCAAGAGCGCTGGTGCCGTGCATGTGAAAATCAGTGAATCTGAAGAAGAACGTTTGCGTTTCTGGTCCGGACGTAAAGCAGCATTTCCCGCAGTCGGACGCTTGTCACCGGACTACATTTGTATGGATGGTACGATTCCCCGTGGTCAGTTGTCACACGTTTTGAAACGCCTGAGTGAAATGTCCGAACGTTATGGCCTCAGGGTGGCGAATGTCTTTCATGCCGGTGACGGAAACTTGCACCCGTTAATTCTGTTTGATGCCAATGAACCGGGAGAGTTTGAGAATGCCGAAAAATTTGGTGCTGAAATCCTCAAGCTTTGCGTGGAAGTCGGTGGTGTATTGACCGGAGAGCACGGTGTAGGCATTGAAAAACGCGATTTGATGGGTGAAATGTTTTCCGAAGATGATATGAAACACCAACAGCGCCTAAAATGCGCCTTTGACCCGGACCAGCTACTGAATCCAGGCAAAGTCTACCCGACCCTCCACCGATGTGCGGAACTGGGCAAAATGCATGTTCATAAGGGGCAAATGAAGTTCCCTGATCTTCCGAGGTTCTGAATGTCTGAGACATTGACGCCAAAGACTGCTGATCAAGTTCTCGAAGCCTTGAAATGGGCCAGTTCGGAAGAGAAAAGCCTGAATGTTCAAGGACACGGGAGCAAAAGCTCGCTCGGGCGTGTGGAGCCGTGCGATCATACCCTGGATCTGAGCGCGCTAAATTCGATCCTCGACTATTCACCAAGCGAACTGGTTTTGACGGCAGAGGCGGCGACGCCGTTGGTTGACATCGAACGTGCCCTGGATGAGAAGGGGCAGGAGCTAAGCTTCGAGCCGCCTGATTTTGGCCCTTTGTTAGGCAGAGCCCCAAATGAAGGCACCGTTGGCGGGGCAATTGCCTGCAATCTTGCCGGTTCAAGGCGCATCAAGGCTGGGTCGGCACGGGATCATTTTCTGGGTTTCCATGCCGTCAGTGGGCGGTGTGAAGAGTTTAAATCCGGTGGCAAGGTGGTCAAAAATGTGACCGGTTTTGACCTTTCAAAACTGATGGCTGGTTCGTATGGCACATTGGCGGTCATGACGGATGTGACGCTCAAGGTTTTACCAAAGCCTGAAAAAATCCGCACTGTTCTGGTGCGCTGGTCGACGGACGGAATATATGACCACGGTGGTGTGCGCTCAATGGTTGATGCGTTGGGGACATCCCATGAGGTATCTGGAGCGGCGTTTATCCCGGCAAAAGTTACTGAGTTTTCCAACGTCGATTACGTTAAAGCCGCTGGTGGTAGCATTAGTGCGATTCGAGTGGAAGGCCCCGGGCCTTCGGTAATGCATCGGGCGGATGAGCTGAAAAAACAGCTCGGGATTTATGGAGCTGTCGAAGAACTGCATACCGCCAATTCAGTAACATTCTGGAAAGAGGTGCGTGACGTATCTTTCCTTTCGGTTAATCAGCACCGGGCGATCTGGCGTTTGTCAGTTCCACCGGCCAACGGTTCTCGGGTTGCGTTGTCGATTCTTGAAGGTCATCCGGGAGAGGTCATTTATGATTGGAGCGGCGGGTTGGTCTGGCTGGCCCTTGAAGACAAGGATAATGCCAGTGAGGCGAAGGTTCGTGCCGCCGTCAATGAGGTTGGCGGTCACGCAACTCTGTTCCGAGCGCCCGACCAGCTTCGCCGGGAAATGCCTGTATTTCACCCGCAGACACAAGGCTTGAGCGACATATCCAGGCGCATCAAGGAAGGGTTTGACCCTGGCGGCATTCTGAATCCAGGCCGCATGTACGAAGGGATCTGATAGAGAAATGCAAACTCTGTTCACACCGGCTCAACTGCGTGAACCGGGACTTGATGCCGTCGATGACATCCTCAGAAAATGCGTACATTGCGGATTTTGCACTGCGACATGCCCGACCTATGTGTTGAGAGGGGATGAACTGGACAGTCCCCGCGGCCGTATTTATCTGATCAAGGGTATGCTGGAGGGTGGTAAACCCGCGTCAGCTATGGTGGTCAAACATATTGACCGCTGTCTGACCTGCCTCTCGTGCATGACGACCTGCCCGGCTTCGGTCAATTACATGCACCTGGTTGATCATGCTCGGGTTCACATTGAAAAAACGTATACGCGGCCCTTAAGCGACCGCTTGCTCAGAAACTTGCTAGCCTTTATTTTGCCGTATCCCGGACGGTTTCGTCTGTCGCTGATGGCGGGGTGGTTTGCTCGTCCCCTGGCCAAACTGATGCCGGGACGCCTCCGTGGATTGGTCAGCGGTGTACCGTCTGTTATTTCCAATCCCTCACCTGTCGACAAGCCGCAAAGTTTTATGCCGGAAACATCTACCGGAAAGCGGGTCGTCCTGATGACAGGTTGCGCGCAGCAGGTTCTGGCACCGTCGATCAATGAGGCAACGGTGCGGGTGCTAAACCGGCACGGTTGCGAAGTTGTCATTGCGGAAGGTGGTGGATGCTGTGGAGCGCTTGTTCATCATATGGGCAAGGAGAAGGATGCCCATGCTTCTGCCAAAGCCAACATTTTGGCTTGGGAACGGGTTGAGGCCAGTGGAGGGCTGGATGCCATTGTCATCAACGCGTCGGGGTGCGGGACGACAATAAAAGATTATGGTTTCATGTTACGTGATGATCCCGACTGGTCAGCCCGGGCAGCGCATATGTCGGCGCTTGCGAAAGACGTTAGCGAAATCATGAGTGAGTTGGCGCTGAAGCCGGTTCCGACTGACAAAAAGCCGATTGTCGCGTATCATTCAGCCTGTTCCATGCAGCATGGTCAGCAAATCAGGGAGCAGCCAAAAGCCCTATTGCGTGGTGCCGGGTTTGAGGTGCGTGAACCTGGGGAATCTCATATCTGCTGCGGGTCGGCCGGTACTTATAACATCATGCAGCCGGAAATATCCGATCAGCTACAGGTCCGGAAGGTCAAAAACCTCAAGGCGACCGGTGCCGACGTGGTCGCCACCGGTAATATCGGATGCCTGATGCATATTGGAAACGGTATGGCGGGGACACCGGTTGTTCATTCGGTGGAGCTCCTGGACTGGGCTACTGGTGGGCCTAAACCATCTGCGTTAACCTGATTTATCTCACGCAGAGTTGATCTATCGGAGGGGCGGTTGTGTTGAAACGACAACGGAAAACCGGCTACGATTGTACAATGAAACGGACCGTTGCCCAATTTGTTGTTGTCCTGTTCGTCGTCGTCGGGATGGCCGCTGCGCCGACATCGGCGCAGGCAGATCAGAACGCCCCGGAACTTGATGGGCTTTTCGAGCAGCTCAAATCCAGCACTGACTATCATGATGCCGCAGCGATTGAGCAGGCCATCTGGAAGATATGGACTGTGCGCGGAGTTGCCGATGTAGACAAGGCTATGGCTTTTGGCATCGCAGCCATGAACGCTGGAGCGCTTCGTGTATCAGTACAGTCTTTTGGCCGTGTCATCCAACTGGCCCCGGATTTTGCGGAAGCCTGGAACAAGCGCGCCACAGTGTATTTCATGATGGGGCGGTTCGATGAGTCCGTTAGCGATATCCAACGAACACTTACACTGGAACCCCGTCATTTCGGGGCATTGTCAGGGATGGGATTGATTTATAACACCCTGGGAAAGCTGCCGGCAGCGGCAAAGGTCTGGGAAAGGGCGCTAAGTATTCATCCGCTGATACCCGGCATCCGCGCGCGGGTCGACGAGATTAAGAGAGAGGCAAAAGGCAAACCGATTTAGGTGCGCCAACAGCGACTAACTGATTTTGAATCAAGCCCGAGTTTCGTTCGATGCAAACTATGTAAGGCCGCCTAAATCTGTGAACTCGAATGCTCTTGAGTGCTTAAAATTGTCTGTTTTGAGCAAATGGAGTGGGATAAACTCCCCTGCATTATTAAAAGGAAGCTTAAACGTGGAAGCAAACCCCGTAGACCTGAGTAGTGATTTCCTGGAGGAACTGCGCAGTGTTGTAGAACAGCGCCTGTCGACGTCTCAAGCGGTTCGAGATCAGCATGGCAAGGATGAGTCGTTCCACCCATCCCTTCCGCCAGGCGCTGTGGTGTTTGTCCGGTCCACCGAAGAAGTCAGCGAGATCGTCAAGATTTGTGCGCGCCATAAGGTTCCGGTGATTCCCTATGGAACGGGAACCTCGCTGGAAGGTCACGTTGCCGCGATCAACGGAGGCGTTTGTATTGATCTAACGGAAATGAAGGAGGTGCTTGCCGTCCATGCGGAAGACCTTGACGTTACCGTTCAGGCCGGTGTCACACGCAAACAGTTGAATGAACACCTGCGCGATGTTGGTCTGTTCTTTCCCGTCGACCCGGGCGCGGACGCCAGCCTTGGCGGAATGACCGCAACGCGCGCCTCAGGCACCAATGCCGTCCGCTATGGTACCATGCGCGAAAATGTTCTTTCACTTACCGTGGTGATGGCCGATGGACGCATTGTTCGCACGGCACGCCGGGCGCGAAAATCATCGGCTGGCTATGACCTGACCCGCCTATTTGTCGGCTCCGAAGGGACGTTGGGGGTGATCACGGAAGTGACACTCAAGTTGTATGGTATCCCTGAAGCTATTTCTGCCGCTGTCTGTTCGTTCCCTGATCTTGAATCGGCCGTCAACACAGTCATTTCAACCATTCAATACGGCATTCCCGTCGCCCGCATGGAGCTTCTGGATGAGGTTCAGATGGATGCGGTTAACAAATATTCGAACCTCGATTACCCTCTCCAGCCGACCTTGTTTTTTGAGTTTCACGGATCTGAGGCAGGCGTTGCCGAGCAGGCGACGGCGGTTTCTGCAATCGCCGATGAGTTTGGTGGGGCGAATTTTCAATGGGCGACCAAGACGGAAGATCGCAACAGATTGTGGCAGGCCCGTCATGATGCGTATTATGCGGCCCTCGCCTTGCGACCGGGAAGTGTCGGCATTGCGACGGACGTCTGTGTGCCGATTTCGCGCCTTGCAGAATGTATTCTGGAAACCCGCAAGGACATTGATGAATCAGGGATCATTGCGCCTATCGTCGGGCATGTGGGGGATGGTAATTTTCATTTAAGCATGCTGCTTAATCCGGACAATGAAGATGAGGTCGCGCGCGTCAATGGTGTTAACGAACGCATGGTCATGCGCGCCCTCGCCATGGACGGCACCTGTACCGGTGAGCACGGGGTGGGGTATGGGAAAATCGATTTTCTGGTGGTGGAACATGGCGAGGCGATTAGCGTCATGCGATCCATGAAAATGGCGCTCGATCCCAACAACATCATGAACCCCGGGAAGATTATCCGTCTTTAGGCCAGCGTGTACATATAATGATAGACCCAACTGAATACCCGGAAATTTTTCTGCGCGAACTGTTTGATGTGGCTGTTGCCGCCGCAGACCCACTGAAATGTATTCCGCCGCACCTCCCGGATCCACCCGAGGGCCGAACGGTCGTATTGGGAGCGGGAAAGGCATCGGCAGCCATGGCAAAAGCCGTAGAGGACAGCTGGCAGGGTGAACTTTCCGGGTTGGTTGTCACGCGGTATGGATTTGGTGTGCCGTGTTCGCGAATTGAAATTGTAGAGGCTGCTCATCCCGTTCCGGATGCTGCAGGCCAGCAGGCCGCCAAGCGCATCATTGACCTGGCCCGTGATCTGGGACCCGATGATTTGTGTATCGCCTTGATATCCGGTGGTGCGTCTTCGCTTCTTAGCTATCCGGTCGATGGACTGACGCTTGAAGACAAGCAGGCGGTCAATCGAGCCTTGCTCCGGTCCGGTGCGGACATTACCGAAATGAACTGTGTGCGGAAACATCTGTCGGCCATCAAGGGCGGGCGGCTGGCGGAAATTGTTGCCCCAGCGCGATTGGTAACTCTGTTGATCTCTGATGTGGTTGGGGACCTGCCTGCGGTTATCGGTTCCGGTCCAACTGTCCCCGATGAGACGACCTTTGCCGACGCCCGAAAGGTGATCCAAAAATACGCCATTGACGTACCTGACACAGTCGCCCGTCATCTTGAGCACGCCGCGCAGGAGACCCCGAAACCGGGTGATGCCATCTTTGTAAATACTTCCACCATACTGGCGGGCCGTCCTCAGGCGAGCTTGGCTGCAGCGGGTGAAGCCGCCGGGCTCGCTGGTTTGACAGTGATTGATTTGGGTGACCGTCTGGAAGGTGAAACCCGCGATCTGGCTCGTCAACATGCAGAACTTGCGCTAGATATCAAAAACGGTATTGGCCGCGTCAAGGCTCCCGCAATCCTGCTTTCCGGTGGTGAAACGACTGTAACCCTGAGCGGCAACGGCCGTGGAGGCCCGAACGGTGAATATGCCCTGGCCATGGCGATCGCTTTGAACGAGGCCGAGGGTATTTTTGCGTTATCGTGTGATACGGATGGAATTGATGGCAGCGAAGACAACGCCGGGGCGGCGATTTCGCCAGATACCCTAGGTCTGGCAAATGACGCAGGACTTAATGCTGAGAACTTCCTTGATAATAATGATTCTTTTGGGTTTTTTGAGGCCGTGGACGGTTTGGTGAAAACCGGCCCAACCTGCACTAATGTGAACGACTTTCGGGCTGTGCTGGTGTTGTCTTAGAATTTGACGGAGACTACACTCATTCGCTGAATGTAGCGCTGGATTGCGTTGGTTTGTTCTGTTTCGGAGAGTGCCTGTGAAAAAAATCCTCTGGGGAGGTGTTGTTCTTGGTGTTTTGTTGGTTGCGGCGGCTCTTGTTGGGCCGGGGCTGATCGACTGGAACAATTATAAAACTGAAATCGCGGCCCAGGTTAAATCTGCTACCGGCCGTGACCTGAGCATCAACGGCGATATTCGAATTACGGTTTTACCCGCCCCCGCCGTTCTTGCCAGTGACGTCACCCTTTCCAATGCCAAAGGTGCGTCTTCAACAGACATGGTCAGCCTGAAATCAGCAGAAGTCCGCATTGCGTTGGCTCCTCTGCTTGGAGGCCAGGTCAAGGTGGAAACGGTTAAATTGGTTGAGCCGGTGATCAATTTGGAAGTTCTAGCCGATGGCAGTAAAAATTGGGACTTACAAGCATCGGAGGCTCCCGAGCAACAGGCCGGATCATCTGGGGGCGACGCCGGCGCACCAACGGATGGCGGTGCCTCACAATCTCCTGCCGTAATTCTTGAAAATTTCACCATCGAAAACGGGACGGTAATCTATCTGGACAATACCACGGGGTTTAGTGAGCGGATTGATGTCATCAATGCCGAAATTGCGGCGGCCTCCCTGAAAGGACCATTTCAGGTTCAGGGTAGTATGACCGCGCGTAACATTCCTTTGACCTATGATGTTAACGTCGGCGAAATCATTCAGGGCCGGACGCTGACATTAAATGTGAAAACAGGCATTGCTCCCGACCTTGCCAATCTGCAGATCAATGGCACTGTGCTCGGGTTACCCGAAGAGCCGCGTTTCAAGGGTAACATCAGGGGCGGCGGCGCAAATTTGGTCCGTGCGCTTGGTGTCGCCGGTATCTCGGATATGCCGCCCATTCTGGCACAGACGTTCGCAATCGAAGGTGCCGTCAGTGGTTCCGCCAAAGGCGGCGATATTAAAGACCTGAACCTGTCCGTGGCCGACTCCAAAATCGGTGGAGATGTTGCCGTTGACTTGGGAGAGAAAACGAATTTCGCTGTGCGTTTGGCGGCCAGTCAGTTCGACATCGATAAATGGCTAACGGCTTCGACACCCACCGCGTCGTCCGCCGCGCCCCGTCTGAAAGCTGCGAAAGTAGCCAGCGCAGCCGTGCCGAAACCGAAAGCCTCGCAACAGGGAAAAGCCCCGACAGGATTTCAAATTCCAACTGACCTAGGAGGCTCGCTGATTATTTCCGTTGACGCGGTTAAGTATCGGGGCGGGCTGATTCGCGATGTGCTGATGAATACCGATGTTACAAAGGGTCAGGTCACGCTCAGTCAGTTGTCTGCTCAGTTTCCGGGCGGATCTGATATGGCGTTGTTTGGGACACTTTCGGCGGACCAGGGAAAACCGAATTTTGTCGGTGAAGTAGAAACAACGGTTAACGATCTTCGTGGCGTGCTGAGTTGGCTGGGAACAGATCTAGGGGGTGTGCCGACTGACCGGCTTCGCAAGCTTAGCTTAAGCACGCAGTTGAATGTGACCCCTGATCAGGCGCAAGTCACGGGGCTTGATTTCAGGTTTGATAACTCTCGGTTGACTGGAGCGGCGACCATCGCACTTCGCAAACGTCCGTCGTTTGGGGTCAATGCTACACTCGATCGGATCAACCTGGATGCCTACCTGCCAAAGGATGGAATAGATAAAAAGGCTGCGACACCTGCCCCGAAACAGCAGAAAAGTGGTTCGGCATCTTCTGAAACGGCAAATGCATCCGCACCGGAGAAGGCCAAGTCGCCATTTAAGGGGCTGTCTGTATTGGGGACCTTTGATGCCAATATTCAGGCACGGGTCAAGTCGTTGGTCTATCAGGGTGAGCAAATTCGCGATGCCTCGATTGATGCGACGCTCTACAACAGCAATCTAGATATTCGTCGCATTGCTGTTGCACGTCTTGCCGGGGCGTCGGCTTCGCTCGCTGGACAGTTAAGTGATTTAACTGGGTTGCCAAAGGCAAAAGGCTTGAAGGTGAAAATGGCATCTAAAAACCTGGCTCCGCTCATCCGATATTCCGGCGTTGATCTGGGGTTGGACGCGAAAAAGCTGGGGGCGTTTTCGGCAGATGCGACAGTCGACGGAAACCTGTTAAAACCGTCACTCAAAGCTTTGGTGAAGACCGCCGGTGCCACCGTCAATGTTGCGGGGAAACTATCAGTTTTGCCGATCACCGACATGTTTGATTTAAATGTATCCGCCCGACATAAAGATTTAGCCCGCTTGGCCCGCGCCTTTGGCAGCACGTATCGGCCATCCGGAAAATTAGGGGGCCTGGATTTTTCACTACGCGCCACGGGCAACCCTGGTCTTGTCAATCTGAACGACATAAAAGGCAAGATTGGAACGATCACCCTTGGGGGGGATGCAACGGTTCGTCTGGACGGGACCAAACCTCACGTTAAGGCCAACTTGAACACAGGTATTGTCGCCATCGACCCGTTCCTGCCTGCGCCGAAGAAAGCTTTTCTGGATAATGGAAAATGGGGGCCGCTTCGTGTGCAACCCGTTGTCTGGCTGGGCAGCCGCTTAAAAGGGACCAATCCAGCATTGCATATGGCCGCAAAAAAAGGGCGCTGGCCCGCTGATCCTATTGACCTTTCCGTGCTCAATGCGGTCAACGCAGATCTTAAGCTGAATGCACCGGCGATTATTTTTGGAAAATACCTAATCGAAAAGGCGGATGTTTCCGCGTCCATCAAGGATGGTGTACTCACGGCGGATCGACTGACGGGAATGGTCTTTGGAGGCACCCTCAACGCGGCACTTCGGGCTGCAGCAGGTTCTACCAATCAGGTTGGGGGTAAGATTAAGGTCAACGGAATTCGTATTGCCGATGCGCTGCGCGCCGTTGTCGGCGAAGCATCGGCCGACGGCCAGTTGAGTATCGACCTTGATGTCAATGCAGGTGGGCGCAGCGTCGCTGATCTGGTTTCGACCTTGGGAGGGGTTGGCGCCTTTAACATGACGAATGTGGATGTCAGCAAACAGGCGAAAGGATCGATCTTTGCCGGCGTGTACGGTTTGGTGTCGGCACTCAACCAGTTCGGTGCCAGTAAAGGTTCTCAACGCGCCGATGTTAGTGGGTCGTTCAAAATTAATAATGGGGTCGCCCAGACAAACGATCTTAAGCTGGCGTCCGGATTGGGAAATGGGGGCGCGACGGGTACGGTTGATCTTCCGAACTGGAAGCTTAACATCAATGGCGAGGTCAAGCTGGTACAAAGTGCGCTGACCCAGTTGTTGCAAGCCAGACTTCGTCAGGCCAAGGGATCCGTTCCGTTCTCAGTTACTGGTTCTCTCGATCAGCCGGATGTCAACGTTGACATGGGTGCCGCGATGGGTTCGGCCGTGCCAATTCCAGGGGCAGATCTGTTGCTGAACAAAGCGCCTAAGGGATTGGGCTCGTTGTTGAAAGGGGTTCTTGGCGGGGGAAGCCAGGAACCGACAAGTCCACCTTCGACGGGAACAACCAGTGGTGCCGGGGATACGCCTCCGCCGCCCCGAAACACCCAGCAACCGTCTCAGCAGCAGCTCAACCCCGCCGACCTATTGAAGCAGCTGTTAAAGTAAACAGCCGAAGGTTAAGTGTCGCCGGACGAAGCATCAGAAAACATCAGGCACGAAGCTCTGGTCTTCCAAAGGTGGCCGGACATAGGAAATTTTTGGCACTTTTCGTTTAGGTAATCGGGGTTTTGCACGGGCGACTTCCTCGTAGTCGAACATGCTGAGGAGATGACTGATACAGTTTATCCGGGCTTTCTTTTTTACATCGGAATCTACAACGTACCAGGGTGCCTGTTTGATATCGGTCAGGGCAAACATCTTGTCCTTGGCCTGTGAATACTCGACCCAGCGGTTACGTGATTCAATATCCATTGGGCTGAGTTTCCAATGTTTGGTGGGATCTTTAAGCCGGGCCTGGAACCTGTGTTCCTGTACTTCATCGGATACGGAAAACCAGTATTTGATGAGCGTGATCCCGGAACGTATGAGCATGCGCTCGAACTCCGGGCAGGACCGCAGAAATTCATCATATTCATCATCTGTGCAAAAATTCATGACCCGTTCGACACCGGCACGGTTGTACCAGGAGCGATCAAACAGAACGATTTCACCTGCCTCAGGAAGATGCGGGACATAACGCTGGAAGTACCACTGGGTTTTCTCCCGTTCTGTCGGTTTGCCCAGTGCTACGACCCGGCAAACGCGGGGGTTTAGAGGCTCGATGATTCGTTTGATCACTCCGCCTTTGCCAGCAGCGTCACGGCCTTCGAAAATAACGACGACTTTTTGACCGCTAGCTTTAACCCATTCCTGAAGTTTGACTAGTTCGATATGCAACCGTTCAAGTTCATTGAGATACGACTTATTCTTCATAATCTCCTCCCATAAGTCTTCCAGCACATTAACATGCAACTGATTTGGTGAGATTGCTATTGTGAATAACAAAATTATTTGACACCTGAAACCCAGCGGATGACAGATATCCCTGAATGGGGAAATCCCGGCTGCAAGCCCGGAACTATCGATGCCGAGGATCAGGATTTACGCGTGGTCTCGAATATGTAAACGCGTAGGGCGCTAGACAGGTTTCCGTCTCGGGCCCGGTCGATCTCTGTTACCAGGGCATTTGTCGACATCTCGCGTTCAACAGCAATTTTATTGAGGGCATTCCAAAACACCTCTTCCATAGAGACGCTGGTCAGGTGCCCGGCTATCCTGACCGAACGCTTGCGAAGTCTGGAGCCTTCAGACCCGCTCATTGCAGTTTCCGTTTCGGTTTGTTTTTTGAGGACGTTCCTGATCGCCGCGCCGCTTCCCATGCTTGTTGAGCCCACTTGCATAGATCGTCGGTATCGTCGATGACGTCTGCCGGAACCTCTCGATAGGACAAGGCGAGCTCCTTGTCTCCACGGATATAAGTGAATGCCGGTGCCGCCGCGTCATCATAAGGTTTGATGTTCTGATCATCCACTTTGAAGTAAAGAACGTCTTCATTTATCAGAGCGAACATGTTGCCACGAAGAAAAATTCCACCACCTCCGAACATACGTCTGGCGTTTATCGGCCCGATGGGGTCGAGCATGTCCAGAATGTAGTCCTTGAATGCTGCGCTCATTGTCATCACAGGCGCTCGTCAGAGTTATAGGTTTGAGTATATGGGATAACGTCCACACAGCGCCAGGACCTGCTCTCGGGTCGCCCTCTCAACGTTGACATTGTCTTCTGGTCCGTTGGTTTTAAGTCCCATCAATACATCGGCAATCATGTTTCCGATTCTCTGAAACTCGGTTTCGCGAAAGCCACGAGTTGTTCCTGCCGCCACTCCAAACCTCAATCCTGAGGTCACTGTTGGTGGTTGTGTATCTCCCGGGATCGCATTTTTATTACAGGTGAGTCCGGCGCGTTCCAGACTATCCGAAGCATCAACGCCGGTAATTTTGAGATCACGAAGATCAACCAGCATCAACGGGGTATCCGTGCCCCCGCTGACGATTGGAACACCGCGTTCAATTAACGTAGCTGCCAGCCTTCGGGAATTGTTGAGGACGTTTTTTGCATACTCGCCAAATTCCGGGCGCAGGGCTTCTCCCAGGCACACAGCCTTGGCGGCGATCGCATTCAGTATGGAGCTTCCCTGAATGCCGGGAAACACCGCTGAATTAAATTTTTTGGAGAGGGTCTCATCATTACACAAAATCAATCCTCCTCTGACGCCGCGAAGATTTTTGTAGGTCGTTGCTGTCGTCACGTGGGCATGGTCGAGCGGGCTCGCGTGTACACCGCCCGCGACCAATCCGGCAAAATGGGCAATATCGGCCATCAGGTAGGCACCAACCTCGTCGGAGATATCACGGAAAGCCTTGAAATCGATGGCTCTGGGATAAGCGGAGCCTCCACAAATGATCAATTTTGGTTTGTGTGCATGGGCAAGTTCTCTCACCTCACCCATATCGATCAGTCCACTATCCGCAGAAACACCATACTGGATGACATTCATCCATTTCCCGGTCAGGTTGGGCGCCGCTCCGTGGCTTAAGTGTCCCCCGGATGCCAGCGCCATACTGAGGATGGTATCTCCTGGGGAAAGCAACGCCAGATATACGGCCTGATTGGCTTGTGACCCGGAATGGGGCTGAACATTGGCAAACGCGCATCCAAACAGTTTTTTGGCCCGCTCAATGGCAAGAGACTCAACTTTGTCGGCAAATTCTATGCCGCCGTAATAACGCCGTCCGGGATAACCTTCGACAGTTTTATTGACGATGGGAGCACCAAGGGCATCAAGACTCGCCTGAGAAACAATATTTTCAGATGCGATAAGTTCGATCCCTTGCTGTTGGCGATTGAGTTCGCCTTTGATCGCGGCGGCAACTTCAGCGTCTGTGTCCGTCAGGTGTTTTGAAAAATACCCTTCGTGTGGACCATCATTTATGTGGCTCATTTCGGTTCTCCTCCAAAAAAGTTGCGGACGCTCACGCGAATTCTATTGCAAGCCAACAATGTTTTCAAAGCTGACTGTCGCCTTCTGCCGGTTGAGTTGATAGACTGGCTGAGTGCCCGATACCTTTTATTTGTAAATGTGTAACCGGAGGATAAAATGGACGATAATAAAATCGTTGCCGCAATCCTAACAGCGCCTATTCTTGCTAAAATAGGGGGGGATGATCTCCCCCCGGATGTCGCCGTAAGCGTGTATGAAGAGGTGCTGTCGTCACTGAAGAAGCGTGAAAAAAATGAGGTGAAATAGTACAGCCTGATTTCTTCGGATTTTGTAGAGCCAACCACTGGCTCGTTATGATCACGGGTTTAATGTGATAGGCCAGTGGTGAAATCGGTTATTGCGGATATGGCGGATCGCCAGTTTTCGTCCTCTGTCAGGCCGGATTTTTTGCGAGGTTTGAAACCATGATCGCCGTCTTCCAGCCAGTGAAGACGTATGGATTCTGACAGTGGGTAACTATCGACTTCTTCCTTTGTGCCGAGGCTGTCGCGTGTGCCCTGACAGAACAGCGCCGGTGTTTGCAGATGTTGCAAATGCTCAACCCGTAATTTTTCCGGCTTTCCAGGTGGATGAAACGGATACCCGAGGCAGATCAACCCCATAGGTGGCGTGCCGTCAATTTCACGTTCCGCTGTGACCATGCTGGCCATCCTCCCGCCCATGGACTTGCCGCCGATGAGCAGATTGGTCGGCCCCAAAAAATTAATTACAGCATTCCACGTGTCCATGAGTGCCGGTGCCCTGTTGGGTGGTTTCTTCTTCCCGGTTTCTCGACGTTCAGCCATATAGGGGAATTCGAAGCGCACGACACGAAAACCGTTTTCACCCAACCGCTCTGCAAACACCTGCATAAATGAACTGTCCATGGGAGCCCCTGCACCGTGAGCCAGCGCGATGGTTAAGCTGGCATCTTCGGGACCGTCACATAAAAAGTCCGGTAGGGTCACGAGTGGCGTTCCAGCGCCAGTGTGATTTCCGGTTCGTAGGCAAATAGGGCTGGTTGTCCGCCGGTATGGATGAACAGCACGTTATCATCTGACGCATACGCGCCACTACGTATTCGATGGATCAGCCCGGCGAAGACTTTCCCCGTATAGACCGGGTCCAGAATCAAAGCTTCCTTTGATGCGGTAAGTTGAAGGGCCTCCAGAGTCATTTCGTTTAACTTGCCATATCCAGGAGCCAGTACCGCGTCCAGGGTTACAACGTCCCTCTCACTAACTGGCAATTCTGTGTTCAGGAGCTCTGCGATTTCCTGGCACCTTGTTAGTACCCGTGGCGCCTGCTGATCACGGGTCCGGCGCACACAAACTCCGACAACCGGGATGTCTGAACCTAATGCGCGTAGGCCAAACAGCAGGCCGGCATGGGTCGATGTGCTGCCCGAGGCCACGACGATCTCGCTGATATTCAGGTTTTGACGTCGAAGGTCTTCAAGTATTTCTTGTGCGGCAACGATATACCCCAGCGCACCAAGCGGTGGGTGCCCCGGCGACAGCGGGATGATGTAGGGGGTGTGGCCCCGCGATTTCAGGTCTTCGGCAATCTCATTGATCTGTCTATCGGCTCCGGCTTCGTCTTCCCCTTCTGGGTAACTGTGAAGGGTTGCTCCCAATAGTTTGTCGAGCAGGACGTTTCCGGAATTGCGATGCGTACCATCCACATCCGGTACGCGTTCCTCCAACTGGACGTGGCACTTGAGCCCCAGTTTGGCTGCCGCTGCTGCTGCCGAGCGGACAAAATTGGATTGCACAGCGCCGGTGATCAGCGCCACATCGGCATTCTGGGCCAGCGCCTCGCCGAAATAGAATTCAAGCTGACGCGCCTTGTTGCCACCAAACGCCAGTCCGGTCAGGTCATCACGTTTGACATAAAGATTAGGCCCGCCCAGATGCCTGGACAAGTTGGGCATCGCCTCAAGCGGCGTTGGAACATTTGCTAGATTAGCGCGCGGGAACGTTGATAATTTACCTAATCCAATCATTATTTTGGCCTCAATTATTTGTATTTATAGTATTTAGGCGCAGCCATTTTCTCGTTCTTTCCCTACAACCAAAATCAGCTCCTCCAATAAACTCTGGTGGGTTTCTAGCATTTTGGAAATGTCCGGGTTCTGTAGATTACGGTTTTTGGGTGCCATGAATAGTGACTGGTTCTTTTGGATGTCTTTGAAAGTAATCAAAACCTTGGAAGATACTAATTCTGGCATAAGTCGCACTAAGTCGTTGTTAAGTAGAAAAAGGTTATGTGCGGTATCTGGTGCAGGCAATAACATAGGTGCTGGATTTTGGTTTTTGATACCCCTAAGTGTGGATAATGTGGATATTGTATCCGTACACATTGTTCCAAGTAAATGTTGGTACGTTTTGCGATCTCCTTGTCCACGTACCCAGTCACTCACTGTAACGGCTATAATTGCAGAAAATATAGACGTTAAAACATACTTGGTGATTGTTTTAACCTTTTTGCCTGATATGAATGTGTGTAGTTTAGCCAGCATATCAAAGAGCTACGGACTACTTCCGGAATTCGGCGAAGAAGTCGTTGCCTTTGTCATCGACGACGATGAAGGCCGGGAAATTAACAATTTCAATCTTCCAGATAGCCTCCATACCGAGTTCTTCATATTCGACAACTTCGACCTTAGTAATACAGTCGAGGGCCAGGCGGGCGGCGGGGCCGCCGATTGATCCCAAATAAAACCCGCCGTGGGTCTTGCAAGCGTCCGTTACAGCTTGCGAACGGTTGCCCTTGGCCAACATGACCATTGACCCCCCTGCCGACTGGAACAGGTCAACGTAGGAATCCATGCGCCCGGCGGTCGTGGGGCCAAATGAGCCCGAGGCATAACCTTCCGGCGTTTTGGCAGGGCCGGCATAATAAATCGGATGATCCTTGAAATACTGAGGCAGGCCTTCACCCGCATCCAATCGTTCTTTCAGTTTTGCATGAGCGCTATCCCGAGCAACGATGAGCGATCCGGTCAGGGAAATACGTGTTTTCACTGGGTATTTGCTCAGCTCAGCCAGAATAGCTTTCATCGGCTGGTTCAGATCGATTTTTACAACCTCACCATCCAGGTCGGAATTGGTAACCTCTGGAAGGAAGCGGGCCGGGTTTGTCTCCAATCGCTCCAGAAACACACCGTCTTTGGTGATTTTCCCTTTGATCTGCCGATCCGCTGAACAGGACACGCCAATCCCCACCGGGCAGGATGCTCCATGGCGGGGCAAACGCACGACACGCACATCATGACAGAAATACTTGCCCCCAAACTGAGCGCCAATGCCCATGGTCTGGGTCATTTTAAGCACACGTTCTTCCCATTCCAGGTCGCGGAAAGCCTGGCCGAATTCACTGCCTTCAGCCGGAAGTTCGTTGTAATAACCGGTTGAGGCCATCTTGACGGTTTTCAAGTTCAGTTCGGCTGATGTTCCGCCGATGACAATGGCCAAATGATAGGGCGGGCAGGCGGCAGTGCCGAGGGTGCGGATTTTCTCATCGAGAAACGCCATCAGGCGATCTTCATTCAGCAGAGCCTTGGTCTGCTGATAGAGAAATGTTTTGTTGGCGGAACCTCCGCCTTTGGCGATGAACAGGAATTTGTATGCATCTCCTTCGTCGGCATACAGGTCGATCTGCGCCGGCAAGTTGTTACCGGTATTTTTTTCGTTGAATAAATCAAGTGGCGCGACTTGGGAATAACGCAGGTTGGTTTCCGTGTAGGTTTTCATTACCCCTTCGGAAATTGCGGCTTCATCACCACCGCCGGTCCATACATTTTGGCCTTTTTTACCCATGACGATGGCGGTACCCGTGTCCTGACACATGGGCAGCACACCACCAGCTGAAATGTTGGCGTTCTTTAGGAGATCAAGGGCGACAAAACGGTCATTATCGGAGGCCTCCGGATCATCCAGAATACCCGCCAGCTTTTCCAGGTGGGCGGTGCGGAGCAGGTGTGAGGTGTCCTTGAACGCCTCAAATGTCAGCAGTTTCAGCGCTTCGGGTTCGATTTTAAGCACGGTCTCGCCGTCAAAGTCGGCTGTTGAGACATGAGAATCTGTCAATTTTCGATACTGGGTCGGGTCATCGCCCAAGGGGAACATCGTGTGATGGACGTACTCACTCATGGCAAGGCTCTCTTTCTGACTGGGGGTGACGGCGGTCTAGGTATTGTTTCGATCTTGTTGATCATACCGGGTTCGCGATCAGGTTTTTTTGCGAAAAGCGTCCAGGGCAATGACTTCGCCGCTTTTGGGTTCTTCATCCGTATCGTTCATGTCGGACGGAAGGGACGCTGTGTCCTGAGAACCGTCGTCCCCGTAGCCAAACTCCATATCCATTTCGTCTTCTTCAATGGAGGTCATTTTCAGTTGAAGTCCAAAATTGACCGATGGATCGGCGAAGGATATGACCGACGAAAGAGGAACGATCAGGCGAGCTGGGCGTCCGTTGAAGCGCAAGGTCACGCCAAAAGCGTTTTCGTCGACCTGCAGGTCCTCATATTGATGCTGGAGGATGATGGTCATTTCTTCGGGATGATCCGCACGAATAAAATCGGGAACATCAACACCGTCATCGGTGGTCCGGAAGGTGATGTAGAAATGATGTTCGTCCGGTAGGCCATTGGCTTCCGCATAGGTCAGCGTTCGGCTGATGACGGCACGAAGGGCGTCCTCAATCCAGAGGTCATATCGAAGCGGGCTGTTTTCATCCATATCCATGGGTGCAGTTTTAAACCGATCCGACGGGGGATACCAGTCCTGTTCGGGGAATTTGTCGGGGGTAAGATGACAAAAAATGGCATGGCCACATAAGAAAGTGGGGGGCTTCTGTTGCCAGGTGCCCCCCGAACCCCGCCTTACAGTGCTAACCACAAGGACTTAATTTCGACTAAGCGACTGCTTACGCAGCAGCTTTCATCGGAGCATAGTTGTCGTTTGCAACTACTATAATGGTCCGGTAACGGCGGA